>Ga0079224_100000900_pt1 | contig 32052 bp, 27 predicted proteins | sample Stecom2015_FD_80414 | JGI IMG/M metagenome (GOLD analysis project Ga0079224, IMG submission 80414) | Agricultural soil microbial communities from Utah to study Nitrogen management - Steer compost 2015 | ecosystem: Environmental > Terrestrial > Soil > Agricultural land | place: USA: Utah... | reverse complement strand
GTGAATGCACTGCCGTATCCTGTTGAACCATGTGGATTAGCAAATGCAACAATATATCCTGCACCCGGATAAACCTGCCAGTCACCTCTGAATGAATCCATCCATTGCGATTGAGGACCGCCATGAACATTTAAAATTAAAGGATACTTTTTGCCGGCATCAAAATTATGCGGCTTTACAATGAACACATGAATTTTAGCACCATCTGCACCTTCTACCCACATTTGTTCGGCAGGTCTTATATCAACTTCATCAATAAGTTTTTGATTGAAAGAGGTCATCTGCTGAAATGAATTATCGGCAATATTAAGCCTGTAAATTTCTCCCGGTTTATGAACTGCTCTTGCCATAAAATAAATTGTTTCATCATCGGCAACATCAAACCCTAGTACAGCCTGTTTACCAGTAAGATTAATAATTTCTTTTGTATGAATATTAATGCTGTGAAGCGGAGAATACCCTTCCCTGTCGGCTGTGAAATATATAGTTTCAGAATCTTTTCCCCATTTAATATCATTTATTGTATAATCGAAATTTTCTGTAAGAACTTCAATCTTTTTAGTTGACCTGTTATATATAGCAAGTCTGTATCTGTCAGATTCATAATCAGCTTTTACCTGCATTTTAAATGCAATAAAAAATCCGTTAGGCGAATAAACTGGTGAACCGTCAAAAGCTTTATTCTCCCTTGTTATATTAGTTGTTTTTTGAGTCTGAAGATTTAAAATAAAAAGGTCTGAATTTGTTGATGAAGCAAGATTAAAATCAGGATTAAACATATAGCATATTTCGTTGCCATCGGGAGAGATATCAAATTTATTTCCACCACTCAGCATAAAATTGCCTGATAACCATGCACTTTGAGTAAGAAGCTGATAATACTTTGACTGCATATTATACATAAGCAGACTTGTCTTCTTTTCCGTATTGTATTCAGTCCAGTGCCTGAATAATAAATCATCGGTCATATAAGCCTGGATAGGTCCGTTTTCATCAGAATCGGCTAATCTTTCATTGCAAAAATTATCTGCACCGCATTCGGGGTAAACATCGGAAACAAAAACTACAGATTTGTTATCATGAGTTAATGAAGGATTAGAAACACCTGTATGAAAATCTGTTATTTGCTCTGTTTGCCTGCTGCTGAAGTTGTATTTATAGACCTGGGATTTTGCAATAAAATAAAGTTCATTATCACTTCCCCAGAAAGGTGATGTTTCATTTAATTCTTTCGATGAAATATTTTCTGTTGCACCATCAGGGTAAAGAATATAAATATCGCTGTATGTTTTACCCTCCTGTAAATTATATTCAACTAAAGTAAAAGCAATTTTTTTTCCAGATGGAGAAACAACAGGAACCCCCACATTTTTTACATTATACAAATCTTCAATAGTAAAAGCTCTTTTCTGAGCAACTAAAGCGAAAGATGAAAAAAGTACAAAAGTTAAGATTAGAAATCTTTTCATTGAACAATCCTTGTTTTGTAATTTTATATTTTTAATTTCAACATAAACAAAATAGTTTTTTTTATTAATAATTTGAACTATGGAAACAAAAATCCTTCATATAAAAAATATGGTATGCGACCGGTGCATAAAAGTGGTCAGGGAGGAACTTACCAAACTCGGCTACACTGTTGATGATGTTAAATTAGGTGAAGCAAAAATCTCTTCCGAAAAAGATATTAATATAGAAGAGATAAGTAAAAAGCTTGAAGAAAATGGATTTGAGCTTCTTGGCGATAAACAGGCAAAACTTATTGAAAATATTAAGATTTCATTAATTGACCTTATCCAGAATAAACCTGAAATGCTTGAAAAAATCAGCCTCTCTAAATTTTTAGCAGATAAATTCCATACAAGTTACCAGCATATTTCAACTCTCTTTTCATCGAAGGAAGGAATAACGATTGAGAAATATTTTATCAATCAAAAAATTGAAAAAGCAAAAGAACTTCTTATCTATAATGAATTAACTTTAAGCGAAATCTCATACCGGCTTGGCTACAGCAGTGTTCAGCATCTGTCAAATCAATTTAAAAAAGTAACCGGTTTTTCCCCCTCTGATTTTAAAAAACTGGCAGATAAAAACCGTAAATCCCTCGATAAAGTAGTTTAAAATTCTGAACATAATAGTGAAGAATATATAACATCTTCTCCTCCTTCATTTCTTATTTTTGCATTGTACAAAAAAAGAAAAGGATAAAAATGAAAACTGAAAAATTTAAAATTGAAGGAATGTCCTGCGGTCATTGCGTAATGGCAGTTAGAAAAGAATTATCAAGACTTCCTCTTAAAATTAAAGATGTTTCAATAGGTTCTGCTGAAGTTGAGTATGAAGAGACAAAATTAACAAGTGAAGAAATTAAGAAAGCAATCAACCAGGCAGGATATCCGGTGATGGAAAATTGATTACAATAAACCATTAACCTTTTGGAATATAGGAAGAATGGAATAATGGAATTTAGGAATTATTTAATATGAAATTCAGAACAACAAAATTTTTAAAAACCAAAATTGTGAATTATTCAGTAATTCCATTTTTACAGTACTTTGTTCTTCCGTTTTTTCATCATTCCATCCTTCCGATTTTTCAGTATGCAATTATTCCAATCTTCAATAATTCCAGGACTATGAACAAGATGTGTAATGAAAACAAAAAATAAAAAAATAGAATTTAAAAAAGTCAGTTTACCTGTCGAAGGGATGACCTGTGCAAGTTGTGTAGCAAGAGTTGAAAAAGCATTGAAGAATGTTGAAGGAATTGAAGAAGTTAATGTAAACTTTGCTACAGAAAAAGTATCATTCACATTTGACCCCCTGAAAGTAGATGATAAAAAAATTTCATCTGCTGTTGAAGATGCAGGTTATAAAATTGATATATCTCCAATTCATAATTTTAAGGGTAAAGATGAGAAAAATACGGACGGATTAAATAATTATGATAAAGAACTAAAGAAAGATTTAATCTTCGGAGTTGTTCTTACTATTCCTATTATGATTTTAAATATGGGAGTAATGTTTGAAAGTTTTTCTGATTTCATTTCTCTATCGCAGGAAAATATTAATAAGATTCTTTTAATTCTTACAACTCCTATAATTTTTATTTCAGGAAAAAGATTTTTTAAGATTTTCTGGAAAAACCTTCTTCACTTTACTGCAGATATGAATTCTCTTGTTGCTGTAGGAACGGGTGCCGCATTTATTTATAGTGCAGTTGCAACTCTCTTTCCTGAATTAATTCATCATCATGAAATACCACATGTTTATTTTGATACCACTGCTGTAATTATTACTCTGATTCTTTTCGGAAGATGGCTTGAGAGTAATGCAAAAAGAAAAACAGGAAGCGAAATAAAAAAATTAATTGAACTTCAGCCAAAAACTGCTCTTGTAAAAATAAATGATGAAGAAAAATTAATTCCCATTGACAAGCTTAAACCAGGAGATGTTGTTATTGTAAAACCCGGCGGCAAAATTCCCGCTGATGGTGAAGTTGTTTCCGGTTATTCCACAGTTGATGAATCAATGATTACGGGTGAAAGCCTCCCTATTGAAAAACAGAAAGGTGCAAAGGTAGTTGGAGGAACAATAAATAAATCAGGTTCTATTGAATTTAAAGTTACTGCTGTGGGAGATAATTCTGTACTTGGACAAATAATTAAACTCGTTGAAGAAGCACAGTCATCTAAAGCTCCTATACAACAGCTTGCTGATAAAGTTGCGGCTGTGTTTGTCCCTGCAGTTATTTGTATTGCAATAATTACGTTTGCAGCCTGGCTTATTACAGGCAGTTCGTTTAGTACTGCACTTATAAACTTTGTTGCAGTACTGATAATTGCGTGCCCGTGTGCTTTAGGATTGGCAACTCCAACTGCCATCATTACAGGCACTGGTAAGGGTGCACAGCATGGTATTTTAATTAAAAATGGTCAGGTGCTTGAGCTTATTCATAAAATGAAAGCTATTGTTTTTGATAAGACCGGAACTCTTACAAAAGGTAAACCTATAGTAAGAAGAGTTGAAACCTTTGGAATTTCAGAAGATGAATTACTTATGCTGGCTGCATCTCTTGAAAAAAAATCAGAACACATTCTTGGAGAAGCTATTGTTGAATACGCAGAAGGAAAAGGAATTGATACAATTAACATTGAATCTTTTATAAATAAACCCGGTAAAGGTGTTGAAGGAATTATTAATTCCAGAAAAATAATTGCAGGTAATAAAAACTTCATGCTCGATAACAATATCGACCTTTCATTGTTGAAAGAGAGAGAAGATGGATTTTATACTTCTGTTTATTTTGCAATTGACAACGAGCTTAAAGCTGTTTTTGTTATTGAAGATGATATAAAAGAATTTTCTCCTGAAGCGGTTGCTTCACTTAAAGCAAAAGGAATTAAAACAATAATGATTACAGGGGATAATGAAAATTCAGCAAAATTAATTGCAGATAAAACGGGCATTGACGAATATTCCGCAGGCATTTTACCTGAAGGGAAAGCCGATGCAGTTAAAAAATATCAGCAGAAATATGGAATCACAGCAATGGTCGGAGACGGTATAAATGATGCCCCTGCTCTTGCAAAGAGCGATATTGGAATTGCAATAGGCAAAGGTACCGATGTCGCAGTTGAAACAGCAGATGTTGTTTTAATAAATGATGATTTAAGAAATGTCGTAAAAGCAATTAAACTTTCCAATCAAACATTGAAAACAATTAAGCAGAATCTTTTCTGGGCTTTCATTTATAATGTTATTGGAATTCCTCTGGCTGCAATTGGACTGCTTAACCCGATGTTTGCTGCACTCGCTATGGCTTTCAGTTCGGTTTCGGTTGTTAGTAATTCATTAAGATTAAAAAAATACCGGCTGAATTAATTCATAATTGTTTCATTAGATATCTTCCCCTCATTTTTTATTTTTTTTACTTAGATGATAAATCGGAACCTGCAATGACAATTTTTTTTAAATTCTTGGAAGTCTTTCGAGATATGAACTGTTGCTGAGTATTGCAAATGTATCGACACTTCTGAGTTCATCAATTGTAAAGCAATCCATATAACTCATTGTGCTTCTCAATCCATCTGAAATATTATCAACAACATTTTTAACAGCGCCTTTGTAGGGAACCATAGTTTCCTCACCTTCAATAAATTCATTTCTCATCTTAACACCGAACGATGCAGACCCACGGTATTTTTTCCAGAGCTGCCCCTGGTACCTTATAACTTCACCGGGAGCTTCTCTCGTACCTGCAAACATTCTTCCTACCATTACAACATCGGCACCAAGTGCTAGAGCTTTTGCTACATCACCTGCATGTTTAATTCCCCCATCTGCAATAATTTTTATGTTGAGTTTTTCCTTTTGTTTTGCAAAATAAACACTAAGCAGAGATGAAATCTGTCCGATTCCAATTCCTGTCTGCACAGAAGTAGTACAAACACTTCCGCTGCCTATTCCAACCCTAACAGCATCAGCGCCTGCATCTTCAAGCTGTTTTAGTGTTGCACCATGAGCAATATTTCCAACAATAATTTTTGGACTGAATTTATTTTTTATCTCTTCCGTTTTTTTTAATACAGCAGCATTATTAGCATTTGCGGTATCTATGCAAAGTATATAATTTCTCTCAACAAGTTTTTCAATTTTTCCCATCGGAGTATTTAAAGCAATCGATACTGCTTTGACCAATCCATTATCGTCTTTATTATTTAATAATTCATCAAGTGAAGAATCAAACCTGTTGAGAATGCCAAGGCATCCAAGTCGTGAAAGCTCTCTTGCCATTTCAAGTCCTGTTACAGTATCCATAGGACTTGAAATAACAGGAAGTTCAAGCTTAACATTTAAAAAGCTGCATTGTGTTGAAGTCTCTGTTCTCGATTTTACCCTGGATACTTTTGTAGGAATTAAACTTACATCATCATAAGTTAATGATTGAAGATATTCGCTGAGATCTTTCTTTGAATAAACTTTCATAAACTTTCTTTAACTCCCTTGGGAATGATGGAATACAAGATGGAATATTGGAATATGAAATGCTGGTTTTCATTATTCCGCTATCCACTATTCCATTATTCCAAAGTTTTTGATTTAGATTAGCGACTCCATTTCATTCAGCAATTCATTCATCTTCTGTGTGGTACTTAAAACCGGTTCGGGAGAATTCATATCAACACCTGCATTTCTTAAAATATTTAAAGGATAATCAGAACTGCCTGCTTTAAGAAAGTTGAGATATTTTTCAACAGCAGGCTTCCCTTCAGTTTTTACTTTTTTAGATAAAACTTCTGAAGCAGCAAAGCCTGTAGCATACTGGTAAACATAAAAGTTATAATAAAAATGAGGAACACGTGCCCAGGTATATCTCTCCTCATCATCTATAATCATTTCTTTTCCCCAGTATTTCTGGTACAATGAACCGTATAATTCACAAAGCGAATCAACTGTTAATGCAATTCCACTTTCGGTTTTTGAATAAACCAAAGCTTCAAATTCTGCAAACATAACCTGCCTGTAAAAAGTAGTGGTTATGTTGTTTAAATATTTCTCTATAAAATAAAGTTTATCTTCCTTTGATGAAGCATTGGTAATAAAATAATCAAGAAGCAATGATTCATTAAATGTTGAAGCAACTTCTGCAAGAAAGATAGAATAATTAGCATAAGGATATGGCTGGGATTCTCCGGTAAAATGAGAATGCATATTGTGTCCTAATTCATGAGAAAGAGTAAACACATCATTCAGGAGGTCTGCCCAGTTCAGAAGTATGTAAGGATGAACTCCGTAAGTTGTACCTGATGAATATGCACCGCTTCTTTTCGCCTGAGTTTCATAAACATCAATCCACCTGTTTGTAAAAGCAGTGTTTAAAACATGCAGATATTCTTCACCAAGAGGCTTTAAAGATTCATAAACAATTTTAACTGCTTCATCGTAAGTATATTTTTTTTCTGTTACATTATTAAAAACTGTTACATAAGTATCATAAGGATGAAAATCTTTTAATCCTAAAAGTTCCTTCTTTAAAGATGCCCATCTGTGTAAAGGTTTTAGGTTTTCATTTGCTGTATTAATTAAATTATTATAAACAGAAACCGGGATATTAAATTTGTCGAGTGCTGCTTCAAGAGCATTATTATATTTTCTTGCAACAGCATTAAAAATGTTTGTCTTTAGTCCGCCATTAAAAAGTGTCGATAATGTATTTGCATATTTAACAAAAGGAGCATAATAATTTTTAAATGCTCTCTCCCTGAAATCCCTGTCCTTTGAATACATAGCAGCATAATATCTTGCGTGAGAAATTTCAATCTCTTTACCTGATTCATCTTTTATAACAGGAAATTTAATATCAGCATTGGTAAACATTGAGAAAGCATTGTACGGCGTCTGAGTAATTTCAGAAGCAAGAGCGAGAATCTCCTCTTCATTTTTTGAAAGAGTATGGGCTTTGGTTCTTAACAAATCATCAATAAAATGCCTGTAAACTTTTAAATCTTCACTTGCTTCAACATAGCTTTTAAGTTTTTCATCAGGAATCTGAAGAAGCTCAGGTTTTATAAATGAAGCTGCTGCAGCAACTTTAGAATAAAGTGATTTGATTCTCTCTTCCATTGCCTGGTATTTTGTTATTCTCATATCACTATCCTTTGCAAGCATAGCATAGAGATAGAGTTTTCCAAGCTTCATTCCTATCTGGTCATCAAACCTGAAACAGGCTAAGAGTTTTTCAGGGCTTTCGGAAAGTGTACCTTTTAATTTTTCATATTCGGGTAATTTATCTTCAACCCATTTAAATTCATTTTCCCAATCATCATCTGATTTATAAATATCAGATAAATCCCATTTATATTTTTCTTCTATTTCATCACGTAAAGGTAAAGATGAGACTTCAGCCATTGAATAAATTTTATTTGTTATGGTATTTTGGTAATGCATTTTATCTCCCCAAATTGTTTATTGGAAGTTTATTTGATTAATGTCATTTTTTTTGTTTCTATATAAGACATACGGGAGTTCAATTCCGTAAATTCAAATTGATAAAAATAATTTCCTGAAGAAAGATTTTCAGCGTTGAAGTTAATTTCGAAAAGACCGGGATTTAAAACTTCATCAATTATGGTTGCAACTTCTCTGCCAGTGATGTCAAAAATTTTTATTCTAACATAACCTGTTTTATGTGTATTGAACCGAATATTTGTAACAGGATTAAAAGGATTAGGATAATTTTGTTCAAGTGAGTAGGTAAAAATTTCAGAACTTTCCTCCAACACACTTGTTATTTCTTCAGCAATTTCTCTCCTGAAACCGGGTATGTTATATTCACCAAGATTTGCCAAAGTTAAATCAATATTTGTTGATGGTACAACTTCTTTAACTATCCAGTTATCAGGGGCAATCCACACTGTATCTGTCATACTAAAAACAGGAATTACAATTGGCGGGAGAGGAGGAATAATAACAAGGTAATTAATGGAATTTGATATCACAAATTTCTTGCATAAAAATTCACCAAGCGGTGTCTGAATATTTTCATCCTGCAATCTCCTGCCAAGAGAAGAAAATCTTAATGGAACTTCGAGAGAATCATAAAACAGCGTAGTATCAATTTCAGCAATTTCATATTGCTGATTAAGGTTTGCATCAAACCTGTAGTTTGAGTACCAGCCGTTAAATACTTCCAGCACTTCAAAGAAAGGAAGTAAAGTATTAAGGGTTGTAGAATCGAGAAGACTTAAAATAAAATCAAAATCAATTGTTTGCCTGTATTCATAACCCAGAGAGCCATCTAAGTGAACATAATTTGTATCAGAATAAGGAAGAAAATTAATTATTTCTTCAGCAGCAGTTTTAGTAAGGATATGATATGATTCTTTCCCTTCAAATTCATCAATAAAAGCTGAAGAATCCTTCCTGAAAAAATTTAATTCAGGAACATGATTATTTAATGAATCAAGAATTGCAATGTTATAATTCCATTTGTATCCTAACTGCTGGGGAAAATATGAAGAAGCCTGTTGAGGAAATGGTTCTGTAAAGAATAATAAAACAAAAGCTATTAAAGCAAACTTCATAGTCAAAGATAATAATTAAACATTAATAATTCTCAGACAGAATTGAGGTTAAAAAACTGTTTATAATATAACAGCAGTAAACAGGATAAACAAAAATAATTTCCTGAGCTTGTTCTCAGGCATATTGATTTTTTTTAGAAGAATTTTTAACGCTATTTAAAAAATTAAAGATGTGATATTTCAAGAATGGAGAAAATTCCAGAAGAGCCAACTGCCGGACTTGAACCGGCGACCTACTCATTACGAATGAGTTGCTCTACCAACTGAGCTAAGCTGGCTTTTTCTTTTGGAATGAAAATTTGTATGATTAAGGTAATTCATACAAAAGATGTGTAGTTATCTTAATTTCTTTTTATGTCTGTTCTTTCTCAGTCTTTTCTTTCTTTTATGTGTTGCCATTTTATGACGTTTACGTTTTCTACCACAAGGCATTAGTTTCTCCTTAATTTATTTTTTTATTAATGTGAATTTAATAATTCTTTTGCGCGTTTACCGACCTCGGTATCGGGGTCCAAATCAACAGCTTTCTTCAGCCATTCCTTTGACTCAGCTATATTTCCGGCTGCAAGATTTACAATCCCAAGATTCAAATGACCAATCTGATGTTCAGGACTATATTCAAGAGCTTTTGTCATTGCCTGTTTGGCTTCTTCATATCTGCCCAGGTTGTAATAACAAACTCCCATATCTATCCGGGCATCGGCATCATCAGGTACCCTGTTAAGATATTCTATGTAGTTTTCAATTGCTTTTTCATACATGCCTGAATCATTTCTTAAATGAGCCAGTTCAAGCAGCAATTGATTGTTATCCGGATTTGCTTTTACCGAAGCTTCGAGTTCATTAATTCTTTGAAGTGCAGATAGGTCAACACCCGACCCCTGATTCTGCTGCTGAGTTGTCCCTGTAAAATTTGTCGGTGCTGGTGTACTGAAAACTCCGGATGTTATTAAAATAATTAAGCTAACTCCAACAACAGAAGCCAGGACAACCAATAATGTTTTGGAATTAATCTGTTTAGTTTCAGGTGAAGTTCCGGATTTTACTGTTTTTCTTTTTTCCCCTGAACTTTTATGAAAGACAGCTTCTTTAACTAATACTGTTTTAATTTCTCCCTTAAGTTTTATTCCGCATCCGCTGCAAACAGATGCATCAACCGGATTTTCAGTTCCGCAGCTTTCACATTCTATAAATTTTTCTTCAACGGTTCTGCTGCTGCTTACTTCCTTTAAATTATAACCGCAGGATGGACAAAATTTAAAATCACTTTTTAATTCAGTTCCACATTCGGGGCAAAATCTTACCATTCAAACTTATCCTTCTTTTTCTTTCATTCCCTGGTTTACCATTTCCTTAAATTCTTTTGAAAATTTAAATGTAGGTACATAATGCTCAGGCACAAAAACCTGTTCGCCGGTTTTAGGATTTCTTGCCTGGCGGGCATTTTTCTTTTTTACTTTATAACTTCCAAAACCTCTTATTTCTATTCCTTTTCCTTCCTTTAAGGCTTCAATAACTGTTTTGAAAAAGCCTTCTATTATAGCTTCCGTTTCTAATTTGGTAAGACCGGTTCCTGCAGCAACTTTATCAACTATATCTGCCTTAGTCATATCTCCACCTTTTAATGATTAAACAAGTTAGATAAATGCTTAAAAATCAAAGAGTTAAATTATTAAAGAATACCCCTAAAATCAATTCATTTTCGGGTTTGGTTAGGGATTATAGATATTAGAGTTATACCTGTAATTCTAATGTTCTTTGGAGGGAATTAATTAAATTTTCTTTTAATAATGGCTTTGAAATAAAATCTGTAAAACCTGCCTGGATATAAATTTCTCTGTCGGAAGGTAATTGATATGCTGTTACAGCAATAACCGGAATGGTTTCAAGTTCTGGCATTGTTCTTACAATTTTAAGAATATCCAGACCATTGTAATCCCCCTGAAGATTTATATCAACTATAATAAAATCATATTTATTCTTTTTTAACAGAGGAATAGCCTGTTCAAGACTTACTGCGAAATGAATTTCCTTCAATTCTTTCATTTGCATTGAGAAGAGCAATTGTGAATCTATCTGGTCTTCAATGTAAAGGCAGCTTAATTGTGAAATATCTATTTGGGTTTTATCCCTTTCTCTTTTTATTTCTTCAGAAGGAATATCAGTTACTTCTTCAGTAACCTGTTCCCGAACTTTTGCAGGCTCAGATTCAATTGATTTTACCGGTGAATCTTCAACAATTATTTCAGAAGGATTTATCGGGAAAATAAAAGCAGGTTTACCTTTATCTTCCAAAAATCTGAAACTGCCCTGCAGAAGATTTAAACTGCTTGTAAAAAGTTTTAAAGTTACAGATGGAATTCCCTGAATTTTAATTTTATCTGCATTTGAAAAGAGTTCAACACTTTTCTTAATAAAATCTTCAGATGGTGTATTGTAACTATCTTTAATACAAATTCCGAAATACTCTTTATCCAAAGGTTCGGCAGATATAAATAATTTTTTCTTACCTGTAGTTTTTGAAATCAAATTAACTAGTAATACAAGAGTGCGGATAAATTTTTCTTTATCTGTTATAATCTCAAGAGAGGATGAAATTTTTCCATAAGCAAGTTCTTCAATAATCTTTTTACTTTCGGTTTCAGATTTTAATTCTTCAATTACATCTATAATTCTAATTTTATTTTGTTCAACTTTTACTTTTCCTTTTTCATATTGAACAAAATCTACAATATGATTTAAAAGAGTAATGAGATTTTCTTTATTGAGATTAATAATTTCCAGAGATTCTTTCTGTTCCGGAGAAGGATTTTCAATGTTTTCTGTTAACTCCTGCACAAAACCAAGAATAACATTTATTGGTGTCAGGATATCATGAAATATTTCAGACAAAAAATTAAGTTCAGGAATTTCCGGTGAGAAATCTTGTGCTTTTAATTCAACCGGAATTTCTTTAAAAATTTCTTTCACTATTACTTCTTTTTCTAAAGAAGAGCAGATAATATTAATTGATTCAATCTCGTTAGTAAAAGAAATAATTGGAACTGCATTAAGTTTAACTTTTAAAACTTCCCCGGAGGATTTTTTTAAAGAAGTTTCTGAAGAAAACTTATCTTTTTTACCTGATTGAAAAAGTGCAGAGTTTATTTTTCCTCTATCTTCATCAATTAATAATGATGTGAAGGAAATGTCTTTCAGATTTTTTTCATGAATGTTAAGATGAGTTACAGCAGAATTATTTACAGATTTTATAAAACCATCTTTGTCTGTTATAAAAATTAAATCGGATGAATTATTAAACAATGAGTTGTATAATTTTCCTTCTTTTTCTGCTGCAATTTTCCCGGTTATATCTCTTACAATATTCAGGTAAGCTGGTTTATCATTATAACTAATCAGTTTTTTGCTTATCTCAACAAAAATATTTTTCCCATCTTTTCTCTTCTGTCTGTGTTGAATTGAAGCTGCTTTACCTTCATCTGGATTATCTGCAAGTGTTTGAATATCATCAGGAGAATACAAATCAGTTAAATCAAGATTCAGAAATTCATCTTTCCTATATCCATATAATTGCAGTGCAGGCTCATTTGCAGAAAGAAATTTTAAATCTTCCTTATCATAAATAAATACCGGCTCGGGAATATTTTCTATATCAAAAGACTGAAGCTGTGATGACTCAACTTCTTTTGCCTGAATATTTTTTTCAACAAGAAGAAGAATCTCATCATCTTTTCCTTTTACAAAATGAAGCTTGAAATCATAATCGGGCAAGTAAGGAATTTTAGCATTTACAGATTTATTCTTTTCACCGGAATCAATAAACTCATCAATCATTGTTGTAATGATTACCGGTATTCCCGAAAAATCTGATTTAAATAATTTACCTTTTAATTCATCAGCATTGAGTGAAAAAGTTTTACAGAAATCTTCACCTGCGTCAATAATTTTATTTTCGTTATCTATAAGCAGATAATTTTTCAGAAATTCTTTTAGGACAGAAAGAGAATCCAATAACTTCCCTAATGAATCTCCTTCATTCTCAAGTGCTATTCCTATAATTGCATTTAAATTACCCTCAGGGCTAAGCACCGGAATTTCAACTACCCTGTTATTTTCACCTGCCTGTGTTCCTGACCATGGAAATCCTTCAATCGTAATTACACTTCCGGATTCTTTTATGTACATCTGCAGTGCATTACTAAAATGGACCAAATATTCCGGAATAAATTTTTCTACAGGTTTGCCTTCAACCTGGGAAGGTGTAAGATGAAAATTTGATGCAAACTTATTATTAACTATAAGGTATTTCCCCTGTTCATCTTTTACCCAGAAAGGAATGTTTAATTTATCAATTTCATTTCTTATCCGTTCGAGGGAAATTAATGTAAGCGGAAATGATGAAATAATATTTTCAACAATAGCTGAAAGCTGTTTGTTTTTAAGAGCGGATTTATAATTATTTATTTTTAATCGTAATGGCATCATTTAAAACTTTTACCGCCATAAATGCGTTTTCTGTTTTTCGTGTCCGGGAATTACATATCCTTTTGGAGTATATTTTAAAAACTCTGTTTTGGGTTTTGTCTGTGCCGAATTTTCTTCCACTTTAGGTTTAGTTGTTTTTTCCTCAACGGATTTCACTTCTTTCATAATAGTATTCTTCTTAAGAAGAACTTCCCCCTTCTTAAGTTCAGCCATAGCTTCCTTCTTAAGTTCTTCTTTTAGTTTCTGTTTATCAACTTTAATTTTAAAAATTAATCTTACAACTATAACTATAACAATTGTGTTTAAAGCTGCAACAAGAAACATTAATAATATTGATACTGCATTATTCATTCAGACTGATTTTCCTTTGGCAGAATATTAAAAATTCTTCCCTAAAACCCTCGTATTTCGGCTAGAAAAGTCAATAACAATGCCATGTAAAGCATTCTGTATAGTAAAGAATTCGGACGAGGCCTGTAACAGTATTAGATACAAATTTCATCATTGTATCAATCTAACACAAGAATAAAAAATTACAATATTACAAGATTGCAAGATTTAAAGATTGGGAGGAATAAATATTAATTAAAATTTTCGTTTCTAACTTTATCAGAGAATATTCTGTTCAGCATATCATCTGCATTATTTATGCTGCTATCAACCTGGATAGTGAAGACAGATATATGATTAACAATTTTAGTTAACTGTTCATTGTTTTCGGCAGGCAAATTTGATTTTATATTTGAGAAAAGTCTGTTCACAATTTTCTGGTCTTCATCAATAACCAAAACAATTATTCTTTCATCAATAACAGTTATTTTATCTTTTCTGCTGACTGACAATCTTACAGCATTTTTTAATTGATTAATTGTTATGAGACTCTTTTCCTCAGCTTCTTTATCCAGTACAATTGAGCATAATGTAAACTGCTTTGAAGTACTTTTAAATAAAGCAATCTGGTTATTTAACAGAAGCCTGAACTCTTTTTCATTATAAAAATTTATTACAGGATAATACTCTTTTGAATTTTCAAATTCGGATAAAGATTTATAGAAACTCTTCTTTTCTGTTTTATGAGGTGCTGGTACATCAGAGTTATTTGTTTTACTGAATGAAGTTGTTACTCCTTTGCCCGGTTCAATCTTATATAAAGTTTTAAATTCCCCTTCTATATGACCAACATTTGGAGTAACGGTAATACTTCCGCCAAAGGATTCTTCACTTGCCTTTTCAAGTTTAATAACCCCTGTAGAATTTTTAGAAAGATGTTCAACTATTATTCTGCTTTGTTGTGATGCAGGCTGACTGAGGATGAAAAGAGGAGTAACACCCAAATTATCAATTGCTTCTGTGGTTTGAATAAAAACTTCTTCCAGTTTTTCAGGATCATTAAAATTTACAAATGGAGTTAATTCATCAAACACAACTTTTGACGGCTGATATTGTTCTATTACAGAAACTATATCCTGAAAGTAACCTGAAAGATATTTATCATTATCTTTTACTGCATCTTTTTCTTTAGGGAGATTAATTCTGATAAGAATTACCTGGTTTTGGTCCATGAAATATTGCAGATCAAAATTAATTGAAGCAGCATTAATCATTAAATCTTTGGGACGCATGTTTGAGAAATACACGCATACCGCTTTTTGATTAATTGCTTCTTTTATAAACTGCAAACCAAGTAGTGTCTTGCCTGATTTGTGAGGCCCTACAAGCAAATAAGTACCACAATTGTAGAATCCTCCCCAGGTCTCATCTACGAAAGAGATGCCGGAGGGAATTAGCTGAATCTTCTTTCTCATGAATAAAAAATATAATTGTCCTGACTTAAGCCAATTTCTGTGCCGTGAAGAAATCCGTTTAATGAAATATTAGCGGCATCACAGAAGAGCATATTAATACAGTGAAAAAACACCTGTATTATTATGCTACATTAAAGAATACCCTCCAAATCTGAAAACAGAATTTGCTTAAGGTGATTGAAGGAAAGTAAAACCTTAAAATATTAAATTAAAGGAGAAAACTAATTGCTAAAACAAAATTAAAATACTTCTTTATAGTCTTCTTTTGTTTTATCAAAATTGGTATCCATAACATCATCCCAAACAGGTGAACTAACACCAAATCCTTTTTTTGAATCGAGAAAATGATGTCTCATATGATGCTTTTTAAGCATAAGGAAAAATTTATTTTTAATCGGGAAATGATGAACTGCATAATGAGTCATATCATAAAACAAATAACCGATAAGAAATCCGATAAAGAAAGGAGCTACAAGGTCAACTCCTAATATTGCTTCAAACAAAAAATAAAAAAGTATAGCAAGAGGAACACTAACAGACGGGGGCATTACAAGTCTTCTCGAATCACTTGGATAATCATGATGAACACCATGAAAAATAAAATGGATTCTTTCTCCAAGTTTTGATTTAGGTTCGAAATGAAAGACAAATCTGTGCAGGGTATATTCAGCAAAAGACCAAACTATAATTCCAAAAATAACTAAAGATAAAATGGTGATAAATGAAAATTCAAAAACATAAACAGAACGGTAAGTGAAATATAAAATTACTGGTACATACACAATTAATGGTACAGCAGGATGCACTCTTGAAAGAGCTTCCATGAAATCGCTTTTAAACATCCTAACAGTTTCATCTTTGTTGGAAACGTAGTTCTTTGTCATGGCTTATTTATTCCTAATTGATTTACCTTTACCGGAAATAATTTAATAATTTTTCTATTAGAATAAAATGAGCAGTTATATAAATTCATTCTAATAAAAAACGGGAAAAAATATTAACACTATAAAAGAATTTATTTGATATTATATATTAAAGTTTTCATATTTCAATCCGTCTTGTCTTAATTCTATATCAGAAAAGCGGAGGGTTCTAATGCCTAATGGTGAAAGAGAAAAATGGGGAACCAAAATAGGTTTAATTCTGGCTGTTGCAGGCAATGCTGTTGGCTTAGGAAATTTTTTAAGATTTCCTGTTCAGGCTGCACAAAACGGGGGTGGTGCATTTATGATTCCCTACTTTATATTTTTTCTAATTCTCGGCATTCCATTAATGTGGATTGAATGGGGAATCGGCAGAAATGGTGGAAGATACAGGCATGGCAGTGCACCGGGTATGTTTGATGTAATCTGGAAAAGTAAAGCTGCCAAATACTTCGGTGCTCTCGGACTTTTCATTTCGATGGTTATACTTATCTATTATACTTATATCGAATCCTGGACATTAGGCTTCAGCATTTTCTCTATTTCCCAGCTTTATTTTGGTGAAACTACTGCAGAATCAATGCGGGCATTTCTTTACAGCTACCAGGGAAGGGAAACAAGCGAATCCTTTACATCTATATTGCCGGCGTACGGTTTAATGATTTTAACCTTCTTTATTAACTTTTATGTTTTATATAAAGGAATTTCAAAGGGAATTGAAAAACTTGCAAAGATAGCCTTGCCCATGCTTTTTCTGTTTGGATTTATCCTTGCGATAAGAATAATTACACTTGGTACCCCCGACCCTTCAATACCCGAAAACTCAGTATGGAATGGTTTTGCTTTTATCTGGAACCCCGACTTTTCACAGCTTGGTAATCCTACAATCTGGCTGGCCGCGGCAGGACAAATCTTTTTTACTCTTTCAGTTGGAATGGGAACTATACATGCTTATGCAAGTTACCTCTCCCCCAAAGATGATATTGCACTTTCCGGTTTAACTACTGCTGCTACAAATGAATTTGCCGAAATAGTTTTAGGAGCAAGCATTGCTATTCCTGTTGCTGTTGCTTTCTTTGGCCTGCCCGCAACACAGGAATTTGCAAGAGGAGGTTCATTCGATTTAGGTTTCGTTTCTATGCCTTTAATCTTTCAGAAAATTCCTTTAGGAGAAATTTTTGGTTTCCTATGGTTTCTTCTTTTATTCTTTGCAGGAATAACTTCATCTGTTGCTATGGGACAACCTGTTGTAGCTTTCCTTGAAGATGAATTCGGTATGAGCAGACAGAAAGCTGTTACTACTTTAGCTGTTGTTGTTCTTGTCTGTGTTCAGTTTGTTGTTTTCTTTTTAAGATTTGGTTTTCTTGATGAAATGGATTACTGGGCTGGTACCTTCGGACTTGTTGTTTTTGCATTTATTGAAACTGTACTTTTTATGTGGGTGTTTGGTGCTGATAAAGCCTGGGAGGAGATGAATGCCGGTGGTGATTTTCAAATTCCGCGATTCTTTTACCCAATAATGAAATATGTTACTCCCCTTGTTTTATTTGTTATTATGGTTTGGTGGTTTGTTAATGATGCTTTGCCAATTTTATTCCTTTCAAATGCAGCACCGGAAAATGTGCCTTACATCTGGGGTGCACGTGTATTAATGCTGCTCATATTTGTTGGCTTTGCTTTACTTGTTAAGAAAGCATGGTCAAACCATGCCGGACAAGCATTTAATATTGAACCTGAAGAAAGGGTAATAAAATGAACACAGGAGGAATTCTTTTCCTGGTTACAGCATGGACAATAATAACCGTCTTAGTAGTTTATTGCTTTATTAAGGTATTTAAATCAGAAAGAAAAAAATCTTAACCTTTTTTTATCTGATTTAAAATCAGGTTATTAACATCTTCCTGATTTTCAGGTTCCGGCTTTCTGCTTTCAGGCTGATATACTGCATTCGAATCTGCAGTGGCTAATTTAATTTTGCCTTCACTTAAACATTTATACAACAGATCATTTTCTATCAGATAGTAGAACTGTTTTTTAAATTCATCCAGTGAAATACCGCAGGTTGCAGCATACTTTGCAAGTTCATGGGGATCATCAAAGTCTGCCTGGTTTAATCTTAACATATATCTTCTTGCTATATAAAAAGTTTCGGAACCCGGATCAACCATTCTTACTCTTGTTCTGCCCGTAACAGGATCAAGTATGTCTTTAAAATATAATGGAACGAAATAGCCGTTCTGGAATGAAACCATTGCCCCTGTTCCGTCATTAAGAATAAACTGCGAAGCTGCGAAGCCTAAATCTCTTGTATATTCCATATCAAAAGGAATAGGATCAGCACATCTTAATTCATATCCAATATTCTTTGCAACAATTGTAGTTTTAATTCCAAATTGTTTCAATCTTTCCTGAACTTTGTATTTAAGAATCTCACCAAAATTAATTTCTGCAATTCTGATATTATCATGTGCATCTCTTTCCACATCGACAAGAGATTCAAGATCTTCTGAAGCAAGTCTTTCTACTAATCCTTCAGCAAGAATAGCAACACCATCGCTTCTGCCGTAACTTAATCTTTTAATAATTGCTCCAACCAGTATATCAACTATATGGGATAGCTTGATAATTTCATCGGGGAATTCTTCTGGTATTACTGTTAATGTAGCACCTGTGGCTTTACCAATTCCCAATGCAAGGTGTCCGGCTTTTCTTCCCATTGAAACAACAAAATACCATCTTGAAGTTGTTTTTGCATCAACCATAAGATTTTTTACAACTTCAACTCCGATATGTCTTGCTGTTTGAAAACCAAATGTTGGAATACCATGGGGAAGATCGAGATCATTATCAATTGTTTTAGGTACGTGAACAACTTTTATTCTTTTACCTGCAATTTCATTTACCTTTAAAGCACTGTATGCAGTATCATCACCACCTATTGTAATCAGCTTGTCTACATTTAATCTTAAAAGTGATGTAACAGTATTTTCAAGATGTTTTTTATCTTTTGTAGGATTTGCTCTTGATATTCCTATATAAGAACCGCCTCTGAAATGAATACGGCTTACATTATCAATTGTTAATTCTTTTACGTGGGATATATCCCCTTCCATTAACCATTTAAAACCATCTCTTATTCCAATTACCTCAACACCTTCTACAATTGCACGAATAGTTGCAGCACCTATAACACTATTAATACCCGGGGCTGGTCCTCCCCCTACTAATATGGCGAGTTTTTTTTGAACTGACATCTTTCTCTACTCCTTATCTTCATTTCTCAATGGTAATTCAATACCATTTAATTTAAAATTTTCAGCTTTGCAAACTTAAGCATTAATTGCTTAACATTATTACCTTCAAAAACAACTGTAGCTTTTAACATATCTCCGGAACCGGAAACCTGTGTAACTTTACCCAGACCAAATTTTTCATGCATTACTCTGCTTCCGGGTCTTACAGATTTATTATCCTGATCAAAATCATCATAATCCACACTTTCAAAATATTCATAATAAATTTCTTTTTTGGATTTTCTTTGAGATTTTCTTCCAATGCTTCCGTTTACTTCTTTAAGAATAGAAGGATCAAGTTCATCAATAAATCTTGATCTGCTCTGGTAAGCTACTTCTCCAAAACGGTAACGTGATCTTGCATGCGTTATATAAACTTTTTCCTTTGCTCTTGTTACTGCTACATAAAACAGTCTTCTCTCCTCTTCAAGAGTTGCATCTGCATTAAATTTATTTGAGAGCGGGAATATATCTTCCTCACAACCTGAAATAAATACGATTGGAAATTCAAGTCCTTTTGCACTATGCACTGTAAGCATGGTGACGGCATTTGAACTCTCTTCATAAGAATCTATATCAGACATTAATGAAACATCTTCAAGATATTGCTCAAGTTTTGCATCTTTATTAGCAGCAGAGAATTCACTTAATGAATTCAACAATTCATTAATGTTTTCCATACGGGCTAATGATTCCTGAGTTCCCTCTTCTTTAAACATTTTTACTACACCCAGCTCATCAACAAGTGCGCGTGAGAGTTCACCTAATGAAAGTTTATCTTTCAGTCCAATATATTTTTCGAGTAATAGTCTGAAAGCTTTAACATTCTTCTGAATTCTTTCTTTAATTTCAATTACTTCAAAAACCCTGGACATCGTATCGTATAAAGAAATATTATGTTTACGCGCAAAAGCAATCATTCTTTTTATTGTTGTACTTCCAATACCTCTTTGCGGGAAGTTCATTATTCTTAAAAGACTTTCCTCATCATTAGTATTTGAAAGTACTCTGAGATAAGCAATAATATCTTTTACTTCTTTTCTTTTATAGAATTCAACACCCCCGATTATTTTATAAGGAATTTTTTCCCGTCTGAATACATCCTCAAGCGCTCTTGATTGTGCATTAGTTCTGTAAAGAATAGCAATATCTTTTAATGATAATTTCTTTTTCGAAATTTCCTGTTTGATATGTTTGGCAATCTGAAATGCTTCATCTTTTTCATCTGAACATTTTATTAATGTAAGATGTTCACCATCATTATTCTCTGTCCAGAGAGTTTTAAGTAATTGATCCTTATTATTTTTAATAACAGAATCGGCAGCGAGAAGAATATTTTTAGTTGAACGGTAATTCTGTTCAAGTTTAAATATTTTTCTTTTAGGAAAATCTTTTTCAAAGTCGAGCATATTACCGAGGTTTGCACCTCTCCAGCTGTAAATACTTTGTGCATCATCACCAACGACTGTTATATTTCCATCTTTATTTACAAGCATTTTAATAAGCTCATACTGGGCTTTGTTTGTATCCTGAAATTCATCTACAAGAATGTATTGAAATTTCTTTTTGTATTTCTGATGGATTTTATGATTGTTATTAAAGAGTTCAATTGGTTTAAGAAGAAGGTCTTCAAAATCCATTGCATTATTTTCTACTAATCTTTTCTGATACTCTTCAAAAACCTCGGCAACTTTTTCATCAATAAAAGATTTAACATATTTTTTCTTAAACTCATCAGCTAATACCATATGATTTTTAAAATAGCTGATTTTATGCTTAATACCGTTAGCAGTAATGGCTTCAAGTTCAATATTAAAATTGGAAATTATATTTTGTACAAGCGATAATGAATCTTCAGCATCATAAATGGAGAAATTACTTTTGTAATTAATACTCTCTGATTCAATTCTTAAAATTCTTGCAAATATTGAGTGGAAAGTTCCCATCCAGATTGAATTAGCTTTTTCACCGACAAGATCACGGATCCTGTCTTTCATTTCATTTGCAGCTTTATTTGTAAAAGTTAAGGCAAGAATATTTTCAGGTTTAACTCCGTTATCGATTAAGTAAGCTACTTTATAGGTAAGTACTTTTGTTTTTCCTGAACCGGCACCCGCAACAATCATTATCGGTCCATCCATTTGTTTTACTGCGTTAAGCTGGTCTTTATTCAGAGATTTGAGGTTTATCATAAGCCCTTTATTAATATTTTTCAATTTTAAGTGTGCAAATATAAAGAATAGCGGTACGAATAAAAAGGTAAGAAATACGTAACAAATGCAAATATTTTATAATTATTCTTCTTTATTTAGACTTAATATAACTTTGCTTCGATTATTGAAGTGATTGCTACATTTTCTTAGATTGTGTTAAAGTTCCAGGCAAAAATTAATTAAACACAGAGGGCAATATGATTAAAGATAATGTTTTAAAAGCACTTAACAAGCAGCTCAATGAAGAGCTTTATTCTTCCTATGCATACCTTGCAATGTCTGCCCATTTCAGCTCACTGAGTTTAGATGGATTTGCACATTGGTTCAAATTACAGTCTCAGGAAGAGTATGGTCATGCGATGAAGATTCTGCAATATATACTTGATAGAAATGGTAAAGTATCTTTAATGAAAATAGATCCTCCTAAAGAGGAATGGAAAACTCCGCAGGCAGTATTTAAAGAAGCATTCGACCAGGAAGTTTTTGTTTCAAAATCGATTAATGAAATTGTTGATTTATCTTTAAAAGAAAAAGATTACGCAACAAATAATTTTATGCAGTGGTTTGTAAGTGAGCAGGTTGAGGAGGAATCAACTGCATCTAAATTACTTGATAGAATAAATCTTGTCGGCGATAACAAGAACGGATTGCTTCTGCTTGATAAAGAACTTGGAATGAGAGCTTCTGCAGGATAAGTTTTAAATTTTTGGTGAATTATGCCTTAGTGACTATTCAAAGTCACTAAGGCTTTAAGATTCTGAAAGTTTTAATTTTTAATATCTGCTAAAGGTACAGCCGTTCCCCTCATTGAATGAACTTTGTTCATAACAGGTATAACAACTTCTCTACTTACTCTCTTTTCAAAATAATCTCTGAAACGTGTTACCATAAATCTTACCGGCCATGCTGCAGCTTCACCAAGAGCACAAATAGTGTTGCCTTCAATATTGCTTGCAACAGAAATTAACAAATCGAGATCGGAAGTTGAACCTTTGCCATCTAAAATTCTGTTTAATATTTTATAAAGCCAGCCTGTACCTTCACGGCAAGGTGTACATTGTCCGCAGCTTTCGTGATAATAGAATTTTGAAATTCTTGCCAGAACTTTAACAAGATCTGTGTCTTCATCCATCACAATTACACCTGCAGTACCAATTGCAGAACCAACAGCTTTTAGTGATTCAGCATCCATTTTCACTCCTTCAATCTGGTCTCCTCTTAAAGGAGGCATGGATGAACCACCTGGAATAACACATAATACTTTTTTATTACCGGGAACTCCTCCGCCGTATTTGTAAATTAAATCTGTAAGTAAAGTACCTGAAGGTAATTCATAAACACCGGGATTGTTAATATGCCCGCTTAACCCATACAGAATAGTACCGGGATGTTTTGGTTCACCGATTGAAGAAAGCCATTCCCAACCTTTATTTATTATCGGAGGAATGTTAGTAATTGTTTCAACATTATTTATTGTAGTCGGATTTCCCCACAAACCATTTTGTGCAGGGAAAGGAGGTTTAACCCTGGGATATCCTCTTTTTCCTTCAAGAGAATTCATTAATGATGATTCTTCTCCGCAGATATAAGCTCCTGCTCCTTTATGAATATAAATATCACAATAAAAATCGGTGCCGAAAGTTTCTTTCATCTTTTCACCGACAAAACCTCTTGCATAATCATCATCAAGAGCTTTCTGCAGAAGTTTAATCCATTTATGGTATTCACCTCTTATATAGATATAAGCAGTCTTTGCACCAATTGCATAACAGGTAATTAAAGTTCCTTCAATTAATTGATGAGGATTGTATTCAAAAATTTGCCTGTCTTTAAAAGAACCAGGTTCACTTTCATCACCATTAACGCAAAGATATTTTGGTTTATCGGTAGTCTTAGGCATAAAACTCCATTTTAAACCTGTGGAGAAAGCTGCTCCACCTCTACCACGTAAACCAGATTTTTTAACCTGGTCAATTATATCATCAGGAGTTTGTTCGAAAGCTTTTTTAGCAGCAGAAAATCCACCGTGCGAAAGGTAAACATCAAGTATGTGTAAATCTTTTATATCCGGAAGAACAATTCGCAATGTAAACCTCGGTTTAAGTTCTAGTTAAAGTATAGTTTAAATTATCTTTTAGAAAAACTATTAATGATATCATCTACTTTTTCTAAATTAAGATTTTCATAATAGTCTTCATTAACAGCAATCATAGGTGCTGTACCGCAGGAACCCATGCATTCAACTTCTTCAATTGAGAATAAATTATCCTGGGTAACCTGCATATTTTCAATATTAAGTTTTTGTTTAATGTGTTTGTAAATATCATAACCTCCACGAAGCATGCAGGAAACATTTGTGCAAACCTGTATATGATATTTACCCATCGGCTTCTGGTGATACATTGTGTAAAAAGTTACAATGCCTAACACATCTTCAGGGGTCATTTCAAGAAGCCGTGCTACCTCCTGCATCACCTCTCCTGAAATATATCCGTTCTGTTCCTGGGCAATCCATAGAGCAGCCATTACAGCAGCACGCTTTTGGGGATATTTACTAATTTCCTTTTCTACTCTTTTAAGATTCTCTTCTGTGAATTTGAATTCAGCCATTTGTCATTATTTTATTATTTACTATTGTAGAGTTTATTTGTCCGCTTCACCCATTACCGGATCAATACTTCCAATTATTGCAACAACATCCGAAACCATATGTCCTTTTACTAATTGCGGCAACGCCTGCAGGTTTACCATAGAGGGAGATCTTATTTTACATTTCCAGGGATGTCCTTCGCCTTTGCTGACAAGATAAAAACCAAGTTCTCCTTTTGGATTTTCTACTGCACTGTATACTTCGCCAACGGGAGGATTAATTCCAAAATTAACAATCATAAAATCATGAATTAATTCTTCCATTTTAGTATAAATTTCTGTTTTTCTCGGAAGAACTTTTTTAGGATGATTTAACATTGTTTCTCCCTGCGGCATCTTTTCTAGTATTTGCCTTATTATCTTAACACTCTCTCTTGTTTCATCTGCCCTAACAAAATATCTGGCTAAGCAATCACCCTCTTTGTAAACAGGAATATTAAAATCCATTTCATTATAAAACATATATGGCGTAGCCCGTCTAAGATCGAATTCTACACCGCTGCCTCTTAAATTTGGACCTGTAAATCCAATTTCAATTGCTTCTTCTGCAGATATAACACCAACACCATCCATACGTTCAACAAAAATTCTGTTTGTGTTGAGCAGCTTTTCACACTCATCAAGATTTTCTTCAAACTGTTCAATAAACCATTTTACTTTTGCAAGCACTTCCGGTTGAGCATCGTTAGCAACACCACCAATACGTGTGTAAGTGTTTGTAAAACGGGCACCACAAAGTATATCCCATATATCAAGAATTTTTTCTCTTTCTCTTAAAGTCCACAGAAAAACAGTAAGAGCACCAACATCCATTGCAAGTGCGCCTATAGCAACAAGATGAGAAGCTATCCTTGCCATTTCAGAAATCATCATTCTTATATACTGTGCACGAGGAGGGGCTTCAATTCCAACAAGTTTTTCTACAGCTAAAACCCAGGCAACATTATTAGCCAATGGAGAAAGGTAATCAAGCCTGTCTGTATGAGGAATGAATTCATAATAACTCATATTTTCAGCCATCTTTTCATATCCTCTGTGGAGATAACCGAGTTCAGGAACACAGGCTACGACTGTTTCACCATCGAGTCTTAACAATAATCTTAATACACCATGTGTTGCAGGGTGCTGCGGACCCATATTAAGGATCATTTCATTTTCAAGAGCATCATCAACTGTAATATCTGTTTCCTGGTTAAGCAGTGCCTGAAGTATTTTTGGCGGAACTTCTTCTTTGTTTAATTTCTCCATAAGCTTTAATTATCTTTTTTTGGTAAGGAAAGTGAGCCGGGTATGCCCATTAAAGGAAAATCTTTTCTGAGCGGATAATATTCAAATTCCTCCGGCATATACATTCTTCTTAAATCAGGGTGATTATTAAAACTAATCCCATACATATCATAGGTTTCTCTTTCATGCCAGTTTGCAGTTTTCCAGACAGATGTAACGGAATCAATTCTGCAATCCGATTCATCAACATCAGCTTTTAATCTTATACGAAAATTATTTTTAAAGAAAAAATATGATAAACAACCGTAAAACGATTTTTTCTCTGAGCCCAATCTATGGCAGTAACATCTTCACATAATTTAAACTGAAGTTCATCATCATTTTTCAGAAAAGATGCAACATCAACAATAAAATCTTTTTTAAATTTAACTGAAAATTGATCACGGTAATCCGAAAATTCAAATTCAATCTGAGGAAATTTTTCAGTTAATTTATTTTTAACAAGTTCTTTTAATTCCATACTGATAAATTTTTATTGATTTGGCAGGAATAAGAATTGAATTAAAATCTTCAATCATTTCACAATTATAATATTCCGGTAAAGCTGAAATCATAATTAATTATTCTGCAGCACTGTTAATTCCGGCAGAGGTTTATCCTGGAAATCTCTTGCTTTTGTTCTGCCGATTTTTTCCTGTATCTGAATAAGAGCATTTAAAAGGTTATCAGGGCGCGGAGGGCATCCGGCAAGATAAATATCAACAGGAAGAAACTGATCGATTCCCTGTACAACAGAATATGATCTGTACATACCACCCGATGAAGTACAGGCACCCATTGCAATAACCCACTTCGGGTCAGGCATCTGGTCATAAATTTTTCTAACTACATGAGACATTTTATAAGTAACTGTACCTGCTACAATCATGCAGTCTGACTGTCTTGGGGTAAAGCGCATAACCTCGGAACCGAAACGGGCAATATCATATTTAGGATCACCCGATGCCATCATTTCAATAGCACAGCATGAAATTCCCATTGGCATTGGCCATACAGCACTTTTTCTTGCCCATGCAACAAGGGCATCGATTGTAGTTGTAAAAAAACTATCCTGTTTTAATTTTGCTTCTAATCCCATTTAAAACCACCTTTCTTATATGCATACAAATATCCTAACTCAAGCACGACCAGGAAAACAAACATAGATATAAAAATTGAAACTCCTGCTTCGTTAAATAGTTTTTTGAATTCAACTGCCCATGGATAAACAAACACAACCTCAAGATCAAAAATTATAAAGAACATTGCTATCAGGTAATACTTAATTGAAACCCGTTCATTGGTAGTTCCAACCGGTTTCATACCGCTTTCATAAGTTGATAATTTTTCGGCAGTTGGTTTTTTAGGTCCGAATATTTCAGATGAAAAAACTGTCGCTAAAGCAAATATTATAGCAACACCGATAACCAGAAAAACAGGAAGATATTCAAGGATCATTTGCAGATAATATTATTAATAATTGATATCAAAATTATCTATAAAATGCCTGATTGTCAATTTAAACTGCAGTATCTTCATTTATCTCTTTTATTATCAGGATATACATTTACACTTTTAAATAAAGGCTAATCTCTCTATTTTGCACCTGATTCAATCTTCAAATTATAGTTGATGAGAACAATACTTTTAATAATTTCATTTTCATTAATGATATTTACAGGATGCGACAGAGATACCGAGATGATTGGCGACCCGGGCATCCCTCCTGCTGTTCCGACAGGATTAAGAGTATTTTTTGCTACAGATGGAGAAATAGCAATCGAATGGAATAATTCTCCCGAACCGGATGTAAAAGGTTATAATGTTTACAGAAGGACTGCCTCAACTGATTTGCAAAAAATTGCCTTCGTTGATAATGCTTACTTTTTTGATGATTCTCTCGATTATGACACAACATATTATTACAAAGTTTCTGCACTTAGCATCTGGAACAGGGAGAGCGATTTGTCAGATGAAGTCTCAGCTACACCAATTAACAGATATAATCCTAAAAGACCAATCGGTGTAAGGATAAATGCAAGAAACTGGGAGGGCGATATTTCAATTTACTTAAGCTGGTTAGGAAGTGAAGAAACGGATGTCGCAGGTTTTAATATATACAGAGGAGCAAACAGTAATTTTATTCCGGATAGTACTAATTTAAGAGGCTTTTCTACTCTCCCTAATTTTACTGACACAGGTTCTTTTAATTTTTATGAAAATTATTTTTATAAAGTTCGTGCTGTAGATAAAGGAGGTCTGCTCAGCGAACCGGGTGAAACTGTGAGTGACCACATTCTTGAAATCCCCGAAGTAATTTTCCCGCCCGATAGTTCTTATATAGAATTCTTTGAAAATTTTATTATTAAAACTTTGGATGTTCCGGCAACTTACAGAATCGGTTTTCAGACAAATAAATTCTTTGGTGAAATCTGGAATGCAACTGTTTCTACTTCGGTTGTAAATGATACACTAAAAATACCTTTTAACCCTCCATCACTTCAGTATAATAAAACTTATTACTGGAGAGTTGCTGCATATTCAGGTAACAATACAGAACCAAATAGTATTTCAAAAATTTATTCTGTTACTTTTAAAGACTAATGTGTGGTCTGTTCAAATATTTTTTTTCTTTAAGGATTCTCGTCCTTCTTCCTGTCATATCATTTGCACAAACACAAACCGATACACTAAATTATATTTTCTTTGCAAAACCAGTAAACCTTCTCTCAACTTCGTTTGATAAACATTTAAATACATATTCCTTAAACACAGGTTTAATCTTCAATAAAACATTTGGAAAATTTAATCTCTCTGTAAATGAAAATTTTAATTCAAAGTTTATAAAAACTACTCAAAGCAATATCCGCGATGATCAGAAATTATCAATATTAACATCATATAATTTTACAAAACAATTAGGTGTCGGTATATCCGCAGAAAGCAGAATTCTTTCCGACAACAGAACAATAGGAATTAATGAAGCATCCATTTCAAATGTTTCTTTATTTACTCTCTACTCCCCGCGAAATGAAATAATATTGGCTCCTTTTGGTGGTTATACAAACAACAGGCAGATTGGTGAAAATGATTATGGATTTCTTTACGGAATAGAAGGAAGTATGAATCGTCTTGAACTTTCTGATTTTTTACTAACATCTCAATTAAAATTAAAGAATGAAGATATCTCACCAAGAAAAAATCTTTTAAGATATTTAAATCTTATTATTGATAATAATTTTGATAAAGATGTTTCTAATTCCTTAAGAGCAGGATTTGTTCAGGACAGGAAAGATTTTTATTACACTGCCGAGCCACTTGTCGCACAGGATTTTAATGTAAAAAATAATATTCAAACAAGAATTGAAACCGGTTATGCTATTGAAGACAGAATAAGATTCGGGAATTTTTTTGAAGTATTTACTTTTGATGTTCTGGGCAAAGTAATGTGGAGAGATATTGATAAGGATACACGTTATAAGCCTTTGGTATTAAATGACAAATCATTTTATGATACAAGAATAAATGAACTAAGACTGGATTTTGAGGGAGTGTTAACCTACCACTCAAAATTTCTTTCGGCAAATTTAAGAGGAATTGTTTCTGAACGTGATGAAAAAAATATCACAAAAAATATCAGCGGCAGCAACCCTTTTTATTTTGAACAAAGGGAGAGAGAAGAGAGCCAGAAGAATAATAATTCGACAAGAACATCTCTTACTTTATCAGGTGGATTTAATTTTTCAAGAACCGACCGCTTGCTCTTCAGCTTTCTTCAGAACAAATTAAGATATGATACACCTGCTGAAGAAAATTTTGATGACAGGGATGAAATTCTCTCCATCTTCAGAATAAGATATTCAAAAAAACTGACTCCATTTTTTGAAGCTTTTATAAATACTGAAGGCACATACAATCATATTGTATATATCTTTTCAGAAAAAAGTTCAAACAATAATGTTAACAGAGTATTAAAATTTGCAAGCGGCGGGTATTATTCGGGAAAGAATGTAAGCTCGCTTAATATTTTTGAAGTCTCTGCAAATTATACTGTTTATGATTTTGAAGATATAAATCCAAATTACAAAAGTTTTTCATTCAGGCAATTCACTGCAGTTGATTCATCAACAATAAAACTTTCACGCGACCTTTCATTTAATGTTTATGGATATATTAAACTCTCCGAACAGGGAGATTTTAAGTGGGATTCATTTTCGGAAAGACCGACACGTTTTTTGGAGGAGATATATGGCGAACCTAAAATTTCTATTAACATTAGTAAAATTTTATTTTCCCTTGGAGCAAGATATTTTTCTCTGAAAACCTTTAATTACAATAAGAAAGAAAGAATTTTAGATACCGAATATCAAAGTTTAGGCCCCCTTATGGAAATCTATATTTTTTTAAAAGATATTCTCTATATGAGAATTTATGGCTGGTATGAATATATTAAGATAAATAACGAGAGGAACCAGCAGCAGGCTAACCTTATTATGCAGGTAAACTGGAATTTTTAAATTGATATAAAATTTTTTTTTCTTATTTTGAATGCAAAATTTTTTTCAGATTCATATTGGCTCAAAATCATTATCAACTTGAATTAGAAAGCGATCCTAATAACCTTATTACCGTTGAAGAATTTGTAAATTATTTTGCAAAAGACCTTGGTATTAAGGAAGAAAAAATGAACGGACTCATGCTTTCCGTTACTGAGGCAACTACAAATGCAATTATTCATGCCAATAAGTGCGACATTCAGAAAAAAGTAAAAATAGATGTGAATGTCGAGGGTGACTACCTGGTAATTAAAGTTAAAGATGAAGGTGAAGGATTTGACCCTTCTAAAATACCCGACCCCACTGCCCCAGAAAATTTACTAAAAGACTCAGGCCGAGGTGTTTATCTTATGCGAGTTTATATGGATGACTTGCAATATAATATTACACCAACCGGAACAGAAACAATTTTAAAGTTGAAATTGAATAACTAATTGCTTCTGTTTTTATCTAATCTTAAAATTTCATTCATTAGTTTTTCCTGAATTTTATTTCACTTTGTTGTTTTAGATTTAAGATTAAAATTAAACCAGAAGTTTATTTCTCAATTTCATTTTTTTTGCAAATAGAAGTATACATTTATATTTTTAGCATTTATAAATTACTTCAAACTTTTCCAGGGAGATAAATAAATGTCAAGAAAAAAAATAGCATTAATAGGTGGTGGTCAGATTGGCGGCGTACTTGCACAGCTTGCTGCAATGAGGCAGCTTGGTGATGTTGTTATGTACGATATTGTTGAGGATATGCCGCAGGGCAAAACACTCGATATTGCAGAAGCATCACGTATAGATGGTTTTGATGTTAGTGTTAAAGGCACAAATGATTATAAAGATATAGCAGGTGCTGATATTGTTATTATAACTGCGGGTTTACCCAGAAAACCCGGAATGAGTCGCGATGATTTGCTTACCACCAATGCTAAAATTATGAAAACTGTTGCAGAAAATGTTAAGCAGTATGCACCCGGTTCAATTGTAATTATTATTTCAAATCCGCTTGATGCAATGGTAACATTATTTAAAAAAGTTTCCGGGTTTGATGCTAACAGGGTTATGGGACAGGCGGGTGTACTTGATTCATCGCGCTTTGCAACTTTTATTGCATGGGAATTAGGAGTTTCTGTTAAAGATGTAAATGCAATGGTGCTGGGTGGACATGGGGATACAATGGTTCCTATTGTAAGATATGCAAATGTAAACGGAATTCCTGCAATGGAACTGCTTGAGAAAAAATATGGAGATAAAGCAAAAGCTAAAGAAGTCATGAATCAGATGGTTGAAAGAACAAAAATGGCCGGCGGTGAAGTTGTAAAATTATTAAAGACAGGTTCAGCTTTTTATTCTCCTGCTTCTGCGGCAATCGCAATGGCTGAAGCAATTTTATATGATGAAAAACGGGTTCTTCCTGTTTGTGCATATCTTAATGGTGAATTTGGTGTTAACGGATATTATGTTGGTGTACCCGCTGTCCTTGGCTCAAACGGAGTAGAAAAAGTTATTGAATTTGAATTGGACAATGAGGAAAAAGCTTTACTCGATAATTCAGTTAAAGCTGTAACTAATCTTATTGCTGATATGGAAAGGCTGGGTTTTTAGAAGTTTAAGTTCAAGTTTAAGAAGTGTATGTTGAATGTTTAAGTGTAAGTCAAATGACTTACACTTAAACAAAAATTAAATTAAGGTTGGGGATAAACGCTCACAAATTTTCTGTTTCCCCTTTTAGTTTCAAATTTCACAATTCCATCAACTAAAGCAAAAAGAGTATCATCCCCGCC
>Ga0079224_100000899_pt1 | contig 32053 bp, 22 predicted proteins | sample Stecom2015_FD_80414 | JGI IMG/M metagenome (GOLD analysis project Ga0079224, IMG submission 80414) | Agricultural soil microbial communities from Utah to study Nitrogen management - Steer compost 2015 | ecosystem: Environmental > Terrestrial > Soil > Agricultural land | place: USA: Utah... | reverse complement strand
GCTAATGGTCTTCTCGGGCTTCCGTTTCGCCCGAGCGGCCGCCGAGGCCGGTAAACCGATCGCGGCGCTCAGCATCGGACGCACGCGCGCGGACCCTCTGCTCTCGCTGAAAGTCTCGGCGCCGTGCGCGCAAGCGCTCGCGTCCGTGCTCGACCGGCTATTCTCCGCGGAGCACCCGACAAGGGTCGGTGCGGGCGGCGCGCCGCGCGGGAAGGAAGCTCGCGAGCACGACCGGGCCGAGCAGCGCGGCGCCGGCGGCGATGTACGTGGAAGCGTCGAGCGCGCTTACCCCGAAGAGAAGGGAGGACATGATGGGGGACAGACCCGCCGAGGCCGCAAGCCCGAGGGCGACGCCGACCATGGCCGGGGCGATAGCGTGCCGGACGAACAGTCGCTGCACATCGCTCCCCCGTGCGCCGAGGGCCGTCCGGATCGCGATCTCGCGGGTCCGCTGTGCGACGGCGTAGGCGGTGATGCCGTAGACGCCGACCACGCCTAGGAGCAGCGCCATCGCCCCCGCGACCGCAAGCAGCAGGAGCGTCAGCGAAGTGCGGGCAAGCGAGCGCTCGTAGTCATCCTCGAGCGAGCGGACGTTCGCGAGCGGCAGGTTCGGGTCGACGGACCAAACCGCCGCCCGAACCTCGTCGAGGAACCCGGGGGTGCCGGTGCGGGGGCTCCGAGCCAGGAACGTGAGGCGGCTCGGCGAGAGCGGCGCCCCGGTGAAGATGCCGTTCGTCATCGCAGGCAAGTAGACGATCTCGGGAGCCGGCTGCGCGATGCCGTTATCGCGCACGTCCTCGACCACGCCGACGATCTCTCGCCACTCTTCGCTGCTCGAGCTGCGGAGCCGCTTGCCGAGCGCGCCGGCCGGGCTGCCCCATTGGGTGCGCGCGAGATTCTCAGAGACCAACGCGACGGACCTCATGTCATACGCATCGGTCCATGTGACGTCCCGGCCCGCGACCAGCCGCGTTCCGGCCGTGGCGAAGAAGCCGGGCGAGACGAACTTGTAGCGCATCAGCTCCGACTCGGGACGCCCGCTATCGCGCAGCGCGCCGCTCTCCGCGACGAAGAACTCGGTGATGGTGTCGCCGCCGAGCGGCGGAGAGGTCGAGAACGCGACGGAGGTCACGCCCGGGACATTTGCGACTCGGTCGAGCATCTCCTGCTTCAATCGGGTCGTGTCTTCGGCGGCGGGGCTGGATATCGCAACGTCGAACTGGAGCACTTCCGCCGGCTGCTGGAAACCGGGCTCGACGTTCACGAGCGCTTGGAAGGTCCGAAACATGAGCCCGGCGCCGACCATCAGCACCAGCGCGAGCGCAACCTGCATCGTGACGAGCGTTCCGCGCGCTCGCTGGCGCTGCCGGCTCGAGCTGGATGTTCGGCCGTCGGCGCGAAGGCCGGTGCCGAGATGGGCACGCGCGTACCTCACGGCCGGGATCAGGCCGAAAAGCAGGCACGAAAGAAGCGACAGCACGACGGCGTAGGCGAGCACCGTCGGATCGATCCGGATATCGGCCAGCCGTGGCATATTCGCGGGCGCGAGCGCGAGAAACGAGCGCAACGCGGCGTTGGCCACGGCGAGCCCGAGGACGCTGCCGGCCGCGGCGAGCACGGCGGCTTCGAGCACGAAATCGCCGGCGACATTCCTGAAGCCCGCCCCCAATGCCCCGCGGATCGCCATCTCGTGCTGGCGTTCCTCGGCACGCGCGAGCAGCAGGTTGATCACGTTGGCGCATGCGATCACGAATACGATGGCGATCGTGCCCATGAGCACCCAGATCGTGTCGCCGATATCGCCGATGACCTCCTGCTTCAGCGGGCGAAGGTTGGGGCCGATTCCCATGCTCGCGACGTCTTCGCGAGTGGTCCCGGGCGGGAGCGGAAACGCGTCGTTCGCGATGGCGATCATTCGGGCGACATCGTCGCTCGCCTGCCCGAGCGTGATCCCCGGCTTCATGCGGGCGATGCTCTTCAAGAGATAATTTCCGACGAAGGCTCGACTGCGGTCGAGCTGCAGCGGGTCGATGAGATCTACGTCTCGATCGAGCCAGCGGAAGGAGCGCGGCAACACGCCGATGATCTCCCTCGGCGTGCCGTCCACGGTAAGGGTACTGCCGACCGCGGAGGGGTCGCGGCCGAAGCGCCGTTGCCAATAGTCTTCGGTCAGGACCACGGTGGGCGCGCCGCCGGGCGATGCATCCTGCACTGTGAAGTAGCGCCCGGCGAGCGGCGCGACCCGGAGCATCGGCAGAATCTCTTGCGTGACGGCGAGGATCCGCACGCTCTCGGGCTCCGCAACACCGGTGACGGTCGCCGTGTCCGCGCCCCACAGACCGACTGCCTCGAGCGTCTCGCTCTGATCGCGCTCGATGAAGTAGAGGTAGGGCGCGGAGCCGAGGTCGGTGATGCCGATACCGGGCGCCGTATGGTTCATCGCGATCAGCCGGTCCGAGTCCGCGTACGGCAGCGGTTTCAGCAGCACGCCGTTCAGCACGGCGAAGATCGCGATGTTGGCGCCGATACACGCGGCGAGCGTCGCGACCACGACGGCAGCAAACGAAGGCCTACGCAGCAGACGGCCGAGGACCGGCCTGAGGGAGTTCATGTCGTCGCCCTGCGGAAAGGAGCACACCCTCTCCGGCTACCCGCCCAACACTTCCCGTGCCAGCCGCTTCCAGGAGAAGTATCTGCTTGTTTCCATTGCCGCGACGCGCACGGCAGGCGTGAGCATGGGCGAACCCGCTGTCCCAGGATCGGACACGCCGTCTCGCTTGCGGGAAGCCTTCGCTAGAATTTTTTCGACGAGATCCGATCTAACCGGACGCCGCTGAACCGGCGGTTCGTGATGCAAGCAGTCGACCCCAACATCGTCCGCGACGCCGAAGCCGAGCGCGTCGCCGAGCAGTGCCTGTCGCGCGTCGAGGCGGTCTGGCCGGCCGCCGCGTCGGCGTGCGATCGCGGCCGGGCATTGCTCCGGATCGTCGCGGGCCTCACCAACGAGCCCGAGATCCTCGAGGCTGCCGCGCTGCTTCCGGTGCTCGAGTCCGGCGCGCTCGACGCAGAGGCGGCCGGCAGCATTTTCAGCCCCGAGGCGGCACGTATCGCGGCCGAGCTGATTCGGATCGACGCGCTCGGCCGAAAGGCGTGGCGGCCGGGCGGTGCGCCTTCGGCCGAGCAGGTCGAGGCGCTGCGCAAGATGCTGCTCGCGATCCTCGGCGACCCGCGGCTGCTGCTCGTCCGGCTCCCCGCGCAGCTCGCCCGGCTGCGGGAGGCGAAGCACGGACCGGCCGACGAGCGCGAGCGCATCGCGCTCGAGACCCGCGAGGTTTATGCGCCGCTTGCGAGCCGGCTCGGCGTCTGGCAGCTCAAGTGGGACCTCGAGGACCTGGCGTTCCGGTATCTCGAGCCCGAGCACTATCGGCGGGTCGCAGAATCCCTCGCGGCGAAGCGAGCGGACCGCGAGCGCTACGTCGAGGACGTGGTCGCGATCATCGCGCCGGCGCTCCAGCAGGCCGGCATCCGCGCACGCGTGACCGGCCGGCCGAAGCACCTCTACAGCATCTGGCGCAAGATGCAGCGCAAGGGCCTCTCGTTCGATCAGCTTTACGATCTTCGTGCGATCCGGATCCTAGTCGACTCCGTCGCGGACTGCTACGCCGCGCTCGGCGTCGTCCACGGCCTCTGGCCGCACATCCCCGGGGAGTTCGACGACTACATCGCGACGCCGAAGAGCAACGGCTACCGCTCGCTGCATACGGCGGTCGTCGGCCCCGAGAAGTTGCCCGTCGAGATTCAGATCCGCACGCACGAGATGCACCGGCACGCCGAGCTCGGCGTCGCCGCGCATTGGCGCTACAAGGAGGGCGCGCGCTCGGATCGGACGTACGAGCAGAAAATTGCATGGCTCAGGCAGCTTCTCGATCCCGCGGACGAGCGCGAGACGGACGGCGATTTCCTCGAGCGGGTGCGCGCGGAGATCTTCGAGGACCGCGTGTACGTGCTGTCGCCGCGCGGCGAGGTCATCGAGCTGCCGCGGGGCGCGACGCCGCTCGATTATGCGTACCAGGTGCATACGGATCTCGGCCACCGCTGCCGCGGCGCGAAGGTCAACGGGCGCATCGTGCCGCTCGACCGACCGCTCGCGAACGGGGATCAGGTCGAGATCATCGCCGGCAAGCTGCCGAATCCGAGCCGGGACTGGCTCGTGCCTTCGCTCGGCTACCTCGCCTCTCCTCGCCATCGCGCGAAGGTGCGCGCGTGGTTCCGCAAGCAGGACGAGGCGCAGAATCGCGCGCAGGGCCGCCAGCTGTTGGAGCGCGAGCTCCAGCGGCTCGGTGTGCGCGACGTGCCGCTTGCCGATCTCGCCGCCGAGTTTCGTTACGAGACCCCGGAGCAGCTGTTCCAGGCGATCGGCGAGGGCGAGGTGACCGCCGCGCAGATCGCGGGAGCGCTACAGCGCAGGATACGGCCGGCGGAGCCCGGGCCCGTTCCGGCGCGCAGGGCGCTCGACGCGTCCGCGGACACGTCCGGCATCCGGATCGAAGGCGCCGGGCAGATGCTGTCGACGTTCGCCCGGTGCTGTCGCCCGGTGCCGCCCGAGGCGATCGAGGGCTACATCACGGTCGGGCGCGGCGTGACGATCCATCGAAAAGGCTGCCCTAACTTGCGTCTGCTCGAGGAGCGTCGTCCCGAGCGCATCATTGCCGTCGAGTGGGGCACGCCCGGCGATCGCGCTTTCCCCGTCGACGTGAACGTGCGCGCGTTCGATCGACGAGGCCTCCTGCGGGATATCAGCGCCGTGCTCGCGGATTCGAAGATCGATATCCGCGCGATGACGACGAGGACGCAGGAGCGCGACGGCACGGCGGACGTCGATCTGACGATCGCGGTGGACGATCTCGAGGCGCTCTCGCACGTCCTTGCGCGCATCCAGGGCCTACCGAACGTGCTGAGCGCCGAGCGGCGGACATGAGCCCCGGCGCGGCGCCGCCGCGATGAGGGCGTGCTCAGTCCGCGCCGGGGAACTCGACGACCTTCCAGTAATTGTCGATCAGGGCGATGGCGCGCTGGAAGCTCGTGCCCATGTCGCTCTTCAGCATGTATCCGGCCACGTTGAGCCCGTAGGCGTCGATCTTGTCCTGCTCGTCGTTGGACGTCGTCAGCACGAACACGATCGAGTCATGGAACTCCGGGCTCTGCCGGATATTGCGCAGCAGCTCGATCCCGTTCATTCGCGGCATATTGATGTCGGTGATGATGAGGTACGGCCGCGGCAGGTCCTTGAGCATCTCCAGCGCCTCGACGCCGTCGCCCGCGACCATCAGGGGGTTCGCGATCTTGAGCTTGTCGAACGCCCACCGGAGCGCCTTCACATCGATCTCGTCGTCCTCGACGAGCAGGATCGTCACTACCTTGCTGTCTCGCATGTCTTGGCCTCCACGCTCACGGCTTGCGGCTGACGCTTCTTCCACTGGAACTTGAACACGGTGCCGCGGCCGCCGGGCGCGGGCTCGAACCAGACGCGGCCGCCTTGCCACGCGACGATCCGGCTCACGATCGCCAATCCCATGCCGCTGCCCTCCACCTTGTCGCGCGACTTGAGCGTCTGGAACATCTCGAACACGCGCTCCGCATATTCCTTCGGTATGCCTTCGCCGTCGTCGGCGACGGCGAAGACGTAGTGATCGTCATGCTCCTCGCAGGAGACCACGATCCGGCCTTCGGGTCCCGGGTGATGCTTTACCGCATTGCCGATGAGATTGCGGAACACCTGCTCGAGCGGCGCGGCGTGGGTGGCGAACGTAGGCAAGTGCCCGTCGATCGAGATGGAGATCGTCGGCGGAGGATTCTGCAGCTGCGCGACGTCGAGCACGAGCGCATGGACGTCGGTGACGCGATGCGCGCCCACCTTTCTACCGGCGCGCGAATAGGCCAGCAGATCGTCGAGCAGCCGGTTCAGCCGCTGCGTCCGCTTCGCGAGCAGCGCGAGGTTCTCCTGGACATTGTTGACGTCGTAGCCGTTCAGCCCCTCCGTGATCCACTGCACGAGCAGCTCGATGGCGCGCAACGGCGCCTTCAGGTCGTGGGACGCCACGTAGGCGAACTGCTCGAGATCCTTGTTCGATCGAACGAGCTCCGCTTGCTTCGCTTGGAGCTCGAGCTCGATCTTGCGGCGCTCCGTGATGTCCGTGGCCATCGAGAAGATGCCGCGCACGTTCCCCGACTTGTCCAGGCTCGGCCGGTAGGTAAAGCGAAAATAGCCGTTGAGATTTCCGACCGCCCCTGTCGATTCGTAGCTCACCGTCTCGCCGGCGAGGGCGCGCTCATAGTACGGTTGCCGCTGCAGGAACAGCTCGGGCCCCATGATCTCGGAGATGTGCAGACCGATGGCCTTGTCCGCCGTCCAACCGGCCGCCTGCAGGAATACGTCGTTGGCGAACTCGATGCGCAGCTGCGTGTCCAGGAACAGCAACTGATTCGGCACGCCTTCGGCGAGCATACGAAAGCGCTCCTCGCTCCTCGTCAGGTCGTCGGTGAGCCGGATGATGCCGGTGTCGTCGCCCTCGCGGGCGCGAAGCTTCGCTTCCGCTTCCTCCAACGCGCGAAGCGCCTCTTCGAGTGTCTGCGGCCGGGCGCTTTCGGCTTGCGTCATGTCCAACCTCTCAACCTGCCTTGATTCCCATGCGTCTGCGGATGACTCGACGTTGTCGAGTGGCCTGCCCGCCTCTCTCGATCATCATCGCGCCGATCTTCTCGGGCTCGATCGGCGCGCTGAGGTAGTGCCCCTGACCGTACTGGCAGTCGTGCCGCGTCAAGAACAGCTCCTGCTCCTCCGACTCGATGCCCTCGGCAACGGCGTCGAGCGAGAAGCGGTGCGCGATCGTCAGGATGGTGCTGCAGATGATCTGCGCACCTTGGCTCTTCGCAACGTCCGCGAAGAACGAGCGGTCGATCTTGAGGGCGTCGAACGGAAACTCCAGCAGCCGGCCGAGGCACGAGCGGCTCGCGCCGAAGTAGTCGATCGCGAGCCGCACTCCGAGCTTCTTCAAGCCGCGTATGCAGTCCCCCGCGCCTTCCGCGTCGTCCGCCAACACGCTTTCGGTCAATTCGAGCTCGATGAGCCCGGGATCGACGGAGTGAGCTTGCAGCACGCCGCGAACCAGGTCCTGAAAGCCCGGCTGCTTCAACTGCGCGGCGGAGACGTTTATCGCCACCCGCGGCACCGGCACGCCTTCGGCCTCCCAGCTCCTGAGCTGCCGGCACACCGCCTCGATCACCCAAGCGCCGATCGGGACGATGCAACCGCTCTGCTCGGCCACCGAGATGAACTCGCCGGCGCTCACGCGCCCGCGTTCGGGGTGCCGCCAGCGCAGCAGCGCCTCCACGGCTTCGACGCGGTGGTCGGCGAGGCGGAACTGAGGCTGGTACAAGAGCTCGAGCTGCTCCTGCTCGATCGCCACCTTGAGACCCGCCTCGAGCCGGCGATGAGAGAGCACCTCCTCGTGCATGGCCGGCGTGAAGAACCTGAAGGTGTTGCCGCCGTGCTCCCGCGCTCCCCGCATCGCCCGGTGGGCGTTGCCGAGCAATGTTGCCGAATCCGTGCCGTCCGCCGGACACAAGGCGATCCCCACGCTCGCGGTGACGGGGACCTGCCGCCCCCCGATCGGGAACGGCTTGCGAAAGGCGTCGCCGACGTTCTGCGCCACCGCCTCCACGTCGAGCGGACTCCGGATGTCCTCCAGCACGACGGCGAAGGTGCCGCCGCCGAGCCGCGCGAGCAGATCGCCTTTGCGGATCTTGCCCGCGAGCCTCGCGACCACCGCGCGCAGCAGCCCGTCGCCGAGCTGGCGGCCAAGCGTCTCGTTCAGTGCCGTGAAGCCGTCGAGATCCAGCAGCAGGAGCGCCATCGTCCGGCCGCCGCGCAGCGCGCGCATCGTTGCGTGATCGAGCTCATCGCGCAGGTACTGCCGATTCGGAATGCAGGTCAGCCAGTCGAGGCGCGCGAGATAGTTGACCTTGATCTCGGCGCGCTTACGCTCGATCGCGTAGCGGATCGCGCGCAGGATGATGCGGGCATCGCCCTCCCACTTTACGAGGTAGTCCTGAACACCGCGGTTCAAGATCTCGACGGCGAAATCTTCGTCGTCGTGACCGCTCAACACCACGATCGGGACGAGCTCGTCGGCTTCGTGGATTTTCTCCACACACTCCGCGCCGCGGCAGTCGGGGAGGTTGAGATCGAGCAGCACGACGTCGTACCGCTGCTCTGCCAGCAAGGCCACGGCGTCGCCCATCCGGCTCGCGTGCTGGAGCTGCACGGAGTCGCTGCGCTGCGCGAGAGACGCCCGCAGGAACTGGGCGTCATCCGCGTCGTCCTCGACGAGCAAAATCTTGAGGGCCGAAGGCACTAGCGGTACGCCCCCTACTTACGGCATTGCCCGGAACCTAGCGAAACGAGCCGAGCCGCGTCAGTGCGCCGGTCACAGTTCGGCAGTTGCCCGGACGCCAGCGCGGGCCACGAACCGCAGCTGCCTCCCGCCTTCCTTAACGACAAACGCCGTCGAGCACGAGCTGAGGCCGCAGAGTCTCCACCTTCGGTGCCTCGATCGGCCGTCGGACGGGCTGCGCTACCCGCAGCGAGGCAGCACGCCCTCTCTCAGCCGCCGGTAACGACGACTGCGCGTCTGGCGGGACGATAGAGAGGATGGCTCAGTCGACGTACTGCGGTGCTCTCGGCAGCTCGGCGTGGGTCGCGATGTCGTGCTCGATCCACAGCGTCGCGCCGGTCTCGCGCAGGTACTGCTCGATCTTCTCGCGCGACGCGCGAGACGCATCGGGATCGAACTCGAAGGTCGGTACGCGGCCCGTCGTGCGCTCTTCGGGATAGTGGTACAGGTCGCCGCCGAGCACGACCGGGCCGTAGTTCGCGAGTCGCACGGCCACGACCTGATGACCGGGCGTGTGCCCGGGCGTCGGGATCACGACGACGGTCCCGTCCCCGAACACGTCGAGCTCCTCGTTGTCGAGCAGTATCGTCTCCGCGTCGCGCAGCAGGTTGTACGTCTCCGGACGGATGATGCCTTGCGGGTTCTCCGCGAACATGTAGTCGCGCTCGGCCTTCTGCACGATCCACGTCGCACGTGCGAAGTCGTTCGCGTTCGCCGTGTGATCGGAGTGGTAGTGCGACAGCGCGAAGTAGTCGATGTCATCCGGCGTGTAGCCGATCGCCGCGAGCTGCGGCTTCAACGGCCGGCTCGCGGACAGCACCCCCTCCTGCACCGGCCGACCGTCGTCCTCGAACGCGCTGTCGGGAATGCCGCCCGCATCGAACATCAGCGTGCCCCGCGGATGCACGATGAGATACGCAGCGTTGACGAAGTCCACTTCCGCGAGCTCGTCCCGCGCGAAGTTGAAGAGCTGCGGATCGAGGCCGGTGATCGCGCCGGCATCGAAGATATAGATTCGCGGCGTCGGAGGCGGCCCCGGCCGCTCTTGCGACGGCGCAGCAGCGGCGAGGAAGTAGCCGACGATCGCGAGCAGGGACAGGCGGAGTGAAGCGGTCATCAGCACCGTCTCGTGTCGTACCGGTTGCGGAATCGTACCGATGCCACCCCGGCAGCGTCCAGAGGGCACCGACTTTGCGTAGATCGTGGCCGTGGAAGGAGAAAATCGAGGCCGCGGCCGCTTGCCCCGCAGCCGGTCTCTCGACCGGCAGTCGCCTGTCTCGCCGCGATGGTCTCGCCGCGACGCCGCTTTACTCCCACATCGCGCGCATCGCCGCGGCCGCGTCGACGCGTACCGTCGCTCGCGCCTCGTTGACGGGCGCGGCACCCGCTTCCGATCCCGGCCACGCCCTCCGCTCGAAGCATTCGAGCACCGCGTCGGTCAGGAAGCGGCTCCGCGCGCCGTACACGTGCGCATCGCCCGTCCGGCTCTGCTGCGTCACGTAGTACTTGAGCGGCGCAATCAGGTGCAGATTCTGTTTCGCGCGCGTCATCGCGACGTAAAGGAGCCGCCGCTCCTCCTCGATCAGATCGCGCCGTCCGGTCGCGTGCTCGTTCGGAAAATTGCCGTCCGAAACGTTCAGCACGTAAACCGCGTCCCACTCCTGGCCCTTCGCCGAATGAACCGTCGACAGGATCAGGTAATCCTCGTCGCGCAGCGGATCGCCCGCGAGATCGCCGGTCGCCTGCGGCGGATCGAGCGTCAGCTCGGTCAGGAAACGCTCGCGGCTCGCGTACTGCACCGAAAGACGGTCGAGCTGCTCGAGATCGGCGGCCCGCACGTCCGGTGCGTCGTAGAGCCTCTCTAGCAGAGGCTCGTACCATCGGCGCACGAGGGCGAGCTGGCCTGCCCACTCCCGCGCGGACGCGAGCGACGCGAGGAGCTCTTTCAGCGCCGACCACTCGTGCGACGCGACGGCAGGCATCCTGTACTCGCTGAGCACCGACCACGAGTAGCCGCTCGCCTCGAAGACCTTGAGGCAGCGGTCGGCCGTCGCAGGGCCGACGCCCGGCAAGAGCTGCAGCGTGCGGAAGCCGGCGAGACGATTGCGCGGGTTGTCGGCCCAGCGCAGCAGCGCGAGCACGTCCTTCACGTGGGCGGCCTCGAGAAACTTCAATCCACCGTACTTCACGTACGGAATGTTGCGCCGCACGAGCTCGAGCTCGAGCGCATCGCTATGATGCGACGTCCGCATCAGCACGGCCTGCCTCTGCAACGGCACGCCTTGCTCCCGGGCGGCGAGGATTTGCTCGACGACGTAGAGCGCCTGCGCGCGATCGTCCTCGACGGAGACGTAAACGGGCTTCTGATTCGACGGCCGCTTCGAGCGCAGCACCTTCCGATACTGCCGCTCCGCATCCCGCATCAGCGCGTTCGCCGCATCGAGGATCGGCTGGACCGAGCGATAGTTCGTCTCGAGCTTGACGATCCGTGCCTCCGGCGTGAAGCGGCGCGGGAACTCGAGGATGTTCTCGACGGTCGCCGCGCGGAACGAGTAGATCGCCTGCGCGTCGTCGCCGACGACGCAGACGCCTGCGCCGTCCGGCTTCATCGCGTGAACGATCTCGGCCTGCAACACGTTCGTATCCTGGTACTCGTCGATCAGCACGTGGTCGAATCGGTCACCGAGCTCACGCGCGATCCGCGGCTCGTCGACGAGAAGCTTCCAGTAGAGGAGCAAATCGTCGTAGTCGAGGACGTGCTGGCTCTGCTTGACCTCGACGTAGCGGCGGAAGAGCCGCGTCAGCTCGTCGGCCCACTCGCTGCACCACGGAAACGAATCCTCGAGCGTCCGTGCAAGCGGCTGCGCGGCATTCACGCGGTGCGAGTAGATCGCGAGGCATGTGTCCTTGCGGGGGAACCGCTTGTCCTTCTTCGCGAGGCCGAGCTCCTGGCGGACGAGATCCAGGAGATCCGCGGCGTCGCCCCGATCGAGCACGGAAAACGACGGTTCGAGGCCCAAGACCCGCGCGTATTCGCGGAGCAGCCGATTACCGATTGAGTGATACGTGCCGGCCCACAGCCCGCGCGCGGCGTCGGGAACGACGGCCGCACGCGTCGCCGTGCGGAACGCCTCGCGGACGATGTGCTCCGCGCGCCGCAGCATCTCGTGCGCGGCGCGCCTCGTGAACGTGAGGAGCAGAATACGCTCCGGCGCAACGCCGGACAGCAACAGATACGCAACACGGTGCGCGAGCGTATTCGTCTTACCGGTGCCGGCGCCCGCGATCACGAGCAGCGGACCGGTCGTGACGCCGCGCTCGCCCGGCTCGCCGCAGGTTGCCGCGCGAAGCTGCTCGGCATTCAGCGACGCGCCGAACGCGTGCGGTGCCGGGCCGCCGGTCTTCGCGGTTACGGTCGGGGGGGTCAGCGCGTTCATCGCGCCAATGATGACCGAAAACTGTATGGAGTTACAGACCTCGGCGAGCGCACGCGCGACGGCGCCTCTTCCGCTTACGGTCGGGTCAGAAGCGGCTCACGGGTCGAGGACGCGCCGCGCGTCCTCGGCGTAGAGCCGAAGTCGCGTACCGTCGGACTTCACGACTTCGCGGCCGGCCATCGCGTGCGCACCTTCCTTCTTCGGCGGCGCGCCGCGCACGGTGATGCGGTCTCCGGGCACGAGGGAGTCGGCCGACCAGCCGTTGCGGCGGAGATAGAGCGCCGTCGGGCCTTCGATCTCCCAGCGCACGAGCCCCCCGCTTTCGTCGGCGACGTCGAGATGGATGATCGGATGCGGGTTCTTGAACTCGAAGCGCACGACGGTGCCCGTGAGCTCGATGTTCTCGTCCATCCGAAAGAACGGCTGCTGCGAATGATGCGCGGCGGCCACGGACGCGAGCGCGAGCGCGCCGAGCACCGCGACACGGGGCAATGCGTGCCGACGAGAAACGTACGCCATGAACCTTCTCCCGTGCGCCTCGCTCGCCGAAAGAGTAGGTCAATTCAGCAGCCCGGGCAACGCGAGCTGCACGTGCTCAGTCCGGCAGGAACCGGAGCGGCTGTCTCGCGGTCTCGAGGTCGCACTCGTACGGCAGCATCTCGATGTCCGTCAGGGCCCACTCGAAGTGCGCCTCCGCCGGCGCGGCAAGATAAAGCTCGTCCTCGACCGTCATGTCGAGAATCAGCCGATCGCCTTCGCGACGATAGCGTTCGATCACGGTCTTGCGGGTCGAGGTCGGCAGCGGCGTCATGTCGTCGAGCCCGATCGGGTCGTACGGGAAGTTAGCCGTCTCGACCACGAGCGTGTCGCCTTCGTACCAGCCGATCGAATGTCCGAGGACGTAGCGCTCGCCCGGCGGCGGGTGACGCCGCCCGTCGACCCAGACGACTCGCACGACGTCGTCCTTCTCGTAGTGAAACTCCACTCGATTCGAGCGCTGGCGGATCTGCCAGGCGTAGGGATCCGCGACGATGCTCGGGATCGTCGCCGGCACGCAATCGTATTTCGGCGAGATCGCCTCGTCGAAGCTGCTCATGAACTCGATCGCGCGCGGCGTGAGCTCGAGCGCGTCGATGTCGAACGGGCAAGTCTGGCCGTCCGGGATGCAGTAGTCCGGAAACCACGTGCCCGACAAGTCCGGGATCGCAGCGGCTTCCGGCGCGTCGCCCGGCGGGCTCGTGCTCGGCGCCGAGCCGGCAGGCTGCGCCTCCGCGGGCCGCGCGGCGATCATCAATGCCGAGACGGCGCACGCCGCCGCCAGCGCGAGCCGGCGATTCGGCCCGTCCCTTCGGCACGCGGCTGCATCGTTCATGTCACGTCCTCCTGCGGAAAGGCGCCCGAACGGCTGCCGATCGGCCGCAGCCGTCACTCTCCGCGGCGCCCGGGCAGTGCCGACCGCCGCTCACCGAGACGGCTACATACCACGGATGGGGTTGGCGTCGCCATCCGCGCTCGAGAAACGGCATTGAACTGTTGACAATCGGCGTCATTCGCCGTTGGTCGATCCGCCCCGCGCGAAGCGTGCCGCGCCGGCGGGAAAGCGGGCGGCGTCAGCCGGCGACCTTCGGAAGCTTCTTCATCGATTCCGCGATGGCCTCCTCCGGATACGCGTAGTCCTCGAGCTGACCCGCGAAGTACCTGTCGTATGCCGCCATGTCGAAGTGGCCGTGGCCGGACAAATTGAAGAGGATGACGCGAGGCTCCTTGGCCTTCTTCGCCTCGAGCGCTTCGTCGATCGCGACGCGCACCGCGTGCGCCGACTCGGGTGCGGGGATGATCCCCTCGGTGCGCGCGAACTGCACGCCTGCTTCGAACGTTGCGAGCTGCGGCACCGCGACCGCTTCGATCAGCTTCTCGTGATAGAGCTGCGAGACGAGCGGCGAGTCCCCGTGATAGCGCAACCCGCCCGCGTGGATGCCGGGCGGGACGAAGTCGTGCCCGAGCGTGTACATCTTCATCAGCGGCGTGTAGCCGGCAACGTCGCCGAAGTCGTAAGCGTAAACGCCCTTCGTGAGCGTCGGACAGGAGGTCGGCTCGACCGCCACGAGCCGCACTTGCTTGCCGGCCGCCTTGTCGGCGAGGAACGGGAACGCGATGCCCCCGAAGTTCGAGCCGCCGCCGCAAGAGGCGATGACGACGTCCGGATAGACGGCGGCCTTCTCCATCTGCTTCTTCGCTTCGAGACCGATCACCGTCTGATGCAGCAGCACGTGGTTGAGCACGGAACCGAGCGCGTAGTTGGTGTCTTTGCGGCTCGCGGCCTCTTCGACCGCCTCGGAAATGGCAATGCCGAGCGAGCCCGACGTGGTCGGATCGGCGGCGAGAACCTTGCGGCCGGCCTCGGTGACGTCCGTCGGGCTCGCGAGCACTTCCGCCCCCCATGCCTGCATCATCGAGCGGCGGTACGGCTTCTGCTCGTAGCTGACCTTGACCATGAATACGCGCACGTCGAGACCGAACATCCGGCCGGCGAGCGCAAGCGACGAGCCCCACTGGCCGGCACCGGTCTCGGTCGTGAGGCGGCGGATTCCGGCTTCGCGGTTGTAGTACGCCTGGACCACGGCCGTGTTCGGCTTGTGTGATCCGGCCGGGCTGACGCCTTCGTATTTGTAGAAAATCTTCGCCGGTGTCCCGAGCGCGGCTTCCAGACGATGCGCCCGAAAAAGCGGAGACGGGCGCCACAGGCGATAGACCTCGCGCACCGGCTCCGGAATCCGAATCCAGCGCTCGCCCGACACCTCCTGCCGGATCAGCGCTTCCGGAAAGATCGCGGCGAGCGCGTCCGGCTGCACGGGCTTGCCGTCGGGGCCGAGCGGCGGGGCGGGCGGATTCGGCATGTCGGCAGCGACGTTGTACCAGTGGGTCGGGATATCGGATTCGTCGAGAAGGATCTTGGTCTGGCTCACGGGCACTCCGGGTCGCGGATGACAACGCGAAAGAGTCGGAGTATAGGCGACGGTTACACGGCGGAACCATCAAGGACAACCGAAGTGCCGGCGGCCGAAATCGCGGCGGCGGCGATCCCCGGCGACGCGGTCGGACGACCGCGAAGCGACTGTTCAGGCGGCAGCCAGAGGTGCCTCGTCGTTTCCGGCAGCCTCGGCTCCCGATCTCACGAGCTTCACGGACATCAGCACGTACCACGCGAAGAACCCGACGTTCCCGAGTCTCTGAGCCAGCCCGGCAGGCAATGCGTCTCTGAGCGTAATTGCCGCTGCTATCGTGAGCAGCATGAGCGCTATGCCGACGACGTGCCACCCCCTCCAACGTTCGTTCCGGCTCATGGGGCGGACCAGCAACGACGCGCCGATCATCCATGCGAGGCCCGTGACGAGAGAGCTAAGGAAGTGTCCCCGCGTGTACGCCGATTCGATATCGGCCGCCCCGTCTACCATCTCGGCCGGGATGAGGCCCTGTCCGACGAGTGCAATACCCGCGAGGATGAGCATCAGCCGGGCCGCGGAAACGGCGATGGACCTCTTGGGGCCCACGGCGCCTGCGAGGACGGCACCAACGACCGCAAGCAGCAGACCGGTCACGCCGAACCCGAGCACGTTCCACAAGGTGGCGTAGGGTGTACCGATCGCACCCAGCTCGCTGATCTGATTCACCGTGTGCGAATAGCCGGGACGCAGTGCACCGAAAAGGAAGGAAGCGAGCCAAAACCACACGCACGCCCCGATCCGATCATCCCGGCGGTTCTTTGTTGATCATTTCGTGTATACCCCGAATCTGCTCTTATCCAGTCGTAACGGCGCCGGCCCGCCGCGTGATTCGCGTGCCCATGGCAACCGGCGTGCCAGTTCTGCGTAAGATTTTGACCCGACGTGAAATAGCGGTGTTGCGAAGACCGCCGGCGGGCGTAACCGTCCCGCAACCGCAGCGCTTCGTCCCGGTATCGGAACCCCGTGAATCCCCTCGGCCGCCCGACCCCGCGCCATCCGTTCGGCCCTCGGCGAGGCACCGCCCGCGCTCGTCGGACGGTTCGTGCGGCACGGGCTCGCCCTCGCCGGACCGCTCCGGGGATCGGCGCTCCGTACATCATCGCGGACGAGATTGACGCGCCTATGCAAAAGGAAGAGAGTTAACGCGTCCCGGCAGCGCGACGAGCGGCACCACGGCTGCCGGCGGGTAACCTGAAGCCTCGAGGACCGGCATCGGGGAGGGCGGCGAGCTCGGAGCATGGAGTACCTGCATGGCGGATTCTCCGAGCGCGGCGCGGTGCGGGCACCGCCGGTCTTCTCCGTCCTCGTGTCGATGCAGGATCTCGAGCTGCGCTACACGTGGATTCGAGATCCGGGAAACGCGCTGCGCGACGAAGACGTCGTCGGCAAGACCGACGAGGATCTGCTCGGCCCGAAGGACGCCGAGCTGCTCGCCGCGATCAAGCGCGACGTCCTCGCGACGGGCCGGCCGCAACGCCTCGAGGTGTGGCTGACGTTCCGCGGCGCACGTCGGTGGTTCGACCTCGGCGTGCATCCCGAGCGCAACGCGAGCGGGAGCATCGTCGGCATCCTGTGCACCGCCGTCGACATCACCGGGCAGAAGCGCTCCGCGCAGGTGTTGCGGCAGCGCGCTCAGCGCCTCGCGCTGCTGTACGAGGCTGCGGCGGGATTGCTCGCGACCAGCGACCCGATGCGCTTCCTGGAGCAGCTGTTCGTCAGGCTCTCCGCGCTGTTCGAGCTCGACGTCTACGCGCACTATGCCGTGTCCAGTGACGGCAGTCATCTGCGGCTTGCAGCGAGCGGCGGTCTCGGGGCGTCACAGCGACAGGCAATGGCTCGGCTCGAGTTCGGTCAGCCGCCTTGCGGTGCCGTCGCCGCGACGCGCCGCTCGATCATCCTCTCGGATTCGACGTCGGCCGATGATCCGGTCGCGAGCGCGATCCGCTCGCTCGGCTTGAGGGCCTATGTCTGCCATCCGCTGATCGCCGGCGGCGAGCTGTTCGGCACGCTCGCGTTCGGATCGAGCACGGAAACGGAGCATACGCAGGAGTCCGTCGGCCTGTTCCGCGCGGTAAGCGATCTCGTCGCGCTTGCGATCGCGCGCCGGCGCGCCGAGCAGTCGTTACGTGACGCCGACCGCCGCAAGGACCTGTTCCTCGCGACGCTCGCGCACGAGCTCAGGAACCCGCTTGCACCGCTTCGCAGCGGCATCGATCTGCTCCAAGCGGCGACCCATGATCCGGAGACGATCGCGATCACGCTGGCCGTGATGGAGCGGCAGGTGATGCAGCTCACTCGGCTCGTCGACGACCTGCTCGAAGTCTCGCGCATCACGCAAGGCCGGCTCGAGCTGCGCAAGTGCCGTGTAGAGCTCGCCGCGATCGTCGAGAGCGCGCTCGAGCAGACGCGCGCACTCTTCGACGAGGCCGGGCACGAGCTCACCATCGACGTCCCGCAGGAGACGATCGAGCTCGACGCCGATCCCGTCCGCCTGGCTCAGGTGCTGGTCAATCTGCTGAGCAACGCGGCGAAGTACACCCCTGCCGGCGGTCACGTTCGGCTCAGCGCCGAGCCGAGCGAAGCGGCTATCGCGCTCACCGTCAGCGACGACGGTCTCGGTATTCCGGCCGCAAAGCTCGAGCGCATCTTCGAGATGTTCGAGCGCGTGGACGGTTCCCTCGAACGCAACACCAAAGGCTTGGGATTGGGCTTGACGCTGGTGAAATCGCTCGTGGAGATGCACGGGGGCACCGTCGAGGCTCACAGCGAGGGTCTCGGCAGAGGGAGCTCGTTCACGATAAAGGTCCCGACCGTGCCCCGAGAATCGCGCGTAACGGCTTCGTCCCGCGAAGCGGGAGCCATCGCGGCAAAAGTCGCGGACGCCGAGCGCTCACTACCTGACGCGGCACGGCGCCGCCGGGTCTTGATCGTCGACGACAACGTCGATGCCGCGAACATGCTCGGCAGGCTCATCACCCTCCTCGGACACGAGATCTGCGTCGCGCTGGACGGGGCGAGAGCGCTCGAGGCCATGCCGACGTTCCTTCCAGACATCGTGCTTCTCGATATCGGGATGCCGGGCATGAACGGCTATGACGTCGCGCGGCGCATCCGTGAACGCGGCCCCGTGCAGCCGGTCCTCGTCGCGCTGACCGGCTGGGGGCAGGCCAAGGACAAGCAGCGAGCGGCAGAGGCCGGCTTCGATCATTATCTCGTCAAGCCCGTCGAGCGAACGGCTTTGCAGAAACTGCTCGACGACGGCTCGCCTGCGCGCCGATAGCGCCAATCCCCGCCCGTCGCGCGCCATCGCGGATTGCAACGCGGCTTGCGTGCTGCGCGGATGCGCCGCTCGCGCCCCATCTCGCTGCGAGCGCCGCGTGACGGGCGCGTCCAGTACGTCATCGTGCACCCGGGCGAGGTCGTGAGCGCCGGCGCGCCGGTGCTGAATCTCGTCGATCTGACCGACGTCTACATGACGTTCTTTCTGCCCGAGCAGGCCGCCGGGCGGGTCGCGATCGGCAGCGAAGCGCGCATCGTGCTCGACGCGGCGCCCGATTTCGTCGTCCCCGCGTACGTGTCGTTCGTCTCGAGCACCGCGCAGTTCACGCCGCGGACCGTGGAGACCGCCAGCGAGCGACAGAAGCTGATGTTTCGCGTGCGCGCGCACGTTCCGGCCGAGCTGCTCGAGCGTCACATCGAGCACGTGAAGACGGGGCTCCCCGGCGTCGCCTGGGTGAAGCTCGATCCCTCTGCCGAATGGCCGGAAACCTGGCAGCGACAGCGCTCGAGTGACCGCGGCCGGCGAGAGCGCAAGACGCTCTTTCGCGACGCTCGAAGGCGTCGGGCTCCGCTATGGCAAGACGGTCGCGCTCGAGGACATCGACCTCGAGCTGCCGGCGGGCGGCATCGTCGGCGTGATCGGCCCCGATGCGGTCGGCAAGTCGAGCCTGCTGTCGCTGATCGCCGGCGCCCGCGCCGTGCAGCGAGGACGCGTGCGGGTGCTCGGCGCCGACATGGCGAGCGCACGCGAACGGGAACGCGTGATCCCGAGCATCGCGTACATGCCGCAGGGGCTCGGCAAGAACCTGTATCCCACGCTCTCCGTCGAGGAGAACCTGCAGTTCTTCGCGCGCCTCTAGTAGTCCGACAAGCGCAGTCTCCCGAAGCGGCGCTTGACGATGTCCGAGCACGTCGCGTACGCGGCCGTGATCGCGAGCAGCGCCGCGAGCATCGCGGGCGGAAGCGGCGTCAGCTCGAAGCAGCGGCCGATCGGAAGATACGGCAGCGCGATCGCCGCCACGGTACGAGCCGGAGCCCATCGCAAAGATTGCTTGCCGGAGGGGATCCGTCCCTCGCGAACATGCTCGGCAGACCGGTCTGCGCCGTCTCGGCGAACCGGACGAGACGGAGTCTGCGCCTGCGTAGCATAGGCTCGGGGAGTCGGGTAGCCTCCCGATCATGATCATCGGCACGGCGGGACACATCGACCACGGCAAGACGACGCTCGTGCGCGCGCTGACCGGCGTCGACACGGACCGGCTCGACGCGGAGAAGGCGCGCGGCATGACGATCGAGCTCGGCTACGCGTACGTGCCTCTCGCCGACGGCAGCGTGCTCGGCTTCGTCGACGTGCCGGGACACGAGCGGCTTGTGCGCACGATGGTCGCGGGCGCGTGCGGCATCGACTTCGCGCTGCTCGTCGTCGCGGCCGACGACGGTGTGATGCCGCAAACGCTCGAGCACGTCGCGATCCTCGAGCTGCTCGGCGTGTCGCAGGGCGCCGTCGCGCTGACGAAGATCGATCGCGTCGACGCTGCGCGGCAGCGCCACGTCGAGGCGGCGGTCCGGCACGCGCTTTCCGGCACGGCGCTCGAGGCTGCGCCGATCTTTGCCGTCAATGCCGCGGCGGACGCGGACCCGGGCACGCTCGCGCTGCGCCGGCATCTCGAGCAGGCGGCCGCGCGCGCGGCGCGGCGGCGCGATGACGCGCTGTTCCGGCTCGCCGTCGACCGCGTCTTCACGCTCGCGGGCCACGGCACGGTCGTGACGGGCACGGTGTTCTCCGGAAGGGTCTCGATCGGCGACCGGGTGCTCGTCATGCCGGCCCAGGTTTCGGTGCGCGTTCGCGGCATCCATGCGCAGCAGCGGCCGGCCTTGGTCGGCAGGGCCGGCGAACGCTGCGCGCTGAACCTTGCCGGCATCGACAACGACGGCGTCTCGCGCGGCGACTGGCTCGCCGCGCCCGGCCTGCTCGTGCCGGGCGAGCGTTTCGACGTGCGGCTGCACATGCTGCCCGACGCCGGCGCGCCGAGGCTCGCGCAGGGGATGCCGGTGCACGTGCATCTCGGCACGGCGCACCGGGTCGCGCACGTCGTGCCCCTCGAAGCGAGCGCGATCGGCGCCGGAGAATCGGCGCGCGCGCAGCTCGTCTTCGACGCGCCGATGTGCGCGCTGCCGGGCGACCGGTTCATCGTCCGCGACGCCGGCGCCGCGCGGACGATCGGCGGCGGCATCGTGCTCGACGCCGAGGCGCCGCGGCGAAAGCGGCGCGCGGGCGAGCGCCTGCGCCGGCTCGACGCGCTCGAGCGTACGATCACGGACGGCGACGTCACGGCGTTGCTGGTCGAAGCGCCCTTCGGCCTCGCGACGACGGACCTCGTTCGCGCGACCGGGCTTCCTGCCGAGCGGATCCGCCTGCCGGCCGACGCCCTCGTCGTCGACGCGAGCGACGAGCGATTCGTGCTGCTCGAGCGCCATTGGAGCGGGCTCCGCGAGCGGGCGCTCGGGGCGCTGCGAGACTTCCACGCGGCGACGCCCGACGAGCCCGGTCCCGACGCCGCGCGGCTGCGGCGGATCGCATTTCCTGCCCTGCCGCCCGTGCTTTGGACGGCGCTCGTCGATGCGCTCGTGCGCGACGGCGAGATCGTCCGCCGCGGCGCGTGGCTGCAGGCGCCCGAGCACGAAGTAACGCTGTCCGACGAGGATCGCTCGCTCGCCGAGCGTCTCGCGCCGCTGATCCATGCCGGCCGCTTCAATCCGCCTTGGGTCAGGGACTTGGCCGCGGCGCTCGGCGAGCCGGAGGAACGCGTGCGCGAGGTGTTGCGCAAGCAGGTCAGGCAGGGCACAGTCTGTCAGGTCGTGCGCGACCTGTTCTACGACAGTCGCTGCATCGCGGAGCTCGCGGAGGTCGTCGCCATGCTCGAGCGCACCGAGGGCGCCGCGACGGCGGCGCGCTACCGCGACGCGATCGGTGTCGGGCGCAAGCGGGCGATCCAGATCCTCGAGTTCTTCGACCGCGTCGGCTATACGCGCAGAGTGCGCGACGCGCACGTGCTGCGCCGGGACAGTCACGCCGCACCGGAAGCATGGAAGGCACACGCACCCGGTGGTGCGGCCGGGCTTCAAACCCGGGCGGGGGCGTCAGACGCATCCCGGTAGGTTCGACTCCTGCTGCCTTCCGCCACCGCGAGGACGATCATGATTGAGACACCGGTTTCGCCGCCCAGGCTGACGTCGCTCTCGCACGGCGGAGGCTGCGGCTGCAAGATCGCGCCCGGCGTGCTCGCCGAGCTCATCAAGGGCCTTTCGCCGGCCTCGGCGTTCGAGCATCTCCTCGTCGGCACCGACACGGCGGACGACGCGGCCGTCTATCGGCTGAGCGACGAGCACGCCGTGATCGCGACCACCGACTTCTTCATGCCGATCGTCGACGATCCTTTCGATTTCGGCCGCATCGCGGCCGCGAACGCGCTGAGCGACGTCTACGCGATGGGCGGCAAGCCGATCTTGGCGCTGACGATTCTCGGCATGCCGATCGACGTGCTGCCGCCGAGCGTCGTGCGCGAGATTCTGCGCGGCGGCGAGAGCGTGTGCACGGCGGCCGGCGTCCCGATCGCGGGCGGCCACAGCATCGATTCGAAGGAGCCGATCTACGGTCTCGCCGCGATCGGCGTCGTCCATCCGAAGCACTTGAAGCGCAACGCGGACGCGCGCGTCGGCGACGTGCTGGTGCTCGGCAAGCCGATCGGTGTCGGGGTCCTTTCGGCCGCGCTGAAGAAGGGCCGGCTCTCGGACGACGGTTATCGCGCGATGCTCGACGTCACGACGCGCCTCAACGACGTCGGCCCGGCCCTCGCGGAGCTCGACGGGGTGCATGCGATGACCGATGTCACCGGCTTCGGCCTCCTCGGTCACCTGCTCGAGATGTGCCGCGGCGCCGGCGCGAGCGCGCGCATCGCGATGTCGAGCGTGCCGCTGATCGACGGCGTGCGCGCACTCGCCGAGGAGAACTTCGTGACCGGCGCGTCCGCGCGCAACTGGGCGTCCTACGGCGACGCGGTCGAGCTCGACGCCGCGCTCGACGGCACGCCGCGGGCACTCTTGTGCGACCCGCAGACGTCGGGCGGGCTGCTCGTCGCGTGCGCCGAGGACGCGGCCTCGAGCGTGCTCGAGACGTTCGAGCGCGCCGGCTTCTCGCGCGCGGCCGCGATAGGTCGGGTTATGGAAGGACCGCCGCGCGTGATCGTGGCCCACGAAGCGTGAGTGGCGCCCCGTCGCGGGCGCATTTCCTTTCCGTCCTTCCTCGCGAAGCGGCCGCTCGGCCGTCACTGCCCTCTGCACGTTCGTCGGCGATCTGCTCGAGCCGGTCGCCGAGTTCACCCTTTACTTTCTGATCGCGTCCCTCGCGCGTTGCTCCGCAAGCTTGCCCGTCCCTGCCGGATCGTCGACGGCGACGACCGGCCTGCCGGCCGTCAGCGCGTCCCTGAAATCGCGGTCCATCGCAAGGAACGGCGCATCCGCCTCGACGCCGAGCGACTCGATCACCTTCGTCCAGAACGCGCGCGCGGCGGCCGTCGCGGTGATGTCGAAGATCTCCGCGTCCGTGAGCCCGAGGCTCTTGAGCCGCTCGACGTCGCCGGCCGTCACGGACGATGCGTCGCGGGCGACCTTGCGGGCGAACTCGAGCATCGCGGCCTCCGCGTCGGTCAGGGACTTAGGCGCTTCGCCCCTCGCAATCGCCATGACGTCGGCCGGCGACAGGAACTCCGTCAACGCCTTGCCGTGCGCGAGCGAGCACAGCGTGCTGCGCAGCGCGTGGGCCGCGGCGAACGTGACAAGCTCGAAGCGCCGCTTGTCCATGTGACGCTTAATGCCGGACTGGAGCTCTGCCCATCGCTTCATGACCTCCGGGCGGTGGCAGAACACGAAGGCGTAGTTCGGCACGTAGCCGTAGTGCAGAAACTGGCGCTCGTACATCGCCTTGACGTCGTCTACCGCGTGCTCGGCGGGAATCGTCTCGATGAAAGCCATCTTCGTGCTCCTTACTCCGTGCGTTGCCAGTCGCTGATTCGGACGTAGCGGCCGTGATCGGCGTAGTCGCCGGCGGCGCGCCGCGCGCGAAACGTGCCCCAGTTGATCGGCCAGTAGCGCGGCGGGTGATGCGCGTCGACCGTCGACGGCAGCGGCGCATACTCGGCGCTGTAGGCCGGGTTCAGGAAGAACGGCGCGCTGAAGCGGGCGGCCTCCGCGCTCACGAGGCCCCGATGCAGCGCCGCCTCGTACCGGTCGTTCGACCACACCTGCACGATGTCGCCGATGTTGACGACGAGCGCATCGGGCCGCGGCTCGACGAGATGCCATGCGCCGTCGTGGAAGACCTCGAGGCCCGGCTGCTCGTCCTGCAAGAGCAGCGTCAGCGCACCGGCGTCGGTGTGATGGTTGACGCCGAGATATCCGTCGCGCCCGAGCGAAAGATCCGCAGGCCGAGCCGGCTTCGGGCACTTCGGATAGTAGTTGAGGCGCAGGAAGCTCGTGTGCTCCGGCACGAAATAGCCGTCGAGAGACCGCGCCGGCATGCCGAGATTGACGGAGATCGCGGACAGCAGCCGCAGCGCGAGCGCATAGCACGCGTCGTAGAAGCCCTGGATCGCGCCCCGGAACTCCGGCAGCGCGGCCGGCCACTGCGGCATGATGACGCCGCCGTCGGGCGGGCCGTAGTCGTAGACCTGCTTCCAGTCCGGCGTATGCTTCGTGAGCTCGCGATCGTAGAACCCCCACGGGTTCTCGGCGGTGCGCAGGATCTCGCGCTTGACCTCGAGCGGCTGCGCGAAGAACGCGCGCATCTGCCGCTTGAGCGCTCGAATGCAGTCGTCGTCGATACCGTGCCGCTCGATCTGGAAGAAGCCCCATTCGCGGCACGCGGCGTCGATCGCATCGAGCGTCGAGCGGCTCGACAAGTCGCTCACGTCGATGACGGGCAAACTGTTCGTGGTCATGGCCTTGCTCCTTCAGGCGGTCTTGCGCGGCTGCAGCCACTTCGGCAGCAGCGCGTAGGGATCGATGTCGACGCTCTGGTCGTAGCGGATGCCTTGCTCCTCGAGCCGGCGCTGTATCGAGCCGTTGCGCCACGCGTCGAACAGATCCGTGCAGCCGCCGATGTGCTCGCCGCCGATGAAGATCTGCGGGATCGTCCTCGCGCCGGTGCGCTCCGCGAGCACCGCGCGGATCTTGCCGCCCCGATCGCCGGCCTGGTACTCGACGGAGTCGAGGTCGACGCTGCGGTAATCGATGCCGAGCCGCGCGAACAGCTTGCGGACGGACCAGCAGAACTCGCACCACTCGAGCGCGAACAGCACGACCGGCTCGCTCCGGACGACGTCGTCGACGAAGCGCTCCGCATCCGCGTCGAGCGCGACGGGCTTGGGCTCCGCCTCGGCGGGCGCGGGCGGCGCGGAAGGCGGCGCATCGAAGCGGCAGCTCGGCGTCGAGCGCGACAGGGCGAGCTCCTCGTCGGTCATCTCCTCGCCGATGTGCTCGAACAGCGGCGTCGACATGTAGCGCTCCCCGGTGTCGGGCAGCATGCAGACGATGTTCGTGCCGGCCGGCGAGCGCCGCGCAATCTCGAGCGCGGCCGCGAGCGTCGCGCCGCTCGACGTGCCGGCGAAGATGCCCTCCCGGCGCGCAAGCTCGCGGGCGTAATACACCGCGTCCTTGCCGGACACGGGAACGATCTCGTCGACGAGCCCGGCCGCGACGGCGTCCTCGGTCAGCTTCGAGACGAAATCGGGCGCCCAGCCCTGCATCAGGTGCGGCCGGAAGCGCGGATGGCTCTCGGCGGGCGTGCCGTCCGGCGCGCGCCGCTGCGGAATGCCGCTGCCGAGCACCTGCGCGTTGTCGGGCTCCGCGGCGACGATCTTCGTCGGCAGCCCCGCCTGCTTCAGCGCCCGCGCGACGCCCTTCAGCGTGCCCCCGGTCCCGAACCCGGACACCCAGTAATCGAGCCGCTCGCCGGCGAAGTCCGCGATGATCTCCTGCGCCGTCGTCTGTGAATGCACGTCGGCGTTTGCCTCGTTCTCGAACTGCCGGCACAGGAACCAGCCGTGCGTCTCGGCGAGCTCGACCGCCTTCGCGAGCATGCCGGTGCCCTTCTCGGCCGCCGGCGTCAGCACGACCTTCGCGCCGAGGAAGCGCAGGAGCTTGCGGCGCTCGATGCTGAAGCTCTCCGCCATCGTGACGACGAGCGGATAACCCTTCTGCGCACAGACCATCGCAAGCCCGATGCCCGTGTTGCCGCTCGTCGCCTCGTCGACGGTCTGGCCCGGCTTCAGCTCCCCGGTCCGCTCAGCGCGCTCGATCACGGCGAGCGCCATCCGGTCCTTGACCGAGCCCATCGGGTTGAAGGACTCGACCTTCACGTACACGTTCACACCCGCCGGCGCCAGCTTGCCGAGCTTGACGAGCGGCGTGTTGCCGATCGTTTCCAATATGTTGTCGTAGCGAGCCATGTGTTTCTCCTCGAAGGCATTGCGCTCGAGGGTCATCCTGGCGGCGGAGCGTGGCAGCAGCCGTGGAAGCGAGCGTGGTTTTTCGGCCCCCGAGCGTTGGATCTCCGCCCCGGGGCCGTCGGCGAGCCGCGCCTCGTCTCGGGGCTGCGACCGTTTGGTGCCGTGAAGGTCCGGAACTACAATTCGCCCCATGGCCGCGCTCGAGCTCAAGTTCCTCGGGGGGCTCGAAATCCTGCGCGACGGCGCGAGCGTCGAGCTGCCCCCGTCCAAGAAAACGCGGGCGCTCCTTGCCTACCTGGCGCTGAACGGCCGGCCCTTCCCGCGCGAGCACCTGTGCGACCTGCTCTGGGAGATCCCGGACGACCCGCGGGGCTCGCTGCGCTGGAGCCTGTCGAAGCTGCGCCGCCTCGTGGACGACGACTCGCGCCAGCGGATCGTGGCCGATCGGAACAGCGTCGCGTTCGACGCGAGGGACGTCGGGATCGACGTGCTCGCGCTGCACGCGTTCGTCGGCGGCGGCCTCGAGCACGCGACGATCGACGCGCTCGAGCAGGCGGCCGCCCTGTATCGAGGTCACTTCCTCGAGGGCCTGAGTCTCTCGGCGTTCCAGGACTTCGACGCGTGGTGCTGCGCGGAGCGTGAGCGCGCCCTGCAGGCGCAGTCGCGCGTCTTGGCCGCGCTCGTGCGGTGTCTCGAGCCCCAGCCCGAGCGCGCGCTGCCGCACGCGTACGAGCTCGTGCGCCTCGCGCCGTACGATGAAGGCGCACGTGCGACGCTGATCCGGCTGCTCGTCGCCGTCGGCCGAACGGATCAAGCGGAGCAGCAGTACCGGGCCGGCGCGAGGCTGCTCAAGGAGGCCGGCGCCGCGCCGACCGGCGCGCTGTCTCGAGCTTTGCGCGGCGACCCCGGAGCGCCGCGGGCGGCGGCCGCCTCGGAGCCGGTCGAGGGGCCGCGCGCGAATCCCGCGGAGCGCGGCCCCGCGGGCAGCTTGCGCGGACCGCCGCAGCGCTCGTCCGCGAGCTCGCCGAGCGCGTCCGGCAGCGCCGGCGACACCGCGCTGATCGGCCGCGACGAGGAGCTCGAGCGGATCGCCTCGGCGCTCGAGCGCGCGGTCGCCGAGCGCCGCGGCCGGCTCGTGCTCGTCTGCGGCGAGCCGGGCATCGGCAAGAGCCGGCTGCTCGAGGCCGCCGCCGCCCTCGCCCGCGATGCCGGCGCGTTCATGCTCAAGGCGGGCGCATTCGAGTCGGAGTCGATCCGACCGTTCGCGCTGTGGATCGACGCGCTCCACCGCGTCGCCGAGGGCGGCGCGGCGGACATCTTCGGCAACGTGCTCGCGAACGTGGATCAGGCCAACCGCGACCGCCTGTTCGGCGCGCTGGGCGAGCTCGTCACGGCGCGCGCCCGCGCGCAGCCGGTCGTCGTGCTGTTCGACGATTTCCATTGGAGCGACGAGTCGAGCGCGTCGGCGCTGCATTACGTCGCGCGGACGAACCGGGATCAGCCGTTCGTCGGCATCCTCACGAGCCGCGAGGACGAGCTGCGCGACAACACCGCGGTGCGCCGCACGGTGCGCGAGCTGCGCCAGGCGGGGCTGCTCGAGGAGATCAGGCTCGGGCCGCTGCCCGAGGCGGCCGTGCAAACGCTGATCACCGTGCGGGTGCCGCAGGCGAACGGCGTCCGGCTCAGCCGGGAATGCGGCGGGAATCCGCTGCTCGCGATCGAGCTCGCGCGCGCGGAGGCCGCCGGCGACAGCGGGCAGTCGCTCGACGAGCTCGTCCAGGAGCGCCTCGCGCGCCTCGATCAGGAGAGCGGCGAGGTGCTGCGCTGGGCCGCGGTGCTCGCGCCGCGGATCGATGCGGCCGCGCTCGCCCGCGTGACCGGCCTCGACTGGAACGGCATCTGCGAGGCGCTCGAGACGGGCGCGCGGCAGGCGATGCTGCTGCCGACGGAGCGCGGCTTCCGCTTCTCGCACGACCTGATCGCGCGCAGCATCTACTCGAGCATCTCGCCGGCGCGCCGGCGCACGATGCACCGCCGGATCGCGGAGCTGCTCGAGCAGGACACGGCGCTCGACCTCGCCCGCGCCGCGGACCTCGCGCACCACGCGTCACAAAGCGGCGACGCGGGCCTCTGCGCGCGTGCGATGGTCTCGGCCGGGAAGCTGTGCCTGCGATTTTTCGCGAACGACGAGGCGCTATCGCTCGCGCGCAAGGGCCTGCAGTGGGCCGAGACGCTCGCGCCCGCGGAGCGGGTCTGCCTCACGCTCGAGCTGCGCGAGATCATGCTGGCCGCGGCGCCGGTCGAGGACTGGGAAGCGGCCGCGGCCGAGTACGCGGCCCTCGCCGAGCAGGCGCTCGACCACGGCGCGATGGCGCACGCGCGCCGCGGCTACCACATGGCGAGCTACGTGATGTGGCAGCACGGGCACTGGACGGGCGCGCACGAGGAGATCCTGCAGGCGGAGCGGGTCGCGCGGGGCGGCAGCGAAGCCGACCACATCGCGGGGCTCGCCGAGGCCGCGCGCTGCCTCGCGATGCTCGAGCGCGACCTCTCGCAAGCCGAGGCGCTGCTGATGGAGGCGAAGGCGCTCGCGAAGCGCAAGCGCATCGGCCATTGCGCGATCCCGGGGGCGCTGGGGATGCTGCGCTTCCATCAGAACAAGCTCGACGAGGCGGTCGGCCTCTTCAAGGAAGCGCGCGCGCTTGCGAAATTTGCCGGCGACCGGATCAGCGAGTTCCAGGCCAACGAATATCTCGCGATGATCGAGCTCGAGCGCGGACGGTTCGACGCCGCGAGGGCGTATTGCGCATCGCTGATCGAGCTCGGAGAGAAGATCCGCGAGGGCAGCGAGCGGCCCTTTGCGCGTGCGCTCGACGGCCTGTGTCACTACGCGGCGACCGACGAGACCGCACCGCTCGACGCGGCCCTCGAGGACCTGCGCGCGGCCGACGCGAAGCATCGGATGGCCTATACGCTGACGCGCGCCGCGCTCCTCGACGTCGAACGGCAAAGGCATTCGAGCGCGATCGCCCGCGCGACCGAGGCGCTCGCCTGCGCCGAGGCGCTCGAGCGCGCGACCGAGATCATGCTCGCACACGTCGCGCTCGCCCTCGCGAGCCGCGGGGCGAACGACGAGGCGGCCTTCGAGCAGCACACCGCGGCGCTCGCCCGTCTCGAGCATGCGCCGGTCGCGCTCTGGGCCCGCGAGCGCGCGGCCGCGTTGGCGCCGCCGCTGTCCCGCCCGGCGTGAGCGGGATCGGCTCCGATCGCCGCCCGCGCCGCAAGCGCTTCCACGCTGCCGCCTGAAAATTCCACGACCGCTCCCACGCTCGGTCCCACGCGCCGGCTGCAAGCTGCGTCCATGGCCGATCGCCGGCCGGTTCCGAACCACAACCACGAAGGGGAGCACCCGACATGAACATCACCGCAATCAAGGCCGATAACGGCGTCAACGTCGAAGCGCTGCTCAACGCCCGTCAGGCCCTGACCGAAGCGCCGGAGGCGGCGCGCTTCACGTGGCGTGCCCAGTGCGCGTGGGTCAACGGCACGCACAGCCGCTCGGTCGTGCACGGCTTCTTCGGGCTCGGCACGGAGCAGGCGCACAAGACGGAGTTCCGGTACGACGCCGATCACCCCGAAATCTTCGCCGCCGAGGACAACGGCGCGACGCCGGTCGAGTACGTGCTCGTCGCGCTCGCCTCGTGCCTCACCGCGGGCGTCGCGGCCGTCGCGCAGAACCGCAACATACAGCTGCGCTCCGTGAAGGCGACGCTCGAAGCCGGCATGGACCTGCAGGGCATCCTCGGCATCGACAGCGAGGTGCGCAACGGCTTCGACGGGATCAAGGTCGTGTTCGAGATCGATGCGGATGCGACGGAGCAGGAGATCGCTGCGCTCGTCGCGCAGTCGCAGCGACGCTCCGCGGTCTACGACATCCTGACGAACCCGACGTACGTCGCGGTGGAGGTCCGATGATCCACGCTGCCCGCAGGCGCTATCCGCCGGCCGGCGCCGTCGACGTCGTCGTCGTCGGCGCCGGCCACGCGGGGCTCGCGATGAGCCGGTGTCTCGCCGAGCGCTCGATCGATCACGTCGTGCTCGAGCGCGGCGAGATTGCGAACTCGTGGCGGCGCGAGCGCTGGGACTCGCTGCGGCTGCTGACGCCGAACTGGCAGAGCCGGCTGCCGGGCTACGCCTATCGCGGCGCCGACCCGGACGGGTACATGAGCGTGAGCGATGTCGTCGGGTTCATCGACGGCTACGCGAGGTTTATCGGCGCGCCGGTCCGGTCCCACACGACGGTGACGTCGGTCGTCGCGGACGGATGCGGCTATCGCGTCGCGACCGATCGCGGCGCGTGGCGCTGCCGCGCCGTCGTCCTCGCGAGCGGCGCCCACGGCGTGCCGGCCGTGCCGGCCGCCGCGGCCGCGCTGCCGAGGTCGGTGACGACGCTGACGCCTAAGACGTATCGCAACCCGGGCCAGCTCGATGACGGCGGCGTGCTCGTCGTCGGCGCCTCGGCGACCGGGCTGCAGCTCGCGGACGAGATCCAGCGCTCGGGGCGGCGGGTGATCCTCGCAGTCGGCGAGCACATCCGGCTGCCGCGCATCTACCGCGGGCTCGACATTCAATGGTGGCTCGACGCCGTCGGCATTCTCGACGAGCGCTACGACGCGGTCGACGACATCGTCCGCGCGCGGCGCGTGCCGTCGCCGCAGCTCGTCGGGACGCCCGAGCGCGCGACGCTCGATCTGAACGCGCTCACGGCGCGCGGCGTCGAGCTCGTCGGCCGCCTCGTCGGCGTCGCGGACGGCAAGGCTCAGTTCTCGGGCTCGCTGCGCAGCCATTGCGCGATGGCGGACCTGAAGCTCGGGCGCCTGCTCGACCGGCTCGACCAGTGGGCCGAGGAGCGCGGCAGGGACCGCGACCTCCCGCCGCCGGAGCGCTTCGCGGCGACGCGGCTCGAGGCCGCGCCGCGTCTCGGCCTCGACCTCGCGCGCGAGCGCATCTCGACGGTGATCTTCGCGACGGGCTTTCGGCCGGACTTCGGGTGGCTCAACGTCCCAGTGTTCGATCACAAGGGCCGGCTGCGGCACGACGGCGGCATCGTCGCGCCGGGGTTGTACGTGCTGGGGCTCAATTTCATGCGCCGCCGCAAGTCGAGCTTCATCCACGGCGCCGAGGACGATGTGCGCGACCTGAGCGCGCACCTGGCCGCGGGCCTGCGGCTCCGCGACGGCGGACAGGCGCCGCGGAGCGCCGCGTGACGAGGGTCGGAGGACCGGCTGGAGGGATGAGACTATCGATCCAGCGATCCTCTTGCCTTCCGCCCGAGGCCGCATGAACATCGGCGTTGCAAGCAGCGATCGGAGGATCAATCGATGAGCGATGTCTTCTACCTTCGGTCGATCGACCCGCCCATCACCCCCGAAGACGTGGTCCTGACCGCGGACGCGGGCGGCTGCTTCGACATGCATCGCGTGACGTGGAAGCAAAGCTTTCTGTCTGCCGACGGCGGAAGGATGCTGTGCTGGTACGAGGCGCCGGATACCGAGTCGGCGCGCATCGCGCTGCGGCAGCTGAAGGCGGATCTCGAGGGCGTCTGGCCCGGCACGGTCACCGGCGGGAACGGCGCGGGCTCGCCGGCGCTGTCCGACGCCAATTTTGCGGTGGAGCTTCGGTTGCCGGACACGCAACCCGAAAGCTTGGAGGCCATCGCGACTGCGCTGAGACAGGAAGACGCCGTGCTCGTGCGCGGCTTCGTCTCGACCCGCGCGCCGCGAGCCGTTTGCATCGTCCGGGCGCCGAGCGACGGCGCGGTGCGGGCCGCGCTCGCGCGCACCGCTGCCCGGCCGGACGCCGTGTGGGCGTGCACGCCGATTACGCCGAGGATCACGTAGCCGCAGCGGCCGTCAGCGGAGCTCGAACCCTTCGTAGCCGCGCCTCGCAACCTCGTCGCATCGTTCACGGTAGGCGGCCAGCGCCGGGCGCGTAGATCGAGATGCTTCTCGCCTTGCCGGGCGTGTTCGCGCCGTAGAACCACGAGCTCGTATAACGGGCGAGGAGCGTCTCCTCGGCTGCCGCGCGCACATGCGCGGTCCACGCCTTCTCGGCGTCGAGTGCGGATTCCGGCGGGCGTGATCCGCTCGATCGGCGTCTCGCGAAGGTCGACGAGCTCGACGTGCGGCTCGTTGTAGACCTCGTAGTAGCGGTTCTCGAGCGGCACGCGCTTCACGCCGAGCGGGTGATCGGGCATCAGCTTCGCGGCGATAGCGGGATCGCGCACGCGCTCGCGGATCTTCCTCCTGACGAACTCGCCCGCCCAGCGGTTCACGGTCTCGTCCATCATGAGATCCATGAAGTTGCCGAGCCAG
>Ga0079224_100000898_pt1 | contig 32063 bp, 28 predicted proteins | sample Stecom2015_FD_80414 | JGI IMG/M metagenome (GOLD analysis project Ga0079224, IMG submission 80414) | Agricultural soil microbial communities from Utah to study Nitrogen management - Steer compost 2015 | ecosystem: Environmental > Terrestrial > Soil > Agricultural land | place: USA: Utah... | reverse complement strand
TTACAGGAAACTGAAAGGGGCTTTTTGTTTATAGTCAAACAAATATATGGGTGCTACAATGGTGATAGTCTTATAGGGATAATCTCAATACGCTCTACTCAATACTTAATACTACTCTTCCTCATAAAACTCTATGAGCGAAGCTATATAAGTGTCTTCCCATCCCTCTACAATATCTTCAAAAGCCTCATCCGGGATATTGGTCTGTTGTATTTCTAATGAAGTCCCTTTTTTATGCTCATGGAATTTGAAGGTGACAATAGACCTTTCTTCTTGCTCTCCAAAATACCATTCCTGTACGATTTTTGTGTAAGGCTCAAGTGTAATGAAGTTTCCTTGTATGGCGCCATCCCATAAGGAAAATTCCCCACCTTCCCGTGCATCAATCTGAACTTCATCTCCTGTCCATAATCGAGCGGTAATTTCTATAGTGAGGGCTTTATAGACATCTTCTGGATCTGTGGGGATGATATAGTATTTCTTAAAATCTTTCATATCCAAAGATACAGTAAGAACCTCATAAAAGGAGTTTCACTTTTCATTTTTTACCTTTACTTTTGGGTATGAGCAATTTTCTCCCTAATGAATTAATTCGACGCTTGACCGAACAAGATAACTTTGATGAAGCGGCCTTTATAGACGTACATGAGCAAGGGGATAGAATAACATCTATTCGTATGAATCCTGCAAAGAAATCTTCTTTGGATACCTCCTGCCTGAAACCTGTCCTTTGGTGTGAGAACGGTTATTACTTGTCAGAACGGCCGAGTTTTACATTGGATCCGCTCTATCATGCGGGTTGTTTCTATGTGCAAGAAGCTTCTTCGATGTTCTTGGATCATATATTGCGATATCTGAAGTTGAAAGATAGTGAAACTAAAGCCCTAGATGTTTGTGCATCGCCGGGAGGAAAATCTACATTATTGAATACTACATTGGGGGAGAGGTCATTATTAGTATCCAATGAGGTTATCAAAACGAGGGCGAATGTATTGGTCGATAATTTGGTGCGATGGGGCAACGCCAATGTTGTCGTGACAAACAATGATCCATCTGCATTTGGACGTTTACCGGGTTATTTCGATTTGATGCTGGTCGATGCTCCTTGTTCCGGTTCGGGGATGTTTAGGAAGGATAAGGATGCCGTAGATGAATGGTCTCTAGCAAATGTAAAGCTTTGTAGCGATAGACAGAAACGTATTTTGGCAGACTGCTTGCCGGCCTTAACTGAAGGAGGGGTATTGTTATATTCTACTTGCTCTTATTCCGTAGAGGAAAATGAAGAAGTTGTAGACTGGCTTTTGGCGGAGCATGGAATGGAATGTATCCAAATTCCGATAGATGGGACTTGGGGAATTGTGGAAATAGCTGGAGAAGGAAGATGGGCTTATCGTTTTTATCCACATAAGTTAGAGGGAGAGGGTTTTTTTATTGCCGCTTTGCGAAAAAAGAAAGATCAATCGACTTTCAATAGAAAAAAAATCAAACCAGAGAAAACCAATGTTCCTAAAGGTGTTGTAGAGAGATGGATTGAAAATGATAGTCGGTTTACTACGTTTATGCAGCATGATGATATACATATCTTTCCATTGCAATATAACCAGGATTTGATTGTTCTGAAGCAGATGTTATACCTAAAGAATGCAGGAACGTGTATTGGAAAATGGACAGGAAGGGAGTTGATTCCTTCGCATGATCTAGCGCTCAGTAACTATGTATTAGAAGAGCTTCCTTTTCAAGAGGTTGACCTAAATGTCGCTCAAGACTTTCTTCGCAAAGAAAACCTTGATCCGAATCACTTTACAGACCATCAAAGGGGTTGGGTATTGGTGAGGTATGAAGGTGTAAATTTAGGCTGGGTGAAGGTATTGCCAAACAGAATCAATAATTACTATCCGAAAGAAATTCGGATTATGCATTTATAGTTTCCTGGTGACGGATAATAGTATTGACAATATCCTCTGCGACCTCATTTTTAGGCTTTAATGAAAAAGATTGATGCTCACCATTGCGGTTAATTACTGTGACTTTATTGGTATCTCCAGCAAATCCTGCACCTTCGTCTTTCAAGGAATTGAGTACGATAAAGTCGAGATTCTTTCGTTTTAGTTTGTCTGTAGCATTTTCCACTTCGTTGTTGGTCTCCAATGCAAATCCTACTAAAGTTTGTATATTCGTCTTTCTCTTGCCTAAGGAAGCTAAGATGTCAGTCGTCCTCTTCAGCTCAATACGGAATGTGTCTTCTTTTTTCTTTATTTTCTCTGATGCGACTTGAACCGGTGTATAATCTGCTACGGCCGCACTCATGACGACAATATCTGATTCATCAAAATATCGTTCACAGGCATCCAGCATTTCCTGAGCTGAGATTACAGTATGTTTTTCTACGTTTGTAGGTGAAGGCAGTGTTGTAGGTCCAGAAACGAGGGTAACTTGTGCGCCTCTTTTTTCCAGTGCCTCAGCTATGGCATAGCCCATTTTTCCACTGGAATAATTGCCGATAAACCGTACAGGGTCTATGGCTTCATAAGTAGGTCCTGCAGAGACTAAAGCTTTCTTTCCTTTGAGGGGAAGCGAAGGGTTAAAATATTGCTGCAAGGCTTGTACAATTTCCTCTGGTTCTGCCATACGCCCCTCACCAATCAGTCCACTGGCAAGTTCGCCATGATTGGGTTTAAGCAAAGTATTTCCGTAGGCTTGTAACTTCGTAATATTTTGCTGAGTGGCGGGATGTTTCCACATATCCAAATCCATTGCTGGAGCAAATAGGACGGGACATTTTGCGGATAGATATGTTGCTAGCAAAAGATTGTCGCAAAGTCCGTTAGCCATCTTCGCAAGGGTGTTCGCCGAAGCAGGAGCAATAAGAAGTATATCTGCGTTTAATCCTAAGTCGACATGATTGTTCCATTGTCCGTTGGATTTGTCGTAATATTCAGACAACACGGGACGTTTGGATAAAGTAGCTAAGGTAAGCGGAGTAATGAAATGGTGCGCATCAGGCGTCATGATAACTTGAACCTGTGCATTTTCTTTTACCAAAAGACGAACCAATACTGCAATTTTGTATGCGGCAATACTGCCACATACACCAATTACAATATTCTTGTCCTTTAGTAAAGACATACCCTTGGGGGATTATTCTTGTTCTTTAGAAGGGTTTCTAAAATAGACTTTATCATTCAAAAACTCATCAATGGCAACCAAAGTTGGTTTTGGCATGCGTTCATAGTGTTTTGAGATCTCGATCTGTTCACGATTTTCGAAAACTTCTTCTAAATTGTCATTATTCGTTGCAAATTCTGCTAATTTGCCGTTTAATTCCTCTTTAACGTCTGTTGCTATCTGATTAGCACGTTTAGAGATAACAACAATAGATTCGTAGATATTGTCTGTGCTCAAATCCAATTGTCTCAAATCTCTGGTTACGGTTGAGTTTGGAATAGAAGTGTTCTTATTTTGGCTCATTGTTAAAGTATATTATAAAAATTCTTTTTACTTATTAACTTATTTGTTGGTATCTGATGTAGAAGCTGTTCCGTTTGCTTCTTCACTAGTGATACCTAATTCTCTTTGGCGCTCTTCCTGCGCTTTATTGTATTCGTCCATCCGCTTTGTTACCACAGCAATTTGTCGCTCGGCACCCACACGAAGATCGTCCGCTTCTTTTCTAAATTTGCTGTCCGGATAATTCTCAGTAAAAGCTTTGTAATAATCCAGTGCATCGTTGAAACGTTCCTGTTGGCGATGAATCATACTATTTTCTGCGAAAAGATATTGTGATTTGACAATCAGAAATTCAACCTCTTCTGCATATTTTGTATCTGGGTACTCACGAAGCATATTTTCAAATGCGATAACGGCAGCACGGTAATCGTCTGGCTGTCCCATGTTGAAGTACAATTTTGCATTGGTATATGCTTTCAGCTCAAGCTTGTCCCTTAGGCTTTGGATAAGATCACCAGCTTCTTGTGCTTTCTCTCCATCGGGATAAAGGTTGATGAACAATTGCAGCTCATCGATCGCTTTTCGTGTATTCTCTTGATCCAGAGATGCTCTTGGGGAATCGACATAGAAACAATATGCAGACATGAACCGACATTCTTCTGCACGAGGGCTGTTCGGATACGTTGTAGCAAAGTTTTTAAAAGCGTAACGTGCCGAAGTATAATCCTTCAGACGATAGTTCGTATAAGCGGTAAAATAGTAAAGATCTTCTGCTTCTGCTTGCCCACGGTAACGGGTCATCAACTCATCAAAAAGAACTAAGGCCTTAGTATACTTTTTGTTTTCGTAGAATTTGACTGCCTCCTGATATTTCATGGCAATATTGTTGCTGGCGCGCAACTTCTCAAATTTGCTCTTACACCCGGTGAAGGAGCCAAGCATTATTACACATGCCAATAAGGATACTATACGTCTATTTAAAAACATTTTACAAAGATACGTGAAATCTGTATAAGATTCAATTAATTTTTAGTGAGCCAAGATAAGTCAAAACCTAGAGGAAAACGACTTATTTAAAGAGCTTTAACATACTTTAACCTGTGGATATACACAATCTGTCAATGAAATGTTGAATTATGGGCTATAGGTTTTATCTATCTTAAAAAAATAATAAATTGACTATCTTTACACAGATAAATATTTTAGAAAGAAAAATGACATTACACGAGCGAGTAGAGCAGGCTTTAGATACCATTCGCCCTTATTTGGCAACAGATGGTGGCAACGTGAGTATTGAAGAAATTACTCCTGACCATGTTGTACGGTTACGGTTATTGGGGACATGTGCAAATTGTGCGATGAGTATTATGACGTTTAAAGCGGGGCTGGAACAAGCAATCAAAAAGGCCGTTCCAGAAATCATAGCAGTAGAGGCAATTAATCTAACCGATATGAATGACCCGAACGCAATCACTCCGTAACAATTTTGATCATATAATATGGTTAACAAAATTTAACAGGCTCCTTTTGAGGAGTTTGTATAAATTTGAAATATGACAGGAAGATTGAGGTATTACATAGGGTTGTTTTTTTTGATACTGGTAACGACGTCAAGTCAGGCTCAGCAGAAAAAACTGATTCAATTCAGCGGGCTTATCAGTTCTGTTGGGGGTGAGCTTCCTGTTCCTTTTGTTACGGTGACTAACAAGAGCCATAATAACCATGTCGTCGCTGCTGATAACGAAGGTTATTTTTCTTTTGTGGCTCATCCTGGAGATACCATTCTCTTTACTTCTGTGGGATTTGAGTCGTTGGAATACGTCGTACCACAGACCAACTCCGACAAATTCACGGCAAAAATTAGCATGAAAAGCATGGTTATTGAGCTTCCTGCGATTACACCTTTCCCTTGGGCGAGTATCGAAGAGTTCAATATGGTATTTATGTCTCTGGATATGAGCGGTGGTGATGCAGCACGTATCCGTAGGAATCTTTCTCCGGAAGCTTTAGCAGCCCTGTCTGCCGTAGTTCCGCGCAGTGCTGAGGAGATACAGAGTTTCAACGCTATGCAACGGCATATTAATATGAGCAATAAGGCAGTTAACCAACGTTATGCAAACCCGCTTCTAAGTCCTTTTGCTTGGGGATCTTTTATCAACTCCATTGTTAAAGGAGATTATAGCCGTGAACGATTGAAATATTAAGCATTAATTCTTAGATCACTTCTCTCTTTATTTCCTTAACACTCAATCGAGATGATATATAAGATACGATAATGGCTACACACATTACTGTTAAAAATACGACGATAAAATCTGCCCATCGGATATCCACAGGATAAACATCCATAATGGCATTTGCCCCTTCGCCGGTTCGTACAAAACCGAACCTTTCCTGAAATAGACAGAACAACAAGCCAAGTATAATCCCCACGAAGCTTCCGATAGAAGCAATCATTACACCTTCATAGAAAAAGATACGTTGGATAAGTGTCTTACTCGCACCTAAGCTTTGGAGAATGTTCATATCTTGTTTTTTATCAATCACTAGCATAGTTAGCGACCCGATAATGTTAAAGATAGCAATGATGCCTATAATCGTCAGAATAAAGAATACAACCCACTTTTCGGATTGTATCGTCTTGTATAATAAAGGATTCTGCTGTTCGCGGTTTTTGACTATATAGGATTCCCCTAAGAGATTTTGTATCTGTTTCTGGATTTTAGGGAGTGCTAGGGTATCACTTGTATAAATTTCTATGGCCGAAACTTTTTCATACTCATTCAACAGGTCTCGGGCAAAGTCTATTGGTGTAATAATAAGGTTATCGACAGATTGCTCATATTGCAAGACCCCAATAGGTGATATATTCCGAATGTTGATTTCATCTAAAGGATTGATCGTGTTGGATTGTGCTCCTTTCCGTGGGGAAAACAGCTGGATATGGTTGTTTATACCATTGATCGGTATTCGTAGATTCGTTTGGATTTGTGCACCAATAAGTGCATAGAAGTTACTATCCTGTGCAATGTCTAAGTTTCCAGCATAAAGCATATTTTCATGGTCAACTTCCTGTAAGCTTTGAGGTTCAATCCCTTTAATTTCGGCAATAAATTGTTGGTTGTTGTATTGTATAAGTGCTTTGTCCTCCAAAACCTCTGTGTAGCTTCTGATATAAGATTTTTGGCGAAGTTCAGTAAATTTTGTATCGGCTGTGGAGAACACCTTGCCTGTCGTTGGCTCAATACGTAATTCCGGAGCAAGGCTGCTATAGAGTGAGAGGATGAGCTTTTCCATTCCGTTATAGAATGAAAGAACAATCACCAAGGCCGCACTACTGACCAATACTCCCACTACGCTAATGCCCGAAATGATATTGATTGCATTAACAGATTTCTTGGAGAATAGGTAGCGCTTAGCAAAAAAAAGGGGGAGTCTCATAACATTATCCTCTTACGAATGGATTTGTGTTTTTTTCGAAGCCTATCGTAGTTGAAGGTCCATGGCCGGGATACACAACTGTATCATCAGGGAGAACATAGAGTTTATTCTTGATGTTGTCCAATAACTGCTGGTGGTTGCCTCCTGGCAAATCGGTTCTGCCAATACTGTTTCGGAATAATACGTCGCCCCCAATCAGAAACTTATCTTGTTCAGAGTAAAAGCATAAATGTGCAGGCGAATGTCCAGGAACAAATAGTAGGCTTAATTCATCCTTACCAATACTTATCTTTTCATCTTCGGTAAGGAATATCTGTGGGATAGGAGAGGTTTCGTATCGAAAGCCATATTGCGGAGCTATATTTTCTACGACCACCAGCACGGGCACCTCTCCCTCATGAAATTGAGGAAGGAGGCCATATTGATCATATATGAAGCGATTGCCCAGAACGTGATCAATATGGCAATGTGTATTGAATAAAGCAGTAGGTTTTAACTTTTTTTCTTCAATAAAAGTGACCAGCGCTTTTTCCTCTTGCGGATTGGACATTCCAGGATCAAAAATAGCGCAATAACTTTCTTCATTATAGACTATATAGGTATTTTCCTGGAAGGCGTTAAATACGAATGATTGAACTTTAAGCATAATCCCAAACCTACAGAAATTCACTTTTATATGCAATATAATTGCGGCATATAAAATGAATTATTCATAACATTCACGAGCGCTTCGTGGTTTGTGTAGCTCTCCTCTACCATCATGAGTAATTATGAAACCCGGAGTTATTTCCAGCTAAAGGTATTAATTAAGTGATCAATATCTGCTCTGATAAAATCCAGAATAGGTTTTATAGAGTCGAGATGGGGCTTTTCGTTGAAATACAAAGCGCCCCTAAGATAGTGTTTCGTACTGTCGGATACGAAAAACTGTACGTTAGACGCTGAGTTTCCTCGTATTTCGTAGAGAATACCGTGTACATCCGTTTCCGGATGATGTATCACCACTTGATCGATAGCTGTTGCTTTTGCCGTATGTTTAAATGCAAATGTGCGAGCATCTTCTGTTAATTCTGCAAAACTTGCCTCTGGTGTGATGTTAAAATAGCTAATGTGCAAACGCGCATTAAAATTCGGGAAATCCAAATTTTTCCAACAAGGTTTTGCCTTTTCAGACAGGTCAGGGGCCCACACAGCGTATGTTGGCATTTCAAACGAAAAAGGACAGCCCTGTTCGATTGGCTGGTAAGTTTTTTCAGGGAAATATAATCGGAAGAAACCTCTTGGCTTTGGCATAGCATCGGATGCTTGGTTACCACAGGAAGCGAGGGAAACTAAGATTCCAAAGAAAAAGAATAGGTGTTTTCCCATTTTATTGATTCCAGATTTCCCAGTTTTTTTCTGCCTGTAGAACTAACATTTCTAGACCATTTTTTGTCACGGCACCTTGTTCCTTTCCCAATCGTAAAAATAAAGTTTCCTCTGGATTGTATATTAAATCGTACAATAGGTGTTGCTTTCCAATACTATGGTACGGTATAGCCGGAGCTTCGTCTACATTAGGGTAGGTGCCAACAGGAGAGCAGTTGATAATTATAGTATTGAATTTGATGATAGAATCTGTTACCTCAGCATAGGTTAAATCACCATTTTCAGCTGTACGGCTTACGATTTTGTATGGAATTCCTAATTTATCCAATGTGTAAAATACAGCTTTTGCAGCTCCGCCATTACCCAGGACTAATGCAGTTTTATGATGTTGCTGTAGTAGCGGTTTAAGCGAGTTTTCAAAGCCGAAGGCATCAGTATTATAACCTTTTAGTCTAGTGGTGTTGTCATCTCTTTGTATGCGAATACAGTTAACGGCACCGATGATTTTCGCCTCTTCCGATAGTTCGTCCAGAAAGGGCATTACATGTTGTTTATGTGGGATCGTCACGTTGAAACCTTGGAAACAACTGTCCTCTTCATAGAGCTTAGGGAAGGAAGCTATATCCTCCAATGGATATAAATCATAATCTATCCCTTGTATATGCTCTTTTTCGAATTTTTCTAGGTAGTATTTTTTGGAAAAGGAATGCCCTAGTGGAAAACCGATGAGTCCTAATTTTTTCATGCGTTGTCAGTGTATTTTTTTATGATATCCACAATGATTTTGTTTCCCTGCAATTGGGGAAGATAATCAAATAGGATATAAAACTTCTCCGGATCTGCTGCTAACCCTAACTCTAAAAAATTCAAGGCTTCATTGTATTTTCCGTTTGCAAATAGATAAGCAACCAATCGATAGTATAATTCAGGAGCATCAGGGTTAGTTTTTATGGCATCTGCCATGACACCAATCGCTTCATCATATCGTTGCTCTTCAAAGTATATGGAGGAATAGTCCAGCCAAGCTTCGATATCATTGGGCGAAAGTTCTACAACTTTGTTGTAGGCACGGACTGATTCGTCGAATTGGCGCAGCTTGTATCGAGCATCCGCAATAGCAAACCAATAATCTGGGTTATCGTCTTCTAATTCTAATGCTTTTTTATAGAAGTGCAAAGATTCGAAATAGCGGTCGTCAAAGTCTAATGTGACCCCAATGCCAAACCATGCATCAGCCAAATACGGATCGAGCTTTACTGCTTTTTTATAATTTTCACGCGCCAAATCCATCTGTTCCAATTTCTCATAGCACTCACCTATGGCACAGTAAACATCTGCGGATGGTTTTTCGTATTCAAAACTCTGTTTGTAGACCTCAATGGCTTCTTCATATTTTTGTAGGTTCACCAACGCATTTCCTTTGTTGAAATAGGCGTAGACAAAAGATTCATTGATGAGGATACTATAGTCAAAAGCATCGATAGCCTCTTCGAAGCGCTCCATTCTTTCGTAGACAAGGCCAAGGTTAAACCAGGCTACATAGGAATAAGGATCATTATTGATATATTCGTTATAAAATGAAATGCTCTCCTCAGGCTTGCCTAAGGAATCGAAGCAAAAAGCTAAAGCGTGTAAAGCTTCTTCATTCTCGATATTGAACTCAAGAGATTTTTTTAAGTAAACACAGGCTTGTTCATAATTACCTGTTAGCTGATAGAGTTCGCCCAACTGAAAATAGGCTTCTGCTGAATCTGGCTCTAATTCTACAGCTTTTAGAAAAAGTTCTTCAGCGGTATCGATTTCACCCATATGTAGGTAAATACCTCCTTTTAATAAACAGATTTCAACACTATTAGGCTCTAATATACACGCTTTGTTGGCGGTGTCTAATGCTTCTGCATACTGCTGTGTGCGCATAAGCAAGAATGCCTTGCGACTTAGAAATATACTCTCATAAGGGTGCTGAGCAGTTGCATATTCCGCTACTTGGAGAGCCTTAGCCGGATCATTTTTGTCAATATAATATTCGATGATACTTTCAAATGCCTTTGCATCAAAAAAGTATTGATCCTGGTTCCGAAGCATTTCTTCATATCTGTCGACAGATATTTTCTGTTCTTCAGGTGAGCCAAATTCAAAATCTTCTTCCATTACGCTCCTTTCATTTTAAATAATCAAACCCTCGAATGCCACTACTTTAGAAGAAAATTAGCAAGAAAATGTGAGATATAGTATAGTTGTTTTTCCACATTTTCACAATCTTCCTGCAAATATAATGTAAATGATTGACTTATAGCAGAAAAGCCGATCCTATATAGGATCGGCTTTCTTATCATTTATAATTATTACCGAAGTAAAATTATTTTTTGATTTCTACACGACGGTTTTTAACACGACCTTCTTCAGTTGCATTAGAAGCAACTGGATTAGCTTCACCGTAACCGTTAGCAGTGATGCTTGAAGCAGCAACACCAGCGTTAACCAAGTATTGTTTTACTGCGTTAGCACGGTCTTTAGATAAGTTCAAGTTGTAAGCTTCAGTACCTTCTGATGACGCGTAACCATCTAAAGTAACAGATGAGTTGTTGTCACGAAGTTCTTTAGCTAATTTATCTAAAGTTGAGTAAGATTCAGTTTTCAATACAGAGCTATCGAATTCGAATTGAATAGGAGCATAGTAAGCACCTTCAGTAGCGTTGTTAACAACAGGCTCTGGGAATTTGATAGGACATCCTGAACCATCCACTACAGTACCTGCAGGAGTTCCTGGACATTTGTCGAATTTATCAGATACACCGTCACCGTCAGAGTCTTTGCTCAATTCGTTAACAGTACCTTCTAAAGCAGATACGCGTTGTTTCAATGCTTCAACTTCGTTACGCAAAGATGGATCTTTCAACTCATCGTATAAAGTAGCAACTGGGTTAGCAAATGTTAAGTTTTCTTTGTCTTTAGAACCTAAAGTGAATTCTAGACCACCGTATACGTTAGCGTAACGTTGTTTACCAGCACCGTGTCTGTTTGGTCCATACAATAAAGCCTCATCAGTGAAGTTCATTGTGTAACCCAAGTTCAATGCAACAACTTCAGATAATTTGAATTTTGCACCAACACCTACAGGAACAATCATACCTAAACGGTAATCTTTATCTCCTTTGTGATCTCTGTCACCTATTACTTCTTCACCCCAGTTACCTTTTTGATCCCATACAACAGTTCCAGTAAAATCGTTGTTAGCATACTGAACAGGGTTGTAAGAGAAAGCACCTAAACCTACTTTAGCGTAGAAGTTAACTGCATTTTCTCTTCTCAAAAAGTCGATAGTACCCAATTGGAATACACCGTTTAAGCTACCAGCCCAGTTAACAGAAGTTTTTGCTGAACGAGCATTGAATTGACCTTCTTGTGCAGGACCTGAAAGATCGTGGTTGTAAGTTTTGATAGTACCGCGGTTACCTTCTAATTCCAAACCGAAAAGGTGAGAGAATTGCTTACGGATAGTCAAACCATAGTACTCACCAACTTTATTTTGGAAGTAACCAACTTTTTGACCGAATGCGTTGTTTCCACCGATAAGTACGTTAGGGGTAGTGATACCGCCTTGTACACCGATAGACCAAGTTCTGTATTGCGATCTACCACCAAATACAGTTGGAGTTTGTGCTTGCGCAGTTTCAGCAAAACCTAAAGCGGCTACTAAAGATGCTGCAACAGCTGTTTTTTTAATTGTAGAATAGTTCATACTCTTGTTTTTAAGGTTATTAAAAATTTTTAATTGTTTCAAATCTGTCATTTAACATAGCTTTAACAAGAACAGTGCCAAAAAATATTTTTGCCCTTATTTTTTTATGTTAAAGATACTTTTATTGCCAATCAGCAAAAATATCCGCGTAAAAGTATATATATTCTTTTGTTCTGGCAAATTTTTCTTCTTTATTTATCGAAATACCTATTAAATAGTCATTCCTTGTATCAAATGTACTACAGGATAAAATGAATAATTGCTAATGTTATTCCCCCTAGAACAGCACTTACTGGAATTGTTAATACCCAAGCCCATAGTAAACTGATGGTAACTCCCCAACGAACGGCAGAAACGCGTTTTACAACACCTACCCCAATGATGGAGCCCGTGATAGTGTGTGTCGTTGAGGCGGGAATACCAAAGTGCTCCGTAATACCCAAGGTTACAGCACCAGCAGTTTCTGCGGAGACACCTTCTAATGGTGTTACTTTTGTAATTTTGGTTCCCATGGTCTTCACAATTTTCCAGCCTCCGCTCATTGTCCCCGCAGCTATGGCAATATAACAAGATAAAGGAACCCAGGCAGGCATGGATTCAAAGTCTGGGATAACCTGCTGCGCAATCAAAGCTGTAGCGATGATACCCATTACTTTTTGGGCATCATTACCACCATGGGCAAAGCTTAAAGCCGCAGATGATATCAACTGACAGATTTTAAACCATCTCTCTGCCACAGCAGGGCGGGCGCGTTTGGCCAGATTTAATATGATAAGCGTCACGATAATCGAAATGATCATACCCATGACTGGGGCGAGCACAATAAAGGATACCGTTTTCAAGATGGCGCTTTGGTTGACTGCAGTAAAAGGATTGGCGCCCATAATCCAGGCATAAGCCATTCCTGATCCAGCAAATCCTCCGATTAAGGTGTGGGAAGAACTGGAAGGAATACCATAATACCAGGTGAAAAGGTTCCATGATATAGCAGCAACAAGCCCTGCAAAGATAACTTCGAGGGTAATGTACTCTTCGAGGACAGTTTTGGCAATCGTATTTGCCACTTTATGGTCGGTGAAATAAAAGTAGGCAGCAAAGTTGAAGATTGCAGCCCAGAGTACAGCCATAAAGGGGGTTAAAACTTTCGTTGATACAATCGTAGCAATAGAATTGGCCGCATCATGGAATCCATTGATGTAGTCAAAGGCTATTGCAAGAATAACAACAACGATTAATAATGTTGTAATACCCATAATTAATTTTTTATGCTTTCTTGATTTTTGGTTATGCGTTCTTAACCAAAATACTTTCTAATACGTTCGCTACGTCCTCACATTTGTCGGTAGCATCTTCCATCGCAGAAAGCACTTCCTTATTTTTGATGAGTGTAATTGCGTCTTTCTCGTATTCAAAAAGTTCAGCTACTGCTTTATCAAAAATATAATCTGCTTTATTTTCTACGCTATTGATACGTACACAAGAATCTGTGATATTGCGGATGTTCTTAAGGTCTTTTAATTCGTTAAGTGCTTTCGCAACGTGCTCTGTAGCTTCTACGATAAGATCAGTGATCTCTTTCATCGGCTGGCTTGGGGTGTGAACTTTGTATAGTTCCATGCGATTGGCAGCACCATGAATAAAGTCTGCAACATCATCCAATGAGCTGGCTAAAGCGTGGATATCTTCTCTATCGAATGGAGTGATGAAGTTTTTTCCAAGTTCCAGATGGATTTGGTGGGTAATGTTATCTCCTTTATGTTCTAAGTCCTCTATTTGCTTGTTAAGTTCTAAGCGCTTTGCGGCGTCAGTAGAATAGACAGTTTCTTGGAGTAGTTTGGCCATCTCGATAAGGTTGGCTCCTGCTTGTTCAAACAAAGGGAAGAATTTTTTATCCTTTGGAACGAAATACTGAAAAATACTATTTAAACCCATAGTTGTAAATTTTGTACAAAAATATGAATGGAATGTTAAGTTAATGTTAAGTTTACCCCTCTTTACTGTAAGGTTTATATCATTTTGTCGGCTTTAGCCAATTTTACAGTGAAACCAAAAGTTGTTCCAATCCCCTCTGTGCTTCTAACATTTACATTTTGTTCATGGGCTTCCACAATGTGCTTCACGATGGCGAGACCAAGTCCAGAACCACCAATCTCACGAGATCGGCTACTGTCAGTGCGGTAAAAACGCTCGAAAACCCGAGGAAGATTTTTTTCTTCTATGCCAACTCCATTATCTGTGACCTCTACCAACAATTGTTCAAAAATTTGATAAATAGCGATTTTTGTTACTCCTCCTCTTTTGCCATATTTTATGGAATTGTCTATGAGGTTAATCAACACTTGTTGAATTCGCTTGCGGTCTGCTTTAACTATATGTGGGACATTTGCTTTTTTTTCAAACTTGATTTTTATATTGTTTCTTGCGGCTTTGTCTTCTAAGTCTTCTATACATTCCATTATTAAGGTATTGATGTCGAACTTTTCAATGTTTAGGGCGATGATGCCAGTTTCAAGCTTGGTGATTTCATCAAGATCTTGGATAAGATAACTTAACCTGTCCAGATTGCGGGATGCCTTCTCCAGAAAGTTCTTTGCCATTTCGGGCTCATCGTCGATCATACCATCCTGCAAAGTTTCGATATATCCTTGTGTGGCAAATAGTGGAGTTTTGAACTCGTGAGAAATGTTGGAAAGAAATTCTTTCCTGAATTTTGCTTGCTCCTGCAATTTTTCGATTTCGGAAGCTTTCTGTGAAGCCCAGATCCGAACTTCACGTTCAGCATCTGTTACGGGATCGTCTACGATCTGCTCACCCAATGCGGCTTTTAGGTCTTTACCTAATTTCAGATTGTGGATCAGCTTATAGATATTGCGGATACGTTTATATATAAAGCGCTCGAAAAGGTTCAGTAAAAACAGGAAAGTGACAAGAGATATGGAGACAAGCAGAAGTATGGCGATGCCCAAGTCCTGACGGTGGATATAGTCGGTCAGGGAGATTAGCAACCCGATACCGGTTGCGATTAAGAAAACGAAAAACTTAAAATTCATGGTGTATATAAACAAAAAAGCTTCGATTATCGAAGCCTAAGATACAAATAGTATGTTAAATTAAGATTAAAGTTCTGCGATAACCGTTTTGCCACCAACAACCTTGTCACCAATGTTTACATTTACTTTTGTGCCCAGAGGTAAAAACAAATCCACGCGCGAACCGAACTTGATAAAACCAAATTCTTCTCCTTGTTCTACAGCATCATTCTCTTTCACGTACCATACAATTCTGCGAGCCAAAGCGCCTGCTATCTGGCGGAAAAGAACTTCGACATTATTACGATTGCGAACAACAACGGTCGTACGCTCATTGTCAGTAGATGATTTTGGATGCCAAGCCACCAAGAATTTACCTGGATGATATTTGAAGAAGGAAACGACTCCACTCAATGGGTTCCGATTGATGTGTACATTAATCGGCGACATGAAAATCGATACCTGTATGCGTTTATCCTTGAAATATTCCGTTTCTTCGGCCTCTTCAATGACAACAACCTTGCCATCTGCAGGACAAAGGATAACGCCTTCGTTTTTTGTTATTTTGCGGATAGGACTCCGGAAAAATTGTAGGATGGTAATGACCAAAAATGCCGATAAGGCATAAAGGAACCATTTTAGAAACTGTGGTGCATCGTAATAATTGGCTACTGCGTTAATAATAAACACAAATAAAACCACCAAAGCTAAACTGGTATATCCTTCCTTGTGAAATTTCATGTTGCAAAGTTTTTGCAAATATAATTATATAAACGAATTATGAATTATAATTTATTACTCATTACATCTATGGTTGATTTTCTCGCTCAATGTGGATACTATGAAAATCAAATTTTCCTTCAACATCTACGACAAGCTTTCCGGACACCTGCAATTTATCCTCGATAGGCTCCCCTTCTATGTTCATCGAAGGGAAATAAAAAGGAATGGCTTTGACAACCTGCTCCAGTACCGGGTTGAGCCCCACGTTGGACAGTCTTTTTGTGATAGTTAATTCCTTTGGTGTGCCGTCCTTGCTTAAGGTCACGTTATAGGCAAAATCATCTTGTAAATTACTGAGCTGTGGTGAAACGACAAAGGCTTTTTCGAGAAAGTCGGCAATATAGCTGTTGAATCCACTGAAATCATCAAAATTACACTGCTTAAAAGTGAGTGATTCTGCCGTAAAAAAATACTGGTATGGAATGACTTGCATGGGATGGTTGTACTCTTCGTCTTCAAACAGGTTGTATCCTTCTTGCAGGATTCCCCGATTGTTGTAAAACTCTTCGGCCATGAGCTCTTTTCGTCCTTTATTGTCTACAACGTGTGTTGTCCAATAGCCAGAGGGGAGGCCTTCCCGCAATTTTCCTTTTCTTTCGAAGAATGGATAGCCGTATTCATTATAGAAGTCGAAAGGCATCTTAAATTCGTAGGTGCCATTTCCCTCAACAACACGTTGACGGCCTTTTTGATCCCAGAAAGACGTGATGCGGGTATAGTCTGTTCCATAATTTACACTTAACATAGGCTTCCCGTCCGGGTAGTAGTAATTCCAAAAACCTTGGGGAATGTTGTTTTGAAATGTAACTTCCCATTTTAGATTGCCATTAGGATGAAAGGCTTTAAAATCACCCTGTTTTAGGCCTTCTTCGTAAGAACCCGTCAGTATGACTTTTCCATTTGGGGCAAAATCCCGAAATTCCCCGTGGAACACATTCTTGGAAACAATAAATTGTGTAACCCTTTCGATGGATTTAAACGCACAATCCTTATCGACCAAAAAATAATAATTGTCAAAAAAGAAACGCACTAAGCCCTGGGGAGCCGCTTCAAAATAAACAGGTTTCTCTGTCTTTTCTTCTTGTGCGAAAGAACCCAAAGATTGTAGCCCTAAGCATATTATCAGCAAAAACTTCTTCATAATATAAATTAATGTGCTTCTAACCAGTTCACTCCTTTTCCTATTTCTACTTCAATTGGTACGCGTAATGTTATTGCGTTTTTCATTCGTTCGTATATGATGTCGGAGAAGGTTTCGGCTTCCCCTAAGGGTACATCAAAGACCAATTCGTCATGTACTTGCATAATCATCTTACCTGTCAACCCTTTTTTTGTAATGTCTTGTTGTATGTTGATCATGGCGATTTTAATAAGATCTGCGGCTGAGCCTTGGATAGGAGCATTAATAGCATTTCGCTCTGCAAATCCACGCACGGTCATATTTGCCGAATTGATATCCCTTAAATAACGTCGGCGTTTCAAAATAGTTTCCACGTAGCCATTTTCTTTAGCAAATTCAACGGCTTGGGTCATATATTGCCGAATACCGGTATATTGTGCAAAATATTGCTCGATGATTTCGGCAGCCTCCTTGCGGGAAATACCGAGATTTTGGGATAAACCGAAGGCTGATTGGCCATAGATTATACCAAAGTTAACAGCCTTCGCATTTCTACGTTGGTCGGAAGTGACATCTTCTAAAGCCACACCATAAACGCGCGCTGCCGTTGCCCTGTGGATATCATGGCCGGCATCAAATGCTTCCAACATGTTTTTATCCTTACTAAGCTCAGCGATCAGTCTTAACTCTATCTGCGAGTAATCCGCGGAGAGTAATGTATATCCTTCCTGGCGAGGAATGAACGCTTTGCGAACTTCGCGTCCTTTTTCTGTACGTATGGGTATGTTCTGCAGATTCGGGTTTGTGGAGCTTAAACGTCCGGTTGCTGCTACAGCTTGGTTGTAAGAGGTGTGTATGAGTCCTGTGTTGGGATTAATTAAGCTTGGCAAGGCATCGACATAGGTGGATTTCAGCTTTTGCAGCTGGCGGAAGTCCAAAATATCCTGAACAATGTCTGATTTATTGGCCAGTGTCAATAATACATCTTCTCCTGTTTTGTATTGTCCTGTTTTTGTCTTCTTTGCTTTGGGATCAAGTTGCAGCTTGTCAAATAACACCTCACCAAGTTGTTTTGGGGAAGAGATGTTGAATTGTACACCTGCTTTCTCATAGATGGATGCTTCTAATTTTTTCAGGTCTTCTTCTAATGATTTAGAAAAGACGTGAAGCGTGTTTTCATCAATTTTAACACCATTTTTCTCGATTTCCGCTAATACATAGATGAGTGGGAACTCTACTTCTTGTGCTAGTTTATAGGTCTGGGTCTCTTCCAAAAGCGGTTTAAAAACCTCATGGAGTTGCCAAGTGATGTCTGCATCTTCGGCAGCGTATTCTTTCACCAGTTCGATATCTACATCACGCATATTGCCTTGTTTTTTGCCCTTAGGTCCGATGAGCTCTGTGATGGACATCGGCTTATAGCCCAGATAGTTTTCGGCTAATATATCCATGTTATGCCTTGTGTCCGGATCTATCAAGTAGTGGGCAACCATGGTGTCGAATAATGGGCCTTTTACCTGTACGTTGTATTTTGAGAGCAATAAAATGTCGTATTTGATATTTTGACCAACCTTTTCAATAGCTGTATTTTCTAGAACAGACTTAAATATGGCTACTGTCTCCAGGGCATCTTCATAATTGGAGGAGGTCGGGACATAATAGGCTTTCCCCTTTTCAAAAGAGAAAGACATACCAACGATATCCGCAAGTAGCGCATCCAATCCGGTCGTTTCTGTATCAAAGCAGAAGCTTGGTTGGCTGGATAACAGCTTGGCAAGCTTCTGTTGTTCGGCTTGGCTGTCTACCAAGATGTATTCATGGGGGGTGTTTTGCAGGGTAGCTTGTGGGAGAGTTGGTTCTGCTATGGAGTCTTGAGTGTTTTCCATTGGTACGGCAAACAGGTCCATCTGCCCATGCTGTGGTTGTTGTCCTGCAACGCTGAAGTCATCACCAAATACACGCTTTCCTAAGGTTCTAAATTCTAACTCGGCAAAAAGAGGTTCTAAAAGTTCTCTGTTCGGTTCTTGTAATGTTAAAGCTATCTCGTCCAATTCTACAGGGACGTCCAATAAGATGGTTGCTAATTTTTTGGAGATAAGTCCTTGCTCTGCGTAGGTTTCTACATTTTCTCGCTGCTTTCCTTTTAGTTTATCACTATTAGTAATAATATTTTCGACAGAGCCAAATTCCTGGATTAGCTTTTTAGCGGTTTTCTCGCCTATTCCTGGAATTCCTGGAATATTATCCACAGCATCGCCCCAAAGACCTAAAATGTCGATAACCTGCGAGACTTCTGTTATTTCCCATTTCTCTAGGATTTCCGGCACCCCGAGTGTTTCTGCACCATTGCCCATGCGAGCAGGTTTGTAGATGAATATATTGTCTGAAACTAATTGCCCGAAATCTTTGTCTGGAGTCATACAAAATACCGTAAAACCTGCTTGTTCGGCCTTTTTCGCCAATGTACCAATGATGTCATCGGCTTCGTACCCATCTTTAGTGATAATCGGGATGTTAAACCCTTCTATCAAACGGTGTATATAAGGAATAGAGGTTGCTAAATCCTCGGGCATCTTCTCGCGGTGTGCCTTGTAGGCTTCAAACTCTAGGTGGCGATTTGTGGGGGCTTCCGTATCGAATACTACCGCTATATGGGTTGGGTTTTGGTTCTTTAATAGTTCTAAAAGTGTATTTGTAAAACCCATGATAGCACCCGTATTGAGTCCATAGGAAGTTAAGCGGGGTACTTTGCTTAAGGCAAAGTAAGCCCGGTATATCAAGGCCATGCCGTCCAGAAGGAATAGTTTCTTCACGTGTATTTTGCTTTGTTCGTCTTTCACAAAGTTAATAAAATCAATAAACCACTGAATTATTAATTTTTTTACGACTTTTGTGCTTATGGTTTACAGGCTTAAAACAGATATTAATTGGCTATGCGAGGGTTAGTTACGAAATCAACCGGGAGCTGGTATGTCGTTTTGAGCGAAGACAACCAACGGATAGAGTGCCGTATTAAAGGGAAATTCCGAACCAAAGGCATTAAAACTACTAATCCAGTGGCAGTGGGTGATTGGGTGCACTATGAAATGGAACCAGAGCAACAGAGTGGAATCATTACCCATTTGGAACCACGTAAAAATTATATTATTCGGAAATCTGTCAACTTATCTAAACAGGCTCAAATTATTGGAGCGAACCTTGACCAAGCTGTATTGGTTGTAACTTTAGCATCACCTCCAACATCTTTAGGTTTTATTGATCGCTTTTTGGTGACAGCAGAGGCTTACGATATCCCTGCTGTTTTGGTATTCAATAAGTTGGATCTTTTTTCGGAAGAGGGATTGGAGATTCTACAAGATTATACCACCATGTACGAGGAGATTGGTTATCCCTGTTACACGGTTTCTGCACAAAAAGGGACGCATATCGAAGAACTTCGAAATCTTTTAAAAGACAAAATTACCGTCGTTTCCGGGCACTCCGGTGTCGGGAAATCGACTTTAATCAATGCGATTGAGCCGGCAGCAAGTTTGAAAACAGGGGAAATATCCGGTTGGTCCGACAAGGGGAAGCATACAACAACATTTGCCGAGATGATTGATCTTTCTTTTGGAGGAAAACTCATTGATACACCAGGTATTCGGGAATTGGGTATCGTGGATATTGAACAACAAGAGCTTTCTCACTTTTTCCCGGAGATGCGATCCCGGTTAAATCAATGTCGCTTTAACAACTGTAGACATATTAACGAACCAGGGTGTGTCATTATGGAAGCCGTTGAAAACGGTGATATTGAGCCATCCCGCTATGATAGTTATCTAAGTATTTACAATAACCAAGATACACGAGTATAAAAATGATGGTGGTAACTTCGTCCACTTTCATAACTTTAATAATACATCAATTGTGCTGTTGCACTTGAAACATAAGTGCTAAAATATTGTTTTAGAAGAATAAGCATAAGTATATGAAACCTATTTGGAAATGGATTTTGGGCATTCTGGCTGTCATTCTTGTCGCCTTAGCGGGTGTTGCTTGGTATTTATCACACAACTGGAAGCCTATCGTGGAAAAGAAGCTCATGGATATCGTTAAAAGTTCAACGGACAGTTTATATACACTCACATTTGACGACCTAGATCTCAATGTAGCTTTAGGTAATATGAGTTTGGAGAATGCGGTACTTCAGCCGGATACCATTGTGTACCGAAAGATGGAGGAAGCACAACTTGCTCCTGATAACATTTACACTATTCGGTTGAAATCTTTGAAAATAAGGCGGTTTGGTATATTAGATATTCTTAGCAACAAAAAACTGAGTATACGCACTGTTGGGTTTGATAGTCCGGACATCCACTTGGTAAATACTTATCATGCTTATAATGATACCATTGCAAAGCCCTCTAAGGAGGGAAAGACACTCTACGAAAGTTTGAAAGATGTGCTTTCTTCGGTGAATGTGCAGGATATCAATGTGGATAATGTTTCTTTCCGTTATACAAAGATTGTAGAGGGAAAATCGTCTGAAATAGCAGTGGAGAATATTAAGGTTAAGGTGCGTGATGTGTTGATTGATGAAACAGCCTTGCAGGATTCGTCTCGGATTTTCTACACAAAGCTTATTGATATTGATGTGCCGGGCTTCAGCTATGAATTTCCGGACGGATTCTATGTGTTGAAATTTGATGGATTGAAGATTAATACTGAGGAACAGAATATTCTGTTGACCAATGTGGATTTTCGCCCGAAAATGAATCGCTCTGCATACTTTAAACAGCGAGGAGAGAATAAGACGATGTCCACCTTGCACTTTGATACTCTGCGCATGGAGCATTTGAATTTCCAGAAGTTGATCGATAAGCAGCAGATATTGGCTAAGAAATTACAGATCAAGAACGGTTATGTGAAGCTTTTTGGCGATAAGCGATACCCCAAGCGTCCAACGAACCAGATTGGACAGGCACCACACCAGAAATTGCTGCGTATGAAAAGCTTGATGAACCTTGACTCGGTATTTGTGGAAAATGTAGATGTAGAATATGGAGAGATGAGTCCTAAGTATCATAGAGATGGCTATATTACCTTCAATGGAGCAACAGGTGTATTGACCAATGTGACCAATGATTCGGTAGCGTTGGGTTCGGATAAATATATGAAGGCCGACTTACGAGCTAAAATTATGAACAGCGGAAATCTGCATGCTAAATTTAGCTTTGATATGCTGAGTAAGAATGGTGCATACACTTATAGCGGAACGGTGGGTACAATGAAAGCACCGGCGTTCAACAAGATATTGACACCTTTATTAAATGTAGGGATAGGATCTGGCAACATTAAATCGGTTAAATTCAATATGAGCGGGACAGATTACCATACGACAGGCGATTTCAGATTTGACTATAATGAATTGAAATTGGAACTGCTCAATGAAAAGAAAGCGGGAGAGGAACAGAAATCGAAGAAATTAGTCTCTTTCTTAGTTAATCAGCTTATTATCAACGATAGCAACCCGGATGCCAACGAGGTTTATCATGTTGGCAAAGTGAATTACCGAAGAGTTCCAGAGCATACATTTTTCAAAAACCTGTGGCAATCTTTGCTGGAAGGAATCAAACAGACGGCAGGCATCAGCCCAGAACGGGAAGCTCGACTTATAGGCTCTGCACAGTCTGCACAAAAGACGGTGGAAGGCGCGAAAAAAGGAGCCGAGAAAACAAAAGGCTTTGTCAGGGGGTTGTTCAAGAAAAAAGACAAAGAAGATAAAAAATAGCATATCGCTAATTTAATAGTTAGAATGGGCGGAATAATCGACTTTTTTAAATTCTTATTTAAATACAGAAATAAGTTGGTGGATCAAATCATGTTCTATTTGAGCATGATTTGTGCATTTATGACCATCGCTCATATAGGTTATGTGACAGAAAAGGAAACGGCCGAGGTGACTCACGATACAGTTGTCGGGATGTTTTACTTTTTATTTGTGATAGGCATTCTCCGTACGGGTGTGTCTATCATGGCAAGCCGAAAAGTCAATGTTTCGCATATTTCGGGTATCGTATTGATGGGATATTTCCTTATCATTGCTTTTTCCCGAATAAACAATATTGCTTATTTCTCGAAAATGGAATGGGTTTACTTGGGAATCGCAATGATGTTTCTGTCAGAGCTCTCGCGCAATAGCCTGTTTTTCGATAACTTTTATTTTAACCCCACTATTCTCTTTGTGATTAGTTTCCTTGCGCTGATTCTATTGGGGACGGTGTTGCTGATGTTACCCCGTACGACCTTGCTGGCTCCGCTCAGTTTCGTAGACGCATTATTCATGGCAACCAGTGCCGTGTGTATCACGGGGCTTTCCGTGACCGATATTTCCACTAATTTTTCCACCTTTGGGCAGAGTGTCATCATGATTCTTATCCAGATTGGCGGATTGGGAATCATGACCTTTACCGGTTTTTTTGGATATTTTTTTTCCGGTGGATTTTCTTATAAAAACCAGTTGATGTTTGGGGAAATATTGGGGGAGAATAAATTGAACTCCGTTGTTTCGACTTTGTTGACTATCATTTTTATTACCTTGTTGTTTGAGCTGATAGGAGGTGTATTTATCTTTCTATCGTTGGACGCCAATCAGTTTGCATCATTAAGTGATCGATTGTTTTTTTCAGCTTTCCACGCCATATCTTCTTTCTGTAATTCAGGATTTTCGATATTGCCTGAAGGGATACATAATGAGGCTTACCGATTTAATTATGCTTTCCAGCTTTGTTTGGCATCTATTTTTATTTTAGGCGGACTGGGCTTTGGTACAGTCTATAACTTCTACACATACGGAAAGCAAAAATTGGAATCTATTCTCCATTCCATTATTTATAGAAAACCATTTGTTCATAAAGCACAGGTTTGGAATTTTAATACAAAATTTATCCTTTTGTGTAATGCTGTGGTCGTGGTATTGGCCACGGCATCCTATTATCTTTTTGAACAACGGTATACGTTGACGGAAGATTCTACGGGTTGGGGGGAGTGGGTTACCTCTTTTTTTATGGCAAACTCTGCGCGTTCGGCTGGATTTAATAGTGTGAATGTGAATTTTTTGGCCTCCCCCACGCTTATCATGGTTTTTACCTTGATGTGGATCGGTGCTTCTCCGGGTTCTACAGGCGGAGGTGTGAAAGTTACCACGGTGGCTTTGGCAATTTTGAATATTTTCGCTTTGGCGCGCGGAAAGGAATCGATTGAAATGTATAAAAGAAGGATTGCGTCTGAATCTGTAAACAAGGCTTTTGCAGTTATTATTCTGTCCGTCCTCAGCATTGCGTTGAGTTTTATACTCCTGAACTTTTCCGATCCACATAAGTCTATGAAAGATCTGCTGTTTGAAGCCGTATCGGCCTATACCACTTGTGGATTGAGTTTAGGGGTGACACCATCGCTTTCGGCTTCCGGAAAACTCATTGTTATCTTTACTATGTTTGTCGGTAGGGTCGGAACATTGACACTTTTGGTGGCTTTCATCAAGAACACCAAAAACAAAAGTTATATTTATCCAACAGAAAAATTATTGTTTTAGACATGAAATATATCGTATTGGGTTTAGGGCATTTCGGACGATCATTGGCGGTACATCTTACCGAACAGGGACATGAGGTTATTGCTGCGGATAAAAATTTGGTTATCGTTGAGCAGTTGAAAGATAAGATTACCCATACCGTAGCGATGGATACAACGGATCGGGAGGCTGTCATGTCCTTACCTCTAAAGGATGCAAATGCAGTGATTGTAGCTATTGGGGAAGATGAGGGAGCATCTTTGCTGACCACAGCACTACTAAAGCAATTGCAGGTAAAGAGGATTATCGGCCGAGTAGTTTCGGATTTACAAAAAACGGTTTTGGAGGCGATGCAGATCGATGAATATATTATGCCGGAGGAAGAAGCTGCCGAACGTTTGGCAATGCGTTTAGACAATGCGGATATTATAGACTCTTTTAAGGTGTCCGACCGCTATAGTATCATCGAAACACGCGTTCCAAATAAGTATGTCGGTATGACCCTCAAAGATGCCAACCTGACCAATAAGTATAAGGTAATCGTACTCACGACCGTAAAAAGTTATGAAACAGAAGTTAACGGAAAGATAACAAAGCAACAAGAAGCCTCGGGTATAGCCGGATCGGAAACGGTTCTGGAAGAAAACGACTGGTTGGTGGTTTTCGGTGAGTTATCCAATATTAAGCGTTTGATTCAAAGCTCTTAGAAATATGTACAGGTCGTATTTAAAATATCTACTTGTTTGCTTTGAGATTGTTATCTGTTCCTACGTGTTCGGGCAATATACAGTTGGTAATCTGCCCAACCCAAAAGCAGCAGGACAGGAGCATTTCGTCAGCAATCCAGATGGTATTTTATCTTATATGACAGTAGGAATATTGGACGAAATGTTGCAAAGTCTCGATAGCTTGACGGGTGCTGAATATAGTATTGTCGTTGTTGATGACTATGTTGGTGATAGTGATTTCGAATTTGCATTGAACCTTTTTAATACCTGGGGGATCGGAAAGAAAGAAACGAATAACGGGCTTTTGCTTTTCGTCGCAAAGAATCGCAGGGAATATCGGTTTATTTCGGGATATGGCATGGAAGGACTCTTTCCAGACGCTTACCTGAAACGGGTAGGGGGAAAATATCTAGTGCCGAATTTTCGTGAAGGTAATTATGACGAAGGTGTTTTAGAAGCTACGAAGGTTATTATACATGTTTTAAAGTCTCCAGATTCTATCAAAGAGCTTAGGGAAATGATGCCAGAAGCCGCGTCTTTCTGGAGCTTGCGAAATCCGATACTGATGAATACATTATTAGTGCTGTTGGTTTTCGCAGGGCTTTACCTCTATGTGCATTTTATAACATTACGTTTAGTAAAAACTCAAAAAAGCAGGAAAAAAGTCTCGCGGTTCGTTCCGGTTTTCTGGGGAATGGGCTGCATGTTTTTACTGATGTTTTTAACGCTGTTCATCTTTGCTTTTGTGTTCAATAACTTAGAGGAGGTTTATCAGCGCAAAAACCTCCCTTACTTTGTTCTGGTGTTCTGTGTGTTGGTCTTGGCGATGAAGATTACCGACGGGCGGGCTAAGCTCACGGCCGATTATAAGGATGAAGAAGACTTACAGAACAGCTTGAAAAGATTCGCTGCATATTTGTTTATCCCTATGTTGTTGACGCCTTTGGCGTGGATCGATTTGGGGATGATTGCGAACCGTTTTAACAAGAATAGAGGACGTTTTTCTCCACCGGATGATAGTGGCGATTGGCAACGGATCAACCGTTCAACCATCCAAAGTCGACCGAAAAAATATTTTGACAGTGGGCGCGTAAAGGAGGAAACGATAAAAAGCTTGCGCTACGAGATTTGGGAAAACAAGAAGACCGGGGAGGTGAAGTTAATTCCGTGGGATAAGAGCAAGAAATTCCGTGAATGCCCAGAATGTCATTACTATACGCTGGAAATCAATAAAACGAAAACGATTAAGGCGGCCACATATTCTGCTTCGGGACAAGGCGAAAAATTTGACTCCTGTCAAAACTGTAAATATTACCTTTCCAAAGGACATTTTACCATTCCGCGTAAAAGCAGGAGCTCCGGTGGTTCTGGTTCATCGGGAGGAAGGGGATCTTCTTCCGGAGGAGGCGGCAGCTTTGGGGGAGGTTCTTCTGGCGGCGGCGGAGCAGGAGGTCGTTGGTAAGAATCTGCTTTTTACCGAAGGCGAACAATTTCATGTGCTCTTGGAGTTTTATGCTGATAATTCAAATCATTTACATATTTTTGGCACTTAACTAATCCTTATATTTTATTTTAATGAAAACTTGGTTTAAGGAAAATTCATCACATTTTATCATTATCGGCATCTTTCTGGTATTGGTATTCTTTTATTTTTCACCGATTTTTGGCGGAAAAACCTTATTGCAAAGCGATGTTTTGCAAGCTGAAGGGAGCCAAAAGGAGCTATTTGACTACAAAGCTAAAGATGGGCATGCACCTCTTTGGACAAACTCGATGTTTGGGGGAATGCCAACTTATCAGATATGGCATGCACATGCAAATAACATAACGACATACATCAGTAAGGGCGTCCGTGCGGTATTCCCGCCACCTACGGATGTTGTGTTACTCTACCTTTTGGGAGGATATTTTCTGCTTTCGACGTTGCGAATTCGTCCGTGGTTAGCGGCTGTAGGGGCTATTGCGCTGGCTTTCACTTCCTACAATTTTGTGTATATTGAAGCTGGTCACCTTAATCGGGCGTATGCTATTGCTTATCTTCCTTTTATCATGGGCGCTATCTTTATGTGCTATCGGGGGAGCAGACTGTGGGGGCCTGTGCTTCTGGCACTTTTCTTAGCGTTGGAAATACGTGCTAATCACGTGCAGACTACCTATTATTTGTTCTTGGCGATGCTGATTTATGTGCTGTTTGCGCTGTATTATGCCTTTAAGGACAAACAATTAAAAAGTTTCTTTCAAGCATCTGCCTTGCAACTTGTTGCTGTTGCTGTTGCGGTGTTGGTCAATGCTTCGGTATTGTTTCCGACTTACGAATATAGTAAACTAACCATCCGCGGACCATCGAATATTGTGAAAGTAGACGAGGGAAATAGCTCGGGATTGGATAAGCAATATGCGTATGATTGGAGTCAAGGTATTGGGGAAAATATAACGTTTTTGATTCCTAATGCTTATGGCGGGCGTTCCGGTGGTGTTTTGGATAGGGACGCAGAAGTGGTTAAAACAATGGTAGGCTTGGGGATCCCGGAGGCGCAGGCTATGCAGGCTGCCGATCGGATGTTCCCTACGTATTGGGGCGAGAAGATGTTTACCCAAGGTCCTTGGTACTTTGGAGCTTCTGTTATCTTCCTCTTTATTCTGGGTTTGGTCATTGTTAAAGATCGCATCAAGTGGTGGATTGTCGGCGTAACAGTTCTATCTATCCTTTTAGCTTTTGGTAAACATTTTCCATTGATATCTGACTTGTTCTTTGACTATTTCCCAATGTACAATAAGTTTAGGGCAGTAGAATCTATTCTGATTATTCCAGCAATTCTGATTCCTTTATTGGCGGTGTTGGCGGTCAATGAGCTGATTACAAGAGGTGATACAATCCCTAAGCTGGACAAGAAGGTGCTGTATACCTTTATCGGGGTTGGTGGTTTCTGTTTGTTAGTAGCCTTTGTACCCAGTCTTTTCTTAGATTTTAAAACGTCAAACCATCAAACTTTCGTCTCTCAGGTGGAACAGGTGTTCGGTGGGGATAAAGGAGCGGCAAATGAGGTGGTCAGAGCTTTGATAAAAGACCGTACTTCTTTGGCCACAGCCGATGCATACCGTTCTTTCTTTATCGTTGCCCTGACTTTTGGCTTAATTTGGTTCTTTATCAAGAAAAAACTTGGTATGCCTGTTTTGGTAGGCGTATTAGGGATAATTATTTTGGCGGATTTATGGTCTGTGGACAAGCGCTATCTGAACAATGATTCTTTTGTGGATAGCTCTGCTGCTAAAGCCCGTATTCCGGAACGTGAAGTCGACCAGTTGATTCGATTGGATAAAGATTTGAGTTATCGTGTCTTTGATTTGACAAGAAGTCCGTTCCAGGATGCAATGACCTCGTATTATCATAAAAGCTTAGGCGGATATCATGCGGCGAAATTGATGCGGTTCCAAGAGATATTGGAACATCAATTCAACGGTGCTATTAATGAAGATGTCCTTGATATGTTTAATGTTCGTTATCTAATCACACAAAATCCACAAAATGGAGCAGAGCAGATTCAACGCCGTGGAACAGCTTCCGGAAACGCTTGGTTTGTAGAACGAGTAACTTTCGTTAAGGATAACGCACAGGAAATGCAGGCAATTAGCAGCTTTGATCCTAAGAAAGAAGCTTTTGTACATGAAGAATTTAAAAATAAGCTGAATGCAACACGTTTAGGGCAACCTGGTAATGCGGACATCAACTTGGTCTCTTATAATCCTGACACTTTGGTGTATGAGTCGACCTCTCCAAATGATGCATTTGCCGTATTCTCGGAAGTGTATTATGATAAGGGTTGGAAAGCTTACATCGATGATCAGGAAGTTCCAATTATTCGTGCAAACTATATTCTCCGTGCTTTACAGGTGCCGGGTGGAAACCATACCATTAAGTTTGTTTTCGCTCCCGATAGCATGCGTATTAGCGAAATGATATCGCTGATCGCATCTATTATTTTAGTTTTGGGATTGGCCGTGGCAGTCTGGTTTTCCGTACGGAAGAAAAAAGCTTTGATTTCATAAAAAAAGAGCCTTAAGGCTCCTTTTTTATGAAATCTAAAACAGCTTAAGCTGTGGTTCTGTTACCTTAAAAGTTTTTCTGTGATGCGGTGTTGGTCCATAAGCCAATACCGCATTTCGGTGTTTAATGGTGGGGTATCCTTTGTTGGAAAGCCAGTCATATTTTGGGAATTCGGGGGCTAAGGCATCCATGTATTCATCTCGATACGTCTTTGCCAAAATGGAAGCAGCAGCAATAGAAAGGTATTTGCCATCTCCTTTCACAATGCATTGGTATGGAATCTCTTTGTAGGGTTTAAATCGGTTCCCGTCAATAATGATATAGGCAGTTTTTTGTTTTAATTGATCCAAGGCACGGTGCATAGCGAGAAAGGATGCATTTAAGATATTGATGCGGTCGATTTCTTCAGCAGAAACCATCGCTACAGCAAAATCCAATGCTTCTTGTTCGATGATCGGACGAAGTGCCATTCGCTTTTTCTCGGAAAGCTGTTTGGAATCATTCAATAAAGGGTTGCAATAATCTGGTGGAAAAATGACCGCGGCGGCAAAAACAGGCCCGGCAAGACAACCACGTCCAGCTTCATCACAACCAGCCTCCAAAAAATCCTGTTGAAAAGTGGATAATAACATACACGAAATTACGAATCTTTTCAGAATGCGGAGCTAAACCTCTTGAAATCATTCTTATTTCTTTGTTCTTCGATTTCAAAATACCCACAATTAGGTATTTTATTCCCCATAATTCCCTGCTAACTTTATACCATAGTTATAGTGCTGTAATAATTTAAAAAGGGAATTCCTTACAAAGAAGAAAATCAGCAAAAGTTGTTTAGTTTAGTCGATAGGAAAGTCGGGTCGCCTATATTCCCCATTTAGGAGACCCACTTTCAACTGACTATTAGGAATCTATAAAATTAAAATATATGAAAAAGAAATGGTTTTACGTCTTGATGCTATGCATCGGCTGTTTTTTTGTTACATCTTGTTTGGAAGACCTATTTGACGATGGTGAAGATGAGGAAGAAGGCCTATCCTTATCCTGCGGTAGTGTGTTGCCGTCGGGTTATCAATGTATCTCGCCAATAACCGGAGCTAAGCATTTGGCTAATTATCACATTTCGGAGCTTTATGGCACATGGCACTCAGAAGATTTTGGATTTTGCGTACAGTATAGTGGTGATGGGACGGGTAAGATTATAACTATTGCTAAAGGCTTGCACCCCGGAGCAGAGATGAATATTAAATGGGGCGTAATGGTTAATGGTGATGGCTCTTATGCCCAATCGGATGGAAATGGCTCAGTTCGTGTGATCCATGAAGGTATCGGTGAACCCATCGATCCCCAGATTGCTATGCTTACCTTCAGGCTTTCGACTAAACAATTTTATGGATTTGACCTACTTCGTGTGGGTTCATGCCCCAAAGGAAGCGGAGGGAATGGAAGTAATGGCAATACAAATAATGGGGGCAATAATGGCACGGCTAATAATGGTGGTAATACGGGTAATAGTAACGGCAATAATAGCGGAAGCGGTACTGGTAAAGTGGCCTTCTGGGTAGCGTCAGATCTCGGTTGCGGCAATATTACAGTAACCTTGAATACTGGTCAACAAGGAACTATATCAAGTTATTATAGCAGTGGTACACCTTCCTGTGGTTCTTCGGGCAATGCGAATTTTACCCTTGATCCAGGAACTTATAGTTTCTCCGCAAGTTGTTCAAAATATAATTGGAAAGGGAACTTTACTGTCGAGAAAGACGGTTGCTTGACCAATCGGTTGTGGATTAATTAACAATAAATGCTGCCCGTCTTTGACCAAGCTAAGACGGGCAGCATCGATAATTTCACCTGCCTTTTAGAAACATCCTTCTGTTTCTATCTTATACCATAGTGTAACATCTCTGTGATGCACTGGCTTTTACACTAATTTACACTACTTCTTGTTTTCTTTGTGGAATATTTTAAGAAAGTGATGGTTGTCATGAAAGACTTAGACCTCGTTTCCAGAACTACAAAACCGATAAGGTTTAGTGATGGACAGGCGGATGATTAAATTACCATTATATTTTGTCCTCCCGGGAAACCTTATAGGTTTAAATGATGAGGAAGAAATTTTTTAGATAAAGACAATGAAAGGAATCTATATAGGTATAGGCTTGATGATGTTCACCATAGTAGCTTTGGGTCAGAAAAAGCAACAGGTAGTCTTTGCTGATATGGAGCAGGTCGTAGTGGATGGGCAACACACCGAATGGGAAAGTCTGCACGATGTAAACCAAGAGGGGCTTTGGGCTTATCTGATTGGGCAGGATAAGGAGAACATTTATATTGCGGTGCGTGTGCAGGATATGATGTTGCAGAACATGGCTGTGCGAAATGGTATATTGGTTAGTTTTCTATCCGGTAATAAGAAGAAAAAAGACAGTCAGCTTGTTTTTCCTTTTCCGGACAGGGAAGTAAAAAGAGCCATCCAGCAGGAAGAGTTTGATCCCGAAAAAGATTATCGTGAAGAATTGATACAAAGGTCAAGAGGTTATTGGATGGATGGTTTTCCAACTATCCGAGATGGTCTTCTTTCCTTTCAAAATCAATATGGAATTGCTGCAAAAGCAGTTGTTGTACAAGATACACTATTTTACGAAGCAGTGATTCCTAAGGAAAAATTACCAATCCAAGAAGGGGCTATTAAGATTAAACTAACAGTCAATGATGGGCTTTCCGCTTTGGTGCAGTCGTTGGGTACAAACCGAAGGACGACAAATGCGTATAATCCTTATGCAAGAGGTGCTTACCGCCGTCAGGGGC
>Ga0079224_100000894_pt1 | contig 32095 bp, 26 predicted proteins | sample Stecom2015_FD_80414 | JGI IMG/M metagenome (GOLD analysis project Ga0079224, IMG submission 80414) | Agricultural soil microbial communities from Utah to study Nitrogen management - Steer compost 2015 | ecosystem: Environmental > Terrestrial > Soil > Agricultural land | place: USA: Utah... | reverse complement strand
TGCAAAGTCGGCTTGCGTCGGCGCCTGCCGTTCGCGACGCTCAGCTCACGAACTGCGCCGCGATCAGCACGAGCACGATCGCGACGAGCGCGACCAAAGTCGTCGTGACCGTCCAGGTCCGGAGCGTATCCGGCACGCTCAAGCCGAGATAGCGGTTCACCAGCCAGAAGCCGGAGTCGTTGACGTGCGAGGAGGTCGTCGCGCCGGCCGCGATCGCGATGACGACGAGCGCGAGATACGGGGCGGAATGCGCAGCGCCGTCGAACAGCGCCGCGACGAGGCCGGCGGCCGTCAACATCGCGACCGTCGCCGATCCCTGCATGACTCGCACGGCTGCCGCGATCGCGAACGCCGTGAGGAGCGGCGGCATGCCGCTTTCGAGAAGCGCGTCCGCGAGCACGTTGCCGACGCCGGAATCGACCAGCACCTGCTTCAGCACGCCGCCGGCCGCCGTCACGAGAATCACGATGCCGGCCGGTTCGATCGCGCGGGTCGCGAGCTCCTGCACCTCTGCCCGCGTATATCCGGCGCGGACGCCGAGCAGCCAGAACGACAGCACGGTCGTGATCAACAGCGCGACGAGCGGATGACCGAGGGCGGCGAGGAACGTGCGGAGCACGCTGCCGTCGGCCAGAAGCACTCCGCTCAGCGTGTTGCCGACGATCAAGAGGAGCGGGGCGGCGATCAGCGCGACGACCGTGCCCGTCGGCGGCAGCGCTCTCGTCGGCGGCTGGTCGTCGGCTTGCATGTAGTCCGGAACGCCTGCGGTCACGTTTCCCGCGACCAGCCGCGCATAGAGGGGGCCTGCGACGATCGCCGCCGGGACGCCGATCAGAAGGCCGAACAGCACGACCCAGCCGAGCTCCGCGCCGAGCACGGCGGCGACCGCGATCGGCCCCGGCGTCGGCGGGACGAACGCATGCCCGACCGCGAGGCCCGCGAGCAGCGGGAGCGCGAAGTAGACGATCGGGAGGCCCGAGCGGCGCGTGACCCCGTAGACGACCGATACGAGCACGATGAACGCGACGTCGAAGAAGACCGGGATCGACACGATCAGCCCGACGGCGAGCAGCGACCACTGCGAGCCGCCCGTCGCGCGCCGCGAGATCAGCGCGTCGGCCAGCGTTTCCGCGCCGCCCGAGACCTCGAGCATCCGGCCGAACATCGCGCCGAGCCCGACCAGCGCGGCGATCGATGCAAGCGTGCTGCCGATGCCGTTCGTGATCGATTCGAGCACGGCATCGAACGGCATGCCGGCGCCGATGCCGATGACGAGACTGCCGATCAGCAGCGCAACGAACGCGTGCAGCTTCACGCGCACGATCAGAAAGAGCAGCAGCGCGAGGCCCGCGAGGGCGGCGCCGACGAGCTGAAGCTCGCTCATGCGGCTTCGCTCAGCGCCAGCGCGGGCCGGAAATCCACGTGACGAGGCTCCACCGCGTACCGGCGGTGACCGGCGTGACGCGGTGGACTGCGAAGCTCGGAAAGGCGATGAGCGCGCCGCGGGACCTGTCCGCCTTGTGCGGCGTGTCTCGAAAGAGAAGCTCGAGATCGCCCCCTTCGTAGTCTTCCGGGCGCGAAAGCTGCACGGATATCGAGAGCTTTCTTCGGGGCGCGAGGTCCGCGAAGTCCGTATGCCAGGTATAGAAGCCCCGCTCGGCGCCGTCGTAGCGCGCGAGCTGAATTCGCTCGGTGATGCCCGAAATCTCTACGTTGAAATACCTGCGATTGAGCTCGATCGCGGCCTGCCAGACCCGTTGATAAAGCCACGTGTACCTTTCAACGTCGATGAAGGCGACGCGCGACCGTCGGACCTCGGCAGCCGTGCCGCCGGTGCCGAGCCTGCCTTCTCCGAGTGACGATTCGTGCTCGGCGATCAGCCCGTCCATCTCGGGCTCCGTCAGAAAACCCCAGGCGGTGGCGGCAATCTGAAAGGGCGGCAGCTCTGGCATGATCGACCATGCGCAATCGTGTCCGTTTCCTTCGGCGAGGCCGTACCGCGGCCTCGATCCCGCGGCATTTTACCGTCGCCGCTGCCGATATGCGCGAACGCCCCCGGCTCGCGTAGGGCCGCGCGGTGGAGGGGTGCTTTCTTCGGGGCTGACGGCCGGCGTCAGCCGGCCTCGCGCTTGTCGGCCGGCCGCTGCGGCTCCGCGCGCAGCTTCCGCGCGAGCCGGTGCAGATTCGATCGGTCCATGCCGAGCGAGCGGGCAGCGGCGGCGTAGTTTCCGCCGTACGCCGCAAGGCGCTGCTCGATCAGCTCGCGGCGAAAGTCGTCGATCGCCTCCTGCATCGAAAGCGACGCGGGCGGCGGCGCGGGTACGCTCGACTCGGCGCCGTCGAGCTCGAGCCGAGGGAACTCCTCCGCGCCGAGATGCTTCGGTGTGAGCTCGATGACGAGCCCGCGTCCGTGACCGTCGCTCAGCGCCCGAACGATGCCGCGGGTCAGCGCGTGCTCGAGCTCGCGGACGTTGCCGGGCCACGAATACCTCTGCAGCCAGCGCCGCGCGGCGGCACCGAGCCGCGCGTTGCGCACACCGAGCCGGCGCCGGGCGCGTTCGAGGAAGTATCCGGCGAGGAGCATCACGTCTCCGCTGCGCTCCCTGAGCGGGGGGACGCAGAGCGGGTAGACGCTCAAGCGGTGATAGAGATCGATCCGAAAGCGGCCGGCCAGCACCTCTTGTTTCAGGTCGCGATTCGTCGCCGCGACGACGCGCACGTCGACCCGGCGTCCTCGATCGCAGCCGAGCCTTTGGATCTCTCCACTCTGCAGCGCGCGGAGCAGCTTCGCCTGCACCGACAGCGGCAACTCGCCGACCTCGTCGAGGAACAGCGTCCCTTCGTGCGCGAGCTCGAACTTGCCGATCCGATCGTCGGTGGCGCCCGAGAAGGCGCCGCGGACGTGCCCGAAGAGCTCGCTCTCGGCGAGCGACTCCGGCAGCGCCGCGCAGTTGATCTGCACCATCGGCTCCTGCGCCCGATTCGAGCAGCGATGAATCATGCGCGCGACGAGCTCCTTGCCGACTCCGGTCTCGCCGAGAATCAGCACGGGCAGATCGGACCGCGCGACGGTCCGCGCTTCGCGCTGCAGCTGCAGGATCGCGGGGCTCTCGCCGATCAGCTCGTCCGCCTCGCCGCCGCGGACCGTCGACAGGTTCACGCGGTGATGGCGCTCGAGCTGTTGCTCGAGGCGCTGGATCCAGTCTGCCGCCTGCACGCTTGCGGCGGCGACGGCCGCGAACGCGTCGAAAACGTCACCGTCGATCGCGTCGAAGCGCCCGGGCTGAAGCGTGTCGAGCGTCAGCACGCCCCAGGTCTTGTCCTCGATCCGCAGCGCGACGCCCATGCAGTCGTGCACGTAGAGATGACCGTCCGGGCCGTCGACGAGCCCGTCGTACGGATCGGGCAGGGCGGAATCGGCCGGAAAGCGGACCGGCGCGCGGCTGTGCAGCACCTGCGCGAGGCGGGGGTGCTCGGTCACGACGAAGCGGCGGCCGAGCGTGTCCGGGCTGAAGCCGCGCACCGCGCGCGGCACGAGCACGCCGCCGTCGAGCTCGAGGAGTGCGATCGCGTCGCAGTGAAAGCTCTCGGCGAACGCACCGAGCAGGCGCTGGTAGCGCGCATCCGACGTCATCGAGCGCGTCAAATCCGTGACGATGCCGGCGAGTCGCGAGAAGTTGCGTGCCGTGGTCATGTCGACTACGCGTGGTCCAAATGACTACGCACAAGGCGTTGTCGATGCGACAACGTCCGACAAAGATGCGTTGGAAATCAAAGGATTATGGAATGGCACGGAAGTTGTTATCTCCTCTCCGAACGTCCTTTCGACAAAGGAAACTTTCCGATGCACAAACTGCCTTTCCTCGCTTCCGCAGGGGCCGCGCTTCTCGCCGCCGGCCCGGCGCTCGCCGGTCATGTCGAGGTCGAGATCCGGGTACTCGAGACCGATGTCGTCGTCGATAACGCAGGGACGACCCATCCGATGTGGACTTACGGCGGGACGATCCCGGGCCCCCTCGTGCGCGTGAAGGAAGGCGACGTCGTCGACTTCACGCTCGTCAATGACGAGAGCAACAAGCAAAGCCACTCGATGGACTTTCATGCCGCGAGAGTCGACGTCCTCGACGAGTTCGAGGCGGTGAAACCCGGCGATACCAAGCAGTTCACCTTCAGGGCCGACTACCCCGGCGTCTTCATCTATCACTGCGGCGCGGACGCAATGGCCGAGCACATCTCCCGCGGCATGTACGGCGTGATCATCGTCGATCCCGCCGACGGGTACAGTCCGGACTATCCGAAACCCGACCGCGAGTACGTGCTCGTGCACGGCGATCTGTTCGAGGCCGGCACGTCGGCCGAGGACATCACGATGGGCCACGGCAAGAAGGGCGTGCTCGTCAACGGCAAGGTCTTTCACTACGACCCGGTCCACGATCCGAATGCGAGCCTCGCGCTCGAAGCCGAGCCCGGCGAGCGGGTCCGGTTCTTCTTCGTCAACGCGATGATCAACGAGTCCGCGGCGCTGCATCCGATTGCCGGCATCTGGGACCGGGTCTGGGACAACGGACATCCGAAGAACGTGTCGTACGGCATGCAGACCGTGGATGTCGCGCCTGCACACGGCGTCGTGCTCGACATGCTGATTCCGGAGGGCCGCGCGACGAACAACGCGATCGTCGATCACCGGATGAAAAACGCGATGAGCGGCGGAATCACGGTGCTCATGAACTACGACGGCGCGGATCCGGAGAAGGGGCGCGGCGAGCTTCTGATCCTGCGTTGAAGCCAAGGGAGGGTCTTCATATGAGACGACGAATCGGACTCTCGGTCGTCGGGAGCTGCGCGGCGCTGATGCTGCCGGCCGTAGGGCTCGGCGGGATCGCCGAGGACACGGCCGCGACGTGCGGCGGATGTCACGCGCTCGAGCGCCCGGACTATGCGTCGCTCGGTATCGAGGAGCGCACCGAGCGCATGGGTCCGCCGCTCTACTACGCGGGAAACAAGTTCCGCGAGGAGTGGCTCGCAGCGTGGCTCCAAGCGCCGGAGCGTATCTATCCGGCGGGCGTGTTCGCGCCTGCGCATGCGGTGGCGACGCCCGACGGCGACGCGATCGACGAGTCGACGCTGGTCGAGCATCCGGCCCTCGCGGCGGACGAAGCCTCGGCCACTGCGGCCTACCTGATGAGCCTCACGCCGTTCGACGAGCTGCTTGCCGGCCAGACCTACGAGCCCGGGTCGATCGCGCTGCGGATGGGGCAGATGAACTTCAGCAAGTTCAAGGGCTGCGACAGCTGCCATCAGGACGAGCCCGGCTATGGCGGCGTGTCGGGGCCGGAGCTCTATACGGCCTGGAGACGCCTGCAGCCGGCGTTCATCAGCGCGTACATCGCGGATGCGACCGCGTTCGATCCGCACACGATGATGCCGAGAAGCGGGCTGAACGACGACGAAGTGCACAAGCTCGCCGACTACCTGAAGGCGCTCGAGGAGGCTACGCAATGACGCTCGGAATACGACGACAAGGCGCGCCCGGGCTCGCGGCGTTTGCGGCGGGTGCGCTCGCGGCGGGTGCGCTTGCGGCGCCCATTGCATTCGCCGACGAAGGGGACGCCGCGCGGGGAGCGGCGCTCTACCGCGTCTACTGCACGCAATGCCACGGCCTCGAGGGCGACGGGCGCGGCATCAACGTACGAGACATGGCCGTCCAGCCGCGCGACCACACGGATACCGGCGAGATGTCGGCACGCACGGACGAGGACCTGTTCAAGGCGATCCAGGGCGGCGGCAAGGCCGTGAACAAGTCGGTCCTGATGCCGGCGTGGGGCGGGAATCTTTCCGACCAGGACATTCGCGCGCTCGTCGCCTATCTGCGCGAGCTCTGCTGCAACGGAACGCGATAGGAGCTTCGAATGCTGACATATCTCAAGCCGATACCGGCGGCGCTCGCGCTGCTCGGTCTCTCCGCGGCGGCCTCGGCCGAGCTGCGCAAGTTCGAAATGACGATCGAGGAGGTCGAGATCGAGGTGGCGCCGGGCTTCAACGCGAAGGTGTGGGCGTTCAACGGGCAGGTGCCGGGGCCGTTGATCCACGTCGTTCAAGGGGACGAGCTCGAGGTCGTCGTGCACAACTTCACGACGATGAGCCATACCGTGCATTGGCACGGCGTGTATCAGACGGGAAGCTGGCAGTCCGACGGCGTGCCGGACGTCACGCAGAAGGCGATCGAGCCCGGCGAGAGCTATACATACCGCTTCACGGTCGATAAGCCGGGCAGCCTCTGGTACCACTGCCACGTGAACGTCGCCGAGCACGTCGGCCTGCGCGGCATGTGGGGCCCGCTCGTGATCGATCCGAAGGAGCCGACCCCGCTCGAGCGAGAGGTCACGAAGGACGCCGTGCTGATGTTCTCCGGCTGGAACTCCGAGGTCGCGCAAAGCTACGGCACCGGCGGGAATCCGAGCGAGGTCATCAACTACTTCTCCATCAACGGCAAGTCGCACCCGATGAATCAGCCGCTGCGGGTCAACGAGGGCGACGTGCTCCGTTTGAGGTTGTACTCGCCGACGTTGCAGGTCGCGTTCCATCCGCACGGCCACGATGCGCTCGTCACGCACAAGGACGGGCTGCCGCTCGCGAATCCGTATCCTGTCGACGTGCTTGCGATGCAGCCGGGTGAGCGCTACGACCTGATCATCCGCATGAACAACCCGGGCATCTGGGTCACGCACGACCACATCGAGCATCACACGACGAACAACGGAGCCGACCACGGGGGCTCGATGCTCGTGATCGAATACGAGGAGATCGAGAAGCCGGACTGGTACATGTGGAAGGACATCGAGTACGAGCCGGACTTCTACATGAGCGAGTCGCTGAAGAAGCCGCACGGCATGCACGACATCGACGCCTTCAAGGGCTTCGATCCGACGGCGCGGCGGCGGCAGACGGCGACGTCGATGGCCCATTGACGTGATCGTTCGCGCCCGGCGTCGGGCGCGGACGCGTCCGCGAGCGCCTCGCTCGAGCGCTCGCAACGATAGGGAGAGACCGGCTGCGCGGAGGACGGCGTTCCGCCGAAGCTGCCGAGCCGAAACGCGGTCGGTCTCGCCCGCGCTCGACGGTGCGGCACGCTGTCGCATCGCCGAGGTGCGAAGCGACCGGCCTGGCCTGAAGGTGAGAATTATAACCGGCCATAACCCATAACCCCTTTGCTTCGGTGAGCCGCCCGTGGAAACCTTGGGCCTTCGGCGGGCGGCTCGAGCGCGCGGCTCGGTCGTTTGCCGACATACCTTTGAATAGAACCTCGGCGGCGCGAACGAAGCATGACGATCAGAACTTCCTGCAAGCGGGCTCTTGGGTACGGCGCGGCGGCGCTCGTCACGGCGGCGGCTGTGATCTCGGCGGCAGGCGCACAGGAGACGCCCAGCGGCACACGGCCGAATATTCTGCTGATCATCTCCGATGACATCGGCACGGACGTCACGTCGAACATGTATCCGGGCTTGATCGAGAGCCTCGTCGAGCAATACGGCCCTTCGGGACACGGGCATCCGGACTACGAGCAGATCGACGGACGGCCCGCGTCGACTCCGACCCTGGATGCGCTCGCCCGAGAGGGGATGAGCTTTACGCGTGCGTGGATGCAGCCGTTCTGCTCTCCGTCGCGCGCATCCGTGCTCACCGGTCTCTTTGCATCCAGGACCGGCGTTCTCGACTACACGAACTGGCTGTCCCAGAACCATCATTCCTTCGTGCAGGACCTGAAGGACGACGGCGGCTACAGCACGGCTGTTTTCGGCAAGTGGCATATGGCCGGGCTGGGCCAGTATCCCGGCATGAAGCCGAAGGAAGCCGGCTTTGACCTCTACAAGGGCAATCTCAACGGCGGCATCGCGACGTACTGGGACTACGACTATCACGTGCAGGACGACGCAACGCCGCCCGATCAGTGGCGCACCGAGAAGCCGCCGGTCCGGTCGTTGCCCGGCATCGAGCCGACCACGTTCGCGCCGGTGGTCAAGGCCGCGGACACGATCGAGTGGATCACCGCACGGGAGGAGGAGAATCCCGAGAAGCCGTGGTTCGCGTGGCTCGCTTTCAATCTCTCGCATATCACCGGACGGCAGCAGCCGAATCCGATGGCGGTGCCGAACATCGACACGCTGGACGAGGTCTCGAGAGCCGAGATGGAAGCATGCGGCGGCACGTTCGGCTCGGCGAACGTCGGCTCGTGCACGGACAAAGCGCTCATGCGGGCAATGACGAACTCGCTCGACACGGTCGTCGCAAAGGTGCTCGAAGCCGTCGACGCGCTCGCCCCCAACACGTACGTCATCTACATCGGCGACAACGGGACGTGGATGTTCGGCGAACGGCGCGAGTTCATCGACAACATGTACATCACCCGTAGGGGCCGCAGCAAAGGCACGGCCTACGAAAGCGGCGTGCGTGTTCCGCTCGTGATCCGAGGGCCGGGGATCGAGCCCGGCAGCCGCAGCGACGAGTTCGTCCACGGCGTCGATCTGTTCGCGACGATCCTGAGCCTGGCCGGTCTCGAGGTGCCCAAAATGGTTCCTGACCGGCACGGCGATAGCGTAGCGCTCGACTCGGTCTCTCTCGCGCCGATACTCTTCGACGGCGCATCCGGTCTGCGCGATCCGAACGAGGCATACCTGCTGGCGGAGACCGTGAACCCGGTAATGAACAATCTCCGGCACGTCGGAGCGCGAAACGGCACCTATAAGATCGTCTGCAGCGAAAGCGCGGCCGCGGAGAGCTGCGAGTTTTACGATCTGCTCGACGATCCGCTCGAGGAGTATCCGCTCGCGAAGCCCGATAGTTGCGAAAGCTACGCAAACGGCAACTGGGGCCCAGCCGAGCAAGAGTGGCACTTTTGTCGGCTGCTCGAGGTCGTAGCGGAGGAATCCTTCCTGCAGCCGGGCTACGAGATGCCCGAGAGCCCGCCGCCGCGGCGGGCCCGTCCTCGGCCGGGCGCAGCCGCGAACTGACGAGCTCGTGCGGGACGCGCTCCCGTCGAGGCTCGGCGAGCGTACCGCGTAGTCGAAGCGCTTCGCGCAGCCGCGGGCGGCGCGAGCAGCACGCTTAGGGGCTGGAGGGCATGACGGCTCCAGCCCTTTTTTTCATGCCCGCTGCAAGCCATAGGGCCGCGCTTATACCTCGATACAAGACTGCGCTCCGTTGCTTCGTCGAGCGCGCGCGTGTGACGCTCGTCACGCTTGGCTCCAAGCGAAATTCCGTCGACACCAAATTGCCAGGGGAGCGCACGATGACTCAATGCGGCATGCCGCGCAGGAGCAGGGTGGCCGTTGCGACGGCCGGCGCGATTCGCGCGGGGAGCGGTGACCGACCGTCATGCAAGCACGGCAGAAGCCGCGCGGCGGCGCGGACCGCGACCCGGATCGGCTTGTGGGCGTCGAGCATCGTCGTGCTGACGTCGCCGCCGGTCTTCGCGCAGGACGTAGAGCCGGCCGAGGCCGAAGGCGCCGAGATCATCGAGGAGGTCACGGTGACCGGGTCGCGCATTCGGCGATCCGACTTCATCGCGAACAGCCCTATCGTCACCGTCACCGAGCAGACGTTCGAGGAGACCAGCACGGTCGGTTTCGAGACGATCATGAACCAGCTGCCGCAGTTCGTGCCCGCGGTGACGCAGTTCAACACGGCAAACGTGCAGAACGCTGCGACCGAGACGGTCGGCGCATCCGTCGTCAGCCTGCGGGGCCTCGGCCCGAACCGCAATCTCGTGCTCATCGACGGCCGCAGAGGGCAGCCCGTCAACGCGTCACTGGTCGTCGACACGAACGCCATTCCGACGTCGGCGATCGAGCGGGTCGAGGTCATCTCGGGCGGCGCATCCGCGGTCTACGGCGCGGACGCGGTCGGCGGCGTCGTGAATCTGATCTTGAAGGACGACTTCGAAGGCGCGACGTTCGAGGCGCGCTACGGAGAGACGCTGGAGGGCGACAACGAGGAGCTCACTCTGTCGGGTCTGATCGGTGCGAACCTTGCGGACGACCGCGGTAACGTGATGTTCGGCTTCGAGCATGCACGACGCGAAAAGGTGCTTTCGATCGGGCGGGACTGGCGGATCGAGGACCTGAACAATCCGAATGTCCTCGGCAACCATTTCTGGTTCTCGGAGACCTTCGTCACGTCGTTGACCGGCGGGCCGCCGGCCCTCGGAAACTATCCGACGCAGGCCGCGATCGATCAGATCTTTCCGGAAGCCTCTCCCGGCGCGGTGCCGAGGAATGCGCCGTGGTACATCAACCCGAGCCCGGACGGCACGGGCACCGTGTTCACCGGAGCGGCAGCGTTCAACGGCGCGACGAGCGCCGCCGGCGGCTACAAGTACGACGGGCCGCTCTACCTCGACGATTACCCGGGCATCGCGTATCGGAAGATCCACCCGAACGGGCAGGTGACCGAGAACTCGCTCGAAGGCTGGAGCTCGATACCGCTCGAGAGATACTCGATCTTCGGCGAGGGCCGCTATGACCTGACCGACGACGTGGCCGTCAGGGCGCAAGGCATCTTCGCGCGCAACTCGAACGAGACCCTTTTCGGCGGCTTCGCATCGGCGCTGAACCAGAACGGCGCGATCATCCCGCACGGCAGCGAGGTCTATGCGCCGTCGCTGATGGAGGACGGCGTGACGACCGATCCCGCCTACCGGCCGGGCGGCGTCTACGGTCTCGACTGCCCGGCGACCGGCGGCTGCACCGAGTCCGAGGCCTTCCCGCTGCCGCCGGAGCTCGAGTTTCTGCTCGCGAGCCGTCCGAATCCGGACGAGGACATCCGTATCAACCGGCCGCTCGACTTCCTCGGGCCGCGGCGCACGATGACGGACACGACGACCTTCCAGCTGACGTTCGGGCTCGAAGGCGAGGTGTTCCGCGACTCCGCGTGGGAGGTCTACGCGTCCCACGGGACGACGGAGACGAACGTCAACTACGAAGGGGTCGCCGGGCGGGAGCGTTGGCGAGGAGTCGTCCAGTCGCCGAACTTCGGCGAGGGATTCGTCGCCCAGGGCAACGAAGAAGGAGCGGGCTTCGCCGGCGGTATCGCGACGTGCACGACCGGGTTGCCGATCGTGCGCGAGTTCGAGGTCTCGCAGGACTGCATCGACGCGCTCCAGGCGAAGCTTCAGAACAACACGGAGCTCGAGCAGAACATCGTCGAGGCGACGCTGACGGGCACGCTCGCGCAGATGCGTGCCGGGCCGCTCGGGTACGCGCTCGGTGCGACGTATCGCGACGAGCGCTACGAGTACCGGACGGACAGCTACACGACGAACGAGTCGTGGACGGCCACCGGGCTCGGCGTCTTCCCGACGTCGAATACTACGGGCGAGTTCGACGTCACCGAGCTCTACGGAGAGCTGCTGATCCCGATCGTCGCGAACAAGCCGGGCGCGCAGCACTTCAACCTCGAGCTCGGCGGGCGGGTGTCGGAGTACAGCACGGTAGGCACGGTTGATACTTATAAGGCCCTCGTCGACTGGGCGATCACGCCGTGGGCTCGGGTGCGCGGCGGCATCAACAAGGCTACGCGCGCCCCGAACATCGGCGAGCTGTTTCTTGCGCGGACGCAGCAGTTCGGCGGCACCGGCGCGCAGCTCGGCGATCAATGCTCGGAGAACAACGAGGACGGGCCGTACAGCGCGAATCCGAACGCGAACATCAACGGCGCGGAGGGCGCGGCATTCGCGAAGGGCATCTGCGAGGCGATCATGGGGCCGCAGGGGGCGGCCGAGTACTATGGCCGGCCGGTCGAGGACCAGCCGACGGTCGGCGGGACCGGAATCCCGAACTGGACCGGAAACCCGAATCTCGACGCGGAGGAGGCCGATACCTTCACGCTCGGCATCGTCCTCGACTCGCCGTTCCAAGGAGAGATTCTCGGCGGCTTCACCGTGACGCTCGATTACTACGAGATCGAGATCACGGACATGATCGCCGTCGAAGACGGCGACGCGGTGTTCCAGCGCTGCCTGGACCCCTCGTTCAACCCGGAAGGCGACCCGAACGTTCCCGCGTGCCGCGCGATGCTGCGGGATCCGTTCAGCGGCAATCCGGCGTCGATGGACTTGAGCTACACGAACCTCGGCCGCGCGGTGACGTCGGGCATCGACGTGCAGCTCACCTGGTCCACCCGGTTCAACGACGGCGCCGGTCTCAATCTGACGCTGCTCGGGAACCGGAACCTCGAGAACATCACGCAGGCCGAGCCGACGATCGAGGAAATCGACTGGGCGGGCACGTCGGGCTGCGCGCTCGGCCTGCAATGCATGGGCTACGACTATCGGGTCTTCACGACGGCCAACTACTTCCGCGGCCCGTTCTCCGTATCGCTTCGCTGGCAGCACTGGCCGTCGATCAAGGCCGGCGCGGCCGCGACGAACCCCGACACGGACGCGATCGGCGTCACGTCGAGCTACAACCTGTTCGCGCTCACCGGGAGCTATCGTCTCGGCGACCGGTATACGCTTCGCTTCGGCGTCGAGAACCTGTTCGACAGGAAGCCGCCGATGAGCGGCGGAGATCCGGACAACGACGCGTTTCCGGTCGACTCGACGCACGCCGGCGGCGGAGCCACCTATGATCCGCTGGGCCGCCGGATGTTCTTCAGCGCGACGATGGACTTTTAGCGGCCCGTCGAAGAAGCCTCGCGGCGCTGAAAGCCGCGAGGCGTCTGCCGCTACGCGTCCGCGAGCAACTCGATGCCGCGCTGATACGCCCGAATGACCGGCACGAGATGGCGCTCGTCGACGCGTTCGAGCGTGTCCTGAACCGTATGGAACCAGGAGTGAGTTGCGATCGTCGCGAAGGCGGTCGTGTATCCGCGCTCGAGGAATAGCGGCAGCTCGCCGCCGCGCACTGCGGCCGGCGTCGAGTAGCCCGGCAGCCCGCCGAACGCGTCAGTGACCGCGTCGCGTGCCGTGTCCGTGGCCATCAGCGTGCGCCTCGGGTCCGCCGTGTCGAGCATCACGAGCTCGCCGTCTCGCTCCTCGGCATTGCGAACCGCGAGCGATGCGCCGATGTGCACCCAGACGCGCGTGTCTTCCGGAGGCGGCATGTCCGTGACGTGCTCGGAGCCCGCGAAGTAGTACTCGTGCCCGCCGGAGCTCAGCAGCCAGATCGAGTGCTGCGGGAACCTCCGCACGGCCCAGGCGGCGATCTCGAGAAAGGCCGCCGTCCCGGTGCCGCGCTCGCCGACGCACTGGTACCAGCCCGAGCGCGGCGTGGAGATCGCGATCCAGCGGTCGCCGCGCTCGAGGCGGGCGACGAGGTTCGGGCTCGGACGGTGCGTCGAGTCGCCGTCGAGGATCAGCGTGCCTTCGGCCTCCGACCTCGCGGCTTCGATGATCGCGCCGGCATCCTTCGGCGCGAGGATCGCCGCCGGCACCGGGACGAACGGCGCCGCCGGGCGGACGTTCAGCGCTATCGCTTCGCCGCTCGGGCCCCGCGTCACGATGACGACAGCACGCGCGCCGGCCTCGGCGAGCCCGACGACCGTCTGCCCGATTCCCGTGTCGGGGGACAGTGCGGCATGTCGGCCGAAAGGCGTGAGCAGCACCGCGATCCGGCCGCGCACGTCCGGGCTCCCGTCCTCGACGAGCGCGAGCCGGGCCGTGACACCGCGAGGCCCGGTCGGCACGACCGGCGCCTGCGGCTGCACGTCGACGGACGCGGAGCCCGCCTCGAGGCGGGCGGCACGCTCGTGCCAGAACGGCATGTCGGCCGCCGACTCCTCGACGCGATAACCCGCGGCCTCGAGGCGTGTCGAGATCCAGGCCGCCGTCGCGATATCGCCCGGTCCCCCCGAGAACTTGTAGCCGAGGGCGGCATGGTGCTCGAGGTCGGTACGGACCCGGGCGAGCAGCGAGCCGCGGCCGTCCTGCGCGCGAGCCGGTAGCGGCGCCGCGCTCGTCAGCGCGGCGCCCGTCAATCCGCGGAGGACGGCTCGTCTCGTCGTGCTCATCGCGCGCCTCTCCGTGAGCTATCGGCCGGCCAATACGGATTCGTTTGCGATGATTCGAGTCAGCCGGCAGTAATGCCAGCCCGGATCCGCAGCGGTCCACGTGCCGTCGTCGTACTCGGCGCAGCTCGCGGGCTCGTCGAGCGGATACTCCTCGAGCGGGTCGTCGCGCAGGTCGTAGAACTCGCAATCCGTCGCGCCGCCGGCGGCGTTGCAGACGACCTTGTACGCCGCGTTGCGCGCGCCGACGTGCTGACTGCTGCCGGTCATCAGGTTCGTCGTCTCCGTCAGCAGGTAGCCTTCGTTCGGGTCTCGGACGGATGAAGCCTCGTCGAACAGGATCGGCGTCAGCGATACGCTGTCGACCGGGATCGTCGCGGTGCCTGCGCTGTTCGAGACGTTCTCCGGGGCGTCGAGGCCGGCGAGCGCGAGAACGGTCGAGAAAAGGTCCGCGGCATGGACGTACTCGTCGCTCGCGCTGTCGGCGGCAATGTTCGGTCCTTTGACGACCAGCGGCACGCGGACGCCGCTCTCATAGGCCGATCCTTTTCCGCGGCCGCTCCTCGTGATGTACATGTTGTCGATGAAGTCGAGGTTCGGCCGTCCGTACATCGGCGTCCCGTTGTCGCCGATGAAGATCACGTAGGTGTTCGGGTCGATCGCGTCGACCGCATCGAGCAGCTTCCCCGTCACGGTATCGAGCGCGTTCGTCATCGCGCGCATCAGCGCCTCGCCGCTGCACGAGCCGACGTTCGACGTGCCGAACTCGCCGCCGCATGCTTTCATCTCGTCGTAGCTCTTCTTGTCGAGCGTATCGGCGTTCGGCACGGCCATCGCGCTCGGGCGCTGCTGCGCGGTCGCATGCGACAGGTTGTAGGCGAACCATACGAACCACGGTTTGTCCGGAGCGGAAGCCTCCTGCGCCTCGATCCAATCGATCGCATCGGCGGCTTTGACGACGGGAGCGAACGTCGTCGGCTCGATGCCCGGGAGCGATCTCTCGGGCGGCGCCTCGCTGCGCCATTCGTTAGCGGGCGTGTCGGCGTCCTGGACGTGATAGTCGTAGCTCCAGTACGTGCGGATCGCCGCGTGCAGATTGCCCCTGAAGACCTCGAAGCCCGCTTCCTTCGGCTTCATTCCCGGATAGCTCACGGGATTGCCCGGAAGGCCGGCGAGATGCCACTTGCCGAACAATCCCGTGCTGTAGCCGGCCTGATCCTTGAGCATCTGCACGAACGACGTGTGCCGTTGCGAGAGCGGATCGGCATAGGTCAGCACGCCGGCTTTCGATGCGAAGAGCCCGGTCAGAATCGACGCGCGCGTGGGCGAGCAGAAGGGCTGCGCCCACGCGTTCGTGAACACCATGCCTTCCCGGGCGAGCTCGTCCAGCACCGGGGTCGATGCGGGGTTGCCCGAGATCAGCTCATGGTCGGGATGTCCGTGCCCAGAGGGGCCGTATCTCTCCGCGAGCTGATCGATCAGTCCCGGATACATGTCCGACGTCACGTCGACGCCGAAGTCGTCGGCAATGATCAGAAGGATATTCGGGCGCTCGGCCGGCGCCTGGGCGTGGGCGAATGTGCCGACGAGAACAAGAAGCAGCGCGGCGGCCGTGCGGATCATGATGTTCATTTGCATCGTGTCTCTTTCCCGATGTAGGACTCGATCTGCGGCAACGCTTCGCTCGACGATCGGAGCGGCAGTGCAGCGCCTTATTCTCCGCAAGTTCGCAGCGCCCGTGCTACGCGTACGGGCCGGGTGATAAGTCCTCATTAGCTCGAGCTTATAACCCGAGCTCGACGCCGTCGACCTCGACTTTCCCGACCGCGCCCAGTATCTCGCGCCGCCGCGACAGGGCCGCAGTTATGGGTGGTCATCGCTTCATGCTCCGTTGCTTGCGGCAGTCACCCAAGTAGCCTTCCGCTACTGCCTGAGGCAGGCACCAAGAACAATCGCGAAGCGGGAGGAAATTCGTGAGAGAAACTAACTATCGTGAGGTCCGCCTTGCGGTCCTCGCATCGGCCGTCTCGGCGGTCGTGCTGGGCGGTCATGCGGCACGAGCGCAGCAAGCGATCCAGGATCTCGAGGACCTCGCGGAGCCGTCGGAAGATCAGCTCGAGGAGGTGGTCGTCACAGGCACGCGAATCAGGCGAAACGATTTTACGTCGGCGAATCCGGTCGCGACGCTGACGGCGGAGGAAATGCGGGATCTCGGTCTCGTCAGTGCCGGCGACATGCTCGGACAGATCACTTCGAACGCGGCGAGCGTAACGCTCGATACGACGGACGGCCCCTTCTTCGTCGGCGCGGTCCAGGCGGACCTGCGCGGCCTCAACACGGCGTTTGGGACCCGCACGCTGACGCTCGTCGACGGCAGGCGCGTGCCGTCGACGACGAACGGCGGGGGAGTGGATCTTTCGATGGTGCCGTCCGTCCTCGTCAACCGGATGGAAACCGTGACCGGAGGCGCCGGCGCGACGTACGGATCCGATGCGATGGCGGGCGTCGTCAACGTCATACTCGACCGATCGATCGATCAGACCCGGATCAACACCGGCTACTACACGACCTCGGAGGGCGACGGCAAGCAGTACAACTTCAGCATCGCGAAGGGCGTCGGGCTGTTCGAAGGGCGCGGCAGCGTGACGTTCAGCTACGAGCACCAGACGACCGACCCGATCCTGAACTGTCAGACGGCGCGAGACTGGTGCGCGCGAAGCTGGAGCTTCATCGACAACGCGGCGGGTAACGGCTTCGGTCCCGTGCCGAACGATCCGGCCCTTTGGGAAACGCTGCCGCCGATCGAGAACCCTGCGTTTCCCGGCCTCGACTGGCCGCGGTATCAGGTGCTCGACGACATGCGGTACATCCACAGCAGCGCGCAAGGCTCGTTGCATACGAACAATCAGAATCCGGCGGATCCTTTCAACGGCGAGTTTCTCGAGTTCACTGCGGACGGATCCGACGTCGTGCCCTACAACACGGAAGCCGACGGGCTGACCGGGGCCATGCGCGAGTTCGCGTATCTTTACCCCAACCAGCGCGTGCAGGGCGGTGAGGGGAAGCTGCTGTCGCACGGCTACACGCTGCGCAGCGGCTCGATCCGCAACAACTTCTACACCCGCTTCAGCTACGAATTTCCGAGAGGCGTGGAGGTCAGCGGCACGGTTTCGCTCAACCGAAACGACGGCGAGAGGCTGCAGTCGCGGCCTCAGAACATGAGCGAGACGCACTGCATCCATCCGGACAACGCCTTCATCCAGCCGGGCTACATGAGCGAGGCCGGGCGCGAAGCGATCGCGGCGCGCATGACGACGAACGGCTGCACGACGGCTTTCGGCGCTTTGCTCGCGCCCGGAACGAACATGTACAAGGATTGGAGCGAGCAGATCGAGCGTACGGTCCAGACCGAGACCGAGATGGGCCGCATCGTGCTCGGCGCGAACGGGGGCCTCTTCGGCGGCGACAACTGGACGTGGGACGCGTATCTCCAGTACGGCAAGACCGAACGGGTGCAGGTGCTCGAGAACAACAAAACCGGAGACCGCTACTCGATGGCCCTCGACTCCGTGATCGACGAGGTCACGGGCCTGCCGGTCTGCCGTGTCAACTCTTCCCAGGGTCAGGCCACGCGCGATATGTGGAGGAACTACTTCCAGGGACGGGGGGGCCCCAACGCGGGCAGCCAGCCGACCGCCGCGGAGGCGACGCACAAGGTGGACACGCTGCGCGCAGGCTGTGTGCCGCTGAATCCGTTCGGGCTCGCGGCGTCGCCGGAAGCGCTCGCGTACGTCTACGGCGATCTGATCGAGCTGACGTACACCGATCAGCGCATGGCGTCGGTGACGTTCTCGGGACAGATCTGGGACGGGTTCGGCGCCGGCCCGGTCAGCATGGCCGCGGGCATCGACTATCGCGAGGAGGACACGGACAACCGCAACGGCGGCGATCCGGATCCGATCCTGCGGACGGATTTCCAAAGCCAGTACAGCGATCCGTGGGCCGGCGGCACCGAGGTGGCAGACCTCTTCGCGGAGATCGAGATTCCGCTCCTGCGCGGCAAGCCCGCCGCCGAGTACATGATGATCAACCTCACGAATCGGCGCTCGCGCAACAAGACCTTTCGCGAGTACTCGATCGACAACGAGAGCCTCGAGGTGCAGCGTTACTCCGACTCGTACTAGGTGTCGTGGTCCTGGTCGCCGGCGAGCTGGGTCGGCGTCCGGGCGACCCGTTCGGCGGACATTCGGCAACCGTCCTCCCGCGAGCTGTTCTTCAGGCTGACGGCGCAAGGAGGCGGCGGCTTCGTCAATCAGACGCCGAATCCGTGGCGCGAGACGAACCCCACCGGCGACACGTGGCAGACGATTCGCGGCTCGAACCCGAACCTGCGCAACGAGGAGTCGATCACCGAGACCCTCGGCCTCGTCTTCACGCCCGGGGGGTGGGCGACGGGGCTTCAGCTCGCGATCGACTACGTCGAGCTGATGGTCAAGGGCGGTATCGCGTACGCCGGCTCGGGAGACGACCCGGAGAACGAGGACGGCCTGCCGTACGCGCTGTGGCGATGCTTCCAGTACGAGGATCCGTTCTACTGCGACCTGATCGAGTTCGGGCCGCCGGCGCCGAGCGAGCCCGACAACCCGAGGAGCGACATCATCTCGGTGACGTCGACGCAGGAGAACGGCCAGCCTTACTGGACGCGCTCCATCGACTTCTCGGGCCGCTACAGCCGCCGCCTGCGCGGCGGCGGCAGCATCTCCGTGCGGTTGCTCGCGACGCGCAACCTCGAGCAGAGCATCTGCACGGAGCTCGAGCGGATCGGCGACGGCACGACGACTTGCCTCAGCCGACAGGATGTCGTCGGCCAGACGGGCGGCCGCTTCGGCGGCGGCATCCTGTCGAACTACACGCCGGTGCCGACCTGGTCGGGCAATCTGTTCGGCACGTACCGTAAGGGCCCGGTCTCGATCACGGCCCAGGCCCGCTATACCGGCTCAGCGCAGGCGTCGGTGTTCTGGGTCGGCCCGGACGATCCGAAGTATCAGCCGGAATCCTGGTTCTCGCTGTCCCGGAACGAGCTGCCGAGCTGGACCACGTGGAACACGACGTTCCGCTACGATCTCGGCCGGGCCGGGTTCGCGTCGAACGCCCTCGACTCGATCGACGTGTCGCTGACGATCGACAACGTCTTCGACAAGCAGCCCGAGTTCTGGTCCGGCGGCAACATCGCGGGCGTCAACACGCGGTTCTACAGCGGCATCGGCCGAAGCTACCGGCTCGGGCTCCAGATGGAGTTCTAGCCGAAGAGGGTGCGGCCGGCCTTCCCGTTACTCCCCCGGGGATGGCCGGCCGCAACACCCGTGGTGCGGCACTCGCGCCGGGTCCGGCGCTTCAATCGGGCAAGCGCATTCCGGCGGCTCGCTCCGCGGCGCTCAGGACAGCGTGTCGCGAAGAAAGTCCGCGACGCTCGCGACGGCGCTGGTGGCGCGGCCGGGCGCGCGAAACAGCGTGCGATACATCGGGCGAAGCTCGAGATCCAGCTTCGCGAGCGATTCCTCGTCGTCCGGAGTCACCATCGTCTCGAACAACGCGACGATACCCTCTCCGTACTTCGCCATGTCCTTCGCGACCATGATGAACTGCGCGCGGGCGGCGACGTTCTTACAGACGATGCCGCGCTCGAGCAGGGCCGACTGCACCATCCTGCAGGCTTCAGATTCTTCGGGAGGCAGGATGAACGGCAGCGCCGAGAGCTCGTCGGGGGATGCGTCGGCGCGGACGGACAGGCCGGGGCTCGCATAGAGTCAGAACCTGACCGGCCGAAGGATCTCTGCGTGCAGAGGGTAGTCGCCGGGATTCCCGACGGTGTAGACGAGCAGGTCCACGCGGCCGTCCTTGACGAGCTGCACGCCCTTCGCCGGCGAATCCGTGAGGTGGCATTCGACGTCGAAGTTCGTGTGCCGCTGATAGAACTCGGAAAGGTGCCGCTTGATACAGTCGTCGAGCAGATGTCCCCCGGCGCCGACCCGAACGGTGACGCGTTTCGGGCTCTCGGTCCTCGTCTTGAAATCGCGGATCTTGTCCGCTTCGGCGACGAAGGATCGGGCTTCGCTCAGCAAAGCCAGGCCGTAGCTCGACAACAAGGGCTTGCGTCCGCGCCGGCGTATGAACAGCGGCTTACCGAGCTGATGCTCGAGCGCCGCGATATGACTCGACACGGCGGCCTGCGAGATGCCGAGTCGGTTAGCCGTGCGAACGAAGTGACAATCCTCCGCGGCGGCGAGGAAGATCTCTAGCTGGCGTAGAGTGCATGGAATCATTGCGCTTCGTCGGTATCCTGCTGCATAGAATTGCCGCGAGCCCCGACCCAAGCCGTCCGTCGATCTTCAAGCGGAAGATCCGCCTTCGACGCCCTTCCCGTGCAGAGGCGCAGTGAAGATCACACTTCTTAAGATTTCGCAGGTCCTGCCCGCGGCTCTCCCTCGGTAAGCATACCGCAAGCACCGCGCTCGCGGTCCCCTTGCGCGCCGCGCAGAAATGTATCTGCAGTGCAACGAAGCGACGCGCGGCCCCGAAAATCGACTTCACGTTCGAACGTGGAGAAGTCGGCGCATCATCGACTACAGTTGCATAATGACCACCGAGGCCACATTGCCGCGCGATCGGCTCCTGTCGAAGGCCCACCCCGGCGCCGCCCGGGGAGGGCTGTATCGCGGCTGGACGATGGCGGCGGTCGGATTCGTCTCCGTCGCGCTCGTGTTCGGAACGTCGGTGTCCGCGCTGCCGTTCATCTACAGCGCAGTGGTCGCCGAGTTCGGCTGGTCGCTGACCGAGGCGACCCTGGTCTTCACTTACAAGAACGTCGCATCGGCGGCCGCGGCCCTGTTCCTGCTCGGGCCGCTTCTCGAGCGCGTTGGCCTGCGCCGACTCATGACCGGCTCGTTCATCACGACGGGCTTCGGTATGGGGCTCTTTTTGTCCGTGGATTCTCTGCCGACGTACTACCTCGCGGGCGCCATTCTGGGCTTCGGCACCGCCGCCGCGATGATCGGAACGAACGTTTTCGTCTCGCGGTGGTTCTATCGCAACCAAGGGTTCGCGGTCGGCCTCGCGCTCACGGGCGCGAGCGTCGGCGGCATGGTTTTTCCCGTGCTGACGGTGACGCTGATCGAGTCCGTGGGCTGGCGGGGCGCGATGGCGAGCCTCAGCCTGTTCATCTGGCTCGTCGCCCTGCCGATCTATCTGTGGAAGGCGAAAGAGGAACCGAGCGTCAGCGATGTCGGGCCGGAGGTCGACGGATCGCCCGGCGGCGGCACCGGCGCCCGAGACGCAGCGCGAGCGGCGCCTCCGAGCGCGCAGCGGCTCACCGCCGTTTGCCGGACGAGGAGGTTCTGGACGATCTCGGCGGCCCTGCTGCTCGTCGCCGCCGCGGATGCCGCGATGGTCCAGCACACGCCGCTGCTTCTCGGCGCCGCCGGCATCAGCCCGGGGCTCGTCGCCGTCGGTCTGTCGACGATGTTCGCATTCGGAATCGTCGGCAAGATCGCGGCCGGCCGCCTCTACGACGCATGCTCGGTGCGCGGCATGGCCCTCTGGAACGTCCTGCTCGCCGTCTCCATCGCGCTCGCGCTGCCCGTCGCCGGAATTCCGGCGCTCTTCGTGTTCGCTGTCGTCCGGGGGCTCGCGCACGGAGGCCTGGTTCCGAAACCGGCCGTGCTAGCGAAGCACTGCTTCGGCCCTGCGCTGATGAGCTCGGTGTTGCCCGTTCTGATGGGCGTCTGGCTGCTCGGTGCGGGTATCGGCCCCGTCGCGCTGTCGATGCTCGTCGACGCAACGGGACACTATCGTCACGGGACGGTGCTGCTCGTCGCGTTATCCCTTCTCGCGGCCGCGCTGCTGCGCGCGGCGCAGGCTCACCAGACGAGATCGTCCGGCACCTCGAAGCCCTCGTACGAATCGTCCGCATCCGACCTCGGCTCGGCGCCGGCACCGAGGTCGATGACCGCGTGCGGGTCCCGCTCCCGCACGCGTTCGGCGGCGGAGCGCGGGAGCAGCGCAAAGCCCTTCCCATAACGGGCAATCACGATCTCGCCGGCGACGAGCTTCGCGCGTTGCTCGGCATCGACGTAAACGCGCTTGATGTGCTTGCCGTCCTGGAAGTGGTAGGGCTCGCCGTCCTCGCCGCTCGGAAGCCGATGCTGCTCGACGAGCTGGCGCACCTGCGCCGCACGGGCCTTCGCTTCCGCCTTTTCGGCGTTGCGGCGATTCAGCTCGCGGTCGCGAGCGGCCTTCGCAGCCTGGGCCTGCGCCGCGCGCTGCTGCTCCGGCGACGAGGCCGGCTTGCGGGTACGCGGCTGCTTGCGGGATTGCTTCTCGGCCTGCTTGACCTGCTGCTCGCTGACGAGGCCGGCCTTGAGGAGTTGGTCTCGAAGTGAAGAGCTCATGATGCGTGCCTGGCGCCGGGAGCTCGGCGTCGTCTCGTATCGCGAGCATTATAGTATGGCTGCACGGGGCGGGCCTGCAGGCCCGGAAGCATACAGGGCTTGCTACTCGTCGAGAACGGTGCTAGCCGGCAGGTGATTCGCCGCCTGCTCGCGCGGCCGGTCGAGACGACTCGAACTATGTCGTCCGGGTCTTGCGAGACCCGGCGGCCCGGGTGCGAAGACCGCGCTCGCTCGCCGCGATCTTCGTCGCTTTCTTTTTGCGAGCGCGCGGCTTCGGCCTCTCACCGGGCTCGATCAGTGTCGTCTTCGCCGGGTACTCGCACAAGTCCGCGATGATGCACTCCGCGCAATTGGGCTTGCGGGCCTTGCATACGTAGCGGCCGTGCAGGATCAGCCAATGATGCGCGTTCTTCTTGAACTCGTCGGGCGTCGTCCGGTTCAGCGCGTCCTCGACGTCGCGCGGCGTCTCGCCCGGCGCGAGGTTCGTGCGGTTCGCGACGCGAAAGATGTGCGTGTCGACGGCGATCGTCGGCTCGCCGAACGCCGTGTTCAGGATCACGTTCGCCGTCTTGCGTCCGACGCCCGGCAGCTTCTCGAGCGCTTCGCGGTCGCGCGGGACCTCGCCGCCGTGCTGCGCGACGAGCGCCTCGCAGGTTCTGATCAGATTCCTCGCCTTCGTATTGAAGAAATTCAGGCTATTGATATAGCTCTTCAGGCCTTCCTCGCCGAGCGCGAGCATCTGCTCCGGCGTGTTCGCGACCTTGAAAAGCCTCTCGGTGGCCTTGTTCACGCCGACGTCCGTCGACTGCGCCGACAGCACGACCGCGACGAGCAGCTCGAACGGCGAGCTGAACACGAGCTCCGTGGTCGGATTCGGATCGTGCCGGGCGAAGCGCTCGAAGATCTGCCGGCGTTTCGCTGCGTTCACGGCCCGCGCTCCGCGGCCGTTGCCGGCTCTTCGGCAATCGGCAGGCGGGCCGGATCGTCCTCTCGGACGAGGAGGTTGCGGATCGCGAGCAGCACGGCGAGGCCGAAGAACGCGCCCGGCGGCAGCACGGCGGCAAGCACCCCGTTGAACGGCAGCTCGATTCGGATCGGATCGCTTTCGCCGCCGACGAGAAGCGCGCTGCCGGCAAACAGCGTGCCTTGACCCGCGATCTCGCGCAGCGCGCCGAGCGCGACGAGCACGAACAGGAACCCGAGACCCGCCGCGAGGCCGCTCGCGGCGGAAACGAGTATCGGCCGGCGGCTCGCGACCGTCTCCGCCTGCGCGAGAATCGCGCAGTTCGTGATGATCAGCGGAATGAAGAGCCCGAGCACCTCGTGCAGCTCGTGCAGGAACGCGTCCGTCAGCAGGTCGATGCACGTGACGAGCGATGCGATGATCAGCACGAACAGCGGGATCCGCACGACCGGCACGAGCGAACCGCGCATCATCGAGATCACGGAGTTCGTGACGACGAGCACGGCCGTCGTCGCGAGACCCAAGGCGAAACCGTAGACCGCCGTCGTCGTGATCGCGAGCAGAGGGCACAGGCCGAGGAGCTGCACGAGCGCGGGATTGCTCGTCCAAAGGCCTTCGTTCAGCGTCTTTCTAAGCTCGTCCATGCTGTCCCGCGACTTGCCTCGCGGGCCTCGCGCGTGCGCTCGAGGCCCGGCGATGAAAGCCTTGCTTACTGCTCCTCGGCCGCGGCGCTGCGTGCGGCGGCGAACAGCTCTTCTCGATGGCGCTCGAAGTATAGCAGCGTGTTGCGGACGGCCCGCACGATCGCGCGGGGCGTCACGGTCGCGCCGGTGAGCGAGTCGAATGCGCCGCCGTCCTTGTCGACGGCCCAGAGCGCTTCCGGCGGCTCGCCGATCCGCTTGCCGTCGAACTGCAGAATCCAGTCGGACTTGCGCAGCTCGATCGCATCGCCGAGGCCGGGCGTCTCGCGGTGGCTCAGCACGCGGACGCCGGTCAGCGTGCCGTCGGGCGACAGGCCGACCAAAAGCCGGATCGGGGCGTTGTAGCCGTCCGGAGCCGTCGGCACGAAGATCACGGCCTCGGGCCGGCCGCGCTCGTTCATGACGACGAACACGTCGACGGGTGCGTCGGTTCCGAGGAGCTCCGTGTCCGTGGCCGTGATTTGCGTCGGGGCGAGGCCGCGGTCCCTGAGGCTCGGGTCGAGCACGCTGTAGAGACTGCGCAGCAGCGCCTCACGCTCGTTGGCCGCGATGCGCTCGTGGCTGAGCTCGTAGCTCCCGGCGACGAGCACGGCCGCGGCGACCGCGATGATGCCGACGAGCATCAGCGTTTTTGCGGCGCTACCTTTCGGCGTGTCCATAGATGCGCGGCTGCGTGTAGCGGTCGATCAGCGGCACGGCCGCGTTCATCAGCAGCACCGCGAACGCGAGCCCGTCCGGATAACCGCCCCACGTCCGAATAGCATAGGTCAGGAGGCCGATCCCGGCACCGTAGTAGAGCCGGCCGCGATCGCTCGTCGCGGCCGATACGGGGTCCGTCGCGATGAAGAATGCGCCGAGCAGCGCCGCGCCGCTGAAGAGGTGAAACGCGGGGCCCGGGAAGCCGCTCGGATCGATCAGATGAAGAACGAGCGCCGGAAGGCAGAGCCCCGCGAGCACGGCGATCGGGATCTGCCAGCGGATGATGCCTGCATAGAGCAAATACAATCCGCCGAGGGCGATGAAGTTGCCGACCCACTCCCAGCCGCGGCCCCCGAACGTGCCGATCATCGAGCTCCCTCGAAGCTCCTGGAACGTGCGCTGCGAGCGCAACCCCTCCTTGACCATGTCGAGCGGCGTCGCGCGCGTATACGCATCGACCGTTCGCTCCGGCGGCAGCTCGACGAAGAGGCTGTAGCGGACCTGGTCGACGAAGCCGAGCGGGCGGTAGTCGAGGTCGCCCATCCGCGGGGGGAGCCACTGGGTCATCAGGATCGGGAACGACGCGAGCAGCAGCACGTACGCGACCATCGCCGGGTTGAACAGGTTCTTGCCGAGCCCGCCGTAGAGCTGCTTTGCGAGCGCGATCGCGACGAACCCGCCGAGCGCCGGGACCCACCACGGCAGAAGAGGCGGCAGCGCGAACGCGAGGAGCGCCGCCGTCACGAGCGCGCTGTAGTCGCGCAGCGAGCGGCTCACGGGCCGGCGCCGAAGCAGCAGGATCGCGGCCTCGGTGGCGAGCGCCGCGACCGCGGCGATCACGAAGTTGATCAGCAGCCCGAAGCCGAAGAACCACGTGTAGACGACGGCTGCCGGCGCGAGGGCGTAAAGCACGCGGCGCATGATGCGCGGCACGCTGCTGAGCGGCTTCGCGTGCGGCGGCGCCGCGGTCTCGAAACGACGCGGCGCGGCGCGCTCTGACGAAGGCGTCGGTTCGTCGATCACGGCTCGACGCTGCCGCGCTTGCGCTGCTTCGCGCGCTCGACCGCCGCCTCGATCGCGCGGCGGCGCTCGGACTCGTCGGCTCGCAGCTGCGCCTTCAGTGCCTCTTGCGCCGCGCGGGCGTCCTCGGCAGTCGCCTCGAGCCGGCGCTCGCGGCGCTTGTGCCGCGCTTCCGCCTCGGACGATAGCGCCTGCCGCCGCGCGTGCTGCGCGAACGCGCGCTTCGCGCTGCGGAACCGCTCCGTCAGCACGATATGGCTCGGGCACACGACGTCGCAGCAGCCGCACTCGATGCAGTCGTCGAGCCCGAGTGCCTCGAGGTCGTCGAAGCTGCGCGCGGTCGCCGCGACGACGAGCTCCTGAGGCTGCAGCCGAGCCGGGCACACCGACGCGCACTCGCCGCAGCGAATGCAGGCCCACTCGTCGAAGTCGACCCTGATCTCGTCCTCGGTGGCCGCGAGAATGCAGCTCGTCGCCTTCGTGATCGGCAGCTCGTCGCTCGGCAGCGCGTAGCCCATCATGCTGCCGCCGTGGATCAGCCGCGTGACGTCGTCGCGGTAGCCGCCGCACTGCTCGATCAGCCAGCCGATCGGCGTGCCGATCGGCGCCTCGACGTTGCGCGGCTGCTCGACACCGAGCCCGGTCACCGTCACGATACGCGACACGGCGGGCTCGCCGCTCGACGCGAGCCGCTGCAGCGCATACGCGGTGCCGACGTTTTGGCAGACGTAGCCGATCGCGTTCGGATACGTGCCGCTCGGGACCTCCTCGCCGGTCAGCAGCTCGACGAGCTGGCGCTCGCCGCCCGCCGGATAGATCGTCGGCACTTCCGCGAGCCTCAACCGCGGATCTCCCTGCGCGCGGGCGGCATCGGCGATCGCCTGGATTGCGCGCGGCTTGTCGCGCTCGATCACGATGATCGCGAGCGGCGCGTCGAGCAGATCCGCCATCCGCAGGACACCGATGACGATGTCTTCGGGTGCCTCTCGCATCAGCATGTCGTCGCAGCTGATGTACGGCTCGCATTCGGCACCGTTCACGATCAGCGCCTTGCACCGCCCGGCGGCACGCTCGAGCTTGCTCGCGGTGGGAAACGCCGCGCCGCCGAGACCGGCGATACCGGCTCGGCGCACGCGCTCGAGCTGCGCGTCACGGTCCGACGGCCACGCGCTCGCGTCCGGATCGAGATACGGCAGATCCTCGCCGTCGGTCTCGATCACGACGCAGAGAGCGTTGCGCAGCCGCGCGCCCGTCGGGATCAGCCGCTCCTCGATCGCGCGCACGCGGCCCGAGCTCGATGCATGGACGCCCGCCGACGTCCCTGAGCCGGGGACGGCGATCGGCTCGCCTTTCGCGACTCGCTGACCGACCTCGACGATCGGGGTCGCGCTCGTCCCGGCGTGCTGGTGCAACCCGATCACGAGCTCCGGCGGCACGAGGCCGCGCAGGATCGGCTCCGTCGTCGACTGCGCCTTGTTGGCGAGCAGGCGGATGCCGCCGGTCAGACGGCGGTCGGGCGTGAGCTCAAGCATGCCGCGGCACCAGGTCGATGCAGTCGACCGGGCAGGGCGCAAGGCACAGCTCGCAGCCGGTGCATTGGCCGGCGAGCACGGTATGCATCATCTGCGGTATTCCGACGATCGCGTCGACCGGGCACGCGCGGGAGCAGAGATTGCAGCCGATGCAGAGCGCCTCGTCGATCCGCGCGATCCGGTCCATGCTCGCGTGCCCCAGGCTCGGATCGAGCGGCACGGGATCGCGTGCGAGGAGCTCCGCGAGCGCGCGGATCGTCGCGTCTCCGCCGGGCGGGCAGCGGTTGATCTCCGCGCGCCCCGCGACGATCGCCTCTGCGTACGGCCGGCAGCCCGGATACCCGCACTGCGCGCATTGAATCCTCGGCAGAAGGCGCTCCACCCGCTCGACGGCCTCGTCGTCCCGGCCGGGCAGGAGGCGGGCGGCGGCGATCAGCGCCGCCGCGAGCGCGAGCGAAAGGCCGGTGAGAAACGTGACTGCGGTGAGCATACGGAATGCAGCGAGAAAGCGTCGGCCGTGACCGCGAAGCCTCGGTCAGAGCCGCGCGAACCCGGTAAAGCCGAGGAACGCAAGGGACATGATACCTGCTGTCACGAAAGCGATCGCATGGCCGCGGAACGGTTTCGGCACGTCCGCGCGCTCGAGACGCTCGCGCAAGCCGCCGAGCATCGCGAGGACGAGCCCGAATCCGAGCGCGGCGCCCGCGCCGTAGAAGAGCGCCGCGATCAGGCTGCGGCTTGCCGTCGAGTTCAGCAGCGCGACGCCGAGCACGGCGCAGTTGCTCGCGATCAGCGGGATGTAGAGCCCGAGGACGCGATGCAGCATCGGCGACAGCCGCCGGATCAGGAGCTCGGTGAGCTGAACCGCCGCGCCGATCACGAGAATGAAGCCAATCAGGCGCAGATACTCGAGCTCGAGGGGAATCAGCAGGAGCCGGTCGACGAGATAGCTGAGGCCCGAAGCGGTCGTCAGCACGAGACCGGTCGCGAGCGCCATGCCGACGGCGCCTTCGAGCCGGCGCGACGCGCCCATGAACGGGCAGAGGCCGAGGAACTGCACGAGCACGAAGTTGTTGACGAGCGCAGCCGCGATGATGATCAGGAACAGCTCCATGTCGCCTTCCTCACGCCGGAATCGTTCGTGCGCGGCACTCGATCAACGCGCGCGAGCCCAACCGATCGTCTCCAACCCGTGACGCTCGCAGCGCAGGTAGCCCCGCGCGGCGCTCAGCTCACCTTCATCCCGGGCTCGGCGCCTTCGTCCGGGTGCAGCAGGAAGACGCCGGGACCGTCCCCGCTCGCCGCGAGCACCATCCCTTCCGACGTGCCGAAGCGCATCTTGCGCGGCTTCAGGTTCGCGACGAGCACGACGAGCCGGCCTTCGAGGGCCGACGGCTCGTAGGCTTTGCGGATACCGGCGAATACCGTCCGCGTCGCACCGCCGGTATCGAGCGTCAGCTTCAGCAGCTTGTCGGCGCCCTCGACGTGCTCGGCCTGGACGACCCGCGCGACGCGCAGGTCGATGCGCGAGAAGAGCTCGATATCGATCTCGGCGGGCTCGGCGGCGGTTTCCGTATCGGCAGGCTGATTCATTGCGCTCTCCTTGCTGCGGGCGGCGACGGCGGAACGGGTTTCGTCGACGATGGCGTCGACGGCGGCCGGTTCGACGCGCTGCAGCAGCGGGCGGAACCTGTCGATCGGCCGGTCGAGCAGGGCCTCGCCGGCGTCGGACCAGGCCAAAGGCTCGATCGCGAGGAACTGCTCAGCACGGGCCGCGAGCTCCGGAAGCACGGGCTTCAAGTACAGCACGAGGAGGCGGAAGAGGTTCAGCCCCTGCGTGCAGACGGCGAGCACGGCGTCCCTGTTCGACTCGTCCTTTGCCGCGATCCACGGCTTTTCCGCGTCGATGTACTGATTGGCGCGATCGGCGAGCGCCATGATACGGCGCATCGCCCGCGCGTAGTTGCGGCCCTCGTAGTCGGCCGCGATCGGATCGGCTTCGGCCGCGAACTCCGCGAAGAGATCGGGCCGTGCGAGCTCGGCGGCGAGGCGGCCGCCGCCGAGGCGGTGCACGAAGCCCGCGCAGCGGCTTGCGATGTTCACGACCTTGCCGACGAGATCGGAATTCACTTTCGCGATGAAGTCGGCAAAGCTCAAATCGATGTCGTCGACGTTCGGCGCGAGCTTCGATGCGAAGTAGTAGCGCAGGTAGTCGGGGTCGATGTGCTTCGCGAACGTCGCGGCGTTGATGAACGTGCCGCGGCTTTTCGACATCTTCTGCCCGTCGACCGTGAGGAAGCCGTGCACGAAGACGCCGCTCGGCCGGCGGTAGCCCGCGCCCGCGAGCACGGCCGGCCAGAACAGCGTGTGGAAGTAGACGATGTCCTTGCCGATGAAATGGTAGAGCTCGGCGTCGCTGTCCGGCCCCCAGTACTCGTCGAAGTCTAGACCAGCGCGGCGGCAGAGATTCAAGAAGCTCGCCATGTAGCCGATCGGCGCGTCGAACCACACGTAGAAGTACTTGCCGGGCTCGCCGGGGATCTCGAAACCGAAGTACGGCGCGTCGCGCGAGATGTCCCAGTCCTTGAGCCCCGCCGCGAACCACTCGTCGAGCTTGTGGACCATGACCTCGTCGACGCGGCCCGGCACCCATTCCTTCAGCGCTTGCTCGAAGTCGCCGAGCTTGAAGAAGAGGTGCTCGGAGGACTTCACGGTCGGCCGCGTGCCGGAGACGACGGAGACCGGATCGATCAGATCCATCGGCGAGTAAGTCGCGCCGCAGCGCTCGCACGAATCGCCGTACTGGTCCTCCTTCCCGCAGACCGGGCATGTTCCGCGCACGTAGCGGTCCGGCAGGAACATCTGGCGCGCCTCGTCGTAGGCCTGCTCGATCGTGCGCCGGCGGATGTGCCCGGCCGCGTCGAGCCGCCGATACATCTCGCGCGTGAGCTCGGCGTTCTCCTCGGCGTGCGTCGTGAGGTAGTTGTCGACGCTGATCCTGAATGTCTCGAAATCGCGGCGGTGCTCGGCGCTGACCCGCTCGATCAGCGTCTCCGGAGGGATGCCCTCTCGCTCCGCCCGCAGCATCGTCGGCGTGCCGTGCGCGTCGCTTGCGCAGACGTAGTAGCACGTGTGGCCGCGCATGCGCTGAAAACGCACCCAGACGTCCGTCTGCACGTACTCGACGATATGGCCGATATGCAGCGAATCGTTCGCGTAGGGCAGGGCGCTGGTGACGAGAATCTTTCGCTTTCCGGTCACGGGGGAGCCACTCCGGCGGCAGAGCGTGAATTATGCCATCCCGCCGGGGCTCGACGCTCCGCGCGCGAAGGGTCTTCGAAACGCGTCGGACACCTTTTTCGAGCGGCGAAAAAGGTGTCCGCCACCATTTTCGGGCTCAGCCGAGAGCCTGGTCGAAGGCGGCCGAGAGGCGGGCGACGGTGCCGTCGACGTCGGCGAGCTTGTCGAGACCGAAGAGGCCGATGCGGAATGCCTGGTAGTCCTCGGGCTCTCCGCACATCAGCGGGACGCCGGTTGCAACCTGGACGCCGGCCTTCGCAAAGCGCGCCACGATGTCGGCCTGGTCGGTGTAGGAGACGACGACGCACGGCGCCTCGAAGCCTTCGCCGGCGACGCTCGGAAAGCCCCGCTCGGCGAGCAGCGTGCGCACCCGGCGGCCGAGCTCGATCTGTCGCTCGCGCGCGCGCTCGAAGCCGAACTCGCGCGTCTCGCTCATGATCTCGCGTAGACGGCGCAAGCCGTCGGTCGGCATCGTCGCGTGGTACGCGTGCGCACCCTTCTCGTAGGTCTCCATGATATCGAGCCATTTGCGCAGATCCATCGCGAAGCTCGTGCTCTTCGTCTGCTCGATGCGCTCCCGCGCGGTGTCGCCCAGCATCACGAGGCCCGCGCCCGGCGTGCCCGACCAACCCTTTTGCGGCGCGGTAATCAGGACGTCGACGCCGGCGGCGCGCATATCCACCCATAACGTGCCGGACGCGATGCAGTCGAGCACGAAAAGTCCGCCGACGTCGTGCACCGCGGCCCCGACCCGCTCGAGATAATCGTCCGGCAGCAGGATTCCCGAGGCCGTTTCGACGTGCGGTGCGAACACGAGGTCCGGCCGCTCGCTGCGAATCTTCGCCTCGACTTCGTCGATCGGCGCCGGGACGAACGGCGCGCGCGCGGCGTCGCCGCTGCGACGCGCGGTCAGCACGATGCTCTCCGACGGTATGCCGCCGACGTCGAAGATCTGCGTCCACCGGTAGCTGAACCACCCGTTGCGCAGCACCAGGCAGCGTTTGCCGGTCGCGAACTGGCGGGCGACCGATTCCATGCCGTAAGTGCCGCCGCCCGGCACGATCGCCACCGAGCGCGCGCCGTAAACGTCCTTGAGCGTTGCGGACAGGTCCCGCATCACGGCCTGAAACGCCGCGGACATGTGATTCAGCGAACGGTCCGTGTAGACGACCGAAAACTCGAGGAGTCCCCCGGGGTCGACGGGGGAGCGGTTTGCCGAGGTCATGGGGTCTCCCGATCTGACAGGGAAGGCGTATAGGATACACGGCTGATTCCGATCGGGCCGTCCGGATCGGGCGCCGGAAAGCGGCGCGGTGCTGGAAGCGCAGATGTCGATCGGCCGGCGATCGCTCGCCCGATCGGCCCGGAAAGCCGGTCAGGCGGTGTCCTTGTAGGACTCGAACTTGCTCTTGTCGAACGCCTGCAGGTAGG
>Ga0079224_100000891_pt1 | contig 32155 bp, 34 predicted proteins | sample Stecom2015_FD_80414 | JGI IMG/M metagenome (GOLD analysis project Ga0079224, IMG submission 80414) | Agricultural soil microbial communities from Utah to study Nitrogen management - Steer compost 2015 | ecosystem: Environmental > Terrestrial > Soil > Agricultural land | place: USA: Utah... | reverse complement strand
GTGTACCGTCAGATCCGCCGGGCACACGGCAAGGCACCGTCCTACTCGCTGGACTATACCCTGGAGACCAACCTCGAACGGAACAAGCTGTACTTCCCCATTGATGAACGAGGCGCGCCGGGGTCGATCGAATGGCACATCAACATGCAGCGCTTCCACAAGCTCGAATACACGGTGTACAACATATTCGACTGTATCGGGGTGGAGCTGCTCGACGAGAAGACCAAAGACCTGCAAACGCAGATCAGTATTCTCTCGGGCTACTCGGAGTATGGCATCTTCAACTCCAACCCCAAGCGCACCATGGATGCCCTGCACTTCTTCTGTCTGGAACGAGGCAAGGTCGCTGGTTGTGTCAACGACAAGATGGTCGAAGACCTAGACAAGGAGTTGCCGCAGCTGGACGGGTGGATCGTCACCCTGCCAACGCACCTTGTGGTTAACAATGGTCTGCCGTTATTGGAGGAACTGCCTGACGTTCAGTCTACTGTGCGGATGTACGTCTCGGATGCCGACATTACCTCGACCTACCCGAACGGTGAGATCATCATGAACCTGTCCAAGGAAACCACCATGATGGAGATGGGGCGGATTTCCGGGTTGTTGAATACCGACCGTATCAACGTAGGCATCAACCTCACAGGTGGTCCGGTCAATGCCATCGAGATCATGACCCATGTGATGCATGCCCCGCGTCCGGATCAACTGCTGGATGCCTTCATGGAAGAGCTGCAAAAAGAAGTCGCTTAAATAAAAAAGAAAGGCTAGGACCAGTCCCCTAGGGGACTGGTCCTTATGCCTTCAGCGCCAGGCGTGATCCCAGGTCCCACGCAGGGCAGCGGCCCAATACGGGGTGGGGTTGAACTCACTGGCTTCAATTCGGTTGATTTCCCACCACACTTTTCCGGTGGCCCATTGGAACCAAAGCTCTGCCGGCTTTCCGGTGGTGAGCCATGTATTTCCCTTTTCGGAAAGCTCCACCGTCACTTCCTCTTGAGTCGCTGCTTCCCGATTCGCAGATTCCTGACAGTGATGGGTGAGTTCCTCGAGACATTGCCGCTGGAACTTCTTGACCTGCGGAAGATCCATCAGCCAAGCTGGTGCCGGAACCATGGCGAAACCAGCGTTGATGTCGCCATTGGCGGCGCCGAATTCTGAAGCCCGGACAACCTTGCCACGGCTGACGCCGATGGCAAGTTCGCGGTATCGACGGTAAGCGAGATGCTTACCGTGGGTAGCGCCGACGGTGGTGTAAACGCCTGGATGGACTTGGGCGGTGATAACGTACAGAGTAACGCCATTGGTTTTCTTCATCTTAACGTTCATGCTGTGTCCTCCTAGGACGTGTGGGCTAGCACTATGCTGCCCGGAAGGTTAATGCCAAGAGCTTACTGCTCCTAGTCACTGTAACAATGTAGGTTTGAAATAAAGTGGGATCGAAAAAGAAAAGAACAGGGGGAGCTTCGGCTCCCCCTGTATGCCGTTACAGTGAACGTGGCAGTGCGGCGACGAGACTGGCGTAATGCGACTCCACCGCTTGGTACCAGTTGAAATCGACACTGTGTTCCAGCAACATGGTCGACTCCAAGGACTGGGGCTTGGTCAGCATCTCATTCAGGATCACCTTGTAGATGTTCTTGTCCGTGGCCAGTTCGCAGAGAGGGTAGTCGCCGGTGAGAGCGATTTTCAGTTTGTCACCTTCGATGACGAAATGAATCTCCCCCGTCTGACCGAAAGCGATCAGACGTTTGGAGTCGCGGACTTTATAGCCCACGTACTCGAAGATGTTAGATCCTCTGTCGTAGTTACGGATCACTGCGACGGCGTCGCTGACGCTATCGTAGGTGCCGAAATTGGACATGGCACTGTGGCGCTCGAAGCGGGTTTCGATTTCTTCAGTCAGGGTAAAGACGTTATTCATGATTAATGCTCCAGTTAATACTGCATAAAAGGGAGGACCGAAGTCCTCCCGTTGAGACCTTCTTCGCTTATACGAAGAACCGGTAGTTGCGGTTCAGGTTACCACCATACAGATGCACGTAGCGTGCGCTGGCGAACCCTGGTTCATCCGTGGCGGTCAGGTACGCAACCGCCACCTTGCTCACACCGTCGCTTCGCACATAGCGGAAGCCGTACTTGGAATTGAATTCCAAGGCTTCACGCAGCGCCGATGCGTTCTCGGTGAAGAACTCGCGCACCTTCAACTGAAGGTGCTCCGGAATCGTGGTCCCGTACCACGAGGCGGGGCGAATAGCTTCACGCAGCAACTTCTGCGACGGTGTGGCCGGGGTCATCACGAAGCGGTAACGCTCATCTTCTGGCAGCGAGATGACCAGCTTAATCAGCTGAATGATGGTCTTCTTGTAAGCGTTGATTACCATCGGGCTGAACCCGTCCATCATTGCCCTGACGTGCGGGTTTTCATTTGCCTTACGGGTGACCTCACTCCGTTTGAATGAGTCGAAGGTGCTGAGGCACTCGCCGAACACGCCGGTCTTCCGCCAAGCAGCCATCAACGGCAGTAACTCAGGGTGGACTTTCGCCAGCTCTTCGCCTTTCTTCTTGAGGTGCTCTTCCCTAGCCTTCCCTGCGCGCCAGAGACTGCTGTCGTCGGTGTAGTCATACCACCAATCGAACAGCTTGAGATCCTCTATGAAGTCTTGAACTTCCTCGGGATCTTTGCATTCACTGGCCATCGTCTGCCGCCAGGCGTTAAACAGATCGATGTCTTCTTGGGATACAGCATTGAGTGCATAGGACATTGCAATTTCCTTAACAGGTTAATGACTCGCTGCATGATGTAGGTTTGAAAATAATTGCATTAATTTAGCAGCAAGTAGGTAGCTTTGGTCGCCCTGAATTCTTTTTCAGCCGCCTTGGCCGCTTTAAGGTTTGCACACGGCACAATACGCACCCGGAAGTCAGGGTCGATGCTGTACAGCTTATTGACCGTCTTGTTCGGGTGTTTGCCGGAACGGATCTGTTCCACGAGGACCTTGATCTCTTTGCCCATCTTCACACTGCTACCGGTGATCACCTTGCCCGTCGGGTCATGGTCAATGTAGAAGAAGCCGCACCCGTCCAACCCTTCCAGTTTATGAAAACGGTTCATTGTACCCTCGTAGTTCGGTTTTGTCATAGTTCTCAAAATCCTATGAACTTTTACCGGAGGAATTCTCTGTGTTTGAAAATCTGCTTATGGTAGCCCATACTGGGAATACCCCTAGTGTGTTTCACGGTGAAGTGAGTGCTGCTTCTTTCATCACCGGTGCAGAATTGTCCAACCAGCTCGGGTTTTCAGCAGGGGTGCTGGCAACCGGTGAAATAAGCTGGTTGCACTTTACGCTCGATGGCTTGAAGCTGTATGTACCGAAACGCTCCCTGCGCTACGGCTTGACAAAAACTGCAATCAATAGTGCACAGCTAACCCACGGTGTCCGAACAGTGACTATTGGTGGACGAACCTATAAAGTCCGCCTGCTTAAAGGTCTTGGAGAAGGCGTCACATCGATCAGCGATTTAACGAGTGATTCCCCGGTGTCTTGGGGCTCCGAATGGAATCGCTTGTTCTACCCGATTGTCGCTTATCCCACTGGAATATCTAGGGAAGGGATTGCTTACGGTCGAACGGCTAAGTATTCGATTGAAGAACTTAACTTTGTTGATAATACAAATGGATCGCTAGTTTGGTGCGCTGAAGAACCTAGTTCGGGCTCCTCTATCTGTCGAGGCGGTGTCAGTAACCCTGCAGCCGTTAACCAATCGTTGGTAGTGTGGACGGAAAACTTCCGTGGATGGCGGCCGGTATTAGAACTGGTTAAATAGGCAACTAAAAACTAGGCAGGACAATAATGCTTGAACAACTTTTTGGTGGTCTTACCCGGACGGAACTGAATTTTCAACTGCTAGGTAATGGACCGCGCCGACCGTATGCTCCGGTGATGGGTATCATCGATCAGGATATTTTTATCCATGGCGGTACCGAAAACGGCTCTACTGCACTCAACAACATGTATAAGTACAATTTGGTTACTCAGCAGTGGATCACCTTACAGCCGGCGAATAACCCAGCGGCTCGCTGGGCGGCGTCGTATGGCGTGATCGACGGTCGACTGATCATCTACGGTGGGTTTGGTGGTGGCAGCGCGATATTTAATGATCTTCGCGAGTATCAACCCGATAAAAATACCTGGGCATCACTGGGCACAGGACCTAGTGCACGCACCGGTGCTGCGAGTTTGGTTATCGGGGATGACCTTTATATTCAAGGTGGTTCGGCCGGGGGTTCAACTCGCATGCGATCGGCTTTACGTTATAATCGTGTTGAAAATAAATGGTACACCCTCGCTAATATGCCGTTCGGCTGTAACGTTCACCCGGCGACGTTGCTCGATGGGTATATCTACTCCTTTGGTGGCTTGCTGGACAATGGCATCAGCAATAGCCTGGTTAGATACAACATCGCGACAAACAGCTACCAGATCCTAACCACTGGCGCAGGCGGCCCTAGCGGGCGCTACCAGTCCATGCTGTTTGCTCACCAAGGTAAGATTCACTTGTTTGGCGGAGAAACCAGCCCAAACAATGTCTTCAATGAATGGTGGGTCTACGACCCTGTCACGAATACGTGGGAGAAGATCGGAGCCTCGCCGATGGGGGCCAAATCTGGGGTGGCGCACCATCGGGTCGGTAATCACCTGTTCGTTTATGGGGGCCGTACAACAGGTGGTTACAGCAATGAACTGTGGAGGATCGATCTTTGACTGGGCATATACGGGGAGGGTCATCCCTCCCCGTATATGCCATTAACTCACCAATTCCAAAACGGGTCGCCAGCCGAACACAGAGTCGGTAGCAGTAGACATCGGATTTCCTATATAACGCACACTGTAACGGCCTCGACACACGCGGGTACTGCTTATGTCGGCATATTCTTGACACCACGAGTGGCAACCGGGACTGGACCCATCTCCCATGCCTAACTCGGCTTCCGTATACTGCGCCATGGAACCGAACACGATACCTTCTTCGGACACTGGGTTAGTGGCCCCACTCGCTTTGGCAACGAGCGGGTACATCAGCCGATTCCATTCGGACCCCCATGTGTTCTTGATATCGTACCCGATGCCATTACCGGGGTGCGGTCCAATTTGGGTAGAGCCCTTGGGCATTCTGACCTTGTACACTCTCCCGGCGATGGAGACAGTGGCCGTTCCATTTACAAGCCCTTTTGCGTTATAGGTATTCCAGCTCACCCCGGTGCGCAGCGCTTTCTTAGCCATGTACAGCACGGCACCATCCAGGTAGAACCGTAACCAAGGCTCATTACTGTTTCGCTCGATTCCTGTCGTAAGACCAACCGCAGCGGCCAACGTATTTCCGGTGATAAACTTACTGGAGGGAACTTCCCCAAGGAATGCCACGGGGCCGTCAACCACCTGATTTGAAAAGAGGGTTTCGATCATGATGACCTCGTTAGGGGTTGATGCGGATCTTCCAGATGCGGGCCTGATCCCGACCGCCGATCACGTAAATGTAATCACCGACTCGTTCTACTGATGAACCGTAAAGTTTATCGGCCGTATAAGCAGGGGGCATATCGACATCTACGGTTCTGACCGCTTTGGTTTTTAGGTGGTACGCCTTGACCGGTCCCATAGCCTCGAAAATGAGCATTTCGCCACCGACTATCACTGTCGGGGTGGAGTTATCTCCTACATCATCGATGGGGTACGTGGCAGTCGCGCCAGTGGTTAGGTCGATCTCCAGCATATCGGCCCATTCGGTGACCGGCGATGGGGTGGCCAAACCCTTCGGCACATAGAAAACACCGTCGACTATACGACCTTGTGAACGGGACAGTGTCCGGGTTTTTCCATTGACTTGGATAAGCTGACTGGATTGAACGTTGCAATCCTTATCGATGATTTCAAGGTAGCCGTAATTGATATTGCCGTTCTGACCACCATAACGGTAGAGCATGCTGTTATGGACACCGTAGGCAGAAAGGCCCGCTGGGCGCGGAACGGATACCCCAGTAATCGCTTGCCACGCATTGGAGGCCATGTTGTACCGGTAGATTTTAGTGGTACCGGAGGTTCCAGTGGTTACACCCGAATAGCTGTAAAGGTAATCATCCTGTTCCCAAAGCATCGATCCGGCAATGGGCATCGGGTAGTTAGCCAGTGCGGTAAAGGTTTCTGTTACGGTATCGAATCTCCAGAATGCACTGTAGAAGGTACTATGGCCAGTGTTGGTTCCGCCCAAGATGTAAATGTAACGATCGTCAACGATGCAAGTGGCCATAAACCGACCAAGGAAATTAGTCGGCCTAGGGATACTCTCGAAATCGCCAAGGTGTTTAAGTTCAGTTACCCCGGACGAGGCAACCAGAAGCGATTCAAGCATGCTCACCTCACTGACGGTAAAGGTAGATGGGGGACTTGGAATGCACTCACATACCGGCAGACACCGGTAGTAATTCGCAAGTGGGAGATATGGAGGCGATTACCACTAGGGACCGGCGTGGTCGGTTGTGTGCCAACATAGATGGGACCAATGTAATCGAACGTACGACCCGATGTCGGGATAACCATTTCACCATTTGGACGACCATCGATAAAAATCCTCGCCATACCGTCTTTATACGAGACGGCGACATGATGCCATTGGTCATCGGCGATCTCTTCAGTGGAGTAAAAACCGTCGGAATTGGAATACCAGAACACCAATTTTTTGTTACGGATACCCAGCATCCATACGCCGGTGCCCTGTCGGTATTGCGTGGCTATGGGAAACGTAGGGGTGGTTTGGATGGCATTGGTTCGAATGAATGCGTCGACGGTCCATTCATTGGCATTTAGCATGGCTCGATCGGCACTGTAGTAAAGCTGGTTATGTGTACCATTCGAAACCAATTTAAGCGCCGGTAGGTTGGCGATGGTGGCGGTGCTATCGATGGTTACACCGCCACCTAGGTTAATCGTTCGCGTTCGATCGACTTCATCTTTTAAGTCATGGGTGTAGCGGGCAAGAAAGGTAACCTTGCCCGCGAATTCATCCGCGCGGAAACTATTACTTAACAAAGTTTCTATCATTGGGGTTACCCTTAATGAACTAAGCCTTCATAACCTTTTGCTCGCCTAAGTGTAAACAAAAAAGAAAAACGGCATACAGGGGAGCCTTCGGGCTCCTTTTCTTTTTCGGTCCGCGATTTTATGAATAACCAAATCCTTGACTCTACAGTCCTCCCTTCGGGGAGGGCGTCATGTTAAATAGGTAAAGCTATGATTGAACAGTTATTGCAGATTGGGAGTGTGGGGGAGGTAGTTTACATCGGTGAGTCAACCTCCGCTGAATTAATAACTGGGGACGACTTAGCTAACTTAGTGGGACTAACCGCAGGCATTTCGATCAATTCAGATGCTGGGTTTATTCACGTAACTGATAAAGGTACCCATCTATACATTGCTAAGAAAGCTTTTAGATATAACTTAGGTGGTGAATCACTAGCTAGCCTTAAACTAATACATGGGGAGACTGTAGTTACTATTAACGGGTCTCAATATAAAGTCCGCTGTTTAGCCAAAAACACCATATACCCATACCCTAATAATGTTGAATATGATCCCGTCAGTATGTATGGTTCTGAATGGAATCGAATCATGTATCGTCTGGTTGATACACCCTCTGGATTTTCAGGGGAGGGTATCAGGTATGGCGAAATAGCGCAGTATTCCTTAGATGACATTGGTATAGGTCTTTCCCATTTGGGCTCACATGCCTGTATTGGGTTTGCGGCATCAACTACGCTATTCAGGGGTTACGACCAAGTTAATGGGATGTCTTTTGGTAGTCTAATTGGGAACCCTTATGCTAGAGGTTGGCGTCCAGTCTTGGAGTTAGTAGAATGAAGAAGTTTGTTGGTTTTGGTGCAAAATAATAACTGGCATATATCCCCTCCCGCGACAGGGAGGGGATATATGCTGTCTCTAGGATACCGCTTGTTTCTTAGGTCGTTCGAAGCACACCGTTGTATTATTCGGAGTACCCGTAATAGCAAGAGACCTCTTTACGGGTCAGGTCTTTCGACTGCTGGCGCTCGATGCCGTGGATGATGCGCTTGGCTTCTTTTCCAGTGGCACCCATGCTACCCGGTCGACGCGACCAATACTCGTAACCAGGACCCTTGCTACCGCGTTTGCTTCTCGACATGTTCGATTACCTCATTAGAGTGGTAATCGAGCCCTCACTTGATAGTAGACTGGCATGTGGCTATTACTCCTCGGTGGAGTGAATGGTTTGGTTTTTGTGCAGGAACTCGAACAGTTTATCCAACTCGGGGTCGTCCTCAAACTGGTGAGCTGGCCGGCGAGCAGTCGGATCGCTGAGGAAATATTCCGTCATCACTTCAATGAACTTTTCACCAGACATATAACTGGTGTCATGTCCGCTGAAGATCTCTTTCATTGCGCCCGTAAGCGGATTCATGACGATCGTATCGACCGGTTGGGGGTAACCGTAACCGATCTCGCCAGTTATCAGCTTAACTGGGAACTGCGCTATCACACGATACGGTATCGCCACACTGATCGGCGAGTTCATCGTGTGCTCATGGCGATAAATGGTCGACCCAAGTTTCAGTTCCTTCGGGGTAGGATAGATTCGATCAATCCCCCGGATGGAGTCGCCAATCTGCATCAGCAAACGAGCAATGTGGAAATGGGTGTCACTGTCCAACGTCCCATAGACCAACTGGTTATCAGAATCCTTACATTCGTTGGCGAACCCCACGACACCGGCCGGGGTTTCAACCCGTGCCATGACGGGATGGGTGTGCGCATGGTCACCGGGATCGACGAGCATTTCGATCTGGAACGAAATACCCCTAATGGTGGTTTCGCGGAAGCCGAGTACCGTCATGGTTTTGTTGTTGTACGTCAGCTCGATCGGCTTATTCATTTCGACCCGGCGGTGCGTGGCGTAGGTGTTCATACTGGCGATGATCATGCGCTCAATGGCCATTGGATCGCCGACCGAGGTGAGGTATTTGGTGATGGTTTTGTTTTCTACAGGTAGCATAGGTTTACACTCGTATGTTATTTTCAATGGTTACAGGGTAGGAAGATTGTCACGATGCTTCGCGCAACAGAAGTCGAACACGGGATGTTCGCCCCCCATGTCCGTCGTGGTGACAATTTTGTACTCCGCCGGTTGATCGCAGAAGTTGCACAGTTCCTCAACTTCCTCTCGACTGGTCATGGTGATTTCTTCACCGATAAGGTAAATCGGTGCCTTGCGCAGTCGGGACAGGAGGTCGGGATAAATGCCATTCGTGGCCATCGCATTGATCCAGGTACCGTCGTCAAACAGGGTGTTAACGGGCATCGGGTTCTGGTAACGGTAGATGGCGGCCAGCAATTGCAGGAAGACCGTGATCGGGTCGAGACCACCGGTCCCTTGTCCCAGCAGCGGTACCAGCACATGTTTGATCGGCTGCGGGGCGAAACTTCCTTCTTGATCACAGTTGTACGCGTGGATCTCCTTCAGTGCAGCCAACATCACCAGATACGGTACATCGCTCTTCAGGGGCAACGGTTTCGGTACCCGCATGGTCGGAGCATAAATCAGATGTTTTGTCCGACCGAAGATGGCTCCGGTCGACTCGACTCGAACTGCACTGCCCACATTGAGTTCGTTGAAACCGGTGGCTTCGATCGCCTCCAGAACTCGCCGCTGTGTCCATTCGCCCAGAACGGTCACGACCGCCTGATCGAACCCGCCGGTCATGTGACCGAAGCTATTGCCCGGAGTAACGATGCAATCGATCTCGGTAAGGTCGATTTGATCGAGGGCGGCACAGTGGTAGGTGAAGTCGAAGTGCTCGCCCAATGTCGCGCCGGCAGCCTTTACGGCACCTTCGATACGACCTTGGCGATCGACGATGTGATAGTGCAGCTTACGGGATTTCGAGAGGTGGACATCACGCGCGCTTCGACTGGCGCCGGCGAAGAACTGCACGATGGTGTCGTGGGCGGGGTTTTTCATTTTCATGGATAATGCTCCGTTGACGTTTTAAAGCAGGGTGACATAAAGGGTTAATAGAGAGGGAGGCGTAGCCTCCCTCGTATGCGGTTTACTCGACCAGCGTCACGGTTACTTCAGTTTCCCATCCAGCATTTTCCAACCCAGACTGGATGGCATCTTTGATTTCATCCAGCCACGGACCGAATTCGGCCAGCATCCACGAATGATCACCCAAGGCACTCGGCGCTATAACGGCGGCCAACATCTCAACCTTAGCGAAGGTGATTCGAATCATCCGAAGCGATTGCCCTTTATACATCGAATCATACCGCTTGAGGCGCTGCACCAGTACACCACCAGGAAAACGCAGTGCCGTACGATACGTGCTGAAGTTGAAATCAAAGTACGGAATTGCCAACGGATGCATGGCAAGCTTATCGACGAGTTGCAAGCATTTGTCCATATCCAGGACTTCACTGGATGCCGAATAAACGTCGACCATAATCAATGCGCCGGCGATCGCCGACAACACTGCTCGCTGACGAATCGAGTGCAGCGGATAGGCTTTCACGCTGTTCGCCTGACCATCCGGTTTGAGGGCAAGGAAGACAGTGTAAAAATACACTTTGCCAGTACTGTCCTCGATAGCGAGGTTGGCAATATCCTGCAAACTCGTCGCGACTTCCGACGGATCACGGCGGGTAACCTTGACCACATGATCGAAGTTAAGCAATGATTGATTGTCGTCGCGACGATCCTTCAACCAGTTGTAAACCATCGACGTCAGGGTGTTGCGGTTGAAGCTCATGTTACTGTCGAGTTTCAGCGCATCGGCCAATTGCTCGCCGAGTGCATGGCGAACATAACCGCCACTCAAGGACACAGTGTCTACGATAGCCATTTTACTTTCCTCTTTACTGTTGAACTGATCACAGGGACCGATGGTTACTAATGCCTCCAAGAGGGTAACTTCTCGTTTGCCTGTCAGTTCAATTCGATAATGTACAACTGAGATCCCTTCGGATAGGGCATAGGGTGGAGGGATCAGCCCCTCCACCCCGTACTGCTACTTCTACTACACTAACAAATCATCGATCCAGCGCACCCATAGTTCGCGATCTTGCCAGTGGATAAGCTTCCCGTCGTGCACAAACTGGCGCGACCAACGCTTACCACTCGGGCACCATTCCATCGGAACATTGGTGATTTCCTTGGTCAACATGTTGATGCGCAGCATGTAGGTCTCTGGGTCTGGCCACGCGTTAGCGGAAACCGTATTGCCCATATTGGTGCCACCACCGAAAAGGTAGACCGTATCGGTTTCTTCGACGACGTGGAAATAGGGGCGCACTCGACCGCCGGGTAGGTTTCCCCATTTAGCCCAAGTCCCAGAAGTCAGACCACTGTTCGGAGTAAACACATAAATGTCTTTACGTGCCGGTGCCGGAGGGGTGGTATCGTCATAGCCGCCCACTTCGTACAACTTACCCTTGTAGACAAATGTTCCTGTGTGACGGATATAGCCACGACCGGACACCACTGTTTGCGATGCTGTCGTGCCAGTATTTAACAGCAAGGTACGATTCTGGCTGGCAATCGGAGTACCACCCGTCAGGATGTTGACGCTTTTACTGCCGTTGTCAAAATGGGTCAAAGATGCCGAGTTGGTGCGATAATTCGTATTGCTGTCGCCTAGCTTACGATAGGCTAACTGGGTAATATTAAACCCATCCACAGCGAAGATCAGGTAGTTGGAATTATCCGTTGACACCCCGTTGTAACCACCATAGGCGTAGATTTTATCTACGCCATTGCTGCACGCAGCTGCACGAGAAAATATCCCATTGGGGATACTGACCTGCCGTTCTTCGAAGGTGCGCAGGTCTATGACAGTAATGGTCTTGTGTTCGGGAAGGATTTCGCCGAGTGATTCACCATTACCGAGCATGTATAAATGATCTTTTACGATAGCTCCGTTACCGAAGTTGTGGTAGAACAAATCATCTCGAATTAGACGCCATCCCTTGAACCGAGGAAAACTACCGTTACCTAGTAATGTTTCTAGCATCGACATTCCCCCTCAGGCGTATTCAAAACTGAAGTTGCTGATATAAACCGGTTCGTAAGTGTAGTTATTCCGCCCGCCGATGTGAAACAGCAAGTCTTCTTGCGGCAACGGGGTATCTAGTGTCTTAACCAAGTCCAGATCTATGTCCTTGGTTGTTACCTGTCCATAGTTGACATTGCTGATACCGACATTGTGAACATCCGAAAACAATAAAAAACCGGAATTCCTATTCCACACATCCGTTAATCCAATGACATAAACACTCGATGGATGGTGGATGAATGCCGATGCCAAGGCACTACTGTTGTATCGATATCGCAAGTGCATGTGGATACGTTTGACCAAGCGTCTTCTAGGGTCGGGTTTAAAACGGTAAGGTTTACCGTCAAGTGTAGCTGATTGAACATTGACCGTTGGCGAGAAGAACTCTCCAGTAGGGGTAATGGATAACCCTTCCATGTCTTCAAGAATGTCGAACAGTGCTATTGATTCTGACCTTGGGGGCGTCCCGTAAAGATACTCTAACATAGATAAGCCCTAGCTAAGAAGTCATACGATCCGATAGAGAAATAAGAATAAGGATACAGGGTGGGTCCCCACCCCCACCCTGCTTTACCCCAGTCGGATCTCTATCAGGATGGCCACTTCGTGACCCTTCCATCCTGATAGAGTCCTCCTTTAGAAGTCGTGATTTTAACAAATCACTCCACTTGGCATACCTTGCCCCCTTCCACTCGCTCCGCTAGGGTTTCCCCCAAACCATAGAACGACGAGGTAAGGAATTACCATCTAAGCGATAACAGCCCCGATTGGGCATATAGGGGAGCCCGAAGGCTCCCCTATACATCAGGCACCGATTTTGTAGTAGCCCAGCAGTTTCTGGCGAATGGCTTCGTCGGCGATATCACGCATCACCACCTCGAAGTTCACCTTGCCAGCCTGAGCGAACCGCGTGGCCGGATCAGCCGTACGGATGACCAGGTTCATCAGCTGTTCAAACGTCTTGCACTCGCGCTTGGTCAGGCTCATCTGAGCCAAGCCACGGTACGCACGTTCCGGTGCAAACAGACCGGCACGGTGCTCGTTGACGAAGTCCAGGACCTTGGTCCAGCTGGCCACGAACTCACGGCCATCCATGCGCAGGATGCGAGTCAGGGTATGGAAGAACAGTTGCTGGCAGCCAGCGGCTTCAGCTTCGGTGATGGGCTTGCCGACTTTCATGCGATCGGCGTACGAGGACAGGTTCTGGTCGATCATGGTTTCACTGATGCTCGGTTTTTGGATGGTGAGGTTTGCCAGCAGGTCTTTGGCCATCTTCATGTCAAGGTTGTTGACACCGAAGCGGGTCTTGACTTCCGCCAGCAGTTGATTGTCGGTGGCTTTGGCAGTGGCCTTCAGTTCATCGAGGGCCCAGTCCTTCAGCTCGGTCAGGCTCCAGCAGGCCGCAGGCTTGTGGGCGCGAACTTGGTCGTTCACCCAGTTGCCGTTCACGGTCTTGGCCGGTTCGGTACCGTTGTGCAGGAAGATGCGGATCTGCTCCTCCGACCAAGCGGCCGGGATACCGAAGCGCACAATGATTTCATCCAGCAGGGCTTCGGACGGGGCACCCTTGGTTGGCTTGAGCTTACCGGTCAGGTAGAGCTTCAGCTGCGCATCGGTCCAGCCCTTAGCGGCCATCTCTTTGTGCTGCTTGGAATCGATCCAAGTGCCGTCTTCCGCACGGCGGGGCAGTTGCCCGCTTTCCAGATAACGGGTCACGTCGGCGTCGGTCCAGAAGCGTTCATCGTCACCAAAGGCGATCCGTACCTTGCGCCGCCCGGAGATCTGACCTGGTTCATTGGGGATCTTCGGGATGGTCGGCTTGACTTCTTCTTTCACCGGTTGCACTTCGACCGGGGCAGGGACGGGCTCAGGAGCCGTTACCGGCTCGATCGGCGCTTCGACAGGCGTAGCCTGCTCTTCTTCCTTTTCTTCTTCCTGCCCGTCCTCAGCGACCTCTGGGAGATCCACATCGGACGGTGCGTCGTCGACTTCGACTTCGTCGACCGACTCCTTTTCATCAGCGAGGTCTTCGACCACGGGCTCAATGGGTTCGACAGACTCAATCGCCTCGTCGACATCGGGGGTAACGGGGGTTTCTTTCTTAGCCATGGTCAGTTCCATTACGTGAGGAAAGTTGTGGTACGCAGTTTTGCAGTTTTCAGTTCTTTGGCGTGGGCGGCCTTCATCATGATGTACATGAAGTCAGAACCCACCTTAGCGGCCAATGAACCCATACTGGTGGGAATGGAAGCGTTCTTGTCACCCATGCACACTTCGCAGAAGTCAGCCAGACCCGTCTTGCAATACATCGGACTGCGCCGACGAATCGTTTTACCGACCAAGCCGTTCAGGATCTCTTTGGTCAGGACTTGCGGACCTTGCGGTGTCACTTGATAGAAACCCACCAGTGCATCGACAAGGTTGGGCGTTATCTTCTGCTCGATACCCAGCGTTGAACCACAATCCTTTTCAGAGATCTGGGTATTTTGGAAGATGCGCATGAAGAACTTCACGGCTTCCCCACCGAGGGCGGTCATGGCACCCCGGTAATACGAACCGGCACGTAGCGAGTTAACCATCACGGGCATCTTGGTGATGTCCCAGCCCTCGTCGAGGCTGTTGACGATCAACTCGGCGTCACCGCCTTCTTCAAAGCCTGATTCAGGACCGTGAATGGTGAACATACGTTTACGGGCCGTGTTCCAGACCTTGTCCCCGAGGAAGAAGCCTTCGACCGGGTCACCCTTGAGCCATTCCTTGTCGAGCGCTACCAGAGCGTTCTGGATCTCGGCGATGACGGCAGGGTCATGTAGGCGGTCTTTATACTTCTCCAGTAGCTCCGCACGGAGCTTAGGAGCGTCGGGGTGGGTTTGCAATGCCTTGGGGGATGCGGCGGGTACCCAGAGCTGAGTGAATCCACCCAAGTCTGCGATGGCCTGTCCGAAACGAAGGTACTTGCGAACATAGAGTACGGATTCATCTTCAACCTCTCCCGGCGGGACATCGTCAACCATCAGTTCGGCGATGCGCGCCTCGATCTTACCGATGTTCACCGGTCCTTGTACAAACTCAAACGACGATCCAAAGGCGTAGACCAATACCCGCCAGTTGAACAGCACCACCCCATAAGTAGAAGTGGTGTCTTGGTGCAGGTTCGGTACGTCGCCGGCTTTCAGGTCAATCGATTCGGTGGCCACGAAGACCGGTTGCATCGGTTCAACGTCTTCGATGACCTCCCAGTCTTCGCCGTTGAAAGTCTCCGTTCGATCGGGTAGATAACGGATATCCCACTTGATGTGATTGGCCTGGGGTTCGTGCCGCACCACCGAGAACGCGGCGATCACCCATTTCTTGTACAGGTGACTGCCGTCGCGGAAGGCGGCCAGATATAACTCGCGTTTACGCATGGTACACCTTTTACAAGTCTAGGGCTTTTAGACGATCCAGTTCAGACCGGAGTACGCGGGTAGCCTTTTGACTGTCTTCAAGCGAGGGATAGAGGTCTTCGATAAAGAAGCCCACCTCATCGGCCACAGCTTCCATACCCAGACCCGAGAACAGACTCAGCGCCACCAGTGACTTCACGGACGACTCGATCCCGGCGTCGATCAACTGATCTTCGTAGGCATCGTAAATCGATTCCATGGAGGTGCCCGGTGGGACCCCGTTCTCAATGACCGTATCGACCACCGGCAGGGCGCCCGCTTCGGTACGATAGAGTTGGGTCTTGGCCAAGATCTCGTTGCTTTCCGCCAAGCGGACTTGACCCTGTTCGTACTCGTCATTCAGGCGACGAATTTCCATGATCAGGTCATCACTAACCGTGCTCAGGTACGGTAGGAAGTCTTCCGGTTCATACTGACTGCGAATGGCCAGTATATCGGCCAGCGATTCCACAGCCGGCTGTTCCATTTCCACCACGGCTGCAATCTGAAGGTAATCGTCACCGGGCTGGAACGAAATCAGCACATCGAGAATGGTCTTGAGCATGGCCAACGGCGTCTCTTCATCCAACTCGACCTTCATTTGCCGCAGGACCACCCGAGCGCCAGTGGTGACGATGTTGACCATATCCTGACCGGTACCGGTGGCATCCAGGTCTTCCTCGATCGTATATAAATAATCGAGTTCGTCTTCATGTGCGTAAAAGTTGTGGGCCTTTAACGTCTCGGAAATGTCCACGACTAGGTCAGCAACTTCAGGGGACACTTTACCCCCGATACGACTCATCAACTCTTCAGCCATATTTTCAAAATCCTAGAAAATTAGTGGTACGTCCACTATTATGATAGGGTTTTCGTTCTATATCAAAGGTGTCCCGAATGTCCCGCAAGAAAAACAACGGTTACAAAGAACTCAACGATCTGAAGGAAAGCTGCGCTGAGCTGCTGGCTTCGATGGCTGAGAACCTGAGCGTCGCAGTCAGCGAACCTGTATATGAAAAGCTCAAAGAAGATCAGGAATACGTCGACCTGGTCAAGACCCTGGAAAAGGATCTGAACATCTACACCGACATGGTGAACGATACCTTTGAAAAGCACAAGGATTTCAAAGGTGCACCGAAACGCGAATCCCACTACATTCGCATGTTTGAAATTGGCAATGACTACACCGACATCTTCCATCAGATCAACCAGACCGCCGTGCCGCTGTCCATCGATCTGGGTGCAAAAGTCGATGCCGTGATCAACAGCCAACCGACCACTGAAGTGAGCCCTGTCAATGAGTGAACAAGACAACAACGACATCGTTCTCGATGATGTCGACAGCCTGCCTGAAATCCCCGACGAACCCGTGACCGATGTCGAACCTGCTGTTTCCGACGTGCCGGAAACGCCCCCTGTCGACGAGACCGAAGACCTGCTGATCAACCGGTTCGACCCGTCACCCACGGTGCACCTGGATGATCCCGTGTTCGCACCGCAGAAACGTCCGGTGGACGACATGTCCAAGATCAGTTCCCTGATCGCCGGTCCGGCCGAGGTGGATGAACTGCTGCAAAAGTTCATGATCAGTCTGGATGATGGGGACGACAACCTCGATCCCAACCGCCAGCGCCTGAAGAACATCATCAACGGCTTCCGTAACACCCTGCAACTGGACTACTTCCGCAAGAGCATCGAACGCCCCGACGCCGAATGGCGCCAAGGTGTCCAGTTCGACGGCGGGGTACTGAAGGCCGGCCGGCCGCAGCTGCGCTCCACTGACAGTCCGGTACTGCGTATCCGCAATGAACTCGGTCTGGGTGGCTTGGTACAGATCCCGCTGTGGCACAGTGGCATCTGGATCACCCTGCAAACCCCCAGTGATACCGCCCTGCTGGAACTGGAACGCAAGATCAGTGCTGACAAGATCTCGTTGGGCCGTGCTACCAACGGCATGGTGTTCTCCAACGTCGAAGTCTACGCCACCATGAACGTGCTGGACTTCATCTTCGACCATGTCTACGCGGTCAGTCTGCCCAACAAGGAAAAGGAGCTGCTCAAAGACTCCATCCTCGTGACCGACATTCCGCAGCTGATCTGGGGTATGGTACTGGCCATCTACCCGTCCGGCTACCCGTTCAGTCAGCCGTGTTTGGCCAAGCCGAACACCTGCAACCATGTAGTCGAGCAGATGATCAACATCGGCCGAATCAGCTGGACCGACAACAATCGTCTGTCGGAAAAGCAGAAGAAGCACATGTCGCTGCGCCGTGGGGTTTTCCAGCCCGAGAAGCTCAAGGACTACCGCGAGCAGTTCGTCTGGACGGCACCGAGCACGATTCGGTTGACCGACACCGTCTCCATTCGTCTGGGGGTACCGACCCTGGCCGAGGCTGAGCAGGTCGGTTACGAGTGGGTCGATGGGATCGTCAACTCCACGCAGAAGGCATTCACCATGCGCCTGCGCGATGAAGAGCGCGAAGAGTACATCCGTGAACAAGCCCTTCTCACCTCGCTGCGCCAGTACGGTCACTGGATCAAGGCAGTCGTGAAGACGGACAAGGATGACAACGAGGAAGTGATCGAGGATCGTGACGAGGTTGATGGCATCATCAACTGGATCTGCTCCAGCACGGAATTGACGGGGACGGTGTTCAAGGCTATCGGCGATTACATCGATGCCACCACCATCACCCTGATTGGGATTCCCAAGTACCAGTGCCCGGCCTGCCAGCAGGAACCGGACCCGGAATACATGGCGCACCCTAACCTCATCATCTTGGACATGGTGTACATTTTTTTTATCCTTCGCGTCCAGAAATTGTCCCGGAAGATGGTCGCGGAAATTACGCGGACGTAGACAACAGTCACGTCTTGATGCGCAAGTTCGGTCTTCGGCGTCTCAGCGATGAGACGCCTACTGAACTCGATAAGATTCTCAGTCAGGTCGAACGAGTCGAGGGGTTCCTTGCCAAGATCGTCACGATGGAATCTTACGATGAGACGTTTGGGATCGCGGACTACGGTTACGACGATCCCAGTCGTCCCTTTGCGTTGGTCGGGATGCATCCGAAAGAAGAGTACATCAAAAGCTCACGGTTGGAACGGCTTATCAAGGCGTTCCGTAAACACAACGTGCACAAGTACTACGGTATCGGTCTGCAAGAGTTTCTGAACAACCCCACTCACATCAACCAGATCATCCTGGAAGATTGCCGGGAGTGTGAAGACGCAGCCAGCAAGACCGCCGACGGGGTCATGCGCGAACTGGACCAACAGATGAGATAACCATGCCCGTAAAAGAATACCCAGAAGACATCTTTGACGCTCCAGTGCAGACCATCACCTGCCCGGTGAACACCGAGGGTGCTATGGGTGCAGGGCTGGCGCTGAAGTTCCGTGAAGTCGTTCCCGGTTTGTACACGGCGTATCGCAACGCCTGTCGTAGCGGGGAGCTGAATCCAACCAAGTTGTGGGTTTACCCATGGCCGGGGCGGAATCAGCAGGTGTTGTGTTTCCCCACGAAAATCAAATGGCGGAACTTCTCCTCTCCGGACATGTTGCACCGTAACTTGCTACGCTTGGTACGTGATTACGAAGACTTAGGGATTACCAGCTTGGCCATCCCGCCTCTCGGGGCTGGTTTGGGTGGACTGGATTACCAAAGTCAAGTGCGCGACATGGTTTTCGAGGTACTGGACGATCTGCCGTTTGAAGTGCGGGTTTGCTTTGGTTACAACAACTTCCGGATTTAACCAAAAAAAGAAAGCTACTGGGGGAGCCGAAGCTCCCCCAGTATGCCCGTTACGCAGCGCTATGCTCTGCGTCGCGGTCGCTCTTCTGGCGATGGTACGCCCAGAGCAGAGCCACCGCAAGTACGGCGTAGCAGATCAGTCCGGTGATCAGGGTGACCGACAGGTCGAAACCTTCGACCAACAGGAAGAACACCGCCGTGCTGGCGATGTTCACCAGAGCCATCTTCCACGACCCGAAGGCGATGGTGGTACCAAGCCAGTAACACTTGGCCATGTCGGCCTTGGACCAGTTGGTCCAGTAACCAACGTAGGCGATGTTGCCGATGAAGCCGGCAATCATCAGGATGGAGAAGGTGATGTCGATGACAGAGATAAGGTTTTCCATGGTAAGTCCTCAAAAGGTTAAGTGCAACAAGCTTTAGTGCTGGTTGTCATCTTAACAATGTAGGATTGAAATAGTTTAGAATCAAAAAAAGAAAGGGCATAGAGGGAGGGGATTAATCCCCTCCCTCTATGCTGTTATTTAAAGATGGAAAGATATTTGAACAACGCTTCAAAATCCTCCATTTCTTTATCAACTTCCACGGAGAGCAAGTCCATCTCGATTAGCTTCTCTTTCAAGATTCCCACGGTAATCTCGTACCGTTCGTACGCCTCGTCACGTTCATCCTCGGGGATGGACGGTAACCTCACGCGAAGGGCATTGAGGATACTCGACCATTTTTGCACTTCACGGCGTTTCACCGTCATGGCATTGGTATTTTCTCTTGCGCCGGAAACCATGTCATCGATCTCCTGTTTGAATACCTTTGCTTCTTTTACACCTACTGCGGCCAACTGCTGAAAATCGATCATGGTTAATACCTTCTACATTTAAAAGTTATTGACATGGAACTCCATGCATAACGACAATGTAGGGTTGAAAAAGATTGGAGTTGGCCCAGACGGCAAAAGAAAAAAGGGGCCGAAGCCCCTTTTCTCATTCGACGATAAACGTCTCGTTCGATTTCACAGTCACGAAGGCCATCTTGCTCCCGGATGGTCTTGCACAAAACACCACACGGTATCCATGTGCTTGCAGTGCGGTTTCCACGGCAGCCAATCCTGCACTGCTAAGTTCACCCATGAACCCATGTTGCAAGTTGACATAGTGCATCATGAACAGATCGCCATTGTGTTCATTGTGGATGTTGTCGGGGTTGCTGAAATATTCGAGACTTGTTAAGACACTCGGCGGGAGAATACTGGCCATGCGGTCCTCTTATTCTTCCAATCGGTGAGTGACCCCACCCGACGCACTGGACAAGATGGTGGCCAGCGCATTACAGGTGGAAATCTGTTCGAGGTACATCTTGCATGCTTTCAGGCTTTCATGCTCTTCAAACGTTAACGCGCGAGTGTACTGGGGGTTGCTCATCACACGGTGGGCTTTGGCCAAGGCGTCTTCCGCTTCGTGGATGTGGTTGCTAAGGCTCATCTAGACTCCAGCCAAATAGGCAAGGACCCGGTCGACAGCGCGGGTCTCATACAGGTTAATGACTTCGATGCCCTGGCGAAGGGCCAATTTTACAGCGGTGTTAGTCCCTCCCTTGACTCGGCCTGCTGTCCCCGACGGTACCGCCCAACAGATCAAGAATCGACTGGGGGTATTGAGGTCATGTCCGATTACTTGAAACACATTGCGGGTGTGGTGGGCAATCCCACCACGTCCCAGTCCATCAAACGAACCGCGTACATCCTTGGCGATAGCCTGCGCATCCGGGTACGTCGCGACGAAGCGATTGGCGACATACAGACCCTTTTCTTCATCATGGTACAGCTCGTTCATTCCGTTCCAAGACAGATAGATGCAGGGTTTGACATACCCTTCTTCAAAGGCCCGTTTGGCCCCTTGGTAGAAGTAGTTGTCCGCCCCAGCAGCCCCGCCCGAGCGCAGTACATACCCATCGGTAGCCAGTTTATACGCCACCTGCTCCATCAGCTCGCCGACGTCTTTGGGTGTCTCACGGCTGCCTACGCCCGTGTAGAAGTTCGTCTTCATGTCTCGCTCCTTACTTCTTGTCAGGTTCGGTGATCCGATAGTCCTTGATGATCTTACCCTTGGTCTTACCCTTGTTGACCGTAGTAGCATTGAACCAGCGCCGTTCCCCATTGCGCAGGGTCCGGTAGTGACCCACACGTTCGTGTTCACGTGGCGAGGCGTGGGTGCCACCGAGGTACTTACGTTCTTTGATAGCTTGTTTGACCGACATCGTGATGATTTTGTAAACGTCACCTTCCTTCGCTTCAGGTGGGATTTGGTTGGTAGGGTAGAAGTCCCTGTCATTGTGCTCGACGCTATAGGCGCCCCGAGCACAGGCGTCAAGGAAACCGAAGATCTGATCGATCAACGCTTCTGCCTGGGGTTTGTACTGTTGCACCGGGTTATTGGCATCCAGTACCTTACCCGGTCCTTCTGCCATGAACGTTTTGTAGAAGATCTTGCCTTTGTCCTTATTGGCGAACTGGTTGACCTGCACCATGACCGGCTGACTGTAGAACGTCATCCAGAAGAAGAACTGCTTGGGCGAAAGCTCCTTGGCAATCACTTCGGTTTCAGCGTCCTTGAAGACGAACTTACAGTCCTTATACGGCAGGCGCACCTCCCGAGTGACTTTGTTCAAGGGCACCTTCGTGTAAACGCCGGTATCGAAGACGAACTGGATCAACGTTTGAGTGGGATCGGACTGGCGAGTCAGTTCCAGTTTACGGTTGAAGTACTCGCTGTCATTCAGTGGCGTAGCCGACACGTCGATGGGATCGATGGGACTGGGCGGGTCATTGATTTCGGCAAACATCTTCTGGAGCAGTTTATCTATTTCACTGCCGGTGTCGACTGACTCTGGCTCAAGTAACAGTGGATCGGGTTCAAATGGTTCATCGACCATAGTGAGAAAGTCCTCGGCGTTGATATCGGACGCGAACCCACGTGGGAACATACTCTGGATCACTTGGTTCTGGTCGATCATACCGGGGTTTAACAGTTTGGTGACATGTCCGTTCAGGAAGTCGGGGTCACAATCAGCATTTGCGCTGTTCAAGCGCAACTCGGTTTCACCAGCAGAACGTGGAATGGTCATGTTTAACTCCTAACGGCAAAAGGAAGGGGGACCGGAGTCCCCCTCTAAGGTTACACTTTGTACGGGTAGTTGACCGTACTATGGCCAATCACCTTACCTCGGAAGAAACCCACTTTGTTCCAGTGGTACTTGACGTGCTGCTCGATATCCTCGCACACCAGATAAATGAACTCTGGTGTTACATCCGGCCAGTCGCGAAGCATCCGGGTCCGGCCCAACGTCTGTTCGTTGGATTGACGCGAGTCGATCGCAGTGGTCATGAGCGTGACGCGAAGGTTGGGAATGTCTACCGCTGTACCCGCCGACAGAATCGTCGAGACACCGATGTCCGCTTCCAACAGGTCCTTGTAGTCATCGTCTTGACAGTACCGAGCCACCTTTAAGGTGGGGTAGATGCTTTGCAGCATCTGGGCCACGTGGGTGCACATTTCAACACTGGCGCAGAACACCAGCATCTTTTGTCCATCCTCGCGAACCGAGCCATAGAACCGCTCCACCATGAAGGCAATCATTTTCTTGTAGTTGGCGTATTTGTCCTTCTGCTTCATCACCGACTTTTCCAACTCGTTGTGCGAGTAGCCCCCGGTACCGCCCTTGAAGCGAATCGTGCGCGGATCTTCGAACCGGTAGAGCACGGCTTTCACCGAGATGAAGGCGATGTAGCCACCGCCGTCATTGCGACGACGAATGGGGTAGGCGATGTCGTACACCTTGTTCATGAACTGGTCAGAACTTTCCATGGTGGCTGACAGGCTCAAGCTTTTGTACGTATGGGTGTACAGGTCTTGCCGGAAGTTCAGGTGAAACTCTTGGTGCACCTCGTCGATCACCCGGAAACCGATCCCCATCTTCTGGTAGAAGTCCTGAGGGGCGATGGGATAGATTTCCGAATTGCCGTTGAACTGTTCGTAGTCCTTGAGGTAGTCACGCATGGTTCCGTAGGTGATGATCAGGGCTTTCGCTGTGAGTTCCCCCTCCAGTGCCATTTCCATGACCCGTGTCAGACCCCCGGCGCCACGAACCACCAACAACTCACCTTTCTTGAAATGGATCTTCTCTTCCAAGTCCCCGACCCAGCGATCGGCGTAGCCACCCTTGAAGATGAACACCGTGCGCAGTTTGAGCCGGAGCATGCAGAGAATGGCCACAAAGGTGTTATGCGTTACGATGAAGTCCTGAACCACGTACAGCTTCTCAGGGTGATCCACCGCAATGCACGCCGAATCGGCAACTCGACTGGGTTCGATCGACTTCACGCGCAGCTTTAGAGTCTCCGCGCACTGGTTCTCATCATTAACTCGCCGCTGAATGCGTACAAGTCGACTGGGTTTCGGATGACGAATCCAAACACGATACGCTAATCGCCCTTCACTCTTTTCTCCTTTGTGTGCGTGCTTCGGGAACTCGGTGCTGATCTTGGCAATACCGCCCAAGGATCTCACTAGGTACTGTACGTCTTCAGCCAACTGCTTGCTGTTGGTATCGTAGGAGGTGGTTCCATCCGGAGCGATGTAGCCACCCGTATCCATCAATCCTTGCAGCAAAGCAAACCGTTGCTCGACAGACCCATGCTCCAAGTATTCCTTCGGGATGAACTTTTCATGCGAATGGCAGCCATGAAGGTTCAAACGATGCAACTCGTTCATTACCCGATTGACAGAACCTTTCGATTCGTCGCACAAGGCGTAATCGTAGCTGCGTCGATTGACCTCGTCGACGATCTCCTTATCCTGGGTCGATATGATGATTTCGTTTTGGGTTATCACGCCGTCGCCAATGATAACCCCCAGCAGGTAGGGGTCGACGAGATGGTCTTCAACCTTCATTTCTTCTGGTTGAGGAAGGGGGATGTAGACCCAAGGTTGCGGCGCCTCGATGAGACGCTTCATCTCCAGTGTGTTTCTCACCTTCCAACGGTCGTTCTCCGTGGTGTTGCTGTAGAAACACTGCCACAGGTGCTCGCCACAAACTTCCACACGGCGACCATCCTCAAATGTCACCCAATACAGCTGCATGGGTTCCTGCGGATAGTAACCGGTGATCGTCGTGGCGCTCCCGTCCCGACTGATTACCTTATCACCAACCTTCAGCTCCCGCATTTGCTTCCAACCACCGGGCACTCGAACCAAAGTGTCCAGTGATACCGCCTTACCTCGCCCTGTCTGGAGGGTTACAATCTTCGACGGGAACGTTTCGCCCTCGGCGTACTTATCCTCCTCCATGACATAGTTGACAATGTCCACCTGATAGTCGCGCGGCGGCGGCATCGTCTTGGGCTCAAACTCCACCGTGGGGAAATCGTCCTTGCTCAGACGGTGTTCCACCACGGTCAGTTTATCTTCGCCATGTCCATAGTTGCGAAGCATCAACTTGAGGTCGTCGAGCTGGTTGATGTGGAAACGAAACTCTTTACGGTCCTTTGTCGCAGCGGCAAACGTCTTTACCGGGGCATTGACGAACTTACCACGCGCCACCCGAACCAGCGAGTGCTGGATCAGAGGTCGACAAAACTGAAAGAGGACATCCCTGTCCTTCTCTTCAATTTCGGAAACCTTAACGTGATGACTGTATACGTCGAGTCTCACATTACGCTCCTATGGATGCAGCCCTCCCTTAGATCACTACCGAATCGTAGATGTGCGGCATCCGATCCGTGATGAGGAAGCTATCGAGGCTTTCCATCATGTTCGGTTGCCGCTCGAACGAAAGACCAACACCCAGGGAATTCTTTTCCATCAGGACGCTGTGACGTTCGAACATGGTCGGTTTTCCAACCGGCGGGATACGGTAATCATCCGGGTTTTCCGCGCTGCGCATCATGGCGACAAGCAGCACTTCCAAGTGGGCTAGGTTTACATTGAGACGAGGGCTGGCCAGTTCGAACAAATCGAACAGAGCTTCACCGGGGTTCCGGTAGCTGATCAACTTGCGCGTGCCGGTGACCTTGGCCTCGCGGTTGCTTTCGCTGGGCGAGCGGATGAACATTTCGATCTCCGCCATATAGTCCAACATATTAAGGTGCCGCATCGGCAATTTAAACACGGGCTTGTCGAAGTCCCATTTGGCCAGATTGATCAGGTAATCACCGGTCTCCTCGTCGATGATGTAGCCATTGTCGATGATGTACTCAAGGAACTCATGGGTGAAGCTACCATGACGATTGCCTTGTGACACCGTCACCGCCATGTCGGCGATGTTACCCTTGGCGTCCTTCACGCGCAGGGTGATTTCTCGGAACGAGCTGATCCGATGGATCGACAGGTCACGGATATCCACCGACGGGTCCAGACCCGTGAAACCGGCAATCGACGCCTTGTCGGCCCGTCCCAAGACGAACCATGGTTCCATTTTACTGATCGACTTTTGCAACATTACGTCGCCGGGATTCGACCCCTCGTAGATCGCCACCGCATCGAACTCGCTGATGGACATGCTGTCCACCTTACTGGAGCCGTCGTAGTGCTTCACCGACAGCACCAGCTGCGACCCTTCCTGACACATTTCCGAGGCGGAGACGTGGCCGAGGTTGGTCTGGCGCGGAATCGAGTAAGCCACTGCCCCCAGACAGCAGGCGCAGATACGCTGCTGATGGCGGTAACGGCACAGCAACGCCGAACGGAACTTCACCCGCTTACCGATCAGGTGGCGGTCGCTCAGGCGCAGCATCTTCGGCGTCGGGTCCTCTTCGGTGATGTAGTACTTGCCTTCCATGCCCTTGAGCAACGGTCCGTCGATGGTCACCGTCAACCGTTCATCCGTTCCGCAATCCCCCATGTCCAAATCACGGACATAGCTGGCGATCAGCTGCATCTTACGGTTGAAGTACTCCACCTGCTGCAACGGTCGGGTGGTGGACTTCAGTGCCTTGGCCGCTGAACGGGATTCGATCAGCGAGTCATGGATGCGGGTGATGCCCTTGAGGTAGCTGGACAGGATCGGCGAGCGGAACAGGTGCGAGTCGATGTCAGTCAGGAAACCACGCGGACCAAGGATCTGGTTGACCTGGTCACGCTTAACCAACCCGCCCCGAACGGCCAGTGCCACTTGGTTGTTGTTCAGAGAACTGTCGTTACGCACCACATCGTTGATGATGGCGTAGGTTTTGTCCAGCGACAGCTGGGTGGGTTGCACCTCCGCGTTAGCCTTGGCAATTTCAGGATGGTAGTGCAGCTCGACCAGATCCAGGATCGAGGTGCTGGTCTGCCATGCTGCGAGTTTGACGGTAAACACGTTATAGATGTTGGAGACGATGTCGTAGAACATCTTCCACAACTCTTCACGGTCGTAGCCCTCTTCCCCATAGGTCAGGTGGGCGGTTTCCGAGACATTCGACAGCAGGTCCAGTGTGGTGTCCACACTGGTCAGCTTGTTACCGATGTGGTGGCGAACCAACATCGGCATTTCCGGGTAGCGCTTGAAGACCGTCCAGTGGTAGGCACTGTAGATCGTTCGGCGGGTATTGGTGACCAATGTCCCATCACTGAAAATCAACTCAAAGGTTTCGTCCGGTAATGTCCACAACTCTTCCTGTGGCATATGGACGAACTCGCGCGCATCGATTTTCCGCATTTACTTACCCCTCGTTAGGTAAAGCGGGTGGGAGCAACCCCCACCCTTAAAGTTCACTTGTTGGTCAGCTTCTTGCCAGAGCATTCAAACATGTGCTTAACGAACACCAGTGCCCGGTGACCGCCCTTGGGCACCGCCACCCGGTCCAGCACCCGATCGATGTTGGTCGGTTTATCCGCATCGAGGATGGCGCGCTGGATGAACTGGTGGGCCCTTGGGTTGTTGGTGCTGTCCATGAGATCACCCACGAACTCTCCACCTACTGTGGCAGCCATGTGTCGCGATTCCGCTTCACCAATCGTCTTCACGACGTTCTGGCGCCCCGGTGCCGAGTGTTTGTCATGGTTGGTCAGACGGGCAGTCGTACCGAAGTGCGACAGCTTGGCCGAAGCCACTGCCGACCAGTCTTCTGCGGTCTTCTCCAGCACCATGATGTACGACGAACCAATCAGCATATTGGCCTTGGTGGTGACTTTCTCACCGGCAGCGTTGGTGAACGTCACCGGCGACATCAGGGCCGGATACTGCTCGGCCAGCAGCTTGATCATCAGCGGACGATCCACTGGGTTATCTGGCGGGAAGACCACATCCAATCCATCTTCCAAGTGCTTACCCAGTTCACCGAACGAACCGTCTTGGCAGCACACCGCTTCCACGAAGTTCATCCAGTAATCCGGATCGGTATCCAGCAGATCCTGAACGACATGGACCATGTTCGGCGCGACGATGTTGTACCAACCCATCAGGTACATGAACTGCTCTTGGATCAGGGCCTTGGGCAGTCCATAGAGGTGCTGGCGCTTGGCACGCTTGTCCATGTCCGGGGTGATCTTCAAGGCTGCCTTGACCCGACGAACCGTGTCACGACCCGAGGCGTTGATGTATTGTTCGTACAACGCAGCCGGGTTCAGACGACGGACCACGGAGTTGGCATCCATGATCACCTCGGCACGGTTGCCGTACGCGTCGATGGGCATGTCCTCATCTTTCGCTTTGGCGCAGATGACCCCCTTGTTACCATGGCCCCCGGTCAGCTTAAAGCCGATGTTAGGGATCGAGTGGTATTCGTAGGTGATCTCCACACGCCAGTGCGGGATGGGGACGTTCCTGTAAACACTGGACACCTTGCCTTTGTCCAGCTTCTCCATCGAGCGCGTACGCGGATGGTAATCCACACCCACCCGGTGAATGGCTTCCACCACCAGCCGTTGGAACTTCTCGTTGAGGTTGGGCTTGCCACCATGACGGTAGCACAGTTCCTCGTACACTTCCAGAATGCTCTGGTAGTACGCCTCATCGGCCTTGTAGTACTTGTTCAGCTGATCTTCCATGCCGTACGGAGTCGGCGGGGTCGTCAGGCTGGTGTTGCAGGTGACCTGGATGTCAACGACACGGGCGTTCGGCTCGGCGTACACCTTGTTGTCGTAGAAGTAGTCCGTGGTGCACAGACCGCTGCGCGACATGTTAACCACGCCGTCGATCTCGTCGTAATCGCGCAACGCGAACAACAGGCCATCCGAGTGGATGTATTCGCCGATATCCGGGAACGGTTTGTATTTCTCCTCGTTACCGTACAGGTTGATTGGGAAGTCGTTGGCACCGAACATGATCACCCGCTTCTCGTAGCCAGTGGGCACGATCCGCTTGAGGAAGGATTCGGAAACCTTGATACCGTCTTCAATCACCGCTGGGTCGGACATAAAGAGGACGTTGGCTTCCAAGCCATAGGCCCATTCGCCATCGTCTTGCACCAGCGGACTGTCTGCGACGATGGTGTCCTTGGGGATCTCCATGGTCGGACGCAGCTGATAAAAGATGTCCTTCTTCTTGTACTCGAACCCGAAGTGTTGGTGCAGACAGGAGTAGTTGGGAATTTCCAGACAGCAAACTTCTTTGGTGTGATAGTCCTCGTAAATGGCCAGCGTCAAGGGGTTGAACTTGATCGCATCCACGCCGATCTGGTTAGGGAAGCGGTGGATAATCTTGAGGATCTCTGCGTCACGATCAAACTTGCGCGAAATGGTGGAATCGCGGAACTTGCGCTCCATGCCCGAACGCAGTCTCCGCTTGGTTGCCCCCGACACGGCGAGATACTGCCCCATGTTACCAGTGAACATAGCCCCACGGGGTGATGACACATGCGCGTGCAGTGCGTTCAGGGCACTGTAAGACATGAGCATCATGTTCAGCTGATTCTTTTCCAGACCGGCGTAATGGTCCGGAAGATCGATCTTCATACTTCAGCTCCTCGTTACAAATGGACAGTGTATACTCATCCGGTACTATAATGTAGGACCACAATTTCTTAGAGGTGTATTTATGGGTGCCTCATTGAGCAACCTGATGCGGCCATCCGGAATGGCCCACTTCAAAACCGCTGACTACCACAACTACATCGAGGATAACCTGACCTTCCTCCGGTCGCACGCAGCTACCGAACGCCACGAGCTTGATCCGGCTGTTGTGGAACGTTATCTCTACGATTTCACGGGACTGCTGACCAAGGAATTGCAAATCCCCTTGGAGGATCAGTGGGTTGTCCTTCGGATGAACGGCTTTACTCACTACGACCAACTGGACAGTGAGGTCACCAGCTTGCTGATCCCAGACCGGGAAGTGTTGAAACGCCTGAAGCAGTTGTACCGGACAGTGTCCGGAAAGCTATAAAAGAAAAAGTACAGGGGGAGCCGAAGCTCCCCCTGTATGCCGTTACAGCGAACGCGTACGGCGGCCAGGCTGGAAGACTTGGTTCGGTCCATTGAACCCGCGCAGGCGGGTGTTGAACGTATCGTTGTCTTCATGGCGCTGGAAACCACTGAACGCATTGGTCGACGGCGTTTGACCACCGAAGCCACGGCGGAAGCCACCCGCCTGGTCACGCTGCGCTTGCAGATCGAAGGCGTTGGGTGCCTTGGCAGGCTGACGCTCGAACTGCTTGCGGAACGCATCCAGTGCGCCACCACCCGACGACTGCGCTTGCTCAGTCGTACGCGCCGGGGTAGCCCGACGGTCGCTGAACGCACCCGTCTGCGCTTCTTGGGCCGGTGACGCTTGCGGGGCCGGGTCGTTGAAGATCGAGGCTGCTTGACTGGAAGCCGGATCGGTCAGGTTTTCTTCCACCTGAATGATCTCGCCTTCATTCTCAGCCAGCGACGGGATCATGCCCCGATACAGACCGATCTCGTCAATCATCGGCACCCACTCCAACTTGAACAGATCGTCCTTGGCGTGGGGCAGGTGCTTCTTGTGCAGCTCGTTCAGCTCATTGAAGCGCTGGGCCATCTTGGCAAACGCATGCAGCAGTGCATGGAAGTACGGCGCGTCCAGGTTGTTCGACCCGTAGCTGTACAGCTCACGCTTTTCCTCATCGCCAAACACATACTCCAGCAGCTTGAGCAGCGAATCACGCTCGGTGATCGACAGCTTATGCCCCCAGATCTCACGGTTGTCGTTCTCGAACTGATCGAAGATCGGGAACGAGACAATCGCTTGACGGGCGAAGGTGGTCTTGCTGTCGCGACTGCCATGCTTCAGGTAGATGTTGACCAGCCGGCGATCCGGGTTCTTGGACATGCTCTTGAGGATCTTGTCCGTCTGCGTGAAGGTCTTTTCCTTGACCTCACCCAGTCCCCGCATGTATTCGGCGACCTTGGGACCGCCGATCTTCTTGTGCGTGTCCGGAGACGCCGCCGTGTGCATCAGACCGGCGATGACGTGAGAGGCCACGACGTTCAACCGGTAGCTGATGTAGTCCTTCAGGCGCTTGAGGACTTCGGACTCAGAGCGGTTGGTGTTCTCGGAGAGAGGATGGAACGCGATCTGGTGGGCCCAGTCAGGCTTACGCAGGATCTCGTTGGTGGGAAGGACCAGACGCTTGCCTTTGACCTGCACTTCGTGCTTGATGTCTCCGTAGTGCGCGGTCAACATGCCCTCACCGTTGTCGCGGATCGAGGCATCTTCGAGCAGGTTGGTGTAGAACTCGATAATGGGTTTCATATACGGCTCGTTCTCTTGGAGAAGGGGGTGAACTGGTTATGGTCGCTGTTTACCAGTGGTTGGTTAAGGGTCGGGCTCGCGGCACCCGGCAATGCCAAGCGCGGAACCGTCAACTGCGGGGCCGGGACGTTGGCCTCGATGATACGAGTCGCCAACCCACTGACACTGGCAGCCATGGTCTTGATGCCCATTCGATCCTCGGTTACCACGGGACTGATCAGCGTATCTGCCCAGGTCGGGAACACAAACGGCTGCAACGGTTCTCCATCCAAGGAGATGTTGATGGTCGTGTTACCGTAGACTTCACACTCGATTTCGGCGTAGACCGTCTGCAAGTGAGACGAAAGCACATCCGGCATCATGAAGGCGTTGACCGAGGAGAGGAACTGATTGATGGTACTTTCGATCAGGATATCGGGGCTGAACGGAATGATCAGCGGGGTAGCGGTCTGGAAGGTGCCCTCCGGGGTTTGATTGGTGGTAATGAGTTTCACCTTGCTGTACATGTTTTCCAACATAATTGTCGGAAGCGCGTTAGCAATAATGGTGGCGGCGATGGTCGCCGGGTCAGACGAGTTCCAGTCACGAGTGTCACCACGTTGGTGCAGATAGCTACCACGGGCGTTGAAGTGCGTGATGACACGACTGTCCAGGCCAGGGTTCATGGCACACAGCTCGCCGTAGGTGACGTAGCGGTTCTGCATGATGTTGGTGTCAGCAGCCAGTTCGGACAGCACCGGGTCGGTGGTCGCCGCAGGTTCCTTCAGGCAGCTCCGAGCACGGGTCAGCGAGGAAGTGTCCTTGTCGGCGCCGATGAAGTCCATTTCGATGCTGGAGTCGCGAATGGCCTCCAAGGTTCGGGACAGGTAGTAGTTGGCCTGGTTGTTCTGCCGACGGTTGGCCTTGATGCTGTTTCCGACGAACCCGTTGCGCATGTCGATGTAACCTTCGCCGAGCGCCAGGTCATCCACGTCATCACCCTGGATGCGTTCGGTGACGATGTCGCGCGGACGTTGGGTCAGGCTCCCCGGTGTACCTTGGGCGTAATCGCTCTGGTAACGCGGCGTCAGCCACTGCACCTGATCGCGGATTTGGGTGGTGTAGTTGGCGCCACGCGAGTCCATGACCAGCATCGAGTTCAGGGTAAAGCTCGAC
>Ga0079224_100000890_pt1 | contig 32165 bp, 24 predicted proteins | sample Stecom2015_FD_80414 | JGI IMG/M metagenome (GOLD analysis project Ga0079224, IMG submission 80414) | Agricultural soil microbial communities from Utah to study Nitrogen management - Steer compost 2015 | ecosystem: Environmental > Terrestrial > Soil > Agricultural land | place: USA: Utah... | reverse complement strand
CGGCCGCGCCGTGCACAACGGTTACGGCCCCACCGAGACCACCATCGTCGCCACCGTCAGCCCGCCGCTGCTGCCGGGACGGCCCGTGGTGCTCGGCGTGCCGCTGGCCAACATGTCCGCCGTCGTGCTCGACGCGGGCCTGCGTCCGGTGCCCGCCGGGGTCGCCGGTGAGCTGTACCTGCGCGGCGCGGGCCTGGCCCGCGGCTACCACGCCCGTCCCGGCCTGACCGCCGAACGCTTCGTCGCCGACCCCTACGGCGCGCCCGGCGAACGGCTCTACCGGACCGGCGATCTCGCCCGCTGGACCGCCGACGGCCGGTTGCAGTATCTGGGCCGCACCGACCACCAGGTGAAGGTGCGCGGCCTGCGCATCGAACTCGGCGAGATCGACGCCGTGCTCGCCGCCCACGACCACGTCCGCGAGGCCGTCACCCTCGGCCACACCGGTCCCGACGGCGCCGTCTCGCTGGTCTCCTATGTGGTCGCCGAACCCGGCCGCCACCTCGACAAGGCCGAGCTCACCGCGCACGCGGCCCGCTCGCTGGCCGCCTACATGGTGCCCGCCGCCGTCGTCGTCCTCGACCGCATGCCGCTCACCCCGGTCGGCAAGCTCGACCGCGACGCCCTGCCCGAGCCGGTCTTCGAGGCCGCCGTCTTCCGGGCGCCGGAAACACCGGCCCAGCTCGCGGTGGCCGAGGTGTTCGCCGAGGTCCTCGGCCTGCCCGCCGGCGAGGTCGGCCTCGACGACGACTTCTTCGCCCGCGGCGGCAACTCGCTGACCGCCACCCAGCTCGCCGCCCGGCTCGGCGCGGCGCTGTCGGTGAGCGTCGGCGTGCGCACCGTGTTCGAACACAGCACCGTCGCGGCACTGGCCGCCGCCCTGACCGGCACCGACGCGACCGGGACCGCCGCCGGCCCGCGGCTCGTCGCCCGCACCCGCGCGGCCGACGAGGTGATCCCGCTGTCGCTGGCCCAGCAGCGCATGTGGTTCCTCAACCGCCTCGACCACCAGTCCACCGCCTACAACATCCCGCTGGCGGTCCGGCTGAGCGGCGAACTCGACGTGGCGGCGCTCGGCGCGGCCGTGGCCGACGTGGTGGAACGCCACGAGGTGCTGCGCACCGTCTACCCGGAGCGTGACGGCATGCCCGTGCAGGTGGTGTTGCCGATCGAACAGGTGGACGTGCCCGCCCTGGTGCCGATCCCGGTCGCGGTGGACGACCTGCCCACCGCCGTCCTCGACTTCGTCGGCGCAGGCTTCGACGTCACCGACGCGCCCCCGCTGCGCGCCCGGCTGTTCCGCCCGCACACCGACGGCGATCCCGTCGACGCGGCCACGGCGCAGGCCGAGCACGTCCTGGTGGTGGTCATGCACCACATCGCCGCCGACGGCTCCTCGCTGGCCCCGCTGGCCCGCGACGTCATGCTCGCCTACGCCGCGCGCCGCCGCGGTGGCGCGCCGGCCTGGACCCCGCTGCCGGTGCAGTACGCGGACTTCAGCCTGTGGCAGCGTGAACTGCTCGGCTCCGAGGACGACCCGGACTCGCTGGTCTCCCGCCAGCTGCGGTTCTGGCTCGACACCCTCGACGGCCTGCCCGCCGAGCTGCCGCTGCCGACCGACCGGCCGCGCCCGGCCGTGGCCTCCACCCGGGGCAGGCACGTCGACTTCACCGTCGACGCCGCCACACACGCCGCGCTCACCGAACTGGCCCGCGCCAACGGCGCCACCCCGTTCATGGTCGTGCACGCCGCCTTCGCGGTGCTGTTGGCGCGGCTGTCGGGCACCGACGACATCGCCGTCGGCACCCCGGTGGCCGGTCGCGGCGCGGCCGAACTCGACGACGTGGTCGGCATGTTCGTCAACACCCTGGTGCTGCGCGCCCGGGTCGAGCCAGGCGCGAGCTTCACCGATCTGCTGGCCGCGGTGCGTGAAGCCGACCTGGCCGCCTTCGCGCACGCCGACATCCCCTTCGAACGGCTCGTCGAGGTGGTCAACCCGGAGCGCTCCACCGCGCGGCATCCGCTGTTCCAGGTCGGCTTCTCCTTCCACAACCAGGCCGAGGCCGAGGTCGACCTGGACGGGATCACCGCCGCCGCGGTCGATTTCGACACCGAGGTCTCCCAGTTCGACCTGCACCTGGTGGTCACCGACCGGCACACCGCCGACGGCGCGCCCGCGGGCATGGACGCCGCCATCACCTACGCGACCGCCCTGTTCGACGAATCCACCGTCGCCAACATCGCGGGCAGGCTGCGCAGGCTGCTCGAGGCGGTGCTCACCGCGCCGGACACCCCGGTCGGTGACCTGCCGCTGCTCGACGCCGCCGAGACCGACCGCATCGTGCACGGCTGGAACCGGCCCGACCGGGTCTGTGCCGCTGGAACCCTTGCCGCCGGAACCCTTGCCGCCGGCACCCTTGCCGCGGGCTTCCACGCCCAGGCCGCCCGCACCCCGGACGTCGTGGCTGTCGTCGACGGTGACCGCAGGCTCACCTACAGCGAGTTCGCCGCCGCGGTCAACCGCCTGGCCAGGGTGCTCATCGCGCGCGGCATCGGCCCGGACACCGTTGTCGCCCTTGCCATCCCGCGCAGCACCGAACTGCTGACCGCCATGTACGCGGTGCTCACCGCGGGCGCGGCCTATGTCCCGCTCGACCCGGCGCACCCGCTCGAGCGCACCGTGGCGGTGCTGGCCGCCGCCGATCCCGCGCTGGTGCTGATCTCGGCGAGCAATCCGATGCTGCCGGAGTCGGTGGCCGCACACGAGATCGTGCTCGACGTCGACACCGCCGCGGTGATCGCCGCCGGGATCAGCGCGCACCCGGTCCGCCCCTACGAGCTGACCCGACCGGCCCGGCCGGCGGACCCCGCGTACATCATCTTCACCTCCGGCTCCACCGGCGCGCCAAAGGGCGTGGTGCTGCCGCAGTCCGCCGTCACCCACCAGCTGGAGTGGATGCAGTCCGAATACGGCCTGACCACCGACGACGCCGTGCTGCTGCACACCTCCGCCGCCTTCGACCTGTCGGTCTGGGAGTTCTGGTTGGCCCCGCGCACCGGCGCGGCGCTCGTGCTCGCCCCGGAGGGCGCGCACCGCGATCCGCACGGCATGCTCGAGCTGATCGCGCGCGCCGGGGTCACCACCCTCACCCTGGTGCCCTCGCAACTGGCCATGCTCACCGAGGTCGCCGACGGCCCGCTGCCCGCGGCGCTGCGCAGGCTGCTGGTCATCGGCGAACCGCTGCCCACCGAGACCGTCGACCGCACCGCCGCCCGCACCGGCGCGCGCCTGGACAACCTCTACGGTCCCACCGAGGCCGCGGTCTCGGTCACCCGCTATCGCACCACGGCGGGTGAGACCGGCGCGATCGTCCCGATCGGCGTCCCCGAGGCAGGCACTCGCGTGTACGTGCTGGACGACCGCCTGCACCCCGTCCCCACCGGCGTGACCGGCGAGCTCTACCTCGGCGGCGCGCAGTTGGCCACCGGGTACCACGGCAGGCCCGACCTCACCGCGGAACGCTTCGTCGCCGACCCGTTCGGCGAGCCGGGCAGCCGCCTCTACCGCACCGGCGACATGGTGCGCTGGACCGCCGACGGACAGCTGGTCTTCGTGCAGCGTCGCGACTTCCAGGTCAAGGTGCGCGGTTACCGCATCGAACTCGCCGAGATCGAGCACGCTCTGCGCGCCTGCCCGGCGGTGGGCGAGGCCGCCGTCCTCGCCCACGACTCCGGCGCCGCCGATGCCATGCTGGTCGGCTACTACACGGTCCTCGACGGGCACACCCTCGACGCCGACGAGCTGCGGGAAACGCTGGCCCAACGCCTGCCCGGCTACATGGTGCCCGCCGCCCTGGTGCCGCTGGCCGCGCTGCCGCGCAACGCCAACGGCAAGCTCGACCGCGCCGCCCTGCCGCGCCCGCAGCTACGCGAGCGCGAGTACCGCGCCCCGGAAACCGCTCTGGAGCAGACCGTGTGCGCGGCCTTCGCCGAACTGCTGCACGCCGACCGGGTCGGCCTGGACGACAACTTCTTCGAGCGCGGCGGCAACTCCCTGCTCGCCACCCGCCTGGCCACCCGGCTCGGCGAGGCGCTGGGGGAGCGCGTCCCGGTGCTGTGGCTGTTCTCCGCGCCCACCCCGGCGGGCCTGATCGCCCAGCTGGAGCGGGCCCGCGCCGGCCGAGGCCGCATCGACGAGGACGCCGCCTTCGAGGTGCTGTTGCCGCTGCGCACCGGAGGCGGTGGCGAACCGCTGTTCTGCATCCACCCCGCGGGTGGTGTGGCCTGGTCCTTCGCCGGGCTGGCCGCCCACATCGACGCCGACCGCGACCTCTACGGTCTGCAATCGCCGGTGCTGAATTCGGCCGACCCGCTGCCGGATTCGATCGACGAGTGGGCGCGCCGCTATGTGCGTGAGATCCGCGCTGTGCAGCCGGAGGGCCCCTACCACCTGCTCGGCTGGTCGCTCGGTGGTGTCCTCGCCCACGCGGTGGCCATCCAGCTCCAGGACGAGGGCCAGCATGTGGCCACCCTCGCCATGCTGGACAGCCCCCGCGTCGTCGAGCCGGTCGCCGCCTCCGCGGTGCCGCTGGCCGACCTGGTCGGCGGTCTGCTCGGCGAACCGACCGCCGAACTGGAGGCCCTGATCGGGGCCGATTTCGACCCGGCCGACTGGGATTCCGCCCGGCTGGCTGCCCTGATCGCCGACCTGCCCGAGCCGTTCGCCTCCTTCGGCCCCGACCGGCTGGCGCGCCTGCTGGCCCAGGGCACTCGCTCCCTCGACCTGCTCACCCGCTACCGGCCCCGCCGCTACAAGGGCAACCTGCTCTACTTCACCGCCGCCCACGACGACCCCACCGGCGCCACCGGCGCCGCGACCTGGGCCGAAGCCGTGGACGGCACCGTCCACAACCACGCCGTCGCCGCCACCCACTGGCGCATGACTTCCGACCGTGCCCTCGCCCGCATCGGCCACGTGCTGACCACCGCCTGGGCCGACACCCACCGGGCCTGACCCCCACTCCGAAAGGCAACCCCATGAGCAACCCGTTCGACGACGACACCGCCGAGTTCTACGTCCTGGTCAACGACGAGGGCCAGCACTCCCTGTGGCCCGTCTTCGCCGCCGTCCCCACCGGCTGGCGCATCGTCCACGGCGCCGCCACCCGCGACTCCTGCCTCGACTACGTCGAGAACCACTGGCTCGACATGCGCCCCGCCTCCCTCATCGCCGCCACCCAGGGCAGGTAGCCGCCCCGCGGGCGAACGATCGGCACACGCCCCACCGGCGCCGCTGACGCCGATCGCCGCCGCCCTTCACCTGCCGACCCGGCCGTCTCCCGTGCGCACCGTGGCCACTCCCGACGCGGTGTGTTCCGATGGGCCGACGCCCCGACCGTAGCCGACCCGCGACGCGTGGCGGTCGGACCGATCGCGCGGGACGCGGCGGGCTCCGGTCGCCCACGACAACACACCGCCGGGGCGAGTGGCCGATGAAGTACACGGCCGATCGCCCACTATCGCGTCGGCGGTCGGCAGCGGTGGTTGATGCCGCGCCCAGGTATGTGCGGGCATGCGGACGGGTGGATCGGACCGGGGGCTGTGCCGGGCGTCGTCGCAGGCCCGTCGTGCGGCGGTGGTCGGCGCCTCGGTCGCCGGTCGGTGCGAACATGCTGCGTACGCGACGACTGATAGCATCCGTGCGTGCTCGGGATGTGAGTCACTTCCTGCCGGTTCGCGCTGGCAGAAGCGCCGGAGGCAGGAACGGGCCGCTCCGAATAAGTGACTGATCATTCCGGCAAATTTGCGGCTTTTGTGATGGCTGTCTCTGCTGTATGTTAACTCCTGTTCTCAGATGGTTGATGCGACCGGAGGGTGTCGGGCCGCGACATCCCGAGGTCGGTGGACGTCGTTGTCCCGGCTGTGGTGCCCACGTGCGCGGGTGCCCTCGTGCGGGCAGCGGCAGGCCGGGGGTCGTATGCGAAGATCCGCTCCTCTCACCGCGTCGGCACTGCTGACCGCGGGACTGCTCATGTCGGGCTCGGCCGCGCTCGGCGTCGACGCGTCCGGGAAAGAGCCCGAGATCGCCGCGCTGCCCGAGCCGGGGGCGGGCAGCACGGTGGGCCTGCTGTCGGTCGCGGCGCAGGCTCCGCGCACGCTGCGCAGTGTCGACACCTCCGGCGACAGCGCGTTCGCGGTCGGCCAGGTGCCGCTGCGGGAGATCTCGCTGCCGAGTACCGGAGGGCTGCTCGGCATCCCGCAGATCGTGCTGGCCGCCTACCGCAACGCCGAACTGGCGCTGGAATCCTCGTTGCCGGACTGCGGGCTGCGCTGGCACCTGCTGGCGGGCATCGGCCGCATCGAGTCCGCGCACGCCGACAACGGGCGCACCGACGCCGCGGGCACGGCGGTCGCCCCGATCCTCGGCCCCGCCCTCGACGGCTCGCTGCCGGGCAACGAGATCATCCCGGCCGCGGGCGGTGGGTACGTGCGGGCGCTCGGCCCGATGCAGTTCCTGCCCTCGACCTGGTCGATGTACGCCGCCGACGGCAACGGTGACGGCGTGTCCGACCCGCAGAACGTCTTCGACGCGGCGCTGGCCGCGGGCAAGTACCTGTGCGCGGGCGGCACGAATCTGGCCGACCCGCAACAGGAGTTGCGTGCCGTCCTGCGCTACAACAACTCCAGGTCCTATGCCGCCGACGTGCTGAGCTGGTCCAACGCCTACCGCACCGGCGGCGCACCCCGGCCGGTGCCGGTGAGCCCAGGCCTGGTCCCGCCCTCGACGCCCACCTCGCCGTCCCGCCCCGGCGGCACCGTCGAGGTGCTGGCCTCCGCGCCGGGCGCGCGCCCGCTGCGCCTGCAGCCGATGGCGCCCACCACTGTGCCCGACCCGACGCCGCCGGTCCTGGTGAACCTGCCCGGCATCGGCGCGGTCTCCTGCGGCATGCTGTGCGACACCCCGGGCAGGCCGCACGAGCCGAAGCCGCTGCCCGCCCCGGTCGCCCCGGAGCCGACGACGCCAACGCCGCCGCGATCCGAGCCCGCTCCACCGCCATCGGCCCCGGCCGCGCCGCAGGCCACGCCCGCCGCGCCGCGGGGTGGCGGAGTCCCGTTGCAGCCCGCCCCCGCCCCGGCGCCCGCGCCTGCCGGGCCGAGCATCCAACTGCCCCTCGGTATCTCGATCCCGCTGCCCGGCTCGCCCACCTGACCGGCCGGTCGGTCCGCCCGGTCGCCGATCGGCGCCGCCGGACGCGTCCCGGTCCGATCGCGCCGGTCGGTGGAATCCCGCACGGCGGAGACCTGTTCACTCCTTGGCCGTCTGCCGCAACTCCTTCTCGCAGGTGTCGAGCGTGAAGCGGAATCCCGCCGCGATGACCGGGACCATGATCAGCGTGCACAGGTCCGAGGCGATGGGGGAGCGGACCTCGAAGCGCGAGTACCAGCGCACGTGGGTGCCGCCGAGCACCTTCTCGAACCGCATGTATCCCTCGTCGTGGCGCAGCGGCGGTATCGAGCGGGGGATGTAGTAGCGCATGAACGTGGGCGGCTCGAATTCGGTGATCTCCTCGGTCATGCGGAACAGCAGCGCGTTGACCACGCGGATCGCGCCGACGCCGTGGCCATGGGTGTCCCCTGGCCGGACGAGGACGACGCGACGAACCGACGGAACGCGGTGGTAGTTCGTCGCATCCGTCATCCAGTCGAACACCTCGCCGATCGGGGCGGCGATCGTCCGGTGCATGTCCACGACGCGCATGGGCATCACACTAGATACTTGCGCCGCCGCCTGCGGAGTTTCAGATCACCCATCAGCGCGTGACTTCCGGCGTGCCGGATGAAACGCGGGATGAACCGGTTGACGAAGCCGACGAACATGAACAGGTGCTCGAAGCGGCGCTGGTCGTTCTCGGTCCACTCCAGGCGCATCTGCTCGCGGAAGTAGGGCGCGAGGAAACCGGTGGTGAGAAAGCGCAGCAGATCCGCGAACAGGAACCGCAGCGGCCAGGCGATCATCTTCAGATCGATCAGGTCGTTGATGTAGGCGAGCACGTATTCGTCGAGCACCGCCCGCTCGCAGGCCTTGTTCCAGTACTCGTCGAACTCGGCGCGGGTCTTCGGCCACATGTCCTCGGTGACCTGCAGCGTGGTGCCGAGCGTGGAGGCGGTGGAGTAGAACTGCTCGGCCTGCTCCTCGTTCATCTTGCCCGACAGCAGCTGGTAGGTGTCCTCGAAGCCGATGTACAGGCAGGCCGCCACCCACAGCTGCAGGTTGCGGTCGAAGGCGTTGTACTTGACCTTCGCGCCCGGCTCCGAGCGCACGTGCCGGTGCACGGAATCGACCGCCTCCCGGTAGGCGGCGCGTTCCTCGTCGGTGCCGAGGATGGCGACCGCGAGATAGGTGGTGGTGGTGCGCGCCCGCTTCCACGGGTGCTTCATCAGCGAACCCGACTCGACCTTGCTCTCGGCCACGCCGTAGCCCACACCCGGATCGGCCATCTGCATGGCGACGTTGGCCGCCGCGCCGGCGAAGGACCAGAAGTCCAGGGCGTCGGAGAGCTTCAGCGGCTTCTTGGTCAGCGGCCGGTGCTCGGTGGGGATGTGGATGCGGGTCTGCTCCTTGGTCAGCGGTGCGGGTTCGTGCCGGTGTTCTTCCCTGGCTACGGCGGTCATGGGAGTCCTTCTCTGTCGTCCACGCGATCCGGGGTGCGCCCGTGCCCGATCTCTCGGGCGGTGCGGCACCGCACCCCGCTCCGTCTTGATATGTTACTGACGATTCTTCGAGGGCGGAACCGTGGATGCCAGAATATTTGGTAACTTGATTCGAGGCCGTGTTGACCGCTCTGACCATGGCAAACTGTGGTAGGTGAGCAGGGTGTTTCCCGGAAGCGCTTCCGCAGCACTGTGAATCATGAGTAACATACGGCGCGGGCGCTCGGTGGGGCCGTGGAGGTGGGCGGTGTCCGGCGGCCGGCGCGAAGGAAAGGAAGCACTTCAGTGTTGAAGAAGCTGGATCGAATATTCAGCTATGAGATGAAGGTGTCGGAGTTCATCGGCACGCTGATCATCCTGGCGATCCCCTACGGCATCATCGGGGTGATCTGGTCGGTCACGCACACCTCGCACCTACGCGACATGCACGGCATCGACGTGATCGTCTCGTTCCTGGGCTCGATCGTCTGCTGGCCCGTGCTCATCTTCGCGAATGTGACGATGACATGATGATTCTGGTCTGGCTCATCGACATCCTCGTCTCCGGCGTGCGGATTCTCGGTGGCGGAATCAAGGTCAATCCTGTGCTGCGGTTCGGTCTGTGGGTCGCCGTGGTCGCGGTTCTCGCCGCGGGCGTCGGTGTGCTCGGCGCCGGGCTGTACTTCCTGCAGCAGTATCTGAGCGGGCCGGTCTGACCGGTCGATCCGGTCCTGAAATCGACTCCAATGGGCTCGTAATTGCGAGTAATTTACATAAACTTTTTCCGCTAAATCAGTCATGCGGAAATGGCATGACCTACGCCTGTTCGATGCGCGCTGACCTGCGATGACAGGGCGGTGATCGTCGCAGCTCAGCGTTTTCCTCGACCGTGAAACGGTTCATCCACGAATGAGAATAGCTATTCACTTACGGCTTGTGATGCGCAACTCCGTTATGGGAGACTGCACACGCTCCGCGCACTCGCTCACGAGGCCGCCAACGGCCGGCGAGACATGCGGCGAAAAAGCCCAGAAAGGAACTCGGGCAGCGTGACAACCACCGAAAGCCTTCCGGCCGCGAAGGATCTCACCGATCTGGAACGCGCCGTGGACGACCTGAAGGGGCTGTGGAAGCGGCATCCCCAGCAGTCCCTGGAAACGCTCGGCCGTCAGGTGAGCCTCGGCCGGGCGGCGGCGATCGAGCTGTTCCGCTCGATGGCCGCGCGGCGGTTCCCCTACCAGGAGTTCATCAAGCAGTGCGCGTTCATGTCGAACGTGTCCGCCGCGCCAACGGTTTTCGTGGCCATCCCGATCGCCGTGGTGGTCTCGATCCAGATCGGCGCGCTGGTCAACCAGGTCGGCGCCACCACCTTCATCGGCGCCGTCGCGGGCCTCGGCATCATCCGCCAGGGCGCCCCGCTGGTGACCTCGCTCATGATCGCGGGCGCGGTCGGCTCGGCCATCTGCGCCGACCTCGGCTCGCGCACCATCCGTGAGGAGATCGACGCCATGCGGGTGATGGGCGTCGACCCGGTGCGCAGGCTGGTGGCCCCCCGGCTGCTGGCGGCGGTGCTGGTGTCGATGCTGCTGTGCGGATTCGTGGTGTTCGTCGGTTTCGCGACGGCCTACATGTTCAACGTCTACGCCCAGGCCGGCACGCCCGGCTCGTTCATCGGCTCGTTCGCCTCCTTCGCGGTGGCCGACGACCTGATCGTGGCGCTGGTGAAGGCGGCGATCTTCGGTCTGCTGACCGCGATCATCGCCTGCGACATCGGCCTGCACGCCAAGGGCGGACCCGGCGGCGTCGCCAACGCGGTGAACTCCGCGGTGGTGACCTCGGCGCTGATGTTGTTCGCCACCAACATCATCCTCACCCAGCTGTACAACACGCTGTTCCCGACGAAGGTGGTCTGAGGTGGGGACCAAGTACACCCCGCCCGCGCTCGTGCCGGTCAAGCTGGCGGGCGAGGTCCTCGCCGGTCCCTACCGGGCGAACCAGCGGCTCGGGCACCAGGCGATCACGTTCTTCCAGGCGCTGGCCGCGATCCCGTTCGTGCTGAAGCACTATCGCAAGGAAGTGCTGCGGCTGACCGCCGACATCGGCTGGGGCAACGGTTCGCTGATCGTCGGCGGCGGCACCATCGGCGTCGTCGTCGTGCTGTGCGCGTTCGGCGGCATCACCGTCGGCATGGAGTCGTTCAACGCGCTGAACCTGCTCACCATGGGTCCGCTCACCGGCGCCATCTCCGGCTTCGCCACCACGCGCGAGCTGGCCCCGATCCTGGCGACGCTGGCCTTCGCCATCCAGGCGGGCTGCCGGTTCACCGCCCAGCTCGGCTCGATGCGCATCTCCGAGGAGATCGACGCGCTCGAGTCCATCGCCATCCGCCCGCTGCCGTACCTGATCAGCACCAGGATGATCGCGGCGACGCTGACGATCATTCCGCTGTACACCGTCGGCCTGGCCACCGCGTATCTGGCGACCAAGCTGTCGGTGTTGTTCCTCGGCGGCACCTCGGCGGGCACCTACGACCACTACTTCTTCCAGTTCCTCATCGGCACCGACGTGTTCTTCTCGCTGCTGAAGGTCGTGGTGTTCGTCATGCTGGCGACGTTCATCCAGTGCTACTACGGCTACGTCGCCACCGGCGGTCCCGAGGGCGTCGGGGTGGCGGCCGGGCAGGCCATCAAGATGGTCATCGTCGTGATGGTCTTCGCGAATCTGTTCCTGACACTGGCCATCTGGGGCATCGACCCCGGCTTTCGGATCTCGGGATAGGGGAAAAGGTGATTCTCGATCCCAGCGGCCGCGGCGCCACCGCGCGCCAGCTCACCATGGCGGGCATCGCCATGATCGTGGCCTTCGCGCTGGTGCTCGGCGCGCTGGCGCTGCGCTACACCGGCTACTTCGAGGACAAGGTGGCCGTGCACGCCGAGCTGACCAGCACCGGCGACGGGCTGCCGCAGCGGGCGGACGTGAAGTTCCGCGGCATGGTCGTCGGCCGGGTGGACGCCGTCGAGGTGGTGGCCAAGGGCCAGCGCCAACGGGTGGACATCCACCTGCGGCCGGACGCCGCGCGCACCATCCCGGCGAACGTCACCGCCCGCGTCATCCCGAACAACATCTTCGGCGTCTCGGCGATCGAGCTGGTCGACAACGGCCGACCGGACGCCTACCTGAGCGAGGGCGCCGTCATCGCCGAGGACACCAGCGGCGAGACCATGCAGCTGCAGACCACGCTGACGGTGCTGCGCGACGTGCTGGAGAACATCCAGCCCGCCAAGCTGGGCCGGGTGCTGGCCACGCTGGCCGCCGCGCTCGACCCGGCCTCGCGGGTGCCCGGCTCCACAGTCGAGCGCCTCGACCGGTGGATCACCGAGGTCAGGCACATCCCCGGCGTCGGCGAACTGCTCGGCGACCTCGGCGCGGCGACCACCGCGCTGAGCCAGTCCGCGCCCGAGCTGGTCGGTGTGCTCACCGAGTCGGTGACCGCGGCGCAGACGCTGACCGAGCGCAGGAACAACCTGGTCGCCCTGCTGACCAACGCCTCGGGCGCGGTGGACTCGGTCAACAGCCTGTTCGCCCGGAACCCGAACGCCGCCAAGGATCTGGTGCCCGGTCTGAGCGACCTGTTCGGCGGTCTCGCCGATGATCCCGACGCGATCCCGTACACCGCGCGCAACCTCAACCAGTCCCTCGCCGCGCTGTCGGAGGTGTTCACCTGGGGACCGAAGAAGCAGATGGTCTGGAAGATGGATGTCAGTTTCACGCCGTTTCAGCAGTACACCGCCGAGGACTGCCCGCGCTACGGCGACCTCGCCGGCCCGCGCTGCGGCGGCCCGACCGTGCCGGCCGAGGCGCCCGAGCAGGTCTACCCGGAGCAGATGCGTCCCGGCTGGCTCGACGCCGCGGGACCGGCGCCGACCGTGGTCGTGCCCGGCCTGCCGAGCGGCGAGGAGGGCGCGATGACCGTGCCGGGCATCCCCGGCCTGTCCGAGCCCGGCCTGCCGTCGATCCCCGGCCTGCCCGCCATCCCGGGCCTGCCCGCCATCCCCGGGCTGACCGCCCCGGCGGGCGAGCAGGAGCAGACGCGGAACCCGGCCCAGGACCCGACGGCCACCACCCCCGCCGCCATGCGTCCGATCGCCTCCGGCCGCGGCCACGCGGCGGTCGCGGCGGTGGTCGGCGGCAGGCCGACGGCGGCGCAGCTGCTGCTGCTCACGCCGGTGCTGGCCGGCGGCACGGTGACCATGTACGAGGCACTCGACGCCGACGGGGGTGAATGAGTCGTGAAATCCGGGAAGGCATTGGCGGGGTTCGGTTTCTTCGCTGTCATCGCGATCCTGCTGACCTGGGTCATCTGGTCGACCCTGCAGCGATCGGTGCCGGGGACCACCCATTCCTACTCGGCGACCTTCACCGATGTCATGGGCGTGCGGGTCGGTGACGACGTACGGATGGCCGGAGTCCGCGTGGGCCGGGTCGACAAGATCGACTTCGACGAGGGGTACCTGGCGCGGGTGGACTTCAGCATCCAGGACAGGCAGCGCCTGACCACCACCACCAAGGCGCTGGTGCGGTATCAGAACCTGATCGGTCAGCGCTACATCGCCCTGGTGCCCGGCGAGGGAGAGGGCGACCCCCTCGAACCCGGCGGGCACATTCCGGTCGATCGCACCGAACCGTCCTTCGACGTCTCGGCGCTGTTGTCGGGCTTCGAGCCGCTGTTCTCGGTGTTGCAGCCGGATCAGATCAACTCGCTGTCGGAGACGCTGATCCAGGCCCTGCAGGGCGACAACGTGTCGCTGTCCTCACTGATCATCCAGGCCTCCGACCTGGCGGCGACCTTCGGACAGCGCGACGTGATTCTCGGTGAGGTCATCGCCAACCTCAGCTCGGTGCTGGCCGGCCTGGCCAACCGCAGCGACGAGCTGGAGACCCTGATCACCCAGTCCACCGCGCTGGTCGAGGCGCTCTACGCCGAGGGCGAGCTGCTGAAGTCCTCGGTGGACCAGGTGGCCACCGCCACCGACGGGCTGGTCGATCTGCTCGCGCAGGTCAAGCCGGACATGGCCGCCGCGCAGGACGAGGCCACCACCGGTGTGGCGCTGCTGCTGCTCAACGGCGAGGCGCTCGACCGCGCGGCCGTCCAGCTGCCCGGCCTGCTGAACTCGCTGGCCCGGTTCAGCAGCTACGGCACCTACGGCAACGCCTACTTCTGCAGCCTGGACGTCTCGCTGTGGGGCGTGCTGCTGCCCCCCGGCCTGTTCTCGCAGGTCGGCGGCAACTCGCACTCGGAGGTGTGCCGCTGATGGCACGGATTCGCAAACTCTGGGCGGGCAACCGCTTCTTCTGGCAGGGCGTCGCGGCCGCGATGTTCGTGGTGCTGCTGCTGGTCGGCTCGAGCGTGGTCAAGCAGGTCGGGTTGTCGCACAAGACGATCCACGCCGAGTTCGCCCAGGCCGCGGGTATGCGGCCGGGCGCGACGGTGGACGTCTCCGGCATCGAGGTCGGCACCGTGCGCGCGGTGGAGCTGGCGGGCGACCGGGTCGTGGTGGACATGCGGGTGCGCGGGGACCTGAAGCTGGGCCCCGATGCCAGGGCCTCGATCAAGATGTCGACCATCCTCGGCAGGCTGCACATCGAGCTGTTCCCCGGCGACGGTCACGGCCTGCCCGGCGACACCATTCCGCTGGAGAACACCACCGTGCCCTACAACCTGGGCAAGGTGATCCAGGACCCGGAGTACAACTCGTCCTTCGAGCGCATCGAGCGCATCGACCCGGACAAGCTGCGCGAGGCGCTGAACGCCTTCGAACGGCAGATGGGCGACTCGCCGCAGCTGACGGTGGCCGCGCTGGACAGCATCGGCGCGCTCGCCGAGGTGATCAACGCCCGCCGCGACGAGGTGGACCAGCTGCTGAAGAGCATGGACACCGTCTCGACCCTGGTGGCCGAGAACCAGAACGCGGTGCTGTTGCTGCTGCACCGCGGCGAGGCAATCGGCAACGCCGTGGCGGTGCGCCAGCAGATGCTCGCCCAGCTGCTCGACAATGTCGCCGCCCTTTCGGCGCTGTTGCAGGAGATGGGCATCGAGAACAACGGTCAGCTCGGCCCGCTGATCCACGACCTGAACACCATGACCGAGGGTCTGCAGAAGAACAAGGAGAACCTCGACCGTCTCTACGAGACCATGCCCGTGGCCATGCGCCAGTTCAACAATGTGCTCGGCAACGGTCCCTACGGCGACGTGCTCGCGCCGTGGATCCTGCCCGACAACTGGCTGTGCGCGGTCAACGCGATTCCGGGGTGCCGATGATGACCATGAGAAAGAAATTCGGTGTCACCGCCCGGCGCGCGGGCGCCGTGGTGAAGATGGCCGCGCTGTGCCTGGCGGCGGGCGTGGCCTCGGGCTGCTCGTTGCTGCCGGACTCCATCGCGGGGCTGCCGCAGCAGTATCTCGGTGAACATCTGCGCATCAGCGCCGATTTCGAGAACGTCGCGGGCATGTACGCGGGCAACGAGGTCGCCGTGCTCGGAGTGCCGGTCGGCCGGGTCGACACGGTGACCCCGAAGGGCAGCTACGTCCAGGTCACCATGTCGATCGACAAGGACGTGAAGGTGCCCGCCGACGCGATGGCGGCGCTGATCTCCCCGCAGCTGATCACCAACCGCCACGTCGAACTGGCTCCCGCCTACACCGGCGAGGGCCCGGTTCTCCAGGACGGCGACCACATCCCGCTGGCGCGCACCCGCGTCCCGGTGGAGCTGGATCGCATCTTGGAGACTTTCGACCAGCTCGGCGCCGCGCTCGAGGGCGACAACGAGAACGGCCCGATGGCCAGCCGCGTGCTGTTCCCGCTGCTCAACGGCAACGGCGACCGGCTGCGCGAGACGCTGGACGAGCTGGCGGGTGCCTTCGAGGTGTCCTTCGCCAACAAGGACCAGATCTCCAACACCATCATCAAGCTCAACGAGATCACCCACATCCTGGCGTCCAACGACGCCACGGTGCGCGAGTTCAGCGGCAAGCTGACCGAGTTGGTCGACCTGCTCGGCGCCCAGTCGCCGGGTCTGCACGCCGTGCTGGCCCAGCTGAACGACTTCATCGCCAACACCTCAGCGGTGGTCGGCGAGAACGAGGATCAGCTGGCGGGCGCGCTGACCCGCTTCGTCACCATCACCGAGCAGATGCGGGCCAACGCCCGCGGCCTGACCGAGATGATCGACGTGACGCCGCTGTTCTTCGAGAACCTGGCCAACGCGACCAGCGAGGAGCACCGCGCCATCCGCCTGCACGGCCTGCTCGACAAGTCGGTCTTCGACGGCGAATGGCTGTCGACCTTCTGCGAGCGCGTGCAGATGCGCGCCGACGGCTGCCGCACCGGCAAGATCCAGGACATGGGGCCCGATTTCGGCCTCACCGCCGCGCTGCTCGGACTGACCCGATGAGCGCCCGCGCCCTCACCCGCCGTCTCGCCGCCGCCGCGGTGAGCCTGGCCGTGCTGACCGGGACCACCGGGTGCGCGGTCACTGTGGACAACGTCCCGCTGCCCAAGCCCGGCATCGGCGGACCCGGCTACAAGATCAACGCCGTGTTCACCGACGCGCTGAACCTGCCCGAACGCGCGCACGTGCGCATCGGCGGCACCGACATCGGGGTGGTCTCGGCGATCAGCACCACCAACTTCCTCGCCGAGGTCGAGTTGGAGATCCGAGAAGACATCGAACTGCCCGAGGGCACCACCGCCGAGCTGCGCCAGGCCACCCCCCTCGGCGACATCTTCATCGCCATGACCTTGCCCGAGGTCGATCCGAACGCCGAGCTGCTCGAGCCCGGCGACACCATCGGCGTCGAGTACACCTCGGCGGGTGCCTCGGTGGAGCAGCTGATGGTGTCGATCTCCATGCTGCTCAACGGCGGCGGCATCAACCAGGCCGCCAAGATCACCTCCGAGATGAACTCGATGTTCGCCGGCCGGGCGCCGCAACTGGCGCACCTGCTGACCGAGCTGCACGCAGCCATCGAGGCGCTGAACAAGCGCACCGCCGACATCGACAGCGTCCTGCACGGCGTGAACGTGCTGACTGGTGAACTGGCCAGTCGCAAGGAACAACTCGGCCGCGCCGCCGACACCTTCCCGGCACTGCTCGGCCTGCTCGCGGAGAACAACCGCGACATCTCGCAGCTGATGGGCAAGGTCTCGGTGACCATGGCCGCGCTCGGCGACTTCACCGAGACCACCGGCCCCGAGTTCGTCGGCCTGTTCGACAGCATCCGCGCGCTGATGGGCGGATTCACCCAGATGGGCGACGATCTCGGGCAGATGCTGAAGCGATACGAGGAGCTGTACCCGTCGGTGGCGGCCTCCTTCCGCGGCGAGGCGCTCGCCGTCGCGGCCACCGTCTCCTATCTGAGCATCGGCGCGCTGACCGACCCGTCCGGCAGCCGCCCGCCGGAGCTGAACGACGTGCCGCTGTTCATCGGCAGCCTGGCGCAGGTGCTCGAGAAGGTGATCGGCAGGCTCAACAGCCCGCCGCGGCAGCAGGAGGGCGGCCGATGAACATCCCGCTGTGGAACTACCTGGTCCGTCGGCGGGTCGGGGTGGCCAATATCGGCCTGGTGCTGGTGCTCGTCGCGGGCACGGTGTACCTGGGCGCGGAAGTGCTGCGGGTCAACCCGTTCGCGCGGTCCTATGTGGTCACCGTCGAACTCGACAACTCCGGCGGCCTGCAGGCAGGCAACGACGTGACCTTCCGTGGCAGCCGCATCGGCATCGTGCGTGACGTGCGCGCCGGCGCGGAGGCCGGTGTGCTCGCCGAGGCCGAGATCGAGGCGGGCGTCGAGGTGCCCGTCGGCGGCATCGTCGCGGTGGGCAGGCTGTCGGCCGCGGGCGAGCAGTACCTGGACTTCCGGCCGGACGCCGACAGCGGCCCGTACCTGAAGGACGGCGATCTGATCGGCCGTGAACACACCCGCACCCCGGTGACCGTGCCCTCGGTGCTCGACAACATGAGCGACCTGATCGGCGGCATGAACCCCGAGCGGCTCGACGTCATCATCAACGAGCTGGACAAGGCGCTGGCGGGCGGCCCCGACCAGTTGCGCAACATGATCTCCGGCATCAGCCGGGCCATGGCCGGTCTGGACAGTCTGCTGCCGCAGACCAAGCAGCTGATCGAGAATCTGCAGGTGATCGCCGAGACCACCTCGCATGCCCAGCCCGACCTGACCACCCTGACCACCGGTGCGGGCGCGCTGTTCGAGCAGCTCACCGCCGCCGACCAGGAGTTGCGCGACTTCCTGGATCTGGCGCCGGGGCAGCTGGCCACCCTCGGCGGCTTCGTCGCCGCGACCGAGGACCCGATCACCAACCTGACCACCAACTTCGTGGCCATCACGCGGGCCGCCAAGCTGCGTCAGCCTGCGATCGAGGCGCTGTTCCCCGCGCTGCGGCGGGGTTCGGCCGCGATCGGCCTGCCCGCCCACGACGGCGCGTACCACACCCTGGTCGACCCGTGGCCCCGTCCCACCTGCGATTACCCCACGGTGCCCAAGATCCCGGTCGTCGAGACCACCGACACCAGGGTCCGCCTGTACAACTACTGCGTGACCGAGGACCCGGCTCTGCAGATCCGCGGCAGCGCCAACGCGCCGCGGCCGAACGTCCCCGACAACACCGCGGGCCCGCCGCCCGGCGTGACCGGCGACGAGCTGTCCCAGCCGGTCCCTCGGTAGCCCCCTCCTCGGCAGACAAGGATTCCCACCCTCATGAGTGACAACGACGTCGATCCCCGCTCGGAGAACACGAGCTCGGCCACCCCCGACAGCGCCGCGGCGAAGGTGTCGACCGCGAAGGCCGGCGATGCCCCCGCGACGGCCGCCCCGGAATCCGCCTCGGCGACGGGGGATTCGGACGAGACCGTGCGGATCGCGGCGGCGTCGGGGGCAGCGGAGGAGACCGGCCGGATCTCCGGGTCCGGGAAGTCCGGGTCCGGGAAGTCCGGGTCCGGGGGTTCGGGGTCGGACGACCCGTCGGAATCGAAGGACCGGAAGGGCGAATCCGCGTCCGGGAAGGTGGCGTCCGGGAAGGTGTCCGGCGCCGGGGCGCGCGCGGGTTTCGGTGGCCTGGTGGCCGGTGTCGGCGGCGCGCTCGCGCTGGCGGCCGCCCTCGGCGCGGCGGGCTACTTCTACGTCCAGAACGACCGCAACCAGACGCTGCTGAACGCCCACGAGGAAGCCCGTCAGGCGGCCTGCGACTACGCGCCGCGCCTGGCGGACTACGACGCGAACAATCTCGACGCCTACTTCTCCGGCGTGTTGGAGGGCGCGACCGGGCAGTGGTACGAGCAGTTCGACGACACCAGCCGTGAGCTGCGGGAGGTGCTCACCGAGGGGCAGGTGGTCTCCACGGTGCAGAGCGTGGAATGCGCCATCAAGACCGGCGACCAGACCTCCGCCGAGGCGGTCGTCATGATCGGCCAGACCATCAGCAGCGTCGGCACCCAGGGGCAGCCCTCGCCCGGCCAGCTGGCCATGGTGCTGCGCATGGAGAAGACCGAAGGCCGCTGGCTGGTGAACCAGGTCGACTCGCCGCTGCCCGCGCCACAGCAGTAGCCGCGGACAGCTCTGCCGTGCAGAGTGCCGATGATGCGGCCGAGTCTCAGGCTCCGCCGATCCGCCGGCGCAGCGCGGCGGCCCGCACCGTGAGGTGGTTGCGCTCGGCGAGGTTACCCGCCTCGGCCGCGGCCGCCACGTAGAGCCCGGCCGCCGTCTCCAGCTCACCCGCCCGCTCGTGCAGGTAGGCGCGGGCGGCGGTGTGGCGGGGGAGGCCGGGATCGAGCAGGGCGAGGGCGGCCAGTCCGGCCCGCGGCCCGTCGGCCTCCCCGACGGCGACAGCGCGATTGAGCCGCACCACCGGGCTGTCGGTGAGCGCGACGAGCTCGTCGTACCACTCCACGATCTGCACCCAGTCGGTCTCCTCTGCGGTCGGGGCGTCGGCGTGCAGGGCGGCGATGGCGGCCTGGGCCTGGTACTCGCCGAGCCGGTCGCGGGCCAGCGCTGTCTGCAGGATCGCCACGCCGTCGGCGATCAGGTCGGTGCGCCACCGGCCGCGGTCCTGCTCGGCCAGCGGCACCAGGCTGCCGTCCGCGCGGGTGCGCGCCGGGCGGCGGGCGTGGTGCAGCAGGAACAGCGCGAGCAGGCCTGCCACCTCGGGGTCGTCGGTGGCGGCGTGCAGCTGGCGGGCCAGGCGGATGGCCTCGGCGGCCAGGTCGACATCGCCGCTGTAGCCCTCGTTGAACACCAGATACAGCGTGCGCAGCACGGTGCCGAGGTCGCCGGGGCGGTCCAGCCGCACCCGGCTCACCGTGCGCTTGGCGCGGCTGATCCGCTGCGCCATGGTCGCCTCGGGCACCAGATAGGCCGCGGCGATCTGGCGGGTGGTCAGCCCGCCCACCGCGCGCAGCGTGAGCGCGACCGCCGAGGCGGGCGACAGGCTCGGGTGCGCGCACAGGAAGTACAGCGCGAGCGTGTCGTCGGCGGGGGCGGCCGGGCCGGGCGCGGGCTCCTCGGCGGCCACGCTCTCGCGGCGACGGCGCGCGGCCTCCGACCGGCTCGCGTCCACGAACCGGTGCCAGGCCGTGGTGATCAGCCAGCCCTTCGGGTCGGCGGGCGGCTGCGCCGGCCAGCTCCGCACGGCGCGGATCAGCGCCTCCTGCACGGCGTCCTCGGCGGAGGCGAAATCCGCGCCGCGGTGGACGAGCGCCGCCAGCACCCCGGGGATCAGTTCCCGCAGGGCGGTCTCGTCCACCGCGTCCGCGGTCATCACTCGGTGACGGTGGGCGGGGCGGACAGGAACGGTCGCAGCTCCAGCCACTCGTGGATCGGCTCGCCGCCCGCGCCGGGCGCCGCCGACAGCTCGGCCGCCAGCTCCACGGCGCGCTCGTGGGAGTCCACGTCGATGATCATCCAGCCCGCGATCAGGTCCTTGGTCTCGGCGAACGGCCCGTCGGTCACCGGCGGGCGGCCCGCGCCGTCCGAGCGCACCCACTGCCCCTCCGGCGCCAGCGCCTGCGCATCCACGAACTCGCCGCTGGCCTGCAGCTTCGCCGCGAAGTCGTTCATGTACGCCACGTGTGCGGCGATCTCCTCGGGCGTCCACCGATCCATCGGCACGTTGTTCACGGCCGCGGGCGCGCCCCGGTAGTGCTTGAGCATCAGGTACTTCGCCATGACGATCTTCCCTTCGGTTCCGGCGACCCACTCCGGTCGCTCACCCCTGGGACGGAGCGGGCCCGCCGATCTCGACATCCCCACCCCGATTCTGCGTAATTTTTTTCGCCGGGTGACAGGACGCGCCTCACGCGCCGGCGCGACCGAACAGGATGGCGTGCATGAGGTGGATGACCCTGGCCTTGTCGCAGAGCGGATTGTCCGGGCCGAGCCACTGTCCGAGATCGACCACCTGGGACAACGCCGCGTGCACGAGCACGCGTGCCTCGGCGGCGGACAGTTCCGGCCGCGTGCCGTTGAGCAGTTTGGCCCATTCCTCCACGTTCAGCCGCTGGATGTTGCGCAGCACGGTGCGGTCCTCGCGCGGGACATTGCTGATCTCGGCGTAGTAGACGAAGGTCAGCTCGCGCTCGGCGAAGGAGCCGTCCACATACAGCTCGACCAGCTGGGTGAGCGCCTCGCGCGGGCCGCCGGTGCTCGCGATGGCGGGCCCGATGGCTGCCGACACCCGGTCGGCCGCCCGGCGGAACGCGGCGGCGAGGATGTCGCCCTTGCTGCGGTAGAAGCGGTAGACCGCCGAGGAGGCGGGCAGCCCGGCGGCGTGGGCGATGTCCTCCACGCTGACGTTGGGATAGCCGCGCTGGTGGAACAGCTCCACCGACTTCTTCAGCAGCAGCTCGTGTTTGAAGGTCGACGGCACCTCGGCGGCGGGGGCGGGGGCGGGCGCGCTGCCGGGCGGCGGCAGGGTGCTGTCGAGCACGCCGTGCGCCGACACCCGCAGCAGCCCGGTCAGCGCGCGCACCGGAATGGAGACCTGATGGTCGGAGATGGAGCCGATCGCGCTGAGCGCCGAGGCCGCCAGCACCACCCGGTCGCGCTCGTCCACCTCGGGCCGGTCCTCGGCCAGCAGCTCGCACAGCACGTTCTGGCCGTCGGCGAGCTTGCGCATCATGGCGCGATAGTCCTCGGGCTCGAGGTAGCGGCTCTGCCAGCGCAGCAGCGCCGCTCCCCTGCGGTTGGCGACGGCGCGGTCGATCAGCGCGTCGACGACGTGTTCCAGGCGGGTTCGCGCGGGCGCGGCACGCAGGGCGGGCGGCAGCGTCACCGCCTCCTCGCACAGCGCGCTCAGCCGCAGCGCCTCCTCCCGGAACAGCGCGTACTTGCTCGGGTAGTGGCGGTAGAGCGCGGTGGAACTGATGTCGAGGCGGGAGGCGATGTCCTCCATGCTGACGCCGTGATACCCGAGCTGTCCGAATGCCTCGGCGGAGGCGGCGGCGATCTGCGCGCGACGGTTTCTCGGCCGTTTGCGGACCACGCGTTCGGCAGCCTCACCGCGACTTGCCGTGCCGCCGGCTGAGCGGCGCTTGTGCGCGTCCATTCGGCGATGGTATCCCAATCGGCTGCTTGGTAGTGGTCTCCCGGGAGTCCCTGATCAGAACTGAATCAATAGTCACAAAGGACCGTAACAACGGTGTTCTTCTGCGCGATCCAAAATATCAGGGCCGGAATATTCGTTAACATTACTGAGCATTCGCGGCAGCCGTGCGGCGAGTCGGGTGGCCGGAGAGGTCAGTGCGCGCTCACCGGACGGCCGAACAGCGTGATCTCCATCAGCCTGCGCACCCGCAGCTGGGAGGCGATCGGCTCGGCGCCGAAGGAACGGCCGAGATCGACCACGAGCGCGAAGGCCGCGTGCACGAGGAAACGGGTCTCGGCAGCCGTGAGGTCGCCACGCACGTCGCGCACCAGCTTGGCCCACTCGTCCACGTTCAGTCGCTGGATGTTGCGCAGCACAGCGCGCTCCTCGGCGGGCACGTGCTGGAACTCGGTGTAGTAGACGAAGGTCAGCGCCCGTTCGGCGAACGAGCCCGCGACATAGCGCTCGATCAGCACGCTCATGGCCGCCTCCGGGCTCGGCGCGGACGCCACGGCGGGGCCGATCGCCGCCGACACCCGGTCGGCCGCCCGGCGGAACGCGGCGGCGAGCAGATCCGCCTTGCCGCGATAGAACCGGTAGACCGCGGAGGCGGCGGAAAGCCCTGCGGCGGTGGCGATCTCCTCCACGCTCACGTTCGGGTAGCCGCGCTCGTGGAACAGCTCGACGGCCTTGCGCAGCAGCAGCTCGTGCTTGAACGACTCGGGGATGTCCGCGGCCGCCGCCGGGGCGGGGTCGGGCGCGGCCGGCGGCAGCTCGGCCTGCGCCAGCGTCCAGCACACCGAGTCGAGCAACTGGACCAGCGCCTTCGCGGGCAGGGTGGCGTGGTGGTCGGCGATGCTGGTGAGCACGCTGAGCATGGCCCCGCGCAGCACCCGCACATCGTCGAGATCCAATTCCGGTCGCAGCGAACGCAATTCGGCGCCGAGCGCGTCCAGCACGGTGGACTGCTGCTCGGCCAGGATCCGCTGATCGGGCTCCTCGAGGTAGCGCACCTCCCAGCGCACCAGCGTGACCGTCGCGCGATTGTCGATGACCGCCTTGGCCACCGCGCGCACCACATGGCGCAGCCTGCGCTCCGGGGACCACTCGTGCGCCTCGTCCTGCAGCCGGACCGAATCGGTCATGGCCGTGCCCACCCGCAGCAGCTCTTCCCGGAACAGGGCGTACTTGCTGGGGAAATGGCGATACAGCGCGGCCGAACTGATGCCGAGGCCGGAGGCGATGTCCTCCATGCTCACGCCGTGATAGCCCAGCGCGCCGAAGGCGGCGGCCGAGGCGGCGGCGATCTGGGCCCGGCGGTTCTTCGGCCTGCGCCGGATCGGACGTGGTGCCGAGTCGCCGTCGACCGCTGGTCGCGCCGTGCGGCGGTTGTCGACACTCATGGACAACATCGTAACGATGCCGTTCCCGCCGGGATTTGCCCAGGTCGGTGCGGCGTCCATCGGGTCGGGTGCACGGGCTCGATCGGACGGGTCTGCCCGGCTCGATCGGCCGCAGGCTAGGTGCCCGGGCGGACGGCGGCGTACCAGTCCAGCAGGTCCGGGGCGTCGACCGCGCTGCGCTCCACCACGCGGCTCGGGTCGGCGCCCTGCAACAGCTTCTTGATCGGCACCTCCAGCTTCTTGCCGGTGCGGGTGTGCGGGATGCCGGGCGCGAGCAGGATCTCGTCGGGCACGTGCCGGGGCGAGACCTCGGTGCGGATGGTCTGCTCGATCCTGCCGACCAGCTCGTCGGTGAGTTCCGCGCCGGGGGCGAGCAGGACGAACAGCGGCATCCAGTAGCCGCCGTCGGGCTGCTCCACTCCGATCACCAGGGCCTCGGTGACCTCGGGCAGGCCCTCCACCGCCTGGTAGATGTCGGCGCTGCCCATGCGGATGCCGTGGCGGTTGAGAGTGGAGTCGGAGCGGCCGTGCACCACCACGCTGCCGTGGTCGGTGCGGGTGATCCAGTCGCCGTGCCGCCACACGCCGGGGAACATGTCGAAATAGGCGTCGTGATAACGCTTTCCGTCCTCGTCGCGCCAGAAGTGGACCGGCATGGAGGGCATGGGCGCGGTGATCACCAGCTCGCCGACCTCCCCACGCACCGACCTGCCCGCCTCGTCGTAGGAGTCCAGCGCCACACCGAGATAGGGCACCGACAGTTCGCCCGGCCACACCGGGACGGTGCGGGCCCAGCCGAGGAAGGCCGACACCACATCGGTGCCGCCGCTGATGGAGGCCACCGGCACCCCCACCTCGTCGCGCAGCCACAGCGCCGACGACGGCGGCAGCGCCGAGCCGGTGATGCCGACCAGGCGCAGTGCCGACAGGTCGTGCTCGGCGGCCGGATGCGCGCCCGCCTTGATGCAGGCGAGCACGTAGCCGGGGCTGGTGCCGAGCACGGTGGCCCGCACCTCGGCGGCCAGCCGCCACAGCCCGTCCGGCGCCGGGTGGGCGGGGCTGCCGTCGTAGCAGACGATGGTCGAGCCGACCAGCAGGCCCGCGACCTGGAAGTTCCACATCATCCAGCTCGGGCTGGTGTACCAGAAGAAGGTGTCCTCGCCACCGATGTCCGATTGCAGGGCAACGGCTTTCAGATGTTCGAGCACCACGCCGCCGTGGCCGTGCACGATGCCCTTGGGCAGGCCGGTGGTGCCGGAGGAGAACACGATCCACAGCGGGTGGTCGAAGGCGACCGGCTCCGGTCGCAGTTCGGGCGTGGACTCGCCGGGCGTGGCGGCCTCGGTCCACGGCGTCGTACCGGGCACGTCGACGCCGAGCCGGTGCACCACGACGGTCGAGCGCAGGGTGGGCAGGCCCGCGCGCAGGGCGGCGATGTCGGCGCTCTTGTCGTGCGCCCTGCCGCCGAAGCGGTAGCCGTCGGCGGTGATGAGCACCGTCGGCTCCAGCTGGCCCAGCCGGTCGAGGGCGGCCTTGGGGGAGTAGTCCTGACCGCAGGCGCTCCACACCGCGCCGATGCTCGCGGTCGCGAGGAAGGCGACGACGGCTTCGGGGATGTTGGGCAGGTAGCCGACGACGCGGTCGCCCGGCGTGACGCCCAGATCGCGCAGGGTCTGCGCCAGCGCGGCCGTGCGGCCGAGCAGTTCCGCCCAGGAGACCTCGCGCGGCGGCTCGTCCTCGGCGGCGGCCAGGATGGCCGGGCGGTCGGCGCGGGACTGGCGCAGCACCCGGTCGACGTAGTTCAGCCGGGTGCCGGGGAACCAGACCGCGCCGGGCATCCGGTCCTCGGCCAGCACCTCGCCCGGGATGTCGCCGAGGTCGAAGTACTCCCAGACCGCCCGCCAGAAGCCGGGCAGGTCGCGCACCGACCACTGCCACAACCGCTGGTAGTCGCCCGGGTCGCCGTTCTCGGGCAGGTCGTAGCTGCCCCGCTCGGCGGCGAACCGGGCGAAGTGGGTGATGGTGGCCTCGGCGATGTCGTCGGCGGTCGGCGTCCACTGTGGTTGCATGGCGGTGCTCTCCTGTCGCCCGTGGTGCGTGGCCCGTGCTGCGGCGGTCGTGGTCATTCGCGTCTGGCGCGGCGCAGCAGTTTCCTGGCGTGCAGCAGGACCGGGCCGTCGACCATCCGGCCCTCGAAGGCGAACACGCCCCGGTGGTTCGGCACCTCGGCCAGCACCCGCCGCGCCCAGGAGATCTCCTCTTCCGAGGGCGTGTAGGCCGACCGGATCACCGCCACCTGGGATGGGTGGATGGCGACCTTGATGTCGAAGCCGGAGGCCACCGCGTCCTCGGACTCGGCGCGCAGCCCGTCCGAATCGGAAATGTCCAGGTAGACCGCGTCCAGCGCGAGCTTGCCCGCCGCCTTCGCCGTGAGCAGGGTTGCCGCCCTGACGTGCACGGCAACATCGCGATAGGACCCGTCGGGACGCCTGCTGCTCGTGCCGCCGAGCCCTGCCACCAGATCCTCCGCGCCCCACATGACGCCGATGGCGTTGTCCGCGGCCGCCACCTCGGCCACCGCCAGCGCGCCCAGCGGCGACTCGACCAGGGCGACGACCTCGAAGCCCGCCAGGGCGGTGATCTGCGCGGCCGACTCGGCCTTGGGCAGCATCAACCTGCGGTAGCCGGTGGCGGCCAGTGCGCGCAGGTCGAGCGAGTGCTCGGCGGTGCCCGCCGCGTTCACCCGGATCACGGTGCGCTCGGGGTCCAGCGGCGTGAACACCAGCGCCTCGCGGGCGGCGGACTTGTCGCCGGGCGCGACCCCGTCCTCCAGGTCGAGGATCACCACGTCGGCCGCCGCGGCCGCCTTGGCGAACCGCTCGGGGCGGTCGGCCGGGCAGAACAGCCACGCCGGTCCCGGCAGCTCCCAGGTGCTCTCGGGCATCTACCGCTCCGTTCCCTGCCCGTCCGGGCGGAACCGGACCAAGGTCTTGCGGGTGGCCGTGGCGACCACCTCGCCGTGCTGATTGCGCGCGGTGTGCGCGAAGGTGACCACGCCCTCGCCGGGCCGCGACTTCGACGCGCGCTTGCCGATGACCACAGTCTCGGCGTACATGGTGTCGCCGTGGAACAGCGGCTTGGGGAAGGCGATCTCGGAGAACCCGAGGTTGGCCACGATGGTGCCCTGGGTGAGCTGCGCGACCGAGAGGCCGACCAGCGTGGACAGGGTGAACATCGAGTTCACCAGGCGCTTGTTGAACGGCGGCAGCGCGTCGCTGAACGCGGCGTCCAGATGCAGCGCCTGGGTGTTCATGGTGAGCGTGGTGAACAGGACGTTGTCGGCCTCGGTGATGGTGCGGCCTGGCCGGTGCTCGTAGACCACGTCGGTCTCGAACTCCTCGAAATACAGCCCGCGCTGCACCACCCGTCGCGGGGACGCGGGCGCGCCGGACCCGGGGATGTCGTTCTCGCTCACAGCCCCAGCTCCCGCCCGATCAGCATCAACTGCACCTCGGTCGTCCCTTCGCCGATCTCCAGGATCTTGCTGTCGCGGTAGTGCCTGGCGACAGCGTATTCGTTCATGAACCCGTTGCCGCCGAAGATCTGGGTGGCATCGCGGGCGTTGTCCATGGCCGCCTCGCTGGCGACCAGCTTCGCGATGGAGGCCTGCTTCTTGAACGGCTTGCCCGCGAGCATGAGCGCGGCCGCGTCGTAGTAGGCGGTGCGGGCGGCGTGGGCGCGCGCCTCCATCCGGGCGATCTTGAAGGCGACGGCCTGGTTGGCCGCGATCGGCCTGCCGAAGGCCAGCCGCTCCTTGGCGTAGCGGACGCTCTCGTCCACGCACCCCTGGGCGGCGCCGACCGACAGCGCGGCGATGGCGATACGGCCCTCGTCGAGGATGCGCAGGAAGTTGGCGTAGCCGCGGCCGCGCTCGCCGAGCAGGTTCTCCCTCGGCACCCGCACATCGGTGAAGGTCAGCGGGTGGGTGTCGGAGGCGTTCCAGCCGACCTTGTTGTAGGCGGGTTCGGCGACGAAACCGGGGGTGTCGGTGGGCACGAGGATGGTGGAGATCTCCTTGCGGCCCTCGGTGCTGCCCGTGACCGCCGTGACCGTGACCAGGGTGGTGATGTCGGTGCCGGAGTTGGTGATGAACTGCTTGCGGCCGTTGATCACCCACTCGTCGCCGTCGAGCACCGCGGTGGTCCTGGTGCCGCCCGCGTCGCTGCCCGCGTCCGGCTCGGTCAGGCCGAAACCGGCCAGGGCCCGGCCGCTGGTGAGTTCGGGCAGCCAGCGCTGCTTCTGCTCCTCGTTGCCGAAGCGGTGGATCGGCATGGCGCCCAGCGAGACCCCGGCCTCCAGGGTGATCGCCACACTCTGGTCGACCTTGCCCAGCTCCTCCAACGCCAGGCACAGGGCGAAGTAGTCGCCGCCCATGCCGCCGTACTCCTCCGGGAAGGGCAGGCCGAACAGACCCATCTCGGCCATGCCCGCCACCACCTCGTAGGGGAAGGTGTGCGCGGCGTCGTGCTCGGCCGCCACCGGGGCCACCACCGTCTGCGCGAAATCCCGCACGGTCAGCGCGAGATCGCGGTACTCCTGCGGCAGGGTGCCGGTGGACAGGAAGTCGGTCATGCGGAAAGTCCTTCTCGCTCGGCGGGATCGGATGCGGCGGAGCCGGCTGGGGCGGGATCGGCGGTGCCCGTCTCGGGGTCGGGGGCGGTGACGACCCGGGCGAGCAACTCGTCCAGCCGCACCTGGGCGCCCGCGGCGACCAGCACCTCCACCACGCCGTCGACCGGGGCGGTGAGCGTGTGCTCCATCTTCATGGCCTCCACCACGACCACCGGGGCGCCCGCGGCGACCGCCGTGCCGGAGGCGACCGGCGTGGCAAGCACCGAACCCGGCATGGGGCTGCGGATCTCCGCGTCGCCGACATGGGTGGCGGCGCCGCGCACCGACACCTCGGGCACCGCGCGCAGCGTGCGCACGCCCTCGGGGCCGGCGACCCACACGGTGTCGCCCTGCTCGGCCACGCGGTAGGTGCGACGCAGGCCGTCGATCGTGAGCGCGAGCACGCCGCGGGCGCCGCCGGAGCTGCCCGCGTCGCGGACGGGAGGCGGCCCTGCCGGCTCGAATTCGGCGCGCACCTCGCGGCTCGCGCCGTCGCCGATGCGGACGGTGGCCGCCTCGGGCACGCCGGTCAGGTACACGTGCTCCACGCGTTCGCCCGCGGCCAGCCGGATCGGGGTCGGCGCGTGCGCGCCCACCCGCCAGCCGGACGGCACGTCCCACAGCGAGTGCGCCCCTGCCCCGGCCGTGTGCCGTGGTTCGCGGCGCAGCCAGTGGTAGGCGGCCGCCGCCACGAAGTCGTCGTCGGCGGCGGTGGCGGGCACGAAGTCGCCGACGCGACGGTCCAGCAGGCCGGTGTCGAGCCTGCCCGCCCGCACGTCCTCGTCGGCGAGCAGGAAGCGCAGGAACTCGATGTTGGCGGTCACGCCGAGGACCGTGGTGCCCGAAAGTGCCCGGTCGAGCCGGGCGAGGGCGGCGGCGCGGTCGGGGCCGTGCGCGATCACCTTCGACAGCATCGGGTCGTAGTCGCTGCCGACCACGGTGCCGACCCGCAGCCCGGAATCCACCCGAACGCCCGGTCCCGCCGGGTCGACCAGGTCGAGCACGGTGCCGCCGGTGGGCAGGAAGCCGCGGCCGGGGTCCTCGGCGTAGACGCGTGCCTCCACGGCGTGACCGGTCAGGCGGATCTGCTCCTGGGACAGCCCGAGCGGCTCGCCCGCGGCGATACGCACCTGGGCCTGCACCAGGTCGATGCCGGTGACCATCTCGGTGACCGGGTGCTCGACCTGCAGCCGGGTGTTCATCTCCATGAAGAAGAACTCGTCGGGCCGGTCGGCGGAGACGATGAACTCCACGGTGCCCGCGCCGACGTAGTCGACGCTGCGGGCGGTGTCGCAGGCGGCCGCGCCGATCCTGGCGCGGGTCCCGGCGTCCAGCAGCGGCGACGGTGCCTCCTCGACGACCTTCTGATGTCTGCGTTGCAGGCTGCACTCGCGCTCGCCCAGGTGCACGACCGTGCCGTGGGTGTCGGCCAGGATCTGCACCTCGATGTGGCGGGGCCTGGTGACGAAGCGCTCGAGGAACAGGGTGTCGTCGCCGAAGGCCGAACCCGCCTCGCGGCGCGCGCTGACCAGGGCGGCGGGCAGGTCGGCCGGGTCGTCCACCCGGCGCATGCCCTTGCCGCCGCCGCCCGCCGACGGTTTGACCAGCACCGGGTAGCCGATCTCCGCGGCGGCGGAGATCAGGTCGGCGTCGGTGAGCCCCGGCCGGGCGATGCCGGGCACCACGGGCACGCCGAAGGCCGAGACCGTGCTCTTGGCGGCGATCTTGTCGCCCATGATCTCGATCGCGCGCGCGGGCGGGCCGAGGAAGACGATGCCCGCCTCCGCCAGCGCGGCGGCGAAAGCGGCGTTCTCGGAGAGGAAGCCGTAACCGGGGTGCACGGCCTCGGCGCCGGTGCGCCGCGCGGCCTGGACCACCTTGTCGATGTCGAGATAGCTCTCCCGCGCCGGGGCCGGGCCGAGGCGGACCGCGACATCGGCCTCGCGCACGTGGCGTGCGCCGGCGTCGGCGTCGCTGTAGACGGCCACCGAGCGGATGCCCAGCGCGCGCAGGGTGCGCAGCACGCGCACCGCGATCTCGCCGCGATTGGCGACCAGGACGGTGTCGAAGCTCCGGTTCGTCTCGGTCATCGCGCTCACATCCTGAAGACGCCGTAGGAGACCGGTTCCAGCGGCGCCTGCCCGCACACCGCCAGTGCCAGGCCGAGCACGGTCCTGGTATCGGCCGGGTCGATCACGCCGTCGTCCCACAGCCGGGCCGTCGAGTAGTAGGGATTGCCCTGGTGCTCGTACTGCTCGCGGATCGGGGCCTTGAAGGCCTCCTCGTCCTCGGCGGACCAGGGGTTGCCGCTGCTGTCGAGCTGGTCGCCGCGCACGGTGGCCAGCACGGAGGCGGCCTGTTCGCCGCCCATCACCGAGATGCGGGCGTTGGGCCACATCCACAAGAAGCGCGGGGAATACGCGCGCCCGCACATGGAGTAGTTGCCCGCGCCGTAGGAGCCGCCGATGACCACCGTCAGCTTCGGCACCCTGGCGCAGGCCACCGCCGTGACCATCTTCGCGCCGTGCTTGGCGATGCCGCCCGCCTCGTAGTCGCGGCCGACCATGAAGCCGGTGATGTTCTGCAGGAACAGCAGCGGGATCTCGCGCTTGTCGCACAGCTCGATGAAATGCGCGCCTTTGAGGGCGGATTCGGAGAACAGCACGCCGTTGTTGGCGACGATGCCCACCGGGTGGCCGTGGATGCGGGCGAAGCCGGTGACCAGGGTGGCGCCGTACTCGGCTTTGAACTCGTGGAAGCCGCTGCCGCCATCGGGACTGCCGTCGACCAGGCGGTGGATGACCTCGCGCACGTCGTAGGGGGTGCGCGGGTCGACCGGCACCACGTCGTAGATCTCCTCGGTGGGCAGCGCGGGCGCGACGGGCTCGCGGACCTCCCAGGGGACGGCCGGACGCGGTCCGAGGGTGTCGACGATGCGGCGCACGATGCGCAGGGCGTCGCGGTCGTCCTCGGCGAGATGATCGGTGACGCCGGAGGTGCGCGAGTGCAGCGCGCCGCCGCCGAGTTCCTCGGCGGTGACCACCTCGCCGGTCGCGGCCTTCACCAGCGGCGGCCCGCCGAGGAAGATGGTGCCCTGGTCGCGCACGATCACCGCCTCGTCGCTCATCGCGGGCACGTACGCGCCGCCCGCGGTGCACGAGCCCATGACCGCGGCGATCTGGGCGATCCCCTTGGCGCTCATGGTGGCCTGGTTGTAGAAGATGCGGCCGAAGTGGTCGCGATCGGGGAAGACCTCGTCCTGGCGCGGCAGGAAGGCGCCGCCGGAGTCGACCAGGTAGACGCACGGCAGGTTGTTCTGCAACGCGACTTCCTGGGCGCGCAGGTGCTTCTTGACCGTGACCGGGTAGTAGGTGCCGCCCTTGACGGTGGCGTCGTTGGCCACGATCACGCACTCGCGCCCGGAGACCCGGCCGATGCCGGTGATGATGCCCGCGCCGGGGCACTGGTCGTCGTACATGCCGTAGGCCGCCAGCGGGGACAGTTCGAGGAACGGGCTGCCCGGGTCGAGCAATTGGTCGACCCGCTCGCGCGGCAGCAGCTTGCCGCGCGCCACGTGCCGTTCACGCGCCTTGGCGGGCCCGCCGAGCGCGGCGGCCGCCAGCCGTTCCCGCAGTTGCGCGGTGAGCGCCCGGTGCGCCGCGCGGTTGCCGACGTCCTGCGTGATCGTCATCCCGCCTCGCTTGTCCTGAGGGTGGTCCGTCGCGCCCGAGCGCGGCGGAAGGTCCGG
>Ga0079224_100000889_pt1 | contig 32166 bp, 23 predicted proteins | sample Stecom2015_FD_80414 | JGI IMG/M metagenome (GOLD analysis project Ga0079224, IMG submission 80414) | Agricultural soil microbial communities from Utah to study Nitrogen management - Steer compost 2015 | ecosystem: Environmental > Terrestrial > Soil > Agricultural land | place: USA: Utah... | reverse complement strand
CCCCACGGCCCCCCCCCAGGAGCCCACCCCGACCCCGACCACGCCCGAGGAGCCCACCCCGACCCCGACCACGCCCGAGGAGCCGACCCCGACCCCGGAGGAGTCGCCGAAGCCCACTCCCCCGGCTGACGACAAGCCCGGTCTGCCCGTGACCGGTGCCGCGCTGGGCGGTCTGATCGCCGCCGCGGTCGTCGCGGTCGGCGGTGGCGGCACCGCGATGTTCCTGGCCCGCCGGCGCAAGAGCAACGCCGACGACGCCTGATCCGCTCCGCCGGCCCGGCCGGTGACGCGGGTTGAGCCCCAGGGGCCCCGCCGCTGATGCGGCGGGGCCCCTGCCGTGTCCGGGGAGGACCGCTCCCCGGCCGGGGAGCCCGCCGACACGACGGCGCCCCCGGGGAGATCCCCGGGGGCGCCACGGTATCCGCGTCCGGCCGTCAGACCGCGTAGGAGCACCGGGACAGCAGGTCGCCGCCCCACCGGTCGCGCAGCGCCGCCTCCACGGCCGCGCCCACCTGGTAGGCGCGGTCGTCGGCCAGCGTCGGCGCCATGATCTGGAGCCCCACCGGCAGGTCGTCCTCCGGGGCGAGCCCGCACGGCACCGACAGCGCCGCGTTGCCCGCCAGGTTCGTCGGAATCGTGCACAGGTCGGCCAGGTACATCGCCATCGGGTCGTCGGTGCGCTCGCCCAGCCGGAACGCCGTCGTCGGCGTGGTGGGCGAGACCAGCACGTCGACGTGCTGGAAGGCCGCGTCGAAGTCGCGCTTGATGAGCGTGCGCACCTGCTGGGCCGAACCGTAGTAGGCGTCGTAGTAGCCGCTGGACAGCGCGTAGGTGCCCAGGATGATGCGGCGCTTCACCTCCGGCCCGAAGCCCTCGGCGCGGGTCAGCGACATGACCTCCTCGGCGCTGCGGGTGCCGTCGTCGCCGACCCGCAGGCCGTAGCGCATCGCGTCGAAGCGGGCCAGGTTGGACGAGCACTCGCTGGGCCCGATGATGTAGTACGCCGCGAGCGCGGCGGTGAAGCTCGGACAGGACACCTCGACGACCTTGGCGCCCAGGGACTCCAGCAGCTCGACCGCCTCGGTGAAGCGCTGGAGGACACCCGGCTGGTAGCCCTCGCCGGACAGCTCCTTGACCATGCCGATGCGCATGCCGGAGACGTCGGCGCGCCGGGCCGCCTCGACCACCGGGGGAACCGGCGCGTCCACCGAGGTGGAGTCGCGCGGGTCGTGCCCGGAGAACGCCTCGTGCAGCAGGGCCGCGTCCAGGACGTTGCGGGCGAACGGGCCCGGGGTGTCCAGGGAGGAGGCGTAGGCGATCACGCCGTGCCGCGAGGAGCTGCCGTAGGTGGGCTTGACCCCCACGAGGCCGCACACGGCCGCGGGCTGGCGGATGGAGCCGCCCGTGTCGGTGCCGGTGGCCAACGGGGCCTCGAACGCGGCCACGGCGGCCGAGGAGCCGCCCGAGGAGCCGCCGGGGACGCGGTCGGTGCTCCACGGGTTGCGGGTGGGGCCGTAGGCGGAGTTCTCCGTGGAGGACCCCATGGCGAACTCGTCCATGTTGGTCTTACCGAGGATGACGAGTCCGGCGTCCCGCAGGCGTTCGGTGACGGTGGCGTCGTAGGGCGGCTGCCAGCCCTCCAGGATCCTGGAGGCCGCGGTGGTGGGCATGTCCTTGGTGGTGAACACGTCCTTGTGGGCGACGGGCACCCCGGCCAGCGGGCCGAGTTCCTCGCCCGCGGCGCGCCGGGCGTCCACCGCGCGGGCCTGGTCCAGCGCCTTTTCGGCGGCAACGTGCAGGAACGCGTGGATCTGGCCGTCGACCGCCGCGATCCGGTCCAGGTAGGCCTGGGTGGTCTCGACCGCAGAGGTCTCCCCCGAGGCGATGGCCGCGCCGAGTTCGGCGGCGCTCAGCCTGATCAGCTCGGTCATTCTTCCTCCCCCAGGATCTGCGGCACCCGGAACCGGCCGTCCTCCACCGCTGGGGCCTCCGCCAGCGCCTGGTCGTGGTCGAGACCGGGCCTGACCTCGTCAGGACGGTAGACGTTGGTCAACGGCAGGGCGTGCGAGGTCGGCGGGACGTCGCCCTTGGCGACCTCCTGCACCTTGGCCACAGCGGAGATGATCACATCGAGCTGGGCGGCGAGCTGGTCGAGCTCGTCCTCGGGCAGCGCCAGCCGCGCCAACCGGGCGAGGTGTGCGACCTCATCGCGGGTGATGGCGGACATGGATTGCAAACCGTTCCTTCGGCAGATTCGGACAGGTCAATCCTATGGCTGCCGCGGGGTGGTCGGTGGTCTCACGCCGCTCCGGGGCCAGGCCGGGCCGGCGTGGCCCGTCGTCGGAGAGGTCTCCAGGCCGCCGTGTTCGAGCAGCCATCCGGTGACGGCTCCGGCGTCCAGCGGCGGGGTGAAGTACCGGCCCTGCGCCGCGTAGCAGCCCAGGGAGCGCACGGCCGCGGCCTGTTCCGCGTTCTCCACCCCCTCGGCGATGGCGCGCAGCCCCAGGGCGTTCATCAGGTCCACGGCGGCGGCCACGACCACCTTGCCGTCGGAGTCGTCGGTCACGTGGCGGACGAACGACCCGTCTACCTTGACCTCGGTGACCGGGAGCCCGTTGAGCCGGGCCAGGGTGAAGTAGCCGGTGCCGAAGTCGTCCAGGGTCACCGCGACACCCAGTTCCGCCAGGGCCACGATGACGGGGACGACCGCCTCGGCGTCGGAGACCAGGACGCGTTCGCTGATCTCCAGCCGCAGCGCCCTCGGCTCCAGCCGGTGCCGCCGCAGCCCGGCCTCGATGCTCTCGGGCAGGGTCGGGTCGAGCAGTTCCCGGGCGGACAGGTTGATCGCCACCGGGAGCGCGATGCCCTCGCTCCACCAGCGGGCGGCCTGTGCGCAGGTCTGCTCGATGACCTCGTGCGTGAAACTGCGCATCAGGTAGGACTGCTCGATCATGGGGACGAACTCCTCCGGCGGGAGGACGCCCCGGCTGCTGTGCCGCCAGCGCACCAGTGCCTCCAGCGCCACGACGCGTTCGTCGTCCAGGGAGACGATCGGCTGGTAGAACATCTCCAGCTCGCCCTCGATGAGCGCGCGGCGCAGTTCACCGAACAGGCTCAGCCTGGCGGTGGAGTTGCGGTCCTTGTGCGGGGCGTACACCTCGACCCCGGTGCGCTGCTCCTTGGCCACGTACATGGCCACGTCGGCACGCTGCATCAGCAGTTCGAAGTCGGGGGCGTGGTTGGGGTACAGCGCGATGCCGATGCTGGCCTCCAGGTCGAAGTCCATGCCGTCCAGGCGCATCGGTTCGGCCAGCGCGACCCGCAGCCGGGCGGCGACCTCCCGGGCCGAGGCGGTGTCGCGGATCTGGGGCAGCAGCACCGCGAACTCGTCGCCGCCCAGCCGCGCCACCAGGTCGCCGGGGCGCACGCTGTGGGTGAGGCGGTGCGCGACCGTCTGCAGCAGCCGGTCGCCGGTGGGATGGCCGAGGGTGTCGTTGACCTCCTTGAAGCGGTCGAGGTCGAGCAGCAGCAGCCCGACGCGCTGCCGGCGTTCCTGGGCCTCGACGAGCGCCTCCTGGGTGCGCAGGATCAGCAGTTTGCGGTTGGCCAGTCCGGTGAGTTCGTCGTGGTTGGCCTGGTACTCGCGTTTCACCGACAGCGAGGCGCTGCTGTACAGCGCGGCCAGCGGGAAGAAGAACAGCGGGACCAGCCAGACCGAGTGCGCCATGGCGACGACCACCAGCGGCGCCAGGCTGAGCAGGACGCCGGCGACGAAGAGGCGGTAGCCGAGGTCCTTCGTCAGCACCCGGTGCAGCGGGGTGCGTTCGTGCATGGCGACCGCGCACTCGACCAGGAGCAGGTTGGCGACGAAGTAGGCGCCCGCGGCCAGGACGAGCACCACCAGTCCGACGCCCTCGGGCACCCAGGGCACCAGCGGGGAGCGGGGGTAGGCCAGCTGGATGACGGCGTCGGCGACGCCGAAGCTCAGCGTGTACTGGGCGATGTTGAAGGCGATGCGGTGCGGCGCGTGGCCGCGGGCCGCACCGGCCAGCAGGGAGCCCACCGCCTGGGCCAGTCCGGCGACCGGCAGCCCGTAGTAGATGACGAGGGCGAAGGCGAAGGGCAGCGAGGTGGGGGCGCTGCCGCCCGCGGGCCGTTGCGCGGCGATGGGACGCAGTTCGCCGATGATCACCATGCACAGCAGGACCCACACGAGCGGCTCGGTAGCGAACACCTGGAGTCGGTCGGCCCCCAGCCAGATCAGGGACACGACGAGGAGAACGCAACCAGCCACCGTGGTACTGGCAAAGTACAGCCACAGCGGCGTCCCGACCCGGGGGCCGACATCCCGGGTGCTGTTGGGATCTTTCATGACGTCCTCGGGATGGTTCATGGAACGCGCGGACGGCTGAGTTCCCCCTCCGCCCCCTCGCGCCCCGCACGGGTTCTGACTCGACGGTTCCGGCCATCCCCCATGGCCGGAAACGGTCGTGAACGGCTTGTACCGCTGCTGGTCAGCTTACGCCGTTTCGTCACGAGGTGTCGCCGGTCGCAGACTTTAGGTAAACCGAAAACCGCTGCGGACAAGCCCCTCCCTCCACGGCGGCACCGGCTGGGTGATCTCCTGAACGCGTATCGTATTACTTCACTGGCCAGGTCAAACCGGCCCCCGGGAGTCCGGGGGCCGGTTTGTTCCGAAAAGGACGGTTCAGTCCTCGGGGGTCTCCCCCACGGCCAGCCGTGCCGCCGTGGCCGCTTCCGGCCCCTGGGTGAGCAGCACCCGGAACCCCGCCTCGTCGAGGACCGGCACACCGAGCTTGACAGCCTTGTCGTACTTGCTGCCGGGGTTCGCGCCGACCACCACGAAGTCGGTCTTCTTGGACACCGATCCGGTCACCTTGCCGCCGAGTTCCTGCACGGCCTCCTTGGCCCCGTCCCGGCTGTAGTCCTCCAGCGAACCGGTGACGACCACGGTGACGCCGTCCAGCAGCCGGGGGCCCTCGTCGGCGCCCTCCTCCGCCATGCGGACCCCGGCGGCCCGCCACTTCTCGACGATCTCGCGGTGCCAGTCGACCGCGAACCAGTCGACGATGGAGCGCGCGATGGTCGGGCCGATCCCGTCGACCGCCACCAGCTCCTCCTCACTGGCCTGGGCGATGGCGTCCAGGGAGCGGAAGTGGCGGGCGAGGTCCTCGGCCGCGCGGGGGCCGACGTGCCGGATGGACAGCGCGACCAGCACCCGCCACAGCGGGCGCCGCTTGGCCTCCTCCAGCTGCTCGAACAGCTTCTCGACGGTCTTCTTCGGCTCGCCCTTCTGGTTGGCGAAGAAGGTCACCACCTTGGGCTCGCCGGTCTTCGGGTCGATCTTCGGCTCGGCGGTGTCGGGGTCGAGGACCAGGGTGCGGATCGGCAGCAACTGCTCGACGGTGAGGTTGAACAGGTCGCCCTCGTCGCGCAGCGGCGGCTCGGCCGGTTCCAGCGGCTGGGTCAGGGCGGTGGCCGCCACGTAGCCCAGCGCCTCGATGTCGAGGGCCTTGCGTCCGGCGATGAAGAACAGCCGTTCGCGCAGCTGCCCCTTGCAGTAGCGGGTGTTGGGGCAGCGCAGGTCGACGTCGCCCTCCTTCTGCTGGCCGAGCGGGGTGCCGCACTCGGGGCACTCGGCGGGCATCACGAAGGGCCGCTCGGCCCCGGTGCGCTTGTCCAGCACCGGTCCCACGACCTCCGGGATGACGTCCCCGGCCTTGCGCACCACCACGGTGTCGCCGATCAGCACGCCCTTGCGGGCCACCTCCTGGGCGTTGTGCAGGGTGGCGAACTCGACCTCGGAACCGGCGACCCGCACCGGCTCCAGCACCGCGTACGGGGTGACCCGGCCGGTGCGGCCCACGCTGGTCTTGATGTCGAGCAGCGTGGTGGTGACCTCCTCGGGCGGGTACTTGTAGGCGATCGCCCAGCGCGGGGCGCGGCTGGTGGAGCCGAGGCGGCGCTGCAGCGCGACGTCGTCGACCTTGACCACGACGCCGTCGATCTCGTACTCGGGGTCGTGGCGGTGCTCGGCGTAGTGGGCGATGTAGGCGCGGACCTCGTCGAGGCTGGAGACCACCCTGGTGCGGTCGCTGACCGGCAGCCCCCAGGCCGCCAGCATCTCGTAGGACTGCGACTGGTGGGTGAAGGCGACCCCGCGGTGCGCGCCGACGCCGTGCACCAGCATGCTCAGCGGCCGGGAGGCGGTGACCCGCGGGTCCTTCTGCCGCAGCGACCCGGCCGCGGCGTTGCGGGGGTTGGCGAACGGCGGTTTGCCCTCGTCGGCGAGCCGGGCGTTGAGCTCCTCGAACGCCGTGGCGGGCAGGAACACCTCACCGCGCACCTCCAGCAGCTCGGGCGCGGGGTGCACGGACTCGTCCAGGCGGAGCGGGACCGCGTCGATGGTGCGGATGTTGAGGGTGATGTCCTCGCCGACCCGGCCGTCCCCGCGGGTGGCGGCGCGCACCAGGCGGCCCTTCTCGTAGACCAGGTCCACGGCCAGGCCGTCGATCTTGAGTTCGCACAGGAACGCCTCGACCGGGACCTCGGCGCCGACCCGGTGCGCCCAGGCCGTCAGCTGCTCGTCGTCGAACGCGTTGTCCAGGCTCTGCATCCGCTCCAGGTGCTCGACCGGCGCGAACTCGTTGCTGATGGGGGCGCCGACCTTCTGGGTGGGCGAGTCCGGGGTGACCAGCGACGGGTACCGGTCCTCCAGCTCCCGCAGCTCCGCCATCATCCGGTCGTACTCGGCGTCGGAGACGATCGGCGATCCGAGGTAGTAGCGGTAGCTGTGGTCGTCGAGGTCCTGGCTCAGCCGCGCGTGCCGTTCCCGCACGTCGGCGGGGATGTCGTCGGCGGGGGTCGGGTGTGGTGCGCTCACGCACGCGTCCTTTCGTTCACTGCCGGGCCCGCGGCTCCTCGCGCAGCACCCGCGCCGCCTCGCGGCACAGGTCGAGTGCGGCACGGGCATGGCCCGGCGACGCCCCGGCCAGCCCGCACACGGGGGTGATGACCACGTCACGGGTGGCCTGTTCGGGGTCGAAACCGATCCGGTGCCACAGTTCACGTACTGGTTCGACAGTATCGACAGGGGGTGACAATCGGCGGTCGACGGCGGGGACCACGCCGAGCAGGAGGCCCACCCCCGACTCCACCGCCGCTCCGATGGGCTCGTCGGACTCGCGGGTCAGGTGGGTGGCGTCGAGGCTGAGGGCGCGCGCCCCGGAGCGGCGCAGCAGGTCCACGGGGACCCGGGGGGCGCAGCAGTGTGCCACGGGATGGCCTCCCGCGTCGCCGATCGCGGTGAACAGCGTGCGCAGCCGCTCCTCGACCACGACCCGGTCCACCGCGCGCAGCCGGCCGTAGCCGCTGGCGGTGGGCACCGATCCGGTGAGCACGGCGGGCAGGGACGGCCCGTCGACCTGGACGAGCAGGTCCGCTCCGGGCACCCGGGCCCGCACGTCGGCCAGGTGCGCGAGCAGCCCCTCGACCAGCGACTCGCACAGGTCCGCGACGGCCCCGGGGTCGGCCAGCATCTTCTCGCCGCCGCGCAGCTCCACCGAGGCGGCCATCGTCCACGGCCCCGCCACCTGGATCTTCAGTGGTCCGGTGTACTCGGCGGCCTGCTCCTCCAGGGCGTCCAGGTCCCAGGAGAGGAAGCTGCGCGCCCGCACCAGGTCGCGTCCCGCGCGCTGGGTGACCCGCCACCCCGAGGGCTGCACCTCGACGGGCAGTTCCACCAGCAGTGCCCCGGTGCGGCCGATCATGTCGGCCCCGGCGCCCCGGCCGGGCAGTTCCGGCAGGTGCGGCAGGAGGGGGAGTTCCCCCAGGACGGTGCGGACGGCTTCGCCCGGGTCGGTGCCGGGCCAGGACCCGATTCCGGTGTAGGCCCCCGGCTGCCAGGGGTGGCGCTGCTGCTCGTTCACGAGGCATCAGACTAGACGACTCACGCCCGGGAACCGCGACGTCCGGGTCCTCGGGGCCATGCTCGACCGCGGGGCATGGCCCTGCGGACACGATCACCGACGGCGGGCGCGGCTCCGCTACTCCGCCGGGGCGGTCGCCGGTTCCGTCCGCCCGGCCTCGGCCGGCGCCTCGTCCGGCCTGCGGCGCCGCCACGCGACGAAGGCCGCGGCCGCGGCGAGGACCAGGACCGCGGCGGCCGCGGCCAGCCACGGCGAGTGCAGGAACAGCCCCCACCAGGCGGCGAGGACCGCCATGCCGCCGAGGCTGTAGATCGCGGCCCAGGCCAGGCAGCCCGGGAACATCGCGGCCAGGTAGCGGGTGAAGCGCATACGCATCGCGCCGGAGGCGAGGTTGACCGCGGTCTGGACGCCGACCGTCAGGAAGCAGAGGGTGACCGCGGGCGGGCCGAACCGGTTGATGAGGTTCTCCGCCCGGGCCAGGCGGGGACCGATGCGCCGGCCGATCCGGGAGCGGTGCACTCCGGCGCCGAGCCCCCGGCCGAGCCAGTAGGTGGCCTGTGCCCTGGCGAAGACGATGCCGAGCAGGGAGAGGTAGACCACCCAGAACGGACGCCCCTCCAGGAACTCGTACGGCACCGCAACCCTCCCTACACTCGGGAGAACTATGCTATGCCTTACCTAACTTGAATGACAGAGCCGGAGGAAAGGAACATCCGGGACTTTTGACATGGTCCGCCCGGCGGTTCAGCCCGCCGCTGCCCGTTCCGCCCGTGAGGTGGCGGCGATCGTCGCCGACCCCATCACCACGTCGCCGTCGTAGAGCACCGAGGCCTGCCCCCGGGCCACCCCGGTGGCGGGCGTGTCGAGCAGGATCTCCACCTGTCCGTCGTGCTCCCGGGCCCGGCAGGAGTACACCTCGCCGTGGGCGCGCAACTGGACGGTGAACGGCGTCCACTCCCCCGGCGGCTCGCACCCGGACCACACCGGCCGCTCCCCGACGATGCGGTCCACCGCCAGCGCCTCGCGCGGTCCCACGGTCACCGTGTTGCTCACCGGCTCGATCGACAGCACGTACCGGCGGTTGGGCGCCCCGCTGAGGTTGAGCCCCCGGCGCTGGCCGACGGTGAAGGCGTGCGCGCCGTTGTGCTCGCCCACCACCTGGCCGGTCTCGTCCACGATGGGACCGGGGGCACTGCCGAGCCTGCGCTCCAGGAAACCGCTGGTGTCGCCGTCGGCGATGAAGCAGATGTCGTGGCTGTCTGGCTTCTCGGCCACGGCCAGGCCCCGGCGCGCGGCCTCGACGCGGACCTCCGCCTTGGTGCAGTCGCCCAGCGGGAACATGGAGTGCGCGATCTGCTCGCGGGTGAGCACCGCCAGCACGTAGGACTGGTCCTTGGCCGCGTCCACGCTGCGCCGCAGCCTTCCGTTGTCCAGCCGCACGTGGTGCCCGGTGCACACCGCGTCGAAGCCGAGCGCCAGCGCCCGCTCCAGCACCGCCTGGAACTTGATCTTCTCGTTGCACCGCAGGCACGGGTTGGGGGTGCGTCCGGCCGCGTACTCGGCGACGAAGTCCTGGACGACGTCGCGGTCGAACTCCTCGGCCATGTCCCAGACGTAGAACGGGATGCCGATCACGTCGGCGGCCCGGCGCGCGTCCCGGGAGTCCTCGACGGTGCAGCAGCCGCGCGCACCCGTCCGGTAGGACTGTGGGTTGGCCGACAACGCCAGGTGCACGCCGGTGACGTCGTGCCCGGCCTCGACGGCGCGTGCGGCGGCCACAGCGGAATCCACGCCGCCCGACATGGCGGCCAGTACTCGCAGAGTCATAGCGGTTCCAGCCTAAGCGCTCCCCCGGACCGCACCCACCCATTCGGCGTCCGCACCGCGGCGGCACGCCGCCCACGGCCGGAAGCACCCGGGGACTCTGCGAAAATCGAGGTATGGCTCTGTTCCGTCGCCGCCGCTCAGCCGACTCCGAGTCCGCCGTCGCCATCGACGACTTCTGGTCCGCCTGGACCGACGTCCGCGACGCCCTGGCCTCGTCCGTGGACGAAGGGGCCCCCGTCGCCGCCGAGGCCGCCCAGCGCCTCGACGAACGGGTGCGGCGCATCCACCCCTCCCTGTCCTGGGAGGTGTCGCGCGCCCCCGAACCGGGTCCCACCGACCTGGCCTCCCTCGGCTCCCTGGACAGCCCCGAGGCGCTGCTGGCCAGCCTGGAGGACGAGCCCGCCTCGGCGCGTGCGTCGTACGCGCTGACCCTGCGCGCCGGGGCCGACGACGAGGCCCGCGTCCTGGCCGAGCGCTGGTACCGCGCCGCCCCCGAGGACGCCGACTGGGCGTTCTTCCCCGCGCGTCCCGCCGACCACGCCCAGCTCACCCGGGCGACGACCTGGGACGACCACGAACTCGACCTGGCGCACACGTCGGTGTCGCTGCGCGTGGACCACTCCAGCGGACGGATCGAGGTCGGGGTCTACCACCCGGACTTCATGTTCCTGCCGGAGGAGACCCGGCGCGAGGTCGCCGAGCACGTGGTGCTGCTGGCCGTGGGCGAGGACGACCTGGTGCGCTGGATCGGCTCGGTGCACCCGCTGGTGGAGAAACCGCTGGACCCGCTGCCGCCGACCTCGATGCCCTCGGTGGTGCGGCAGCTGTCCGGGATGGGCGGCGGAGGCGGCTGGGTGACCCTGCAGGGCCGGATTCCGCTGCGGGGGGCGCTGCAGTTGTCGGCGCGCTATCCGCTGCACCGCCGCGACTACCCCGCGCTCACCCTGTACGCGCAGGTCATGGTCTCCTACGCGGAGACCGACGAGGACCGCCTGCCCACCGGGGCGTCGGCCTCGGCGCTGGAGGCCTACGCCCTCGGGCTGCGCGAGATGCTCGGCTCCAACGGCGCGCTGTTCGCCGTGCAGACGGTCGGCGGCCAGCGGGTCCTCCACTTCTACCTGGACCCGGAGTCGGGCATCCTGCCCGAGTTCGAGAAGGCCGCCCGGGGCTGGTCGGAGGGCCGGGTGTTCGTCACCAGCGCGCTGGACCCCGAGTGGCGCACCATCGACCAGATCCTCAAGCCCATCCGCAAGCAGTTGGGGCGCTGAGCCCCGCCGGGGCGCCGCGCCGCCGGCGGTCCGGTCCCCGGAGCCGTTTCCGGCCCTCCCGATGACGTCGGGACCAGGGTCGTGGCCGGTCAGCTCCGGCGGCGGGCGCGGGCCTCCCGCGCCCGTGCCACGGCCGGGCCGATGGCCTCCGCCAGGGCCTTGACGTCGGCGGAGGTGGAGCCGCGGCCCAGGGAGAAGCGCAGCGCCTCCCGCGCGGTGTCGGGATCGGCGCCCATCGCCAGCAGCACGTGGCTGGCTTGGGAGACCCCCGCCGAGCAGGCCGAACCGGTGGAGCAGCAGATGCCCTGGGCGTCCAGCAGCATGAGCAGGGCGTCGCCCTCGCAGCCGGGGAAGCCGAGGTTGGCGATGCCCGCCAGGCGCTCGGCGGGGTGGCCGTTGACCCGGACGTCGGGGACCGCCGCGCGCACCGCGTCGACCAGTTCGTCGCGCAGCGCCGCCAACTGGGCCGCGTGCTCGGCGCGTTCGGCGACCGCCAGGCGCACCGCGGTGGCGAAACCGCGCAGCAGCGGGGTGGTCAGCGTCCCGGAGCGGACGTCGCGTTCCTGGCCGCCGCCGTGCAGCACCGGCACCGGGTCGACGCCGCGGGCCAGCAGCAGCGCCCCCACGCCGACCGGTCCGCCCAGTTTGTGCCCGGTGACGGTGAGCGCCGACACCCCGCTGGCGGCGAAGTCGACCTCTTCGACGCCCACCGCCTGCACCGCGTCGGTGTGGAACCAGATGCCGTGCTCGGCGGCGACCGCGGCGAGTTCCGCGACCGGCTGGACGGTGCCGACCTCGTTGTTGGCCCACATCACCGAGACCAGCGCGACGCTCGCGGGGTCGCGTTCGATCGCCGCGCGCAGCGTCTCGGGGGAGAGCCGCCCGCAGGCGTCCACGGGCAGCTCCTCGACGAGCGCGCCCTGGTGGTCGGCCATCCAGTGGGCCGGGTCGAGGACGGCGTGGTGCTCAACCGCGCTGACCAGGATGCGCCGCCGCGCCGGGTCCCGGGCGTGCCGCGCCCAGTACAGGCCCTTGACCGCGAGGTTGTCGGCCTCGGTGCCGCCGCTGGTGAACACCACCTCGTGCGGGGTGCAGCCCAGGGCGTCCGCGAGGGTCTCGCGGGCCTCCTCCACCACCCGCCGGGCCTGCCGCCCGGCTCCGTGCAGGGAGGACGCGTTTCCGAGAACGCCGAACCCGTCCGTCAGGTCCGCGAGCACCTCGGGACGCACCGGAGTCGTGGCGGCGTGGTCGAGATAAACCATGACTTCTCCAGGATACGGCCGAGAGCCGGGCGGGGGGTTTTCGACCTCATGGCGGACGGCAGACCCCGCGGGCTGTTCCGTTCGACCAGGTTTCCGGCCTCCCCTCCCCGGCGTACCGCTGCGATCGCAACGCGTTCGGCTTCCCCGTGCCACCACACCGATGTCCTGACGAGCCCCGACGAGTGCTCTGAAGGGCCGATGACGGCACACCTGAAGTCAATTTGACAACCGAAAACCGGTTTTTCTCCTCAGGCGAAATCTGGAACTCCATCCGAATTCACCATGTTTGTCGGCCCGCCCTGGCAGAATCTTCTGTAATTTCCTCGTCGTCCCGGAGATCCGGCATCCATGAAGCTGCGCCAATTGATCCCCCCTGAAACCTGGGATGAACTGCTCCGCATCGGCACACGTCGCGTGTTCAGGGCCGATTCCCCACTCATGCTCCAGGGAGAGCCGCCCACCTTCGTCCTGGCCCTGACCGAAGGAACCGTCAAGATCACTGAAGACACCGACGATGGCCGACAGGTTCCTCTGGCTCTACGCGGCCCCGGCGACCTCTTCGGTGAGACCGGAGTGCTCCTCGAACAACCTCGCAGCGCAACGGCGTGGACCACCACCAGGTGCGTCGGCCATGCCATTCCCGCACCAACGTTCCGCTCCTTCGCCGAGCGCTGCAAACTGCACACCGACATCTACCGCCTGTCCGTGGCCCGTTTCCTGCAGCGCGAAGAGCACCTGAGCAACCTGCTGTGTCACACACCCGACGTACGCATGGCCCGTCTGCTCGGCCACCTGGCTGACGAGGTGGGAGAACCGCAGGGTGCCAACGTGGTCATCCACATCGGCATGAGCCGCGAAGAACTCGGACTCATGGTGAGGATGAGCAGGGCCACGGCCATCGACACCCTCCACCGGCTCCAGTCCCTCGGGCTCATCAGGTGCGGCAGGAAACGGATAGAGGTACTGAACCGAAGCGCTCTCCAGCGTTATTCCTCCGACTGACCCCGTGGTGTGATCCGACCCACTCGACAGGGTCCAGAATTCGACGGTCCCGCCAACAGATCCGGGAGACCCTCTTTTCACCCAACAGAACGGTTTGGAGGAAGACGTGAGTATTCCCCACTGGGAGAAACTGCCGCCCTACCGCGCCGTGGTCGCGGTGGACGCCCGCGACTTCAGTTCCCTGGACAGTGCCGGCATGCAGCGGGTCAACGAGAGTATCCGGGGCCTGCTCGCCCAGGCCATGTCCGCCATCGGCCTCAGTTCCTCTTGGGAAAAGCACTACTTCGGCCAGCACACCGGTGACGGGTACGTGGCGGGGCTCGACCCCGAGTACCTGCCCGCACTGGTCGGTTGCTTCCCGGAGGCACTGTGCGCCCTGCTCCGCGAGCACCCGCGTCCCGACGGGAAATCCTTCCAGCTGAGAGTGAGCCTCCACATCGGCCCGCTGCCGGACGACGGCCTCGGCGTGCCGATGGTGGAGACCCACCGTCTCCTGGATGATGACGGCCTCCGCCGCCTCCTGGCCCGTGCCACCCCGCGGCGCACCCCTTTGGCCATGATCGTCTCCGACCGGGTGTACGAGGACGTGTTCTCCAGCGGCCGGGCCACGGGCGGTGTGAGCGCGGAGGAGTTCACCCGGCATCTGGTCCGGGTCAAGACCTTCGAGAAACCCGCCTGGGTCCACATTCCGGGCATCGACTGGAACCTGGTCGACCGCGGACTGCTGCTCTCCGGCTCTCCTTCCCAAGAAGACCGGGGGCAGAAAGTGTCTCCCCCGGAAGGACCACAGCAGGCGCCATCGGCGGGGGGCATCGTCGCGAGCCGCGGCGACCGCAACTTCGTGGGCTACAACCAGACCATCCACGGTGGAGGCCACTGATGAGCGACGACCTCACCCCGTCCCCCGCTAATCCCAGCGGCGTTCACGACCACCCAACGGTCTACGCCCGGGGAGACAACAACATCCTGGGTATCAATCAGGAGATCAGGCAGTACATCTTCGACCAGGGTTTTCTTCCTGTCACGGAGATCTCGGACACCGCGTTGGCCCCGATCCGCGAGGGCCTCTACGTGGCGCCCCGCTCCACCGAGAACTGGGACGACCTTCCCGAACTCCTGGCTGCTCACGGGGTCCTGGTGCTGGTCGCCCCTCCCGGAACTGGTCGGCGTACCACCGCGCTGCACCTGCTGTCCGAACTCCTCCCCGAGGATCCGACCGTGGAGTTCTGGGCTGACTGGGACAAGCCCGAGGTGAAACGCCTCCCCTCACTCGACGGACACGGATGTGTCCTCGACCTCTCCTCGTTCAACGAAACCCCGGACGTCCGTTTCGGACAGGCCCTCGCCGAGTACGGCGGGGAGAAGCGCGAGAACCGGCTCCTCGTCGTCCTCACCACTCCCGAGACCTGGCGTGGCCAGTGGACCGAAGGAACTCATGCCTTCACGGTCGAGCTCGCCCCTCCCGACGCGCGTGAGCTGGTTCGCCGTCGACTCCTCTTCCACCGCCGGGACGACCTCCTGCCCTACCTCGACAGCGAGCAGCTCAAGCAGGTGTGGCAGGAGAGCCTGCGTGCGGGCGAAGCCACGGAGCTCAGCGATCACCTGCTCCGTCTGAAGCACCCGACCGAGCTTGACCACCTCAAGGAGCGGTTCACCGGCTGGCGCGCACGCGTCGAGAAACTACTGACTCCGCCAAACGACTTCGACAGGCTCCGACACGGTCATGTCGTCGCCCGTTCCGTCGTCTGGTCAGGTGCTCTCCACGAGGGCTGCCGAACCCGTTCGGTCATCCTCGGCTCAGAGGACTTCCTGGCCACGGCGGGGGTGGAGAGAGAGTCCGCGACAGTCTTCGCCGAACCCACGTCGAGGCGCAAGCTCGAACTGGCGGAGATGACCGAGGAGAACGGTCTCGCCTGCTTCAAGGACCGTCCGGCAGGACTCGACCAGGCAATCCTGAACCACCTGTGGAGGGGATACCCGAAGCAGCACCCCCTGCTCAACGAATGGATCAGGAGGGTGCTGGAATCCGGCGAGCTGAACAGCAAGGAGACCGCACTGGTCGCGCGGCGCGTGCTCAACCTCGCCGTCACGCACTCCGACACCAAACTCCTCGACTCCCTGCGCTCCTCCCTCGGCGAAAAGCACCGTCCGCTGGCGGTGGAACTCTTCACCGACGCGGCCCTGTCCCCCTCCGCTGGTGGGTCCTTCATGCGCCTCCGGCTCTACAACTGGGCCAAACACTCCGATCCCGAAACCCTCGCCCTCGTCTCCGAGATCTGCGGTGGCAAGCTCGGCGTCCAGATGCCGAAAATCGCGCTGACCAGGCTCACCCGGGTGGCAGAGAACGCTCCGTTCGGTTTTGCTCCCCTCCAGGACGCTCTCTCTACGTTGTTGGCGGAACAACCCCGCATCGCCGAACTGCTCGACCGGTGGCTGTGGAGGAGCGACACGGACACCGACCCTGTCCGGCTCCGTTTCCTGCTCGCTCTCGCCCACAGCGACGCGGGTCCCAGACTCCTCCTCGGGGACAACGCCGAACACGTGGCGGACCCTGCCAAGCGGAAGATCCTCGTCTCCTCCTTCCGGAGACTCATCAGCAGCCGGGACTCCGGTCCCAGCACACAGACGGCCGTGGACCGGTGGGGGGAACTGGAGAAAGCCGGACACCTCGGCCCCGAAATCACCGAACTGCTCGTCGACATCTACGACACTCCCCTGCCCCCCTCGGTCAGTGCGGCCTACCGGTACAACGACCCCTACTGGCGCCGCATCTGGGACCGGATCGTCGAGCGCAACCTGAGGGAATGACCCGGACACCGGAATGAGCATGTCCGTTACCAGGGCCTTGGGCGGGCGCGCACGGATCCGTACGCGCCTGCCCACCGCAATCCCCGGCGTCTCCGTGCGACTGCGCGGTGTTGCCCGCTACCGAGTGGAACCTGAGCGGCGGCTGACCCGCTCTGCCCGCTCAGAGCTGCGTCTGGTCGCGGTCCAGTCGGTGTACCTGATCGCCCGCGGCCTCACCCGGACCGCTGTCCCCGGAGAGGACCACGACATCGGCAACCGGGTCTCCCTGGCTCTGGCTCTCTGGCGGCAGCCGCCCTTCGGGGAACACCCCGATCTTCGGGAGCACCCCGCGTTTCAGAAGTATCCCGGCCTCCAGGTCTGTGCCCGGGTACGGCTGGGTCTGTCGCGCGCGGACCGAAAGCGGGTGTCCAGCTACCATGCGGAGCGCCGCCTCAAGCACAGTGAGGTGGCTTTCCACCGCGACCGACTCGACTACCTCCTGCGCGACACCGCCACCGCCCGGGCGTGGTGGACCGACCGTCACGGGATCTCCGAGGAGTCCCAGGAAGTGTTCGACCGGTTCTTCCTCCCCCTGCTCCGCGACGGGAGCGAACCCCGGGACAAGGCCATCAGGATCTCCGCCATCCTTGCCTCAGCCATCCGTCGCCTGGAGAACTCGTCGGCTGACTATCCGGGGTTCCTTCGAACCGCAGACGCGCTTCTCCGGCGTTACGGCCAGACGGACCTGGCCGACCAGCTCCCCGGCCTCTCCCAAGAGGCGGAAGGACTCGCCACACCCCGTTTCCCCGAAGAGCTCGACTGACAGGCGGCGGCCCCGGACGGAGGATCCGTCCGGGGCCGCCGCCGTGGAACGTGGCGCGCCTACTTGCGCTTGTTGATCTCCTCGGTCAGCTGCGGGGCGACCTTGTGCAGGTCGCCGACGACCGCGAAGTCGGAGATCTCCAGGATCGGAGCCTCGGGGTCCTTGTTGACCGCGACGATCGTCTTGGAGGTCTGCATGCCCGCCCGGTGCTGGATCGCGCCGGAGATGCCCAGGGCGATGTAGAGGTTGGGCGAGACGGTCTTACCGGTCTGGCCGACCTGGAAGGCGTGCGGGTACCAGCCGGCGTCGACGGCGGCCCGGGAGGCGCCCACGGCGCCGCCGAGCGCGTCGGCGAGGTTCTCCACGACGGAGAAGTCCTCACTGCCCACACCGCGGCCACCGGAGACCACGACAGCGGCCTCGGTGAGCTCCGGACGGGCGCCCTTCTCCTGCTTGACGCGGTCGGTGATCCGCGCGGCCTTGGCGGCGTCGGAGATCTCGATCTCGACGGCCTCCACCGCGGCGGCCCCGGAGGAGGGCTCGGCCGGAATGGCGTTGGGGCGTACGGCCACCACGGGGACGCCGCTGGTGACCTTGGCGTGGGTGATGACGGCGCCACCGAAGATGGAGTGCTCCGCGACCACCTCGGGGGTGACGTCCACCACGTCGGTGAGGACACCGGAGCCCAGTTTGACGGCGGTGCGTCCGGCGACCTCCTTGTTCTCGGCGGTGGCCGAGACGAGGACGGCGGCGGCGGACTTGTCGGCGGCGAGCTTGGCCAGCAGTTCGGCCTTGGGCGCCACGACGTAGTCGTCGATCTCGGCGGGGGCGGTGTAGATCTTCTCCGCGCCGTACTCGCCGAGCTTGGCCTTCAGCTCGTCGGTGGCCTCTCCCACGACCACCGCGGAGGGCTCTCCGATGCGGCGGGCCGCGGTCAGCAGCTCCAGCGTGACCTTCTTGACCTGTCCGTCGACGTGGTCGACGAGGACGAGGACCTCAGCCATGTTCTCTATCCCTCTCTCGTCTCGCCGTTACACGAACTTCTTGCTGGCCAAGAAGTCGGCGATCTGCACGCCGCCGCTGCCCTCGTCCTTGACGACGGTGCCCGCGGCACGCGGCGGAGCCGGCGCGAAGTCGACGACCTGGGTGGTGGCGTTGGCCAGGCCGACCTTGGCCGCGTCGATGCCCGCGTCGGCGATGCCGAGCTTGGCGACCGGCTTCTTCTTCGCGGCCATGATCAGCTTGAACGACGGGTAGCGCGGCTCGTTGATCTTCTCGACCACCGAGATGACGGCCGGCAGGGTGGCCTCGACCACCTGGTAGCCGTCGTCGGTCTGGCGCTGGATCTTCACCGAGGAACCGTCGATGTCGACCTTGTTGGCCAGGGTGAGCTGCGGCAGCCCCAGGTACTCGGCCAGGGCCGCACCCACCACGCCGGTGCGCGCGTCGGTGGACTCCGACCCCAGGATGACCAGGTCGTACTCAAGGGTGCCCAGCGTCTGCGCGATCGCGTAGGCGGTCTGCAGCGCGTCGGAGCCGGCCAGCGCGTCGTCGCTGACGTGCACCGCCTTGTCCGCGCCCATGGAGAGGGCCTTGCGGATGGAGTCCGTGGCCTGCTCGGGGCCGACGGTGAGGATGGTCACCTCGCCGCCGTGCTTCTCCTTGAGGAGCAGCGCCTCCTCGATGGCGTACTCGTCGAGTTCGTTGATCACGCCGTCGGACGCGGCACGGTCGACCGTGCTGTCCGCCGGGTTGAGTTTGCGTTCGGTCTCGGTGTCCGGGACCTGCTTGACCAAGACGACAATATTCATGTCGGTGGTCGACCTCCCTGCCCTTGTCTGCGCCGCCCTCGTGGACGGTCGGGGACGCGGGCGCGTCCGTGGTTTCTCCCCAAGAGTGCCAAACACCCGAACGGAATTCGGAGGCGGGTGGGCATTAACGCCCTCCCCTGCCGCGGTGTCCTGTGCTCTTGCTCTCCACACCAAATGTTACTGGCTAGTAGCATTTGGCGCGACCGCACTCCGCACACCCTTATGGGAAGGATATGACCAGGTCAGGAGCCGAACCACTCCGACGGTCCGGAGATCGGGTCCCAGGCCGGAACCAACTGCACCCCGAACACCACCAGGAACAGCGCGACCAGGCTGACCGCGACGATGGTGCCCCAGTAGACGTAGGGATTGCGGATGGTGATCTTGCTGACAAGCCACCGCGACTGGCGCTGCGCTCCCCGGGCGTGCGGACCGAACAGGAAGTTCATCAGCACCACGACGCCCAGCGCCCAGGCCCCCACCGCGTTCGCCGAACTGTTCCCGCTGACCATCCCGATCGCGATGCCCACCACGATCCCGGCGAGCAGGTAGCCCAGGCCGTAGAGCGCCGCGTGCCCCAGGGTGCGCAGCAGCGCCCACGGCATGCTCAACGCCACGACCACGTTGTCGGAACTGCGCGGACCGCGCTCGTGCAGCCGGCGGGCGTGCTCCCGCCTGGCGAGGTCCAGACCCCCCAGGACGGTAACCGCGAGGGTGCCCAGGAACAGGCCGATGGTCGGCAGCATGAGGGTCAGGCCGACGATGCCCAGCGCCACCGGGATCACCATCACCCACGGCAGCCGCCTGGCCTCCTGCTCGTCGTAGTACCCGTCGTCCTCGTCGTCCCCGAAGTAGTCGGAGATCCGGTCCTCGCCCCTGCGCCGGGCGCGGAACCGCTCCAGCAGGCTCGGCGGCTCGTCGTCGTAGTCGCCGCCCCGGTTCCGCCCGTCGTAGTCGACGGGGGTCAGGATGTCGCGGAACTCCTCGGGATGCAGCGTGGCGTCGTAGTAGTGGGCGTCGGCGCGGCGGCCTCTCCCGCCGTCGTCCTCGTCCTCCTCGGCGAAGCCCTCCGGGGCGACCATGGTGCTGTCCGGGGCCGCCACCTCCGCCACCGCGGTCCGGGGGCCCGGGTTCTCCTCGGGGTCCGCTTCCGGCGCGCGCTCCGGCAGGTCGGCGGCGACCGTGTGCGTGCCGGTGGCCCCGGACGGCCGGTACTCCTCCTCCATCCAGGGCAGGTCGAGGTTGAGCTGCTCGGTCTGGGCCACCAGCTCGGCCGCGGTGGGACGGGACCGGGGGTCGCGCCGCACCGCGGCCTGGACGATCGGGCGCAGCGCGTCCGGCACCCCGTCGAGGGTGATCTCGCCGTTGAGGATGCGGAAGAAGATCACCTCGAAGGCGCCCGCGCCGTACGGCGGGTTGCCGGTGGCGGCGAACGCGACGGTGGCGCCCCAGGCGTGGATGTCGGTGGCCGGGCTCAGGTCCGACCCCTCGATGACCTCGGGCGACAGGTAGCTGGGCGTGCCGACGAAGGTGCCGGTCTGGGTGAGCTTGGAGCCGTCCACCGCGTACGCGATGCCGAAGTCGATGATGATCGGCTCTCCGTTGGAGATGATCACGTTGCCGGGCTTGAGGTCGCGGTGGATGACCTCGGCCTCGTGGATGTCGCGCAGCGCCCGGGCCAGGCCGGTGACCAGGCGGGTCAGCGCGCGGCCGCGCAGCGGACCGTGGTTGGTCACGGTGGAGTCCAGGGTGGGGCCGGGGATGTACTCGGTGACCACCCAGGGCAGGGGCGCGGTGGTGTCGGCGTCGATGACCTCGGCGACGTTGCGGCTGCGCACCCGCTGCATGGTCATGACCTCGCGGGCCAGCCGCGCGCGGGCGATGTCGTCCCCCGCCACCTCCGCGCGCAGCACCTTGACCGCGACCAGCCGGTCCTGGGGGTCTACGGCTTGATACACGACCCCCATGCCGCCGTGGCCGATGCGCCGACGGATCTTGTACGGGCCGATGTACTCCGGCAGCTCCTCACCGTCGGGGAAACCTGCCGCCATTGCCATAGTGATCTCATCCCCTCGAACACCGCTTGGTGCAGCCTATCGGCCGGGATCCCCCGGACTCGTGCGGTAATGCCCGACTGCTCGGGAGCCGTGACCGCACAGGCCCGACGACACAGCTTCTCGGTGACACCGGACTGACGGCGCGGTACCACCGCGGTCTCTCACGCTAGCCGGATCGCGTACAGCCGCAAAGGGTGCGTTCGCGCGGCCTCACCCGTCCGGTGGAGTTGACTCCATGAGTATGACGGAAAAACCCGGGGCGGGGTTCCGCCCGATCCCGCCGTCCGACCGTCCCGTTCCGGCGTCCCCGCCCCTGGCCTGCGGCCGGTACGTGCGGTAGGGGGATTCTCATTCTGGGTGAGGGAGGGGCGGGGCGTCCGCCCCTCCCGTCAGGCCGGTCGGGCCAGGCCGTCGACGACCTCCGCGCCCGGCAGTTCGGCCAGGGCCGTGCCCGGCAGGACGAGCTTGGAGCGGCGCAGCCCGCTGCCGACCACCACGAGGGGCTGGGCGACCACGGCGGCGTCGACCAGGATCGGCCACTCCTGCGGCAGGCCCACCGGGGTGATGCCGCCGTACTCCATGCCGGTCTGGCGCACCGCCTCCTCTTGGGGGGCGAAGCTGGCCTTGCGCGCCTCCAGCCGGCGGCGGACCACCCCGTTGACGTCGGCGCGGGTGGTGGCGAGCACCACGCAGGCGGCCAGCCGGGCCTCCCCGCCGCGCCGGGCGGCGATGACGACGCAGTTGGCCGACGCCTCCAGGGGCACCCCGTAGGCTTCGCAGAAGTTCGCGGTGTCGGCCAGTTCCGGGTCGATGGCGGCGACCCGGAGCCGCTCCACCGGGGTGGTGTGCTTCCACGCGGCGATCGCGGCGGCGACCGGATCGGCCAGCAGGTCGGGCCGGTCAGCGGCGGCGTGGTCGGTCAGCTGCCACATGGCTCACCTCCCGGAGAACTCGGCCTTGCCGGGGCCCTGCTCCATGAAGCTGCGCATGCCGGTCTTCTGGTCCTCGGTGGCGAACAGCGCGGAGAACTGCAGCCGCTCGATCTCCAGGCCGGTGTCCAGGTCCACCTCCAGTCCGGCGTCGATGGCCTGCTTGGCGGCGCGCAGCGCGACCGCCGGACCGCCCGCGTAGCGGGCCGCCCGGGCCACCGCCGTGCGGTACACCTCCTCGGCGGGCACCACCTCGTCCACCAGGCCGATCCGCAGCGCCTCCGCGGCGTCGACGTGCCGCCCCGTGTAGATCAGGTCCTTGGCCTTCGCCGGGCCGATGAGCCGGGGCAGCCGCTGGGTGCCGCCGGCGCCGGGGATGATGCCGAGCTGGATCTCGGGCTGGCCGAGCTTGGCGTTGTCCGCGGCGATCCGGAAGTCGGCGCACAGCGCCAGTTCGCAGCCGCCGCCGAGGGCGTACCCGGTGATCGCGGCGATGACGGGCTTGGGGATGCGGGCCACGGCGGTGAAGCAGTCCTGCAGCGTGCGGGAGTGCGCGGACATGGCGGCGTAGTCCATGTCCGCCATCTCCTTGATGTCGGCTCCGGCGGCGAACACCCGCTCACCCCCGTAGATGACCGCTGCGGCCACCTTCGGGTCGGCGCCGACCTGGGCGGCGGCCTCGGCGATCTCCCGCTGGACCTGGCTGTTGAGCGCGTTCATCTTGGGCCGGTCGAGTCTGATGACGGCGACCGCCGGGTGCTCGGTGTCGGTCTCCACCCGTACGAACTCCCCCATGTGTCGCTCCTCTCCCTCGGTTCTTCGGTCCCTGCCGTTTCTGCCCTTCTCCCTATCACCTGCGGTTCCGCGGTCAGGGCAGCGCCCCACCCCGACGGGGGAACGCCAACGGTTGGCCCGGTCTGTCCCCCGAAACGGTCACCGGCGGGTGCGGCCGCTTCGCGGGGTCCGGACCCGTGGACAGAATCGCGGGGAGGGGACGCCCCCGGTCCGGTGACCCCGGGGGCGTCCCCTCCCTGCTCAGCCGAACAGCAGACGCAGCGTGCCCAGGTGGGCCGAGACCGCGTAGGCGGCTCCGAGCAGCAGCGGGCCGGCGACGACGAGCAGGGTGTCGGCGGTCCGCCAGCGGCTGACCCGGGCGTGCGACCGCGGACCGGTGCCAAACGCGCGGGCGTCCATCGCCGTCGCCAGCAGTGTGCCGGTGCGAATGGCGCGGACCAGCAGCGCGAACAGCTTGCCCAGGAAGATCGAGAGCGCGGCCAGCGGGTTGCGTCCGGCTTCCAGGCCGCGGGCCCGGCGGGCCAGGGTGACGGTGCGCCACTGGTCGGCCAGCAGCGGCGCCAGACGCAGCGCGGCGAGCACGCCCATCGCGGGCCGCTCCGGCACCCTGAGCCGCTGCACCAGGGCGTCGGCCAGGTCGGTGGGGTCGCTGCTGGCCGCGGCCAGCAGCCCGGGCAGCGCGATGGCCAGCAGGCGGACCGCCGCGCCGAACGCGCCCCAGGCGCCCTCCTGGCCGTAGAGCAGGTTGACCACTCCGGTGGAGACGCCCATGAGCAGGAACGGGACGCTCAGGACCAGCAGGGTGGACCGGCCGATGCCGCTGAACGGCACCACCGCGGCCGTGACGGCCAGCACCACTCCGCCGGTCACCGGGTCCACCGCGGGGATCAGGCCGAGTGAGAGGACGACCGCCGTGATCAGCTTGGCCGCCGGGTTGACGCCGAGCAGCCAGGACCGGACGCCGCCCGGCCGGCTCCGCCCGGGGGGCGGAGCGGTCTCGGTCAGGGGTGCGGAGTTCACCGTGTGTTCTCCGTTCCGGTGCGCAGGACCTCGGTGACCGCGCCGTCGGCGACCCGCAGTTCGACGTCGGCGAGGTGGTGCAGCAGCAGCGGGTCGTGGGTGGCCAGCACGATCGCCCGGCCCTGGGCGCGCAGTCCGTCCAGCAGTTCCACGAGTTCCACCCAGGTGCGGGTGTCCTGCCCGAACGTGGGTTCGTCGAGCACCAGCACGTCGGGGGCGTGCCGGGGGCCGGAGCTGAGCGCGGTGGCCACCGACAGCCGCCGCTTCTCCCCGCCGGACAGGGTGTAGGGGTGCTTGTCGGCGAGGTGGGCCAGCCGCATCCGGTCCAGCAGCTCGTCCGCCCGCGCGGCGGCCTCGGCCTCGTCCGCTCCCGCGCGCAGCGGCGCGAACCGCAGTTCGTCGCGCACGGTGGCGGTGACGAACTGGTCCTCGGCGTGCTGGAACACCGTGCCGACGTGCCGGGCGAGGCGCCGCGCCGGCCACCTGACCAGCGGGCGCGGGTCGGCGTCGGCGAGCGGGCCGCGCGGCAGCACCTGCCCCGCGGCCGGTTTCGCCAGCCCGGCCAGCGCCGTCAGCAGGGTGGACTTGCCCGCGCCGTTGGCCCCGGTGAGCGCGGTGGCGCTGCCCGCCTCGACCGTGACGTCCACGTCGCGCAGCACGGTCGCGGCCCGCCTCCGCCGCCCCAGGGGGGCCGGGGCGCGCAGGGCGCAGCGCACGGCCTCGACGAGGGCGGGGCCGCCGGGGGCGCGCCCCGTCCGGGGGGCGGGGTCGACGCCGGGCACCCACACGCCCCGCTCGGCCAGGGTCCGGCCGTGGTCGGCGAACACGGTGCGGGGGGCTCCGTCGGCGACGACGCCGCCGCCCGGTTCCACCACCACGACCCGGTCCACCAGGTCCACCACGTCGGCGACGCGGTGTTCGACGAGCACCAGGGTGGCCCCGGTGTCGGCGAGCAGGCGGGCGAGGACGCCGCGGACCAGCCGCGCGCCCGCCGGGTCGAGGTTGGCGGTGGGTTCGTCCAGCAGCAGCAGGCGGGGGCGCATGGCGAGCACCCCGGCGATGACCAGGCGCTGCTTCTCCCCTCCGGACAGCGCCGCCGTGGGGTGGTGCCGCCCGTGGGGGAAGCCGACGCGGGCGAGCGCCTCGTCCACCCGGGCCCAGATCCGCTCGCGGGGCACGCCGAGGTTCTCCAGCCCGAAGGCGACGTCGTCCCCGGCGCGGGCCATCACCAGTTGGCTCTCCGGGTCCTGCGCGACCAGGCCGACCGCGCCGCGCCGCCGGTTCGCCGGTTGCCCGTCGACCAGCAGCCGCCCCTCCTCCTCCCCGGTGAGGGCGCCGTCGGGTCCGGTGAGTCCGGCGAGCGCGTGCAGCAGGGTGCTCTTGCCCGCTCCGGAGGAGCCCAGCAGCAGCACGCGTTCGCCCGGCTCGATCACCAGGTCGACGCCGCGCAGCGCGTACTCGGCGCGTCCGGCGTGCCGCCATCCCCAGCCGGACAGTTCGACGCGCGCGCCGGCGCCGTCGTGGTTCGCGGTGCGCATCGGACTACCCCCGCGCCGAGGGGAAGGGGGCCAGCGCCCCGGCCGCGGCCAGGCGCGTGGTGAGCAGCCGCGACCCCGCCCCCGCGATGACTCCCGCGCTGATCAGCACGATCACCCCGTAGGTGACCTGGTGGGACAGCGGCCAGGTGATGTGGGAGGTGAGGTTGTCCCGGATGGCGGGGGAGATGCCCCCGGCGACTCCCGCCAGCACGGCCACGCCCATGCCCCAGTGGCGGTAGCGGAAGGCGAGGAAGGTCAGCTCGCTCAGCAGTCCCTGCAGGGCTCCGGAGACGAGGACGGACACTCCCCAGCCGGTGCCCAGCAGCATCTCCAGGGAGGCGGCCGCGAGCGAGGTCAGCAGGGCGGCGCCGGGTTTGCGGATGACGAGTCCGCCGAGGACTCCGGGGACCAGCCACATGCCGTAGAGGACGGCCTGGGCCGGGGGGAAGAAGGCGAACAGTCCGGTGGTGGCGCTCCACAGGGCGCTCCACAGCCAGAAGACGAGGCCGACGGCGACACCGATGACGGCGGACACCACGATGTCCACGGTGCGCCAGTGCAGCGGGGTGGTGCGGTCGTGCCCGGGCCGGGGGGCGGCGGGGCTGGTCATGGTCGTGATCCCTTCGCGTATCACGGAGGGCTCTGCGGCCAAGAGCGCACACCGGTGAGCCGGCGCCCGCCGGAGGAACCGGCGCGCGGGCGCACGCCACCGGCGGCGGTTCCCACGACTTCCTTCGCTGGCATTACCCAGATCAGGTGTGTAAGGGTCTGCGGCTGTGCCGCACTCTCAGCGCTGAGGCGCTCCCCTGTCGTTCGTTGTACTCCCACATTATGGCCACGGGGGAGCAACCGGGACCAGTGGCCTCCGCCGTACCGGGGCCGGCCACGTGCCCGGGCGGGCCGCGTCCCGGCTGCCGCCCCGGACGCGGCCGCGGTCCTCCCCGTCAGCGCAGCACCAGGCCGCCGATTCCCGTGGCGGGCTCGGGCACCACGGCCAGCCCCGTCTCGGCCGGGTGGGTCAGCAGCGGGTGCCGGGGGCGCACCCGGACCGTGTAGCCGCAGGCGCCCGCACGGTCCAGCGGGACCGTCCCGGTGAAGCGGACCAGCGGCCGCGCGACGTCCTGGGTCTCCAGTGGCGCCAGTTCGGTGTAGGAGGGGTCCACCAGTTCGTCGGACTCGTCGACACGGCCCAACGCCACCTCCACGCACAGGTCGTCGGGGTCGACGTCCCCCAGCACCAGGGTGGCGCGCACCACCAGTTCCCCGCCCAGCTGCGGCGGCTCCCCCTTGCCGGACACCTCGACGTGCTCGATGCGCACCCCCGGCCAGGCCCGGCGCACCTTCCGCTTCCAGGCGGCCAGTTCCCGGGCGCCGCGCTGCCCGTCGGCGGCGAGCCGCCGCGCGGAGAGCGCCGCGGGCTGGTAGAGCCGTTCCACGTACTCGCGGACCATGCGGGTGGCCAGCACCTTGGGTCCCAGCGAGACCAGGGTGTGCTTGACCATCTCCAGCCACCGCCTGGGCAGCCCCGCCTCGTCGCGGTCGTAGAACAGCGGCGCGACCTGCTCCTCGAACAGGTCGTACAGCGCCGCGGCCTCGATGTCGTCGCGCCGTTCGGGGTCGCCCACCCCGTCGGCGGTGGGGATCGCCCAGCCGTTGGAGCCGTCGAACCACTCGTCCCACCAGCCGTCGCGGACCGACAGGTTCAGGCCGCCGTTGAGCGCCGACTTCATCCCGGAGGTGCCGCACGCCTCCAGCGGACGCAGCGGGTTGTTCAGCCACACGTCGCAGCCGCGCACCAGCGCCCCGGCCAGCGCCATGTCGTAGTCGGGCAGGAAGACGATCCGGTCCCGCACCCGGGGGTCGTCGCTGAAGCGCACGATCTCCTGGATGAGCCGCTTGCCGCCCTCGTCGGCGGGGTGCGCCTTGCCGGCGATGACGATCTGGACGGGGCGTTCCGGGTGGCGCAGCAGCGCGGTGAGCCGCTCGGGGTCGCGCAGCATCAGGGTGAGCCGCTTGTAGGAGGGCACCCGCCGGGCGAAGCCGACGGTGAGCACCTCCGGGTCGAGCGCCTCGTCGATCCAGGCGAGTTCCGCCTCGGTGGCCCCGCGCTGCCGCCAGGAGGCGCGCAGCCGCCGCCGGGCCTCGACGACCAGCCGCTCCCGCAGGGTGCGGCGCATCCGCCAGAGCTCCTCCCCGTCCTTCTCGACGATCCGCTCCCAGCCCCGCGGCGTCTCGAACTCCTCCGGGTCGGTGACCAGGGACCGGGCCGCCTCCAGGGCCTCCTCCGCCACCCAGGTGGCGGCGTGCACCCCGTTGGTGACCGAGGTGATGGGGACCTCGTCGACGTCGAACCCCGGCCACAGCCCGCCGAACATCTTCCGGCTGACCGCCCCGTGCAGTCTGCTGACCCCGTTGACCCGCTGGGCGAGCCGCATCCCCATCACGGCCATGTTGAACACGTCGGGGTCCCCGCCCGGGTAGGTCTCGGCGCCCAGCGCCATGACCCGTTCCACCGGCAGGCCGGGGAGTGCGACGGGGCCGCTGAAGTGGCGTTCCACCAGTTCCCGGGGGAAGCGGTCGATGCCGGCGGGCACGGGGGTGTGGGTGGTGAACACGGTGCCCGCCCGGGTGGCTTCCAGCGCCTCGTCGAAGTCCAGGCCGGCGGTCTCGATGTACTCGCGCAGTCGCTCCAGTCCCAGGAACCCGGCGTGCCCCTCGTTCATGTGGAAGACCTCGGGCTCGGGGTGCCCGGTGCGGGCGCAGTAGGCGCGTACCGCGCGCAGCCCGCCGATGCCCAGCAGCAGTTCCTGGCGCAGCCGCTGCTCGTTTCCGCCGCCGTAGAGGCGGTCGGTGACGCCGCGCAGCTCCGGTTCGTTGTCCTCCTGGTAGGCGTCCAGCAGCAGCAGCGGCACCCGGCCCACGCGCACCACCCACACGTGCGCGGTCAGCAGGTGGTCGTCGGGCAGGGCGACGGTGACCCCGACCGGGTTGCCGTCGTCCTCCAGGCGGGTCATGGGCAGGCCGCGCGGGTCGATCTCGGGGTAGCGCTCCAGCTGCCACCCCTCGGGCGACAGCGACTGGGAGAAGTAGCCGTGCCGGTACAGCAGTCCCACGCCGATCACCGGGACGCCCAGGTCGCTGGCGCTCTTGAGGTGGTCCCCGGCGAGGATGCCCAGCCCCCCGGAGTACTGCGGCAGCGCGGCGTCGAGTCCGTACTCGGCGGAGAAGTAGGCGACCGCCGCCGGCGGCGCGGTCTGGGCGCCGTCGGCGAACCGCTGGTACCACAGCGGGGTGTCGAGGTAGCGGTCCAGGTCGGCGGCGGCCTCGTCGAGACGGGTTCGGAACTCCGCGTCGCCGGAGAGCTCCCGGAGGCGCTCCGGGGAGACCTCGCCGAGCAGCCGGACCGGGTCGTGGCCCACGGACTCCCAGAGTCCGGGGTCGACCGCGGCGAACACGGCACGCGTGGGGGCGTGCCACGCCCAGCGCAGGTTGGCGGCGAGCCTGCCCAGGGCAGCCAGCTCGTCGGGCAGAACGGTGCGGACGGTGAACCTACGAATGGCCTTCACGAAACGGGAGGCTAACCAACGGACCGACCGCTTGCGAGCCTTCCACGCCGCCGCACCGCAGATGTCGGCAAATCACGCCTGCCGCCTGGAAATCGCCACACCGGAGATCCTTCGGGAAAAAGATTTACCGCCGCTTTGAATGCTCGTGGCAGAAGCGTGAAGAACATCCGGGAGCGGCGTCGGAACACCTCTTATGTGACATGAAGAATTCCTCTGTGTTTCGAGCTGTTTACCCGTAGATCACGTTGATCACGCAGATGGGAGGGGAGGGGTTGGGGGTCCCGCTTCTCCTGCTCCCTTCCGCCCTCTTTGCTTCCCTACCCTTCGGGTGTGCTACTTGCCCACCGGGCGGATATGTGACTAGCCTCACAAAAATAAATCCGTTCGGACTGTCGGAGAGTGGAGAATTCAGCCCGACGATAGACACAGGAACGACTCACCCACACTCAGCCCCAAAGCGCCTCTTGAAGGTTTCTTGGGCGATTTTTGACAGCTAGGCTCGCCCTCTGCCGCACAACCGCCACAACCCGCCAAACCACCCGGACCTCAACATCTCGATGGTGCACCCGTGATCGGACGATTTCCCATTCTCGACGTCTCGCCCGTGGTCGAGGCCGGGACGGCCAAGGCCGTCGTCGGCGAGACCTTTCCCGTGCGTGCGACCGTGTTCCGCGAAGGCCACGAGGCACTCGGTGCGGGCGTGGTCCTCTACACCCCCGAGGGGCAGCGCCGGCCCCTCGTCCCGCTCCGCGAGGTCGCCCCGGGCACCGACCGCTACGAAGCCGAGGTCACCGTCACCTCGGAGGGGCGCTGGCACTTCGTCATCGAGGCGTGGGGCGACCCGTACGCGACGTGGCGCCACGACGCCGAGATCAAGATCCCGCTCGGCCAGGACGTCGACCTGATGCTGGAGGAGGGCGCCCGCCTGCTCGACCGCATCGCCCGCCGCGTCCCGCGCCGTCCCGCGATCGCCGAGATCGCCGCCGCCCTGCGGGACGAGTCCCGCCCCGCCCACGAACGGCTGGAACTCGCCGTGTCCGACCTCGTCCTCAGCGAACTGGCCGAGCGCCCGCTGCGGGAACTGGTCACCCGGTCCAAGCGCTTCCCCGTGGTGGTCAGCCGCCGGCGCGCGCTGTTCGGCTCCTGGTACGAGTTCTTCCCGCGCTCCGAGGGCGCGGTGCTCGACACCGAGGACGGCGAACCCCGCTCCGGCACGTTCGCCACCGCGGCCAGGCGCCTGCCCGCCATCGCCGACATGGGGTTCGACATCGTCTACCTGCCGCCCATCCACCCGGTGGGCCACTCCTTCCGCAAGGGGCGCAACAACTCGCCCCTGGCCCAGCCGGGCGACCCCGGGTCGGTGTGGGCGATCGGCTCCTACGAGGGCGGCCACGACGCCGTCCACCCGGACCTGGGCACCATCGAGGACTTCGACGCCTTCGTGGCCCGCGCCCGCGAACTCGGGCTGGAGGTCGCCCTGGACCTGGCCCTCCAGGCCTCCCCCGACCACCCGTGGGTCAAGGAGCACCCCGAGTGGTTCACGGTCCGCGCCGACGGCTCGATCGCCTACGCGGAGAACCCGCCCAAGAAGTACCAGGACATCTACCCGCTCAACTTCGACAAGGACCCCGAGGGGATCTTCGCCGAGGTGCGCCGGATCGTGCGGTACTGGATGTCGCACGGTGTGCGCGTCTTCCGCGTGGACAACCCGCACACCAAGCCGGTGTCGTTCTGGGAGCGCCTGCTGGCCGACATCGCCGCGACCGATCCCGACGTCATCTTCCTCGCCGAGGCGTTCACCCGGCCGGCGATGATGCACACCCTGGCCAGGATCGGGTTCCACCAGTCCTACACCTACTTCACCTGGCGCAACACCAAGCAGGAACTGGAGGAGTACCTCACCGAGCTCACCGGTGAGGCGGCCGCCTACATGCGCCCCAACTTCTTCGTCAACACCCCTGACATCCTGCACGCCTACCTGCAGCACGGCGGGCGCCCGGCGTTCGAGGTCCGGGCGATCCTCGCCGCCACGCTCTCCCCGACCTGGGGCATGTACTCCGGCTACGAACTGTGCGAGAACCGCGCGCTGAAGCCGGGCAGCGAAGAGTACCTCGACTCGGAGAAGTACCAGTACCGGCCGCGCGACTGGGACGCGGCCGAGGAGGCCGGGATCACCATCACCCCGCTGATCCGCAAGCTGAACTACCTGCGGCGCAGCCACCCGGCCCTGCAAGAACTGCGCAACCTGCGGTTCCACCACGCCGACCAGCCCGAGATCATCTGCTACTCGAAGCGGTTGGCCTCCGCCGACCAGGGGCGTGACGACACGGTCCTGGTCGTCGCCAATCTCGACCCGCACCACACGCGCGAAGCGACCGTCTGGCTCGACATGCCGGCGCTCGGCTTCGCCCCCGGCGACCACATCACGGTCACCGACCAGTTGTCGGGAGATTCGTATCACTGGGTAGAGGCCAACTACGTCCGCCTCGACCCGCACGTTCAGACCGCTCACGTATTCACAGTCACCTCTGCCTAGGGCCCCGACCCGAATCACGCCCGCATCCGGGGTCCTGTGGGAACGCAGTGGACAGCCAACACAGGTGGAGAAGTCGATGACCACACCCGAGCCGGTTCCCGGCACCAGCCGCACACCCCTCGTGTCCGTCCCGGACACGTTCACCCATGAGAAGCCGCGCGATCCCTACTGGTACAAGCACGCGGTGTTCTACGAGGTCCTGGTCCGCGGCTTCTACGACTCCAACGGAGACGGCACCGGCGACCTGCGCGGGCTCATCGAGAAGCTGGACTACCTCCAGTGGCTGGGCATCGACTGCCTGTGGCTGCTGCCGATCTACGAGTCCCCGCTGCGCGACGGCGGCTACGACATCTCCGACTACATGAAGATCCTGCCGGAGTTCGGGCAGATCGCCGACTTCATCGAACTGGTGGAGAAAGCCCACGAGCGCGGGATCCGGGTCATCACCGACCTGGTCATGAACCACACCAGCGACCAGCACCCGTGGTTCAAGGCCTCCCGGGAGGACCCCGACGGCCCCTACGGCGACTTCTACGTCTGGTCCGACACCACCGAACGGTACGCCGACGCGCGCATCATCTTCATCGACACCGAGCAGTCCAACTGGGCCTACGACGAGGTGCGCGGGCAGTACTACTGGCACCGCTTCTTCTCCCACCAGCCCGACCTCAACTTCGAGAACCCGGCGGTGCAGGACGCCATCCTGGAGGTGATGCGGTTCTGGCTGGACCTCGGCATCGACGGGTTCCGCCTGGACGCCGTGCCCTACCTGTACGAGCGTGAGGGCACCAACTGCGAGAACCTCAAGGAGACCCACGAGTTCCTCAAGCGGATCCGCGCCGAGGTGGACCGCCTCTACCCCGACCGGGTGCTGCTGAGCGAGGCCAACCAGTGGCCCGCCGACGTCGTCGACTACTTCGGCGACTTCGAGTCCGGCGGCGACGAGTGCCACATGAACTTCCACTTCCCGCTGATGCCGCGCATGTTCATGGCGGT
>Ga0079224_100000888_pt1 | contig 32206 bp, 24 predicted proteins | sample Stecom2015_FD_80414 | JGI IMG/M metagenome (GOLD analysis project Ga0079224, IMG submission 80414) | Agricultural soil microbial communities from Utah to study Nitrogen management - Steer compost 2015 | ecosystem: Environmental > Terrestrial > Soil > Agricultural land | place: USA: Utah... | reverse complement strand
CGCCTCGGAATGCGGCTGCAAACTCTGGTGGATCGAATGGGGCGGGCGCCTCGACACCGTCCACGACTCGGAGAAAATCAAATGGGAACTCTGGCGCGTCGTGTATGGAGTTTGGTACTACATCAAAAATTCCGGGAAATTCCCCGAAGCCGCCAACCTCACCTTGGAATGGGTCGGCCACATTCCGGGCAAACGCGAAAGCCGCCGCTTCGAAGGCCCTTTTATGCTCACGCAGAAGGACGTTGTTCATCGTCCACGCCATGCCGACGCCGTCGCCTACGGCGGCTGGAGCATCGACCTCCACCCCGCCGACGGCGTTTTCGCCGAGATCGCCGGCTCCCACCATCTGCATTCAAAAGGCCCCTACCAGATCCCGTTCCGCTGCTACTACAGTCGGAACGTCAAAAACCTTTTTCTCGCCGGGCGCATCATCAGTTCCTCGCACGTGGCCTTCGGCTCCACTCGCGTGATGGCCACCTGCGCCCTCGGCGGACAAGCTGTCGCCCACGCCGTCGCCCTCTGCCGCGAATTCTCCTGCCTGCCCGCCGATCTCAGCGCCGACCCCGCCAAAATCGCGCTTCTGCGCCGCAACCTCGCGCGCAGCGGCCAGGACCAATGGGGCGAGGCCGAAGCCGATCCGGAAAATCTCGCCTTGCACGCCGAGGTCACCGCCACCAGCCGGCTCCGGCTGGGCTCGCTTCCGTCCGCCGGCGCCTCATTCCTGCTCGGCGAAAAAGCTCCGGCCCAGTTATTCCACGCCGCCGCCGGCCCCGTTCCCGCCATCACGGTCACGCTTGATATCGAAACGGAAACAATCCTCCGCTTCGACCTGCTCACCCCGTCGCGCCCCGACCACCACACGCCGGATACTCTGCTCGGTTCGATTGAACGCATCCTTCCCGCCGGTCATGGCCAGGCCGTCCGACTCGATTTCGGCGTCACCTTGGCCGCGCACGCCACGTTGTTTTTCGTCATCCAGCCGCCCGATAAAAATCCATGCGCGACGCAGAACAAAGTATCCGTCGTTAGAATACATCATTCCGCCTCCTACCTCACCGGCTGGGTGAGGCTTCAATATAGCCGGGAAGAAAAAACCAGCCATATCGGCGGCGAGGATTATCCCATTTATTCGGCGCTCCGCCGTCCCCACGCGTGGCCGCTGGCTCTCGGCTTCGACCCGCCGCTCGATGTCTTCGCACCCGGCAACGTTCTCGACGGCCACATCCGCCCGATGAGCCGTCCGCATGCCTGGGTGGCCGACCCGGCGGACACCGCCCCCGCCCTGACGTTGCGCTGGAAAACCCCGCAAACCCTCGCGCGCGTCGATTTGTTTTTCGATGCCGACTACGATCACGCGATGGAGTCCGCGCTTTGGGGGCATCCTGACAACGCCTCCCCTTGCTGCGTCAAACGCTGGACCTTGCGCGACGACTCCGGCCGGCTGCTCCACACCTGCGACGAAAACCACCTGGCGCAAAACACCGTCCGTTTCGCCACCGCCGTCACCACCGACAGCCTTACGATCGAACTCCTCGAAATGAACGGCCCCGCGCCCGCCTCGCTCGTCGAAGTCCGCGCCTACGTCCGTTGAAATTCAAATAAAGCCCCTCACTCGACTCATCCTTTTTTTAGCCGCCGCCAGGCACGCGGTGACATTCCCATCACGCAACTGAACCTGCGCGTGAAATAATACGCGTCGTTGAACCCCGTCTGTTCGCCAATGGTCCGGATGGCCGCATCGGTCGTATCGAGTAGCTGGCACGCACGCTGGATGCGCAGTCGGATCAACCAGTCGATCGGGGCAAAGCCGGTCAACTGGCGGAACAACGCGCTGTAATGCGGCACCGAAAGCCCCGCGAGCCCGGCCAGTTCATCGAGCCGCATGGGCTGCGTGAGGTGCACCTGCATCCACTCGGCGGATGCCGCCACACGCTCCTGCGCCAACCGTCCGCCGGGCTTTCCCGGCGTCGCGCGCTGTCGCACGATATTGGCGAGCGCCGCCCGCAGCGCCGTGCTCGCCGAGACCAGGTTCGCCAGCGAATAGCCTCGCTCCAGGTGTTCCCACGCCGCTCCCAGATCAATCGCGGATGCGCGTTCGCCTCCAAGCGACACCACGCCGCCGTCCGCCGGCAGCTGCAGCAATTCCGCCCAACCCGCCACCTCCGCGCCCGTGATGTGCGCCCATTCGATCGTCCAGGCCGCATCCGTCCCAACGTCCGCCGCAAGCGCACCCTCTGTGCCATAAGCGTGGGGCTGGCCCCCCGGCAACCACGCCAGCGACCCGGGCTCCACCCGCAATTTTCCTCCGGCATTCCCTCCGCCTTCTTTCAACCGGACCCACCCGCTCCCCGAGGAACAAAGAATCACCACGGTCGCCTCCGCCCCCTTCGGTCTCACGACCAAGTGGCCCGCCGCGCGCGGAAATACCCCCGCATCCGTGACGAGCAACCCGCGGAGCAATGGGTGCGGCTGCGCGTTCCGACGCACGGATTCAGGCAGCACAACAAGATGCTGCCCGCGAAATGCATCGACCTTCCGCCCGGCGCCGCCGCCCGGCATTTTTTTAGTTTTCCGCATGATCCTTGGAATCTTCATCGGCTTTGATAACCATAAGACCGTGCAACTTTATCCGAATTCAGTCCATTGAAATATTGACGCCCCAAAGGATAGGATTGGGCAACACCCGCCGTTTCAGCCCCGACACTCCCGCTTCCCCTATCCGTCATGAGTTCCGTCACCGTCATCCGCGAACCTCTCGTCATTCCGACTTACCAGCCGCTCCCGCCCGAGCGGAATCCGATGTTTCTGGAGAAACGCGTCTATCAGGGCAGCAGCGGAAAAGTGTATCCCCTCCCCTTCTACGACCGCATCGCCGAGAAAAAAATCGACCGCGTCTGGGACGCCGTGTGGCTCGAAAATGAGTTCATCCAGGTGATGATCCTGCCGGAACTCGGCGGCCGCATCCACATCGGCAAAGACAAGACCAACGGCTACGATTTTTTTTACCGGCAGGACGTCATCAAACCCGCGCTCGTCAGTCTGGCGGGACCATGGATCTCGGGCGGAGTGGAATTCAACTGGCCGCAACATCACCGGCCCGCAACCTTTATGCCGGTGAATGTGGAGATCGAGCGCCACACCGACGGCTCGGTCACCGTTTGGTGCGGCGACCACGATCCGATGGCCCGCATGAAAGGGATGCACGGTGTCTGTCTGTATCCGGATAAGTCCTACATCGAACTCAAGGTCCGCGCCTACAACCGCACGCAAGCGGTCCAGACGTTCCTCTGGTGGGCCAATGTCGCGACCCGTGTGCACGAGGACTACCAGAGTTTTTTCCCGCCGGACGTCTCCCATGTCGCCGACCACGCGCGTCGCTCCACAAGCTCTTTTCCGTTCTGCAGCGACCGTTATTACGGCGTGGACTACGCCGCGCGGGCGAAACACGGCGTGCCGGCTGGCGAATGCCCGTCGCACTACGTTCCGCCGGGCTGCGGCGGCAACGGTTCGGTCGATTACGCGCCCAACGATCTTTCGTTCTACGCCAATATCCCCGTCCCGACCTCCTACATGGCCATGGGCTCGCAGGAGGATTTCTTCGGCGGCTACGACCACCGCGCGCAGGCCGGCGTCGTGCATGTGGCCAATCACCACATCTCCCCCGGCAAAAAACAGTGGACTTGGGGCAATCACGATTTCGGCTACGCTTGGGACCGCAGCCTGACCGATCCCGACGCCAATGGCGAATGCCCGCCCTACATCGAAATCATGGCCGGCGTTTACACCGACAATCAGCCGGACTTCGCCTTCCTCATGCCCGGGGAAACCAAAACCTGGAGCCAGTTCTGGTATCCCATCCAAAAAATCGGCCCGGCCGATCACGCCAACATCGAGGCCTCTGTGAGCCTGCGCGCAAAAGACCGCCGCGCTCGCGCCGGAGTGTGTGTGTCAACCCGTTTCCCCGGTGCAATCATCACTCTGTCCGCCAAGGGAAAAATTCTCGCCACGGTCACCCGCGACCTCGCGCCCGGCACTTCGTGGGTGGAAGACATCGCCCTCCCGAAAAACACCGCCGCCACCGATCTTCGCCTGCGCGTGCTCGGTCACGACGGACGCGAAATCATCACCTATCAGCCCAAGCCCTCGGCACCCGCCGCCGTGCCGCCGCCCGCCACCGAGCCGGCCCTCCCGGAAGCCATCGCCAGCCTCGACGAACTTTACTTAACGGGTCTTCACCTCGATCAATATCGTCACGCCACGCGATCTCCCGCCCCCTACTGGTGCGAGGCGCTGCGGCGCGATCCAGGCGACGCCCGTTGCAACAACGCACTCGGGCGATGGCATCTCCACCGCGGTGAGTGGGCCGAAGCCGAAGCGTGCTTCCGTCGCGCCATCGAACGACTGACCCTGCGCAACGCCAATCCCTACGATGGCGAACCGCACTACAATCTCGGTCAAACCTTGCGCCACCTCGGTCGCGACGCCGAAGCCTACGCAGCCTTTCACAAAGCCGTCTGGAACCAAGCCTGGCAATCCGCAGGCCACCACGCCCTCGCCGAGCTCGATTGCAAACGCGGCGCCTGGTCCGCCGCCCTCGATCACCTCGATCGTTCGTTGCGCCTGAACACCGACAATCTCGGTGCACGCAACTTGCGCGTCGTCGTCCTGCGTCGGCTCGGCCGCTCCGCCGAGGCGGAACCCGCCCTCGCCGCGACCCGCGCGCTCGATCCGCTCGACTGGTGGTCGCGCCATCTCTCCGGCGAATCACTCGCCTGCGACACGCAGACGCGCCTCGATCTCGCGCTCGATTTCGCCCGCGCCGGCCTCTGTCGCGAGGCCGTTGCCCTGCTCGAACACGCTTCCCCCGAGCCCGTCTCGGGCACCGCTCCGCTCGTCGGCTATTACCTCGGCTGGTTGCACGGCCAACTCGGTGAAACCAAGGCCGCCTTGGCCCGTTGTCGCGTCGCCGCGAAGGCTTCGTCCGACTACTGTTTTCCCGCGCGTCTCGAAGAAATCGCCATCCTCCAACACGCGATGGCGTTGAATCCTTCTGACGCCCGCGCGCCCTACTACTTGGGCAATCTCTTCTACGACCGTCGTCGTCATCGCGAAGCGATCACGCTCTGGGAAACCGCCGCGCATCTCGATTCCGGTTTCTCCATCGTCTGGCGCAACCTCGGCATCGGTTACTTCAACATCGCCGGCAAACCCGCCAAGGCCCGCTCCGCCTACGACCGGGCCGTCCGAGCCGCCCCGCACGACGCGCGCCTGCTCCATGAGCGCGACCAGCTTTGGAAACGTCTCGGCGTTCCCCCGGACAAACGCCTGCGCGAACTCGAAAAGCACACCGGCCTCGTTTCACAACGCGACGATCTCTCCGTCGAGCTCTGCGCGCTCTACAACCAGACCGGTCGCCCCACCGAGGCGCTCTCGATTGTCTCCTCGCGTCAGTTCCAGCCGTGGGAAGGCGGCGAGGGCCAGGCGCTCGGCCAGCACGTGCTCAGCCATCTGGCCCTCGGTCGCGCCGCGTTGACCAAGGATGACGCCGCGCAGGCTCGCGACCACTTCGAACGAGCGCTCATCCCCACCCTCAATCTCGGCGAGGTCCGCCACCTTCTCGCCAACCAAAGCGACATCCACCACTGGCTCGGCGTCGCCTTGGAAAAACTGGGTGACCTTCCCGAAGCCAAACGCCAATGGAAGCGCGCCGCCGAATTCCGCGGCGACTTCCAGGAAATGAGCGTCCGCTCGTTCTCCGAAATGACTTACTACTCCGCCAAGTCGCTCGAGCGACTTGGCCAGAAAACCGCTGCGCGAAAACTGCTGAACGGACTGCTGACCTACGCCCGGCAACTCGCGCACACGCCGGCTCAAATCGATTACTTCGCCACCTCGTTGCCGACCATGCTGCTGTTCGTCGACGACCTTCCGCTCCGCAACCAAACGACCGCGCTCTTCCTCGAAGCCCAGGCCCGCCTCGGGCTCGGCCAACGAGCCCGGGCCCGCCGACTCCTCCTCGACGTTCTCCAACGCGATCCCGCCCACGCCCTCGCCGCAGACCTGCTCGATCAATTCTGACCCGACAACCGTCCCCATGCACTCCACCCAAAATCTCGCCGGCACCTGGCGCTTCGCCCTCGATCGCCACAACATCGGCATCGCCGAAAAATGGTTTGCGCGCCCCCTTGCCGAGGCCACCGTGCAACTTCCCGGCGACCTCACAGGCCAGGGCATCGGCGACCCCGTCACGCTCGACACACCGTGGACCGCCGAGATCAAAGACCGCGCCTATTTCAACGCGCCCAAATACGCACCCTACCGAGAGCCCGGTAACATCAAGGTCCCGTTCTGGCTGCAACCGGAGCTCTACTACGCGGGCGCCGCTTGGTATCAACGCGACATCGAAATCCCCGCCGCTTGGCAAAGCCACGCGCTCCGGCTTTCACTCGAACGTCCGCACATCGTCACGCGCGTCTGGCTCGACGACCGCGAACTCGGTTCCGCCGACAGCCTGGCCACGCCCCACGACTACGATTTCGGCGCTGACTTTCCTCCCGGCCGCCACCGCCTCACCGTCCTCGTGGACAACCTGCGCTTCGTGGATGTTGGATCGAATTCCCACAGCGTCACCGATCACACGCAGGGCAATTGGAATGGCATCGTCGGCCGCATCGAACTGCGTTCACTCGGCTCCGCCTGGATCGATAACCTGCAAATTTATCCGAACATCGGCACCAAGTCCGTGCGCGTGACCGGCCGAACCTGCGGCAATCCCGCCGCACCCGTGCGGCTCGAAGTCTTCGAATCCGCATCGTCTCCCGTGAACGCGCTCTCGGTGCAACCGGCCGCCGACGGCGCCTTCGACGAGGAGATCCCCCTCGGCGACGACGTTCGGGTTTGGGATGAATTCAGCCCCTTCCTTTATACGCTCGTCGCCACCCCGCTCAACGGCACGCCCAGCCGCGCAACCTTCGGGTTGCGCGAGTTCGGCCGCACCGGCGCCCAGCTCACCATCAACGGCCGCAAGCTCTTCCTGCGCGGCGCGCTCGACTGCGCCGTCTTCCCCAAGACCGGCCATCCGCCCACCGATATCGATTCATGGAAACGCCTCCTCGGCATCGTTCGTGAATGGGGTCTCAATCACGTCCGCTATCACTCTTGGTGCCCGCCCGAGGCCGCGTTTATCGCGGCCGACGAACTGGGCATTTATCTCCAGATCGAATGCTCCTCCTGGGCAAACACGAGCGTCACCCTCGGCGACGGCCTGCCCGTAGACGACTGGATTTACGCCGAGGCCGGCCGCATCCTCAAAACCTACGGCAACCACCCGAGCTTCGCGCTGATGACCTACGGTAACGAACCCGGCGGCCCCAACCACTCCGCCTACCTCGCGAAATGGGTTTCCCATCATCAGATCCGCGACCCGCGCCGCCTCTTCTCCTCCGCCGCCGGCTGGCCCGCCATTCCCGTGAACCACTATCACAACGTTCCCGAACCGCGCGTCCATGCCTGGGGCGAGGGTCTCGGCTCCCGCGTAAACGCGCTTCCACCCGCGACCACCGCCGACTACATCGCCTTCAACGAGGAGCGTTATCGCGGAACCCCCGTCATCAGTCACGAGATCGGCCAATGGTGCGCCTATCCCAATTTTGATGAGATCCCGAAATACACCGGTCCGCTCAAGCCGAAGAACTTCGAGACCTTCCGCGAAACCCTCGCCGCGCATCACATGGGCGGACAAGCGCACGCCTTCCTGATCGCCTCCGGCAACCACCAGACGCTCCTCTACAAGGAGGAAATCGAGTCCACCCTGCGCACGACCAACATGTCCGGCTTCCAGCTCCTCGGCCTTCAAGACTTCCCCGGCCAGGGCACCGCGCTCGTTGGCGTGCTTGACGCCTTCTGGGAGTCCAAGGGCTACGTCACCGCCGACGAATACCGTCGTTTCTGCGACGTGACCGTTCTGCTCGCCCGTCTGCCCAAGCGGGTCTTCACCACGAACGAGACGTTCACCGCCGACATCGAAATCGCCCACTTCGGACCTTCGGCGCTTCCTCCTGTATGCACTCTCTGGAGACTCGTGGCTGACGACGGAAGCGTCCTCGCCCAAGGCGAGTTGCCCGCCCGGTCCATTCCCGTCGACAACGGCACCCGGCTCGGTTCGATCACCATCGACCTTGCTGGCATCCCCGCACCACAGCGTTGCAAACTCGTCGTCGCCCTCGCCGACGGACGCACCGCGAACGACTGGGATCTCTGGGTATATCCGACAGCGGTGGACGTCTCCATCCCGGCCGGTGTCACCGTCGTTGACCAACTCGACCAAACAGCCATCGACGTTCTCGCCGCCGGCGGTCGCGTGCTGTGGTTGCTTCCGTCCGGCGAGGTTGCCAACGACCCCAGGCATCCGATCACCTACGGTTTCTCCCCGATTTTTTGGAATACGTCGTGGACCGAAAACCAGCCTCCCACGACGCTCGGTATTCTCTGCGATCCGCAGGCGCCCTCGCTCGCCGGATTCCCGACCGACGCACATAGCAACTGGCAATGGTGGTATGTGGTCACCCGCGCCGCCCCGATGATCCTCGACGCCTTGCCCGCGCCGTTGCGTCCGATTGTGCAGGTGATCGACGACTGGTTCACGAACCGAAAACTCGGCCTCATTTTCGAAGCCAAGGTGGGTTCCGGCCGGCTCCTGGTGTGCAGTGTGGATTTGTCCGAACGCGAAGACGCCCCCGGTGGAGTCAACCCGGTCATCCGCCAATTAAAGGCGAGCTTGCTGCGCTACGTCGCCAGTGCGGATTTCGATCCGAAAACAACCGTGACCGCAGAGCAGGCTTGCACGGTCCTTCGGACTCAACATTAGCCTCCTACCTATCACACCTAGATACTGGATCGTTCAATGATCGCTGTGGCGTCCGTAAACTACTCCAGTTCTAAAAGCCATGCCATCACAGCGCTTTGCAGATGCCGCTCGACGACGACACGCATGGGCCGGGCACCAAGGGTCTTGTGGTGACCTTCTCGCAGTAGGCGCTCGAAGTCCTCGAGTGAGACATCGACTGCATGGCCAAGGCCGCGCAGTCGCGCTTGCTCATGAGCAATCATGTGCTCGCAGATTTCACGCTGCACCGCGTAGGGCAGCCGGTTGAATACGATCTTTTCGGTCATCCGACCGACCAACTCCGGGCGCAGTTGCTGGCCGATACGCGCGAGCACGGTGCGCTCAATGGATGCGAAGGGCGCCGACTGCATACGCATCGCTTCGGCCGCTCCGATGTTGCTGGTGAAAACGACATAGAAACCGCTCAGATTTTTCTGCTCACCGGTCGCAAGCGTAATCGCGGCGTCGTCCAGAATCTGGAGGAACAAGTCCAGCACAAGCGGGTGCGCTTTCTCCACCTCATCGAAGAGCAGCGTGCCGCGCTCGACACGAGCGAGAGCACGGCCGAGCAGTCCGGGGTCGTTGGGATGCGCGCCGATCAGTTTCTCGACAGAGCTTTGATTCTGATACTCCGACATGTCGAAGCGCAGCGGTTTCGACTCGGCGAAGAGGTATGACGTGAAGACATTCGCGATCTCGGTTTTTCCGACACCGGTCGGGCCGACAAACAAGAACGATCCACGCGGCCGGTTCGGATGCGCCAAGCCAAGTTCTCCGCGTTGCAGCACCGAACAAATCCGCTCGATGACGTGATCCTGGCCACGTATATTTCTCTGCAGGTGATCCGACAGACAGCGGAGTTTCCTGATCAGATCAGGTGCGGACGATGCGATGCTCATGGTAGTGCAGTCCTTTCGTATTTGAGTTATCGATACCAATCGGGAATACGACCATCAGCTCCATGCGGCGGAAGCAGACCGCGACGAAATCCACCCCGGCAGTGCTGAACGACCGCCTCAAACGGGCGAAGGGTGCGAAGCTCGTGCGGAGGAATATGATGCTTCTCCTCATCGCTTACGGACACGGTGCGCTTTCCTCCCGAGTAGGTGTAGGCGCGCTTCTTGACGACATGCTTGCCGAGCGCGTCGGCAGCCATCCGGGCGGTGTCTTCGTCCGCCGCCTTGAAGGTTATGCGATTAGCCATGTTTGCGATAAACACCTTGGTCTTCTCCTCGCTGCCGATGGGCGGAACGAGCGAGGTATAGGATTGCGTGGCGGCAACAACGGTCGCCTTGGCCTCGCGGATGACATCGACCACGTTGTAGTCGCTCGCGCCGTCGTCGTTGGCCGTGACGATTTTCTGCGCTTCGTCGGCCCAAAGAATGAGGAGATTGTCGTTGGCACGTTCGGCGGCGGGACGGTCGAAGCGCAGCAGCACGTACGAGTAGAAGGTGAGCTTGAGCAGCGTGTGAATGTAGCGGCGCTCGGTCTGGAAGCGCTGCGGAATCGAGACACAGATAACTTTTCCCCGGTCGATTTCATCGAAGGAGAACGAGGACTGTTCCGCGCAGAAAACCCGCGCGATGTCGGACGCGGTAAAATGCTTGAGCCGATTCGCCAAGGTGCCACGCACCCCGCCGAGTTGTTCGGCCGGCTGGTTGGCTATGTGCGAACGGTAATGCTCCAGCAACGCCTGCGCCTCCTGATCCTCGGAGCGTTCCCCAAAAAGCGAGACCATGTCTTCGAGGAGTTCAGGGTCCGAAAGGAGTTCGTAGGCCTTCTCCAGAGTCACGGCGAAGCCGGCGCACTTGAGCGCGCGGAAGGCGAATTCCATCTGGATCTCCGCCTGCACTTTAAAAAACGGCTGGTCGCCGTCTTGGCCGAGCGAGGCGGCCACGTCACACACATTCTTGGCCTTGGCGGACCAAGGCAGGTGCGGGTTGTCCAAAAAATTGAATGTGTGAGGCGGTTGCCAGTCGGAGGGTGCTCCCTCAGGCCGGACTTTTATGAGGACAAGATCCTGCTCGCGGCCGAGGTGGCGGAACATCTCCGAGAGCGTTTCCCAATACACGCCCTTGTCGTCGATGCAGACGCCGCCCCAATTCGGGCAGTTCTTCGATACCTGCCAAAGCATGGTGTTAATGGCCGACTGAGTCTTGCCGCTACCTGTTTCGCCGACGATCAACCAGCCGCGACAAAAGCTAAAAATGTCCCAGGTAAAGCCGGCCAGTCGGAGGATGGGAGCAGTGGAAGGCTTGCGCAGACTTACGGCGCAATACCCCTGCCAAATGGCAAGACCGCCAAAAGCCACCGTCAGGAGCGGGTAGCCGCTCGCGACGAAAGCCACCATCGCACTGAGGATCGCAAGACTGAGATTGGCCCACATAGGAAGAAGGCCCGCCGCTGGAATGCGGACGCGACGACTCTATGCCACCCGGCGCCCATCGTCTTCCATGATACAGTCATCCTTTCACGAAATCCGATCATTTGCGGCATAGGAGTATCCCATTGCTGCACGCATCCCGCTGGACAGGGCCGGGCAAATGGGAATCCAATGGTTGTGCTTTACCTATGGGAAACCGCCCGTTGACCGAACGCATTAAGGAATATCAGCAGCTCGTCGCCGAAGTCGCCAGATTACAGGCTGAAGTGGACCGCGACCGACCGGCCGCGCTCGCCGCCCTTCCGGCAGCCTACGGCTATCCCGACATGGGCAGCTTTATCAAAGCCGTGCTCCATGCGTGCCGTCAGCCGCGGCGGCGAAAGCCCACAAGAGTGCCACAAGCCCAAACGGCATCACAACCCTCCAGCGCCGAGATCGGCGCGGGCATGGCGAAGGCGACGCAACCGGCCTCAACACCTGTGGAGCCATCGCGTCCATCCGGCACATCGTTGGATGACCCGAGAAACTTTGGTCTGATGCCGGACCTGGGCCTGCTCGAAACGACGGCCGGAGACTCCCGGATTCAGCAGGCCAAGCTGGCCGATGCGCTCAAGTTTGCGCAACAGGTGCTTCACACCTCGGGCGTCCCCGCCGCCATCTGGCGGGAGTGGCGTCACTTTGAGCACAAGGCCAGCGATGTCCTGCGCACCCTCAACACGGCGGCGCGCACCGAAGAGGTGTAACGACCGCCGACAATGGCAAGACAGCGGGCTCCCGGTTTGCTGCGCTGCTCCGTCCGCCCGCTGACTTGCTTGGAGCGGATTACAGGGCGACACCCGCGCGGAGACTCGGTCCGGCCTCTCTGCGCCCGCCGTGCGCCTGCGCGAGCCACCTCCGGTGACCACGCTTCGGCTTTCGGCTTGGCTTCGCTCGGTCCTCCCGAGACTCCGCGCGGGTCGGAGGGGAAAGCAGGATCTCCCGCTCACCGGCCTTCGCCGACCGGACGACCGGCACGTGAATCCCGCCTGATCCCATGCCGGGCGCAAAAGCGACGGATGTCCTTGGTCTCGATATCGAGGCCCTGCGCTGCCAGATGGGCGCGCAATTCGCGGGTGCGATAAGCCCGCTTCGGGTGGTTAAGCAGATAAAGCAACACCGAGACTTTCCACCAATTGACATGCCCGAGTGCCGCCCGGCGCGGCTGGGTTCCGCCGAACTCGTCGAGGAAGGCCACAGCCTTGCGGACGTGGTTCAACAGACGAGTGTCCCCGAGGCGAATTACGGCATCCAGCAAGGCAACCGCAGCATCCGAGAGCCGGGACGAGACCCCGTCGCCAGTTTGAGATGCACGCCAATCATGCACGAGAAGGAACGCCCCCACATCGAGGGTGCCGGCGTGGTAGCGACGCACCAGCGTTTCCACCTCCGTCCACGAAAGCCCGCCGTAGATCGTTCCGGTTTCGATGCGCTTGCGAATCTTGCGCGTCGCGCCGGCCAACAGATCGTCGCCGGCCGAGAGCTTGCGCAGCACGCCGGCATCGGCCGGCGCTCCGGCCATCCCGTCCTCGACGATTTGCTTGAGGCCGGTGCGCACATGCTCGAACCGGGCAAACTCTCCCCACAGCCACCGGCGCAGAAACGGCGAGCACCGGCAAAGATTCAAAAACTGCGCGACCTGCGCGTCCTCCTCCCTGCGGGACAGAAGCGATGCCACATCGGCAGGAGGGTCGTCATGCATGCCACTGGTTTTCATGGCGGGTTTAACGCTTGGAACCAAATCCCACAAAAAAGTTCGCGCCAGTCGCCGCGGACTTTTCCTTGCGAGTGACGTAGTCCAGCAGGTCGCGTTGCGAGACGCGGGAACCGCGCGGCCCCGCCTCGGTGTGGATCGTATCGTGGACGATCAACTCATGAAGATCGGCGAACGAGATCCGGAGCAGTTGCGCAGTCTCCACGAGGGAATAGCTGCGCGGCTCTCGCGAGGCGGGGGCGACATCGGAGAAGAAGGGCATCGTTTTCATGCGCCCATCATCCCGCAAATAGTCCTTCGCAAATAGGGGCTGCGCACGGCATCGCCGCCGCCCTCATTTATTTCTCGGCCGCGTGAATCCGCGTGACCGCGCAGTCCTCATGTCGCCCCACCCGCAGCGTCTTTACCCGCCCCGCGAGTAGATGCGTGACCATGTCGCGCAAACCGCCGCCCTCGATAGTGACCTGGTGGCCGGGAAACTCCAGGATGAGGCGTTGCGCGTCCTCACGCCCGGCCAGTCGGGCGCAGACCAAGGCCGTCAGCGGCAGCGCCAGCGCGTTGTCCTCCGACAACTCAAGCACGACGCAGAAGCCGCAGCCCGACACATGGAGTTCGTAGGGGAATATCGTTGTTTTCATAAACGTGAGCGCCCGTCGCCGGGCGCGTCCTTGGAACGCCCTGCGTCAACCGGACCGGGCGGGCCAAGACCGAGCGCGGGTGCATGCAGGCCGTCCCTCCCCCACACGCGCCCCACGGTCCGCGCACGCTGCACAATCCGCTCCGCCGTTTGCTTGAGCCAGTCGCGGGCGGTCTCCCATGCACGTTCGCGTTTTCGATTTTTCGGCGGTGTGTGCGCGGAGCCGGAGCCAAGAAAATCGAGAGCCGCCAGCCGGTTCCCCTCCGGCAACTCCGCCAGCAACGCCTCCGTGTCCGGCGTATGAATCGCGCAGCTATACCGGCCGCGTGAGCACGCCACATAGGCGGCCTTGCCGGTCAACCGTTCCGCCGCGACCACGACATGATCGGCGGTTTTGCTCTGCGCCTTGTGACTGGTGACAGCGAAGCCGTGCGAGAACCGGCGAAACCGAGCTGTATCGATGCACTTCCCCCCTACGGTTTCGATCACGCCGCCGCGCAGCGTGGCGACAGTGAGCGTTTCGCCGTTGATGAGACCTTGTGTGCGGTCGTTGGCCCGGACCAGCAGCCGGTCGCCCGGCGAGACCTCGATCTCGCGCGTGCGCGCCACGGAAAAATCTGCTTCGCCACCCAACGCCAGGCGGCGTTCGCCCCCGACGGTGCGAAGCAAGACTTCGCCGCCCTCGATGCGGGAGACCTCAGCGGTCTCACCAGCCGCCCAGCCTGGCACCTTGCGGTTGAACGTAACGACGAGACCGGGCGAATAGTTGTCGGCCCGCGATTGCTGCGCTCGCGTCCACGGCAGCGGATCATGGACCGCAATTCGCTCCCCTGCGTCGAGGACGTCGCGAGCCTTCAACTCGGCGCGCAGCATGTCGGTGAACGCATTGTTTTCCCTCCAGGTCGGCGTGACCGCGATCACCGCATCCAGCTGTTTTCCGTCCTCTGCGCGCTCCAGATATTCGTCCACGGCGGCCCTCAGATAATCGGCGCGACCCTCATGCACCCAGCCGAGCTTGTCCAGGCGTTCCAAGCCGGCGCGAGCCGTGCCGACCGCCATCAACTTCACCGCGCCGCGATACTCGGCGACGACTTGGCGGCGGATATCCGTCACCTCGACGCGATGCAGCGGCGAATGATCTTCAAGAACACGCAGGAAATCGCCCGCCTCAACGGAGGTGTGTTGCTTCGAGTCCCCGAGAAAAACGACTCGCGAGTCGCAACGCTCAGCGAGGCGGAGGAGATCGCCGCCTTGGACGTTGGACGCCAGCCCGGCCTCGTCCACGACCAGCACCGCGCCCGACAGTCGGTCGCGTTCGCTGACGGAGACGTTCTGCAAAAAGTCGGCCACCGTCGTCGCGGTGGCGAGACCGTCCTTGCGCAGCGTGTCCGCCGCCGAACTCGTCGGCGCACAGTAAAACAGGGTCCGCCCTTCCGCCGACAGCAGGCTGTGCAGTTCCTTGACCATCGTGGTTTTTCCCACGCCGGCCGCTCCGCGCAGGCAGACCACTTGGTCGCGGGAGGCCAGCACTTCGTTAACTGCCTCCCGCTGGGGCGGACTCAGCCGCGAGTCCCCGGCGACCGTCCCGCGTCCCAACGCCGGGCAGCGTCCCCGACTCCGCGCGACGAAATCGACCGCCCAGCGTTCCAGCGCGAGGCCGCGAGGGGTGGCGAAGTGGGCGCGGGTCCAGTCGTCTTCGGTGAGCGCGACCAGCGACGCTTTTTCCGCCTGCATGTGCAGCCGGGCGAGGTCGATATGCCCGAGGTTCTGATTCAGCGCTTCCGCCAGCACCTCATGACCGACGACAACGGACCGCCGCTCGTAAAGATGCCCGATGGCTTGCAGCAGGCTTTCCCGCTCCAAAGGAAATGCCGGCAGGCGCGCGTCGCGCTCCTCCGCCTCATGCCGGATCGACCGGAGCCGGGAAAACTCGTCGGAAGACAGTTGCTCACGCTGTGCCGCGAGCACAGCGCCGGTCGTCGTCTCGGCGAGCTTCACGTTGCGAGAGTCCACGGTGATCGCGTGAATCTCCGCCGTGGTCGGCGTGCGCCCGTGTTTCTGACGGAACGCCTCGATGCCTTCCTCGACCTCCGCGCGCCGCTTGGAGAAGCGTTCGCATATCTCCTCCGGCACGCCGACGATTTCAAAGCCGGTGACGGTGCCGCGCTCGTCGCGCTTGCCGGCAACCTCGTAGCCGAGTGACCGGCAAGCCGAGGCCAGTTCGTTTTGATAGACCTTTCCCGCGTAGCGAATCGCCCGGAGCATTTCATACTCGGTAAGCGCGCGCCACGAGCCCGCCTCTTCATCCCACGTCGCATTCGCGACCACGAAATGGGTATGCACCTGTGGATCGAGGGCACGACTCGCCGTGTGTCGGAACGCGGCGGCGGCCAGGTTGCCAGTAATGTGGTTCCTCCGCTCAAACTTTGTGTTGGTCTGGGCACCTGCGAATTTCTCCAGTTCGCGGAATGCGACCTCCGCCGCCCGGTCATGGGCCGCGAGCAAGCGATCATCGCCCAGCGTGACCGCCATCACCGAAACCGACTTCTGGGCGGAACACTGGAAATCCAGAAAGCAGATGCGATTCGCGCTATCGATGGGCGTGAGCTTTTCGTTCGTTTGCGGATGCCGGTTGCGGCGCAACCGTTCAAACGCGTCGTCGTCGCCGTGAATATTGCCGTGTAGGCCGAGGTGTTCGGAGGCGGCACCCAGCCATCGCCCCGTCACCGTCTCGTGCTCACAATAATAGTCGTTCGCAGTGAGGTGCGTGGACAGATAGGTCCGGCCATCCCTGATTTTCGCCATCGTGAACATGCCACTTGGGGCACGAGGTAAACCGGCACAGAGGCGTGAAACGGGCACGACTCAGGCGGCACCCGTCGCCTTCGCGCGCGCCGATGCCGGCCGGGAACATGGCCCATGTCGGGATTCCCAGCTCATAATGATTCGCGACGCAATATGTCGCGCTTGCGCATCGCGAGTCCGGACGAACCTCGACCGAGGTTCGGATCAAATTTCGCCTCATCCGAGGGACGTTCGACAATCGAACGAGCGGAGGCACATCCCGTGTCGTATTCCGCTCGAATTCCTCTCGCACGCCGCCGGGCCTCTCCCGAACTCATCGGGATCGGCGATGAGTTGACCGCATCGGCTAGGATATGGATTCACAACAGATCGACGCGATCCTTCGCGACCTACCGCCGTTGACCGGCATCAGCAAACTGGAACCACTCAAGGAATTGATCCGCACCTTGCGACAGCGCCGCGTATCCTACGTCCGCATCGCCGACATCCTCCGGATCTCATGCGGCGTGTCGGCAGCTCCCAGCACCGTGCATAACTTCGTCAAGACTCGTTCCAGATCAAAGCCGGTTATCACGATGACCCCCGACGAATCCCGCCCGTCCGAACCGCCGGAGACACCCGCGCCGGGCCAGTCGCGAAGGCGCTTCCGGCTAGATTTCTAATCGGACTTTCGAGCCAGATGGATTCAGCTTGAGTAAGATTTGAACTTGACACTCATTAGTCGCAGTGAGTGCCACTTTGAACGATGTTTGCGACTATGTTATTCTCCGCAGTTACAGCGGAGGGATGTCACTGAATTCCCTAAAGCTTCAAAAGCTGCTTTATTACTGCCAAGCATGGAATTTGGCATTTGGACGCGGCCATCTGTTTCCAGGGAAATTCCAAGCATGGGTGCATGGTCCAGTTAACAGAGAAGTTTATGATCGTTTTTCCGGAAGAGCTCTGTATTCAACTATTGACCGACAAGATGTAATTAATCAGCAGCCAGACCAAAGCATTCCACAAGAAGACCGTCTCTTGATTGATAGCGTGCTGGAAACTTATGGCCCTTACTCGGGTGTTGATTTAGAACAACTCACCCACAGCGAGCAGCCATGGATCGAGGCGCGGAATGGACTACCTGAGCTGGTCAGGTGTGAAAACGAGATTAACGAGCAGACAATGCAGAATTATTATAGCGCAAGACTGCAAAATCGGTGAATCAGAGACGAATCGTAACGCCAGCCCCGCGTTCCCTAGCTCCGCGGCCTGTAGTATCAGCCGGGGCAATCAAGGAAGATAAAAATTGGACATTTTCTTTCTCCCATTGGAAGCAAATTACCTATTTTGGTCTATCTAATGTCCCACGCAATTGGGTAGTGGATCTTCTCGACGGATTGAAAGATACGGCACCATACCTAGAGGAGTTAATTGAAGGAAATCCATCCCTCAGAAACACATTTCACTTCCATGTTGTTTTTTGGTCAAAAGCCAAAGTGAAGCTGAGGCGCTCAGATTTAGAGTGGATACCCAAAGAGATACTAGAGAACGAAGATGAATTCCCCATGTATCAGCTTTCCTTAGGAAAGGGGCCATTACGCGTTATTGGCTACTGGACCAGCGACTCAAGGGTATTTAATATAGTTCTAATTGATCCCCATCACAATATCCACATCGCAGATGGATTCGAAAGTGGAACTTATTGCACAAATCAACTAAGTGCACATTACCAATTACTTTGCGCCGTTAATGACTTGGCCTGCGCGTGTTCAACCTCAACTTGCCAATGTGAAGCATACCGAGGAGTATCACACTTAACCAAAGCACATGGCATAAAGGGTGTGATCTATGTAGATCCAGATGTAATCGAAGAAGCCCTTACCCTTATCCACTCCCAAGGGGCTACCATGACGGATTTACTTACTTGTGGCCTCCTGTATTACCAAGAGCAGAATAGAAAGAATTAGCAAAATGACTTCGTGATGGAGATGGTTTCGCCAAATGGGAATTGGACGATGACTAACCTGAGCTATGTGGTCGGCCAGCGGAGAAGGGGCTTACGCCCGGAGCAGCTGCGCAATCGTGCCCATCGGGAGAAACACGCGGTTCGCATGGTTGCCCAAGTTGGCAAATCCGAACTTCCGATAAAACTTCAACGCGGAGTCATCCTTGGCATCAGCCACCACGGCCAAGGAGGCCACCTGCTCTGATTGCCGATACGCACGCGCCAGCGCATCCATCAAAAGAAGCGTGCCCGTGCCTGGGTGGCGTTCGTCCCGCGCCAGACGGCCCAGCAACGTGGCGGGCAACCGTGGATACCGCGGAAGTTTCTTTTGCTGCGCCTCCGGCAGTTCATCGACCTCCACCGCAAATGCCGAAAGCGTGTAGTAGCCGATGATCTTGGTCGGAGCCGATTCCTCGACCATGACAAATGCAGCGGCGATATGCCGCTCGGCATCCTTGCGGGCGAGTTGCTGGAGATACGTGTTCAGCGGCTGGCTCGCGCATTGGAAATCAGCGCGATCATGCTGCTTGGTGAGCGCCTCGAAAAGATAGGCCATCAGGCTTTCGTCGCACCACGATAACGCTTGAACGCAGAACGCAGCGCCGCGTTGGGTGCCGGCGGAGCAAGCAGTGCCTGCACAAATCCACGGGATTCCTGCGCCGTCAGTTTGGCTTGCTGATGCTCTTCGATATCCCGGCGGGCCTTGGTTTGCAGCGTCACGATCAGATAACTCGTCAGCGTGGCATGGCCGGTGATGGCAGCAGCCTGCTCCAACACATCCTTGAGTTCCTGCGAAACCCTCGCCTCCAACCGGGCGCTGGAGGATGAACGATCTGCCTGTGCGGTCGCGGTTACCATGCCAACACCATCCGGCATTTTGCCGTATCGTGCAATTTCAAAGTCAAAACCCGCTGATGGGCAGAAAAATGAAATTTCTCGGGTCATGATCTTTGAAGCGATAACCGCACGGTCCCGGCTTTGCCGGGCGAATCCCGATGCCAACGCGCCCGCCAAAAACGGCCATCGCGGAGAACGACGGTTTCGCCAACACCCAGTTGGCCGAAGCTAAGCGGTGGCACGCGGTAGTCCCACTGTTCGTGCTCCGACAAGCTCGCGCTCGATCCACCACCACCGCGACCGGAGCTATGCCCCGTCGTTTTCGACTGCACCCGCACCTTGCACTTACCGATCTGCTCGCTCGCCCATTGCCGGGTCGCGGCATGGTTCTGCGCTCCGAAGATCTTAGTGCCGAGAAGGCCGCATAACCCCTCTCGGGCGGTCTCGCCAATCCGCTCGTCCAGCACCGCGAGATTTTGCGTGAGCAGCACCGAGGCCACACGAAATTCCCGCAGCACCGCCAGCTTGGTCATGAGTTCACGGCTCACCAGTTCCTGGCATTCGTCCAGAATGAGAAACGAGTAATTCGAGCGCGGGCGCTTCACCGCCGCCCGGCAAAAACAAAATTGCACCAGCGCATTTGCCACTCGGCCCGCAGTCGAATCCAGCACCGGCAGCGCCACCACGCAGATTTTTCCTCGGTCAAGGAGATCGTCCATCGTGAACGAGGAACGTCCGGTGAAGAGTTGCCGCAGCGGAGGGCGGCGCAAGTGATCGAAGACCGCACTCACCGTGGCGGCGAGACTGCCTTGCAGCCGGTCGCCATGCGACGGATACGTCCGTTCGAAATAGGACACCGCATCCAGGGTCTCGGCGTGCGTCGTTTGCGCCACCGCCGTTTTCAACACGCGCGCCAGCGGACTTGCCTCGCGCCAATGCGGGTCCGCCACCTGTGCGAGACTGTTGGCGCGTCCGTCGAAAAGCTCCGCCGCCACCACCATGTCCAGCCGCCCGCACGAGACCTGGCAGAGCGTGAACAGGTGACGCAGAATGATCGCCAGTTGCTCACGCCAGAAGGCTTCGTTTTCCCCTTCGCGCTTCCGACCGGCCAGCACCTCCGAAAGCTCCGAGAGGAGCGCCGCCGCCTCGTCGGGTCGGGGCTCGTTTTCAAAGGGATTGAAAACGTGAGCGCCGCCGGGGCGCAGCACGATCAAATCGCGCTCCCGCCCCTCGGCACGGACGAACCGAGTCACGTCATCGACCAGCGAACCTTTCACGACTGGCACCAAGCCGCCGAAGCCGTCCCGCAGCATGGCGCAAAGCGGCGTGCGGAGCAGCGTCGTCTTGCCCTTGCCCACTGAAGCCATGACCAGCAGCGACTCCGTCAACGCTCTCCGCGAGAGCGTTTCGCCGGTGGCGAATTTCAAGAGCAGCTCGTCCGCCGGGTCGGGGGCATGACCGATCAAGAGCCGTTCAAAGGCGGAAAGGAGCGCGTTCATCGGTCAGGGATAAATCAATTCCGCGCCCGTGGTTTTCTTCTGAAAATCGCGGAGCCAGTCCGCCTGCATGGACGGCGGGCCTTCGATACGCACGACCAGTGCGCCGCTGGTCTCGGTCTCCGCGCCGATATGGACGCCGTGGCTCCCCAAGTGTTGCAGATGGCGAAGGCTGCGCTGCCCCCACACGTAGTCCTCCCGGAAATACAACACCACGCCGCCTGCTCCGGCGAACATCGCCAGCATCATGAGCATAATCACCACGGTCAGACGGAGGTGGCGCAGACGCCTCACGGTGCGCTCGGTCCGCTCCACGGTCGTCCGCAAGCCCTCGATGGCCTCCACGTGTTCATCGGTGCGGAGAGCTCCCGCCATCGCCGGAAGCTGCGAGGCCAAGAGGTCTCGCAGTTGGGCAAGGCGGCGGGCTTCATTCTCGCTGGTGGTCTGGGCGAGCGTGGAAAGTCGGGCGTCCACGAGCGGCAGCACCTTTTCGACGGCAGCGGTGATTTCGGACGGGATCGTGCGACCATAGGCCGCCGTCGCCTCGAAGACGATTAGCAGCCGGGACAAGACGCTATCATCGGGCGCACCCTCGACCACGTCCGTGAACGCCTGACGGGCCGCTGCTCGCTTTTCGGGCGGCAGCGCTTGCAGGCACAATTCGATATAGGAATCGGCCATGATGTCAGAGCGTTTTGAGGTTCAGCCTGGCTCCGCGACGGACGGACGCCGCTTCCGGAGTAGCGGGTGCCGGAGGCGCGATTTTCTCGGCGAGGCCGGACGGCAGGAGGTGATTCGCAACCGCGTCCAAGCGGCGGAAAAGCACGCGCATCCAGTCCTCGACGATCAACCGAACCATCGGATCGAGCCCTAAGGCCGTGTTTGCCACCGCTTCGACATGGGGAATGCCGCGGTCCAGTTCGGCCTCTTTCGCCGCCAGATGGTTGCGGGCGAGCGACAGGAGCGCGGGCACTTCCAAAAACGACGCGCCGTGTCGCACAAGTTCAGCTTCCAGTTCGGACCCGTCGAACATGCGGGTGCGGGCACTGCGCGCCGGGTTGCGCACCACAAGGTAATCCACGCGGTCAGCCAACCGGCTGACCGTCTCATCCAAATCGGCCATCACCTCCAGATCGTCCGCAGGAAACAGCAGCGCGACGATGCGCCCCCCGGTCTCGGCGAAGGTTTCGGGGAAACGAATCATATCCCACGCCCGCAGGACGGTGCCGCTCAGGTGCGCGCGAGGGTCGATCAGCGTCACCGGCATTTCGTGAACGGCACGCAGCACCTTGATCACCTCACCCTCCGGTTCGTCGCCCAGCGAGACGGATTGCACCGACTCGGGGAACAGCCGCGCGAAGCTCCGGTGATCAGGGTCGAGGTCGAAGCCTCGCCACGGAATGCCGCGTTGTTCAAGCCAGCCGGCGATGCCGGCCATGACGGTCGATTTACCGAGGTTGCCGCGTTTTGCGATGCACGTAATCAGCACGCGCTCTATCTCCGGTTTCATGGGATGCGTCCTTTCGTTAAGGTTGTGGGAACGAGGGCGGCAAGAAGACCGCCCGCTCACCTGCGCCCGGCGTCAACCGGCACGACATTCACGACTACGCGCCTCGCTTCGCTGGATCGGCGCGCCCTCGTGAGGGCGGGGCGAGACAAGGCACGGGCGCGGGACATCGGGCTCGGGACATCGCTGCGTCCGCCCCTCCGCCTGCGCACGACCCGCCTTCCGGCGGACCGTGCTTCGGCTCCGGGCTTCCTTCGCTCCGTCCCGTCCCGACGACCCGCGCTCCGGCCGTCAGGATTGCCCGAACAAGGTCCGCAACCGCTCATAGAGCGGGAGCAAGTCCTGTTGGTATGCCGACGATTTGGCCGATACGGACGACCTACGCTTGCCCTCGACGGTAAGCAGGCCGAGCAGCCGGTTCGCCAACGACACATGCCGCGGCAGGGGAGGCATCACCGTCCGTTCTGCCGGTGTTTTCGGTTCGGTCGCGATCCCCAGCCGTGCATACGCCTGCCGAAGGCTCATGCCGGCGAGGAACGAGACATCCGACACGCTCTTGGCGAGCCGCATATACCGCTGCGCGGTGCGCGGCGTGCCCTGGAAATGCTGTTCCAGCCAGAGCAGCCACGCACCCGGTCCCATCCGCTGGCGCACCCGCTTTTTTTCTTCGAGGAGCAGTTGACCCGCCTGCCATGCCGCCACGAGGGCGGCGTGCAGCGCTTGGTTCGACTCTTTGCTCAGGCGGGTCGCTTCGGTGTAGAGCCGATTAATCTCCGTCGAGAGGTCGGTCGATTTGTGAGCGGGCGTGTTCATGATTCAAATCCCGTGGTTGCGCGGAAAGACACCGCCAGTTTGTGGATCGCCTGTTTGGTCCGGCCCGAGGACCGGCCAATGTCTTCCAAGGTGACACCCTGGACCAAGTCGGGGCGGATGCAGTAGAGCGCCACGACGGCGCGCAGACCGCGTTCTTCCAGCGTCGGGGCATCGGCCATCCAGATGAGCAGGCGGCTGACGACTTCCGACGCGATTTTTCGGGCTTCCGTCTTCACGTCGGCAGGCTCGGCGAAGAACGGATCGGTGTGTGTATGATCGAATGGTTTCATGACTCCGCCACCGTAGCGGAGTCGCCGGAATCTTATTAGGGGCTGCGCACGGCATCACGCCAGGGCTCATTTAGCCAACGGTATGGCCATGGACCTAAGCGAATCCAGGAGCGAGGCGGTGCAAAGGCGATACGACAGTGCCGTCACGAATTCCCGTCAGTTGCTCTAGGATGCGATTGTCAGGACGGAGATCCAAGGCATGGACCGAAGCCAAAAGCAAAGCGGCCAAACGCCTTGCTCCCGTGACGGGCTCGCCACACAGCGCCTTTAAATCGGGCAACCAAAGAGTAGGATTACGAAAAGCAAATCGGTTCTCCGCAGCCGCGCGCCAACTGCGACCTGCATACTCGTCTAGCATTCGCAAAACATCGCCGCCCCAGTAGTTTTCGCTCAACGCCGTAAGAGCGAGGTAGAGTGCAACCCACAGCACCTCAGGTGCTGGACGCGGCCTTCCAATAAACACGGCACTCGCAAGAACTCGATCCGAGACATTTTCAGCGGAGCGAACGATTAACTCTATGTCTGAGTCCGCTGCGCCCGCGATTCCCAAACCCCTGCGAACCCATTCTCCGAGCGCATCGGGAAACGGAGATTCCGCTAATCGTTCTTCCAGTTCGTGCAGGCCCTTCCCGATTTCGACACCACGTGTCGCTGCGCCAAGACAAGCGGCCCAGAATAGTCGCTCGCCACAACCCGGCTCATCGAAGCCGCATTGCACCTTCGGAAAATCGACGTTTTCGTTCATTTCGAACTGTTCTATTTCCTTACTGTTCGCGGCTGCCAAACGACCGACTGCTTCCACACTTGCACGTCGAGAAGCTAAACTGGGTAAGCTCGCCAGATCCGCGCGTCGCACCGCCTTACGGATCGCAAGTTCAATGGAAAAAGCGCGTGTGCTAAGTGAGCGGCTCTCCAGCAGCTCATGTTCAAAACGTTTCCACTGGATATCTTCGCCCAGATAGTCGTTCTCAAGCATGGCGACGAACGTCTTGCACGCGCCTAGACGCGGAGGCGGCAGCGCTTTTACATTTTCGTTCAATGTTGGCTCGCTCGCCATACCTGAAACGACCGGCGCCTGCGCTCGCACCGCTTGATGCTCAGAACGACGAGGCCCCAACGTAAATTCTAGCAAGATATGCCCAAGCAACTTCTGGAATTGGTAGGTCGCGAGATCCTCACGCGGAGGCCCCATTTTCGAGCAAAGGTCGATGGTTTCGGCAAATGCCGCGATTGCCGCACGCTTATCGCCCGCCCGCCACAATGATACTCCGGCGTCGGTAATAAGCCCCGCCTCCTGCACCACTAGTTTGAGTTTTCTCGCCAACTTGGCGCCTTCGAAAAAGTAGCCAGCCGACTCCCGCCAATGTTCAGTTTTTCCCGCCCAAGTTCCTGCACGTTGAAACGCGAGCAGCTTTGGATGGACGCCGAAATCCGTTTTTTCCCAGTTCGGCAATGCGCGTCGCATGAACATCAGCGCCTCGGCATCTTCTTTTTTCCTGCCAGCGATCTTCGCATGCTGCTCTAGCAGCAATGACTCCCATCCGGGATCGGCAGTGGCGCTGTTTGCAAGAAATGATGAAGCTCGCACGGCGTCATCTAGATATTCGTTGCAAACCACAGATGCCGCACGTGCGAACGCCACGACCAAACCGCCAGCGTTCCATTCTGCCGCCTGATCCTTCATCGCGGTAAACCAGCCCAGCAACTGATCCCAATTCGGGGAAGGCTGGTCGGCTTCTTTAAGCCATATTTTATCTATCAGAAGCGCAAATAAACAGGGCCATGCGGTAAAAGCTCGCACGATTGCGCCACGTCGCTCCTCAGGCAATTTTACCAGCGCATTCATCAACCCGCCGACGAACGCCTGCCCCTCCACTTGGTTTAACACGAATCCCGCAAGCGATAGTCTTATGTTTTCGTCTTCCGGCACAGACCGCAGCGCCGGAGGCAACATAACGCGAGGGAAACGGACCACGCGCCGGAAATCGTCACTCACGGCGAAACTCAACTCCGCGGCCTTTTCCATATAAAAAACCACATCTTCCGCGGCCAGATGCTTGGTGGAATGAATCAGCATCTCCGTTATCATTGCGAACCGCTGCAATGCAATGTGCTGAGCGTCCCCAATCATGTGCCTCTCGCAGAGCTCAAGATACTTCGCTGCTTGGGCGGGCAGCACTCTGACTACGATTTCGAAGCGTAACAGATGAATTATTTGAGCGGTAGGCTTATGTCCGCTTACCGCCAGTTCGAGGTCTGACTCCGATAACCAAGTAATCCAAAGAAGCTGAGTGAATGCATAGGTTCGATGCTTCTCTGGCGTCTGTAGGGCCTTAGCGACTATCTTTGCGATCAGATCCCGCGCTCGTGCTGCGAATGCATGCCGAAGCGCGTGCCCAACATCTTGGAAATATACAGGGGTGGCCTCCAAACGAGCCAGCGCGCATGCGCGCTCTATCTCTATCCGCCGATTTGGAGAAACTAACGCGGTGATGTCGCTCAACAACGGCGACAGGCGATGATACCCGATGACGTCAGCTGGTTCGATCCACGGCCCAAGTAGCTCATCAAATCGAAAGCCCGCTGCGGGAACCCGATCCAGTTTGTCAGCTACGTTCAACGCGTGATCCCGACGAAACGTTCCGCCGAGCACCCCCAACCGTGTCAGTAATTCGAGATCCTCGTTAGCCAATTTAGCGACGAGTCGCCGTGCGCGCGACCGCTCGGCCTCCAAGCTGTCGGAAGACGCTTGAAATGTCTCGGCGTTAAACTGGGGCCAGCCCTGCCGCTGAAGGGACAAGCAGGCCGCGTGGGCTAATTGCGGGTGCCCCTGTGTGTGTAGATGAACGGCCAACGACCAGAGTTCCACTAGCTGCGTATCCACACAGCCCAGTTCGCGCAGCATCTGGGCGATCTCCGCTTGTTCCATGGATGGAACCCCCACCACAATTGAATCTGTCCAACCGAAAGACGCCTGCTCTGTTGCGGTAAGATTACGTTGGGTGGTAACCACCATTTTTCCACCACGCTTTCGCACCAGCCAAGCCAGCGCGCGGAATGTATTCAATGCGGCCTCCGGTAGATTGTCCGTCGCGAAAGCATCGATCACGACATTCAACACGGTTCCACGGAAACGATCCGCGATCCCAAGGATTCTCCGGAAAGCGAGGTGCGCCATCTCGGCAGAAACATCCTGCAAATCCACCCACCACCAATCGCCACCTCTGTCCTTGGCGACGAGCTTGGCCAATGTTGTTTTGCCCGATCCTGTCGAACCCGTTAGTATGAGCGCCTGAGCATCGTGCAATTGCTTGCAGGTTTTCTCCACCAACGTTGTCCGCGTCAGGATACGCGTCGGCAACGGAGGCAGAGCAAGCTCATCGCTCAACGGATTCCACAGGGAACCCTCGTGGCTGGAAGTCGTGACATGGGGTGTGGCGGAGATCGCCAATCCCACCGTCCGCCGATATCCTATGATTTCCGCTTCCAACAGCCGCAACAATTGGGCGCGATTCAGTGGCATACGCTCTCTGCTCGCGGCCGCTTCCAGCACCTTTAGGAAAATCGTTTCTGCGGCGCGTTCGGCTTCAATGACGCTTGCGTTATGGCGCTCGTGGACGAGCACGACCAAGCGATCCTTGACCAATTGCCGAACGACTTCGGTTCCATCTCTCCCGAAATCGAAAACCACCGGCTCGATAAGCCGATCACGCAACTCGTCCGCCGATGCCTCGCGAAGAAACTGGTGGAGTTCAGGCAAAAGCTTCGGCGAAATTCGCTCGTCGTCCCGCAAGAAGCGCCGAAGTTGGTCGGCCGCTTCCAAGGAGTGCGTGAGGCCGACGCTCATCCAAAGCTCGACGCCTGAAATAGCCTCGCCGACACCAGGACGTTGCTCCGTGCCCGCTGTCGCTTGCGTCAACAAAACAAACCGAATTTTCCGGGAATCGTGCTGTGAAACGCTCCAAAAGTGATTGAGCGCGTCTATGACTTCCACGGAGCGTAAGGTAAGCGGTGCCCGATTGCTCGCCTTGACTTGAAATGTGGGTCCCTGTTCGGAAGTCACTTTTTCGAAATCTTCCGAAGATTCGATGTAGAGGGTCTCGTCGTCTCGTAGTTCCAGCCAAGCAAGAACCGATTGCCACCACTGAAACAGAAACGCAGCCGTCGTAGCATGGGCACGACGGCGTTCGTCTGCGGGCAGAGGAGGCGAAAACTGCGGCACCTCTTCAGTTACATGGCCTGATTTTGCTGGAGCAATAAGGAACTGGCGGCTGCCACCACGGTATTTCCAAAATTATCGGTATCACTTATCCACAGATAGATAAGGATTCATGAAACCGCCAAAGGCCTTCCCAATCTAGTTTCAGCAATGCTGAGTATTGCCGCCTGCTTGAGTTCAAGCGATGAAATTGGCCTTCCTCAGCAGGCCAACCCAAAGTCGTATTTCCTCAATCAGTTTGATATGAATTCCGCCCTTTTAGACGCTGCGGTTCTTGACGTCCTTCAAGAACACGCTCACCCCGCTCCCGAACGTTACATCATGCTGGCCTTAGCCGTAAGCTTCCGACTTAAGCCCACTTTCACTGAACTACGCGAAAGTTTGTCGCGGCTGGAAGAGCGACAGCAACTAGTTGGACTACGTTCACATGACTCAATACTGTTGTGGAGTATTACAGACATGGGCCGTTCAACTCTATCTGAGATAAAACATTCGTAATAATAAGCAGATAACGCGCACCGGAGAACCTGAAAACTACCTTAAATTGATCGTCGCTGCGCTTCATCCAAGCGGCAAGTTAACGGCCTCGGCCACTTCGATAAGAAATTGTGATGGGCCATTCTGATTCCTGAAACTCTTCGTCTGATACCAACCCGACCACAGTAGATGTATCTCCGATATGGAACGTGTGAGGCCGACGTAGAAAAGTCGGCGGTCTTCGCGGTATTGCCGGTCGTTCCGCGCCGCGAGGTCCTTAAGCGCGTAGTAGTTGGGGAGCCGACCTTGCTCCAAATCGGGAATAATGACCGCAGGGAACTCCAACCCCTTGGCATTGTGCAAGGTCATCAGATTCAAATGTCCCTTGGCGCCGCCTTGGCCGCCAAGGGCTCTGACGGTGAACGCTGCGAACGCGCCCTTCGGCTCGAAAGCCTTCAGTAGCTTAGCGAAATTCTCGTCTTCGCCGCGTGATAACGCCCCGGCTGCCAAATAGTGATCGAGCGCCGCGGCGTGAAACCGGATGAGCCACTGAAACGCGGACTCATCGGGAGTGCGATTAGCTTGAAGAAAATGCACCAAATCGACCTGAAGTTTGCGACGATCCATATCCGGCGGCGCGTAGCGATGGAAGTTGAGCCAGTCGGCTATGATGACCGAAAGTCGGGGCTGACCTGTCTTCCACCCTTGTGCACACCATGCCGCACAGTCGTGGAGCCAGTCCGTGAAAGGAGATTGCGGCAGCGGGTTTCCGCGATCCAATCGAATAAAATCCCAACCGCACCGCTGCACCTCTTGGGCAATCGCAGACCCGGTCGTGTAGTCACGATAGAGCACCGCGATGTCGCTTGGATCACCGTCTGGAAGCCGCTTGATGATCTGTGGCACGAGTTCTTCCGAGATGAACTTGGCTTGATCTTCCAGACCGAGTGGCCGTTTGTGGATCGTGATCGAGCCGGGTTCCTGCTTGCTGGAACGGTAGTCGCGACGCTGCCCCAGGGCGGTTTCCGCTGCGGCGATGATTTGTTGGCCGCTGCGATAGTTGAGCCGGAGCTGGATGGACTCGACCTCCTGCCGCTGCGCAAGTTCGAGCAACAGGTCCGGGCTTGCATCTTGGAATCCGTAAATCGATTGGTCAGGATCACCAACCGCAAAGAGCCGCATCCCTTCTTTGAAACATAAGGTGCGCACAAGGCGGTCTAAGGCAGGGACCATGTCTTGGTATTCATCCACCGCGAGGATCGGAAACTTCGCCCGTAGAGATTTCCTCACCCAGCCGTGCTCTTCGACGAGACGAAGGCCGAGATCAACCATCTGCTCAAAGTCAGTCAGGCCAGCTTTGCGCAAGCGCTTCTCGTATTCGGCTACAATGGCTGCGACATCGGGATCATCGGCGGTGAATCCATCGCGATAGCGGTCGAGATTCGTGCGACGAAAACTGCTGAAACGCCGGAGCCAATCATATGGCTTCTCATCACGCCCATGAACTGATTCCAGCGCGGCAGCGAAGATTGAAGAGCGGTCGCTCTCCGTGGCAACGGCCACCGGATCGGGGAGATCGAGGCCGGCCAAACGGCAAAAAGGCATTACCAATTCCTGAAAACAAAACGAATGCACCGTTCCGATGAAGAGCCGGGACGATTGGGCTACACCGAGAGAATCTAAACGACGGCCGAGTTCACCCGCGCAAGCACGGGTGTAGGTGATGCACGCAATCCCTCGGGGAGGGCGCACATCCTCCGCCAGCATCCGCGCCAACTTGATTGTTACCGTCTTGGTTTTCCCGCTTCCCGGCCCGGCCAGCACCACGCAATTACCTTTGGATTCGTAAGCCGCCCATTGGCGGTCGTTATCGCGCAAGGTTTCCGCAGCTGCTCCGTAGGCGCTAGTCTGGATTAGCGCGCTCTTGGACATACTTGATCGCGTTCTTGACGTAGTCGGGGCAGCATTCCGTTTCGCTCTCGGCAATACAGGCAGCCAACCGCTGGGCGAAACGCCCCTTACTGACTTCCTCGATGTCTGTAAGGAACTGACTCGCGTCGAAGTCCTCGACTCCAACTACCCACGCAGTCATCCGTTCCGTCCGCTTGCCCGTGTTCGAGATGCTTGTCATGGCCGAGCTGAACTCCTGCTCAAGGCCACATTCATAGAGCGCGACCTCAAAGGTGTGTCCGTTCACAAAGATTCCGTGCCAGGCGGCGGCCTCATCGGTTTTTTCCCAAGTAGGCAAATCCCACTTCACATCCGGATAGAGCTTTTCGAGCAGCGTTTCTGCTCGCCGGAGACCGTCCAGCACGCCCTCTTCATCGGGATCGCCGTCAGTCATGATTGAATAGGGGATATTCAGTGCCTCCAGAAACTTGGCGTAGGGGCCAAAGTTTGTGCCCGACACCGAACAGACGACGATGCCCGACTCGTCCAAATCAATCCCCTGCGCCTTGGCCAGAACTGGAACGAGGAATTTTTCGGCATCCCCCTCGACCAGAATGACGCCACGCGCGAAGAGCATCTCTCCGCGCGACACATCAAGGTAGCGCTCCAAATCTTCCTTGGCCTTTTCACTAAGCTTCAAATGCGCCGAAGACACCGCAGAGGTAGCTTTGCCGTCATTGCGCAAGAGCACGAATCCGTCGATGGGCGCCACGCTCGCGATGTGGGGTGAATGCGTCGAGACCCACACGTTGGCTTCGGGTAATCTCTCATCGTCGCCGTTTTCCTGCCGGAGCCGAAGGTAGTTGCGGAAAACGAGCCGTTGCAGCGTCGGGTGCAGGTGGGCTTCTGGCTCTTCAATCGCGAGGAAGGTGTGTTCCCGATCTCCCTCATCAACGAGCTGGCGGTATTCCAGCATCTTGAGCGCGAAGAAGAGCAAGTTGGTCGAGCCAAGACTCGCGTCGCCTACACCGCGTTTTCCACCGTCGATGAATATACGGAGGGAGCGAACAAGGCGGTCGGGATCGATGGGCGCAAATCGCAGGAGAAGATCCAACGCCTGATTGGCTCCGACCATTCCGCGCAGTTGACCATCCAGCTTCTCCGCCTGCTCCTTGATTTCGGCCGCCTCCGTCAGGGCGTTGGAAGCCTCTTCGATTTTCTCGGCATACTCTGCCAACTCTGCCGCATCCATCTTATTGACCGCCTCGTCTAGGAGGGGTCGAAGCGGGGAACGAGTCCACCGCGCGAGATCGGCCTCACAATCGCGAAGGGCGTGCAGCAATTCCATTGGCAACCTCCGACGAAGATCGCCGTAGATGCGATTCTCCGGGCGGTCTCCTCCATAGACGTTGAAGTCGTAATCGGACTCTTTGCGCGGCGAGTCCTTCAGCCCTTTGCGTGGCTCCCAAACATAGGTAAGGCGAGCCACCATTGGCTCCGGCTTAACCAGATGATCCGCGAGGAGCGCGAGCTGGTTTTCGTCGTCCTCAAAATCGGTGAGGTCGATCGATATCTTCACGACATCTTCGGGCCCGGGATTCACAACGCCGTCCCAAATATCCTCCATCCGCAACTTACGCGCGGAATCCGGCAGCGACGGGTCGAGAACCAGCCGCATGGCAAACAATAGGTTCGATTTGCCCGCCTTATTTTCGCCAAGCAAGACGACGTTTCGCCCGCACTCGAACACCGCATGTTCAAAGTTGCGGAAATTGATTATCTCAACGCGGCAGATGTGCATGTTTACGATTTGGTTCGCACGGCGACATCAAGGCGTCGGTGCAGGAATGAAACCATTGTCAACAGGTCGAGCGCATCCTGCTCGGTCACATCCCAGTTGGCCTTGGCTCCGTGGGCGGTCGTGTTACGGAACGTGCCAAACATGCCGACGAACAAATTGCAGAGCCCTCGTTGCTCGCTCTGCTCGGTTTCTGTGCGAAGTGAATTAAACGCCACGAGGGGCACGTTACCGCCCAACGCGGTTTGCGCCAGTTGACCGGCGTCTCCCGTCAGGCCAGACTTCTCTCGGAGCTTATCGGAAACGCTCTTGGTCGCCTCCAGCACGGCATGAAAATAGTTTTCCTGGGTAAGCTCCGGTCGGCAGAAACGCAGCACGTCGGGATGCACGCTACGTTGCTCCAATTGCGAGCGCAGACGTCCAGCCCGTTCACGGG
>Ga0079224_100000885_pt1 | contig 32232 bp, 27 predicted proteins | sample Stecom2015_FD_80414 | JGI IMG/M metagenome (GOLD analysis project Ga0079224, IMG submission 80414) | Agricultural soil microbial communities from Utah to study Nitrogen management - Steer compost 2015 | ecosystem: Environmental > Terrestrial > Soil > Agricultural land | place: USA: Utah... | reverse complement strand
GGCAAGTACATCAGTGAATCCCGGGTCGGTGCCCGGGTTATTGCCTGCCAACCTTACCAGGCAGGGTATCGGGTCAGCCTGCAGTTTGCCTATTGCCTGGACAAAAACGCCTACTCACGAGCCATGGACAACGCACTGTCCCGCATCGAAGGCTTCTACAACCGCTACGCCAGCTGATCAGATCAGGCCGGCGTCAAGGCTGGCCGCCATCGTCATGCCCAACTCGTAACACTGCTGTTCGAACTCGTCCCGGAATTCGCCCCGGCATACCAGCGCATCCTGCACCAGCTTCCAGCGCAGCCCCGTGGTTATGGTCTCAATAGCTCGGCGGGTTCCGGTACCGTCATGGCCGGCACGGATATAAAAGGCGAAAGGTAGGCCCTGGGTTTGTTCCAGGCAGGGATAGTAACTACGGTCGAAAAAGTCTTTCAGGGCGCCCGACATGTAGCCGAGATTTTCCGTGGTGCCCAGGATAATGGCGTCGCATGCGAGAATGTCTTCTGGGCCAGCTTCCAGAGGCGCCTTTACTACCACCTCTACCGCTTCGATGTCTGGATTACGGGCGCCGTTTTCGATGGCGCTCCGTAATCTCAGGGTATTCGGAGACGGGGCATGGGCCACAATCAGCAGTCGCTTCATGTCACGCCTCCTTATGGTGCCTTACAGCAGTTCGCCGTTAGCTTCGGCCGGGGCCTCAGCCGCTTCTTTCTTGACCGGCTTGGGCATCAGCTTGTCACGCACCTTGGCCTCGATTTCATTGGCGATATCCAGGTTCTCTTCCAGGAACTTACAGGCGTTCGCTTTGCCCTGGCCAATCTTGTCGCCGTTATAGGCGTACCAGGCACCGGACTTGTCCACAAAGCCTTCTTTCACGCCCATGTCGAGCACTTCCGCCATGTGGTAGATGCCCTTGCCGTACATGATCTGGAATTCTGCCTGCCTGAACGGAGGCGATACCTTGTTCTTGACGACTTTTACGCGGGTTTCGTTACCCACCACTTCGTCGCCATCTTTCACCGAACCGATGCGGCGAATATCCAGGCGCACAGAAGAATAGAATTTCAGGGCGTTACCACCGGTGGTGGTCTCGGGACTTCCGAACATCACGCCAATCTTCATACGGATCTGGTTGATGAACACCATCAGGCAATTGGCGTGCTTCACATTACCGGTGACCTTGCGCAGGGCCTGTGACATCAGGCGGGCCTGAAGCCCCACGTGGCTGTCGCCCATTTCGCCTTCAATTTCCGCTTTCGGTGTCAGTGCCGCTACCGAGTCAACGATGATCACGTCCACCGCGTTCGACCGCACCAGCATGTCGGCGATTTCCAGAGCCTGCTCACCGGTGTCCGGCTGGGAAACCAGCAACTCATCAACGTTAACACCCAGCTTTTCGGCATAGACCGGATCCAGGGCGTGCTCGGCATCCACAAAGGCACAGGTTTTACCCTGCTTTTGCGCTTCTGCGATAACCTGTAGTGTCAGCGTGGTTTTACCGGAGCTTTCCGGGCCGTAGATCTCGACGATACGTCCGTAAGGAAGGCCACCAATACCCAGAGCCACATCCAGCCCCAGGGAGCCGGTGGATACAGCAGGAATCGCCTCACGGGGCTGATCGCCCATCTTCATTACGGCACCTTTACCGAACTGGCGTTCGATCTGGCTCAATGCTGCGCCGAGTGCTTTCTTGCGGTTATCTTCCATTCTTGCAAACCCTCGCTACCTGGGCCGCTCAACCTTGTGGGCAAATGCGGCGGAATCCGGAGAAAACCTGAATAGCCATCCAGTGTTTTCCTGTATATTTGAACAGTATTAAAACATATGGCCAGAAGGAGACCAACCCCCGGAAAGGTGAAAATCCTCACAGGGTTTCGACAAATCTGGTAACTCCTTCTAATACAAACAAAACCGACTGCCGGCGCACCTGATCCCGATCACCATCGAAATGCTCTACCCTGGCTTCAGTGTTTTCGACACCGTTGCCCCAGGCAAACCAGACCGTACCAACCGGCTTGTCTGCACTACCGCCGCCCGGCCCGGCAACACCGCTGATAGCGACAGCGATATCCACACCCGTAGCGCGGATGGCGCCTGCCACCATCTGGCGAACCACTGGCTCACTGACCGCCCCATCCTGCACCAGGGTATCGGCCTGAACGCCAAGAATGGCCCGTTTGGCCTCATTGCTGTATGTCACCAGGCCCGCCATCACGTAGGCGGACGACCCCGCCCGGTCAGTCAGTATCTTGGCCACCCAGCCACCGGTGCAGCTTTCGGCAGTGGCGATGGTCATGCCCTTGCGCTCAAGCACCGCCGCCAGCGCCTCACCAGCCTGAGCCAATCGCCCGTCGGTCACATTCATCCTGCTCTCCCATTTACTTTGATGCCCGTCGCCAACCAACCTCAGGCTCCGGGAAAACTGTCGACAAACCCGCGATCAATCCGGTCTTTCCACTTCCAGACCCAGGCGCCCGAAAACGTCAAAGGGCCGTAGTTGCCAATCGCAGTGCAGTCTCCCGCCGCCAGCAGGTACAACGAAAACCGTCGCGGATAGAAACGGGTTAACGGTTGACCCGACATCACGGCAGCAAGATTGCGGGCCAGTATCGGGCCAGCGCGAACCGCATGTACCCCGGAACGGTCCAGCCGTTGGTCAATCCGGCTGCAGGCATCCCCGGCGACAAAAACATTATGGTGCGACGTGCTGCGATGGCAGGCATCTACCCTGACAAACCCGGCTTCGTCTACGGCAAGGCCGCTGGCTCCCAGAAAGGGCAGAGCCCTGCCACCGGTAGCCACCAGAACCGCATCGGCCCGCAATCGTCGTCCTCCGGCCAACCGGACCCCATCAGCCACCGGCTCGCCATACTCCTCAACAATCTCAACACCGGCACGCATCAGCGCCCGCCGCACCAGGCGGCGAAAGCGGGGGCAAAAATCCGGTACCACGCCATTGCTGCCGGCCACCAGAACAACGCCCGCCTGGTCGCAGTCCGCTGATCGCCGGGCCAGGGCCATAGCGATCTCCGCACCTCCAGCGCCTCCACCAAGAACCACCATACGCGGGCGCGCTCTGGCGTTCAGAGATCGCTCGGTTGCCGGCCAGTCTTCAGCAAAGCGTTCGATGGGCTTAACACCGAGAATCACATTTTCCGACTCGTTCAGCCCGGCGCTGTCACTGGCCGAGCCAACGTCGACCGAGAGCAAATCGTAGGGCAGCCGTTCACCACTTGCCAGCACAACCTCCTGCTCGGCCGCCCGTAATTCAACGGCCCGATCGAGCACCAACCTGCCGCCGGCAGCGATCACCGTGGGCCCGACCAGGACACGACACTGATCGAAGCGATAGTGCCCGGCCAACCAGCCCGGAATCATCCCGGAGTAGTACTGCCACCGGGACGGTGACACCACCACCAGCTCAGTCTCCGGCAATGGATCGCGCGCGAACTGACGCAACGCCACCATATGAGCGTGGCCGGCACCCAGCAAAACCAGTCGCTTCATGTTCTCATCTCCTGCCTGCCATGCTCACCACCCCGAGCTCTGATATGCTCCGCTCAGGAGGCCACCAAAACCCATGTTGCGACACCACACATACGAAGAAGATCCCCGGCTGGCAATCATTGTTCCCATCTTCAATGAACGTGAAGGCCTGGAAACGCTGATGGATCACCTCGAAACCTGGCGTCAGAGGGGTGCAGAAATCATTGTGGTGGATGGGGGCAGCGACGACAAATCGGACAGTCTCGTTGAGGCAAGGGGATTTCCCCTGCTTCAGTCTGCCCGCGGACGCGCAACCCAGATGAATGCCGGCGCCCGCTCCAGCCAATCGCCTTTCCTGCTGTTTCTGCATGCAGACACCCGGCTGCCTGAGAATGCAGACGTACAGGTGACCGGGCATCTTGTGCGCTCCCAATCCACCTGGGGGCGTTTTGATGTCCGGATCGACGGCCGCTCCCGCCTGTTGCCGATCATTGGCGCCATGATGAACCTGCGCTCCAGGCTGACCGGCATTGCTACGGGCGATCAGGCCCTGTTTATGACCCGAACCCTGTTTGAGCAGGTCGGAGGATTTCCGGAACAACCGCTGATGGAAGATGTGGAAATCTGCAAACGCCTGAAACGAATCTCGCCTCCGGTGTGTCTGAAGGACAGGGTGGTCACCTCCGGCCGTCGCTGGGACCAGTGCGGCGGCTGGCGGACGATCGTTTTAATGTGGCAGTTGCGCTGGGCCTACTGGCGCGGCGTTCCCGCAGACCAACTGGCAGCCCGTTACCGATGAACCAGACACGCGTCATTGTTATCGCCAAAGAACCCCTGCCCGGAACGGTAAAAACCCGCCTGATCCCGGCCCTGGGCGAGGCCGGTGCGGCCCGGCTGGCAAACCGCATGCTGCGGCACACTCTGGCGCAGGCCCTCGACGCCAATATCGGCCCGGTGGAGCTCTGTGTCAGCCCGGATCCTGCGGCAGAATACTGGCAACAGTTGGACCTTGGTGACCGAGCCATCCTGTCTTCCCAGGCTGAAGGTGACCTGGGCCATCGCATGGCGGAAGCCGCCAGACATGCCCTGACAGCCGGCTTACCGGTGATCCTGATCGGAACGGACTGCCCGGATCTTGATGCCAACCGACTGAGGCAAATGGCCGGCGACCTCCTGAACCACGATGCCTGCCTGTGCCCGGTCGCCGACGGCGGCTATGCCCTGCTGGGGCTCCGGCGTTTCAGCCCGACCCTCTTCACGGATATACCCTGGAGCACCGAGCAGGTGGCCGCTATCACCCGACAGCGTCTGGCGGCCCTGGGGTGGCGTCTGGCGGAGAGCGAAACCCTGAACGACGTCGACGAACCGGCTGACCTGCAAAGGCTGGCGACAGACTATCCGGGACTGATGATGCCCTGAATGACTGACCGGCTGCCGACACTTCCGGACCGTGGTACCATCGCGGGTTTTGGTATCCCGAACGGCGTGCCACCACCCTTGCCGATGTTTACCCGGAAGAATTGAGGAACTATGACGGACCTGTCCAAGCACACCCCGATGATGCAGCAGTACCTGAAAATCAAGGGAGAACACCCGAACGAAATGGTGTTCTACCGCATGGGGGACTTCTACGAGCTGTTTTACGACGACGCAAAAAAAGCCGCAGAGTTGCTGGACATCACCCTGACTGCCCGTGGCCAGTCCGGAGGCAATCCGATACCCATGGCAGGGGTACCCTTCCATTCGGCCGAGGGCTACATTGCCCGCATGGTTCGTGCCGGCCAATCGATCGCCATCTGCGAGCAGATTGGTGACCCCGCCACCAGCAAGGGTCCGGTGGAACGCAAGGTGGTGCGTATTGTCACTCCCGGCACACTGAGTGACGAGGCGTTTCTGGAAGACCGCCGCGATAACCTGCTGGCGGCCATCTACCATCACAAAGAGCAGTTCGGCTTTGCCTCTCTGGATATTTCCAGTGGCCGGTTCGCGGTGTCGGAACTGGAGAGCCTTGAAGCCCTGCAGGGTGAGCTCCAGCGCCTGCGACCCGCTGAGATCCTGATCAGCGAGGATTTTCCCTATACCGACATCCTTGAGGGTTTCACCGGCGTACGCCGCCAGGGCCCCTGGCTGTTTGAATCGGACACCGCCCTCCGGGTGATCACCCAGCAGTTGCAGGTGCGTGATCTCACCGGCTTTGGTTGCGAAGACCTGACCCTGGCCGTGTGCGCCGCCGGCTGCCTGCTGCAATACGCCAAGGAGACCCAGCGCACGGCGCTGCCCCATATCCGCAAACTGACCCGCGAACGCCGGGAAGATGCCGTGATACTGGATGCCGCCAGCCGCCGGAACCTGGAAATCGACACCAACCTGATGGGTGGCCAACAACACACCCTGGCCTGGGTGATGGACCGCACCGCCACCGCCATGGGAGCCCGGGAGCTTCGGCGCTGGCTGAATCGCCCGCTTCGGGATGTCGAGCGCGTGCGCCAGCGCCAGCAGGCGGTATCCGCGCTGCTGGACGGTTTCCACTATGAGCCGGTGCACGATCTGCTGAAACGGGTGGGTGATATCGAACGGATTCTGGCCCGGGTTGCCCTGCGCTCCGCCCGGCCAAGGGATCTTGCGCGCCTGCGCGACGCTTTTCATGCCCTACCGGAACTGCAGGAGGCGCTGAAACCGGTCAACTCACACCATGTCGTGAAGCTGGCCACCGTCATCGGTGAATACCCGGAACTGGCCGACTTGCTGGAACGCGCCATCATCGACAACCCGCCCGTGGTGATTCGTGATGGCGGTGTGATTGCCGAAGGCTTCGACGATGAATTGGATGAACTCCGCAACATCAGTGAAAACGCCGGCCAGTACCTGCTGGATGTGGAAACCCGGGAGCGTGAACGCACCGGCATTTCCACCCTGAAAGTGGGCTACAACCGGGTGCATGGTTACTACATCGAAATCAGCCGGGCGCAGTCTGACCAGGCGCCGGTGGACTATATCCGCCGCCAGACCCTGAAAAACGCCGAACGCTTCATCACCCCGGAACTGAAAGAGTTTGAGGACAAGGCACTGAGCGCCAAAAGCCGTGCCCTGGCCCGGGAAAAAGGCCTGTACGACGACGTCCTGGAAACCGTGGCCGAACAGCTGGCCCCGCTGCAGGACGCCGCCCAGGCCCTGGCCGAACTCGACGTGCTGAGCAACTTCGCCGAACGGGCCACCTCCCTGCGCTTTACCGCGCCGGAATTTACCGACCAGCCAGGATTTGATGTGGAGGAAGGCCGGCACCCGGTGGTGGAGCAACTGCTGGACGAGCCGTTTGTGCCCAACAACCTGTTGATGGATACCAGACGCCGCATGCTGGTGATCACCGGCCCGAACATGGGCGGTAAGTCCACCTACATGCGCCAGGCCGCCCTGATTGCCCTGCTGGCCTACACCGGCAGCTTCGTGCCCGCCAACCGCGCCGTGCTTGGCCCTGTGGACAGGATCTTCACCCGCATGGGCTCCTCGGATGACATTGCCGGTGGCCGCTCCACCTTCATGGTGGAAATGACCGAAACCGCCAATATCCTGCACAATGCCACCGAACACAGCCTGGTGTTGATGGATGAAGTGGGCCGCGGCACCAGCACCTTCGATGGCCTGTCGCTGGCCTGGGCCACGGCCGAGCACCTGGCAAAGAACATCCGGTGTTATACCCTGTTCGCCACCCACTACTTCGAGCTGACCCAGTTAGCCGATGACCTCGAACATGCGGTTAACGTGCATCTGACCGCCACCGAGCACGACGACTCCATCGTGTTTCTGCACAATGTGCACGATGGCCCGGCAAGCCAGAGTTACGGGCTGCAGGTGGCAAAACTGGCCGGTGTACCCCAGGACGTGATCCGCAACGCCAAGACCCAGCTGGCGCACCTGGAAGGCCTGGAAGCAGGCAGCAACCCGTCGCCGGCACCCATGAGCGTTAATGAGCCGAAACCGGCGGCACCATCAACTGCCAAGGCCGCCAGTGTCGACGCGGTGTACCAGGGCGACATGTTTGCCATGGCCGAGCCGAGTGTGGTGGAACAGGCCCTGGAGAAGCTCGATCTGGACGGACTTACACCCAGAGACGCCCTGAACCAGCTTTATGAACTCAAGGGGTTACTGGCAAAATAACAGCATTCTGCGCCAAACTTGATCTGGGTAATAACGATATAGCAGGCCAACGCTTGCGGCAGTGTGGGGGGCTCCCTACAATATCGCTCCAAATTATAAACGGGGCCGGGTAACTGACAGGCTCCTGATGAGACTGAATCTTCTACGAACCAGGGATCTGACTATGGCGTTTATCGTTACTGATAACTGCATCAAGTGTAAATACACCGACTGCGTGGAAGTCTGCCCCGTGGACTGCTTCTACGAAGGCCCCAACTTTCTGGTCATCGACCCGGACGAGTGCATTGACTGCGCCCTGTGCGAGCCAGAGTGCCCGGCCGAGGCCATCTTCTCGGAAGACGAGCTGCCGGCAGGCCAGGAAGCCTTTGTTGAAATCAACGCAGACCTGGCCGGCAAGTGGCCCAACATCACTGAAAAGAAAGACCCGCTGCCAGACGCCGAAGAGTGGGACGGTAAGCCCGACAAACTCCAGTACCTGGAGCGCTGAGGCCAGGCCGCGCGCGCAAAAAAAAGCCGGAGGCATCACCTCCGGCCTTTTTTTGTGATCGACCCTGATGCGTTTCAGCCAGCGGCCGCCAGCAGCTTTTTCGTCGCCGCCGAGCGATAGAACGGTTCCAGCCGGCGCCGCAACAGCGCTTCCAGATAGCCCTCCTGCCTGAGCAGATCCACCAGCGGCAAGCCCACCGCTTCAAGCTCCGTGACAATCACTTCCCGCGTGACACCGATATCCGCGAGCAGGTTCATCACCGGTTGGTTACCATAGCGGGCATACAACCCCTCCACCACTGCCCGAACACAGCCCTCAAAATACGGGGTCTGGCGGAAATGCAGCCAGAAGTCATAGCCCAGCACCACAAATTCCTGCAACTGAACATCACCCAGTCCGTCCTGCAGATCCTCGATGGTGCGGTCTTCGAGAGACACCCAGGCCGCCATCACCGTGTCACGCAGTTCGTCATCACTCAATGCCTTGTGCAGGAACTGCTCACTTCGGGCAATCAGGCTCGGCAGGCTGTCGGAGAGCCAGGCCTTGATCCGGCGTTCAAAGGTTTCATCCAGCCCCGGTACCGCCTTGTTGGCCATTTTCTTGCCGAATTTCATCATTGAGCCCACTCCGGGTACTGAGCGGGTAATCAGATTATCTTCGTACAGATAGTTCACCAGGCCGTGATAAACCACATTCGAGACCAGCTCCTGATAAACCGGGTGAGCCATAATCTCGCTGATCACCCGCTCCCGCTGGTGGCGCAACTCCAGAGCTTCCTCAACAAACGCACTGGCCTGCTCCCGGGACAGAATATCGCCCAACCGGGTCTGGCTCTGAACCGGGGCATTCAACACTTCGGTTGCCAGATCCGCCGCCAGTTCGGGAATGCCGGCATCCAGCTCCATGCTCACCACTACCCGCCGGATCAGGCCCATCACCTGCTCGGCACTGACAGCGCGTTCCAGGGTAATGCTGTTGGCATACTCCAGCAGCTCATCCACTTCCTGATGCAGAAACTTTTTCAGTTTGGCGCCTTTCAGGGCATTCAGCTCGTGCCGAACGTGGGCTTCGAGTAATTGGTCCGCCAGGGTTGAAGTGGTCTCGGTCATAAGCCTGTTTTCCTTTGCCAGGTTTTCTTGTCAGGCAAAGAGGCTAACACGTTCCGGGGCACGGCGGGTTTGCCCGAACTACAGTATCCGACATGATGCAGGGCCAGTCCGGAAACCGGCCCGGAGAGTCTACTGAAAATCGCTGAACTCGTGAGGCTCCGCCGCCAGCGCCAGACAAATACTGCCCGGCCCCACATAAATGGCACTGGTAATACCCATCTGTGACAACAACAGCTCAACGCCGTTCTGCTCGCAGGCGTCGCGAAGCCGATTCAGGCCCGGCAGATCCTCGATTTCGGTCCAGCTCAGGCCACAGGAAAGGCTGACGTACGGCGTCAGCAAACCCGCTTCTACCCGGGCGACTGCGTAATTCATCACCTTCTCTACGGCCATGTCGAAGTTACGGGTCTTGGCAACCGGTTTGCCTTCGACTCCCTGCCCGAAAATCACCGGGATGATGTTCAGCGCCTTCCCCAGGAAGGCCGCCACCGCAGACACACTTTTGTCACCTCGGCGCCGGGCGCGTTCACGGATGTAATGCAGATCCCGGGGAATAACGCAGGTGTAGATTCTGTCAGTGAAGGTTTCCACTTCATGGCGAAGCGCATTCTTCGATACTTTCTGGCCAATCAGCTTCAGCGTGTGAGCCGCCAGCAGCCCCTGGCCGGCAAAGATCTGTTTGCTGTCGATCACCCGCATGGAAAACTTACCATCCCGGCCTGCAGCCTTGCGCGCCTCTTCATAATGCGCCATCACAGAGTTCATGGCTTCAGATGCATTCTGGTAAATCAGGCTTCGGCTGCGGGTAACGGTTTCGCAGATGGCCACATCAAATTCAGTGACGATCTTTTCCATGAACAGATCGTGAATCTGCTCGGCGCTGAACGCCTCCGTCTCGGCTTCATGCCCTTTATCGAGCAGGCCGCTCTGGTAAAACTCCTGGGTGCGGACCGGATCGTGGTTATCGATGTAGGTCTGGCCATCAATAATGGCGGTGACGGGCAGCACAAACAGGTCGTGTTTGCGGGCGAATTCATAGGGTAGATCACAGGCGCTATCAACGATCAGACCAACTCGCATGCTGAATGTCTCCGGATTCGGGCGCGTCCTCTGGCGGGAGCGCCCTTTTTTATGATTATTTTGCAGCGCCCCAGTGTTACACAGGCTGATGAAAATTTCAGCAAACCGGGAACCGGATCAGGCTTCCAGTTCCCTCAGATTGGCTTCCAGCAAACCGCGATTGTCCTGCTGCCACGGGTGGAAATCCCGCCGAAAATAGGCCAGAAAGTCCGGCAGACACCTGCGCAGAACCCCCGGTTTGCCCCACAGGAAATTGAGACCGCCCAGCCAGGTTCGCAGGCTCCAGAGCTTGCCGTCGGTTTTCAGTAGACTGCAGGTATTGAGGAAGGTGTAACGGAAGAAATTCCAGGTTACGAACAGGAACACGATCCGCCGCAGTTTGTCGTTGCCAACACAGGCCCGGTAAACATCGAAGGCCACGGACTTGTGTTCGGTTTCCTCAATGGCATGCCAGCGCCAGAGCCTCTTCATGGTCGGAGTCGCCCCTTCCATCCACTCCGGATGACTGAGAATGGCGTTGGCCAGAACGGCCGTGTAGTGCTCAGCACCACAAGTCCCGGCCAGCTGCCGACTCGGCGGCAGGCGCCCGACCCACTCCATGTGTTTGCGGAACCGTTCGTCCAGGGCATCAATATCGTAGCCCCGGGCTTTCAGGGCCTCGTTGTATTCCTTGTGCTCGCGGCTATGCAGAGCCTCCTGGCCGATAAAGCCCTTGATCTCCTCCTTCAACTTGGGATCGGTAATCTGATCCCGGTAGAGCCGGACTGCGTTGATAAACTGTTGCTCGCCATCCGGAAACTGCAGGGACAAGGCATTGAAAAAGGCCGTTCGAAAGGCATCGTTACCATGCCAGAGCGTTCTCAGTTCGGTACGAACATCAAACCGCAGGTGCCGGGGTTTGACCGTGACACCATCGGGGGTGGAGCTGATCGTCATGGCAGCCTCCTGTGGTCTGTTTGTTGTTATCGGGAGTTTGACTGCGGGTAATTTTTAACCAACGGAACCAGTTTACCCCCAGGTAACGACAAACCGGAAGGCATACCTCAAGAATAAAAGACGCTTTGTCACAATATGACAACTTGTCAGAAATCCGTACAGAAACAAAAAAGGGAGGCGCTCAGGCCTCCCAAGGACACACAGTGGGTAGATGCCGCCGCCGAACACGACGGCATCAGGTTCAGTGCTCTTTGACCGGCTCCACACCCGGTGCTTCCGGATCCGGGGTAAAGCCGAGAATGTGAGTGCGCTCAATCAGGAAGTACAACACCGCACCGGTGGCCAGGCCCCAGCCTGCGCCGTAGACCGCGAGTACCACACCCATGGTGCCGGCGATACCGCGCTCGGTGTTGTTCTCCAGCTGTTCCAGACCCACCATCAGACAGATATAGCCGGTCAGCAGCAGTGTCAGCGACAGGGCAATCGGCAGTACTGGCTGGAAGAAGCTCACCAGCGGCAGCACAAACAGAGCGATGAAACCTGTAATCCAGAAGGTGCCACCACCGCTGTAGATGGAGTCCATGGCATTACGGCCGTACTTGTAGCGCTCGGCCATGGTGGCGGTCACCGCCGTCCAGATCGGGCCAGCCAGGCCAGGGTACGGCGCGAAGAATGCGTGGCCGCCGTTACGGATAGCGGTGACCAGGTGCACACGGTCCACGCTGTTGTCGATGTCTTCGTCTTTGCGCAGGTGGTCGACACGGTTCATCAGGGACTGACCCACCACGATGTCACCGAAGGCAATGACGTAGGCAATGACTGCGGTCGGAATCGCATACAGGAATACATTCAGATCCGGGAAACCAACGCTAAACGGCAGGTAGTTCCACAACTGGTCGAACGCCGGCTTGGTGATCCCCCACTCCACGTTCGGCACATCGTATTCGCCGGTGGCAAAGCCCACCAGAATGGCCACCACCATTCCCGGTACCATGCCGTAGTTGGCAATTTTGCGGGCCAGTACGTTCTTGTCGACGAAACCTTTGAACGAGACCGAGAACATCAGATACAGACACACCAGGCCACCCACAATCAGGGAGATCGGTGTGTTGGCCAGGCGGCCGCCAGCCTCGATTTCACCCATCAGCGCTGCAATACCGGCACCGATAATGATACCGCCCTTCATGGAGCGCGGAATCCAGTTGACCAGTTTACTGCCCAGCCGGGTAACGCCCAGAATCAGGAAGATCAGGAACACCAGGAACTGCAATGCAAACAGCGCCTGGATGGCCTCGGGGCCGGGTTCATAATCGGAAAGGAACAGCAGCACCACCGGAATACCCGGGGTAATCCAGCCGGGCACCAGAGGCACACCCAGCAACGCTGGCAGCATAAAGCCGATACCGCAGATCACCACGTAAGCCAGGGCCACGTCGTAGGGAACACCGAGATATTTTTCCAGCAGCGGGATCATGGCCAGACTGACCACAAACATGATCAACGCCTGCACCATCTCCGCGAATTCCCAGCGGTAATGCACAAACGGAAGACGAACTTTGAAGGGACCAGCAGGCCAGTACGGCTGCTCTTCACCATTTTTTCTGTGGAACATTTGCATAAAGAAACCTCCAGACACCGTGTTTCAGGCGCCAGCCAGTGTTGTTTTTGTGGAGAGGTATGGCTGCGCCGGCAGGCGCAGCCGCTAAAGGATTCAGTTCAGGTCTTTGGCCTGGTCCCTCAGTACGAACTTCTGGATCTTGCCGGTTGAGGTTTTCGGCAGCTCCGTGAAGACCACGGTCTTGGGCACCTTGAAGCGGGCCAGGTGCTCGCGGCAGAAGTTGATGATGTCGTCTTCAGACACATCCCCGGCTTCCGGCTTCAGGGTGATGAAGGCACAGGGGGTTTCGCCCCACTTCTCATCAGGCCGGGCAACCACCGCCGCTTCCAGTACGGCCGGATGGCGATAGAGGGTATCTTCCACCTCGATGGTGGAGATGTTCTCGCCACCGGAGATGATGATGTCCTTCAGGCGATCCTTGATTTCCATGTAGCCGTCTTCGTGCCACACCGCCAGATCGCCAGTGTGGAACCAGCCACCACGGAACGCCTCTTCCGTGGCGGTCGGGTTTTTCAGGTAGCCCTTCATCACCGTGTTACCACGCAGGAAGATCTCACCGATGGTTTTACCATCCTTGGGGACTGGCTGCATGGTGTTGGGATCCGCCACCATGGTGCCGCCCAGCGTGTGGTAACGCACACCCTGGCGGGCTTTGATCTTGGCGCGATCATGCAGGGGCAGCTCGTCCCACTCGGATTTCCAGGCACACACAGTGACCGGGCCATAGACTTCGGTCAGGCCATACACGTGGGTAACCTTGATGCCCATTTCTTCGATGGAACCAATCACCTGGGCGGGGGGCGCCGCGCCGGCAGTCATGGACTTCACTTCGTGGTCGATGCCCGCCTTGGCTTCCGGGGAGGCATTCAGCAAGGCATTGAGGACGATCGGGGCACCACACATGTGGGTAACCTGATGGTCACGAATCAGCTGCAGAATCTTCTCCGGGTCTACCCGGCGCAGGCACACGTGGGTACCGGCCATGGCGGTAATGGTCCAGGGGAAACACCAGCCATTGCAGTGGAACATCGGCAGGGTCCACAGGTACACCGGGTGCATGTCCATGGACCACACCGTCTGGTTGCCCAGCGCGTTGATGTAGGCACCGCGGTGGTGGTACACCACGCCTTTGGGATTACCGGTGGTGCCGGAAGTATAGTTCAGGGAAATGGCATCCCACTCATTATTCGGGAAACTCCACTGGAACTGCGGGTCCCCTTCCTGCAGGAAGGCCTCATAATCCAGATCGCTGACCTGAACGCCCTCACCATACTCCGGGTCGTCCACGTCAATCACCAGCGGCTTGTGCTCCAGATGGCGCACTGCATCCTTGATCACCTGACCGAACTCCCGGTCAGCAATTACCACCTTGGCTTCGCCATGCTCCAGCATGAAGGCGATGGCTTCGGCATCCAGGCGAACGTTCAGGGTATTGAGCACGGCACCGATCATAGGGATGCCGAAATGGCACTCCACCATGGCCGGAATGTTCGGCAGCATCACGGCAACGGTGTCGCCCCGGCCAATTCCACGGCCTTTCAGGGCAGATGCCAGGCGCAGACAGCGGTCGTAGGTTTCAGCCCAGGTGCGGCGGATAGCACCGTGAATGATGGCCGGGTAATCCGGATACACACTGGCCGTGCGCTCGATAAAATCGATGGGGGATTGAACAGCGTAGTTCGCGTCCCGGGGCTCTAGGCCCTGGTCAAAGATCGACGTCATTGGCGTGGTCCTCTAACTCGAATGTTGTTCTTATGGCGTATTCAGAAGAATCGCTAAAGCAGCTATACTCAGCATTGCCGAAAATGGTAGACCACAGCAAAATTACTAGAAACTCTACCATGGTATTATGGGAATACTTCTATAATATATGACAAATCCCAACAATCCTCGACAAATCAGTCTCCTGCTGGACAGCGACCCGCAACCCACGCTGATTCTGGCAGCCGACGCCACGGTATCCGACTGCAACCGGGCCACCCGTGAGTTGCTCGCTATCAGTAAAGCACCTTCACCAGATGCTTTGCTGCCGGTAAACACTCCGGCGCTGGTGCAGGCGGCCATCAGCCAGGGCCGGGCCATTGAGGATGTGGAGGCACGGTTCAGTGACCGAATCGTCCTGTGGAGCTTTATTCCTTTGCCGGAGGGCACGCAGGTTCTGGTGCGCGGGCGCGATGCCACCAACGACATTCGGGATCAGGAGCGGGCGGTGCGCTCCAACCGGCTTTACCGCCTGATCACCGAAAACACCACCGACCTGATCTCCCGCCATGCCCCGGATGGCCGTTTTATCGACGCCACGCCCGCCTCCTGGCGGCTGCTCGGATACTGGCCCGAAGAGCTGCGCGGCAAAGCCCTGGAAGACGTTTTCCAGGGGGAGAATCTGGCCGAAGAGCTGGCACAGACCCGCCACCGACTGCGGGAAGACGGCTACGCCACTCTCACTCTGGAACTCCATCACCGGGACGGCAGCCGCCGCTGGTTCGAAATTGCCAGCCGGGCCATCCGCGAGACATACACCGGTGCCGTAGTCGAAGTGATCAGTGTCTCCCGTGATATTACGGCCCGGGTAGAATCGGAAGAGCAGAACCGCCGACTGGCAGACGAGCTGGCCCATACCGCCCGTCTGGCCACCCTGGGCGAGCTCGCCTCGAGCATTGCTCATGAGATGAACCAGCCGCTGGCCTCCATCGTCAATTTCGCCAGCGCCAGCCAGCGTTTTCTCAAGGAAGCGGACAAACATCCGGACCGTCTGCTGAAAGTGGACGACGGTCTGCAGAAGATCGTACATCATGCCAACCGGGCCTCAGAAGTCATCAAACGGCTACGAGCTTTCCTGCGCAAAGGCCAGAAGCGCATGGCACCGGTCTCGCTCAATGCCGTTATCAGCGACGTGGTGAAACTGTGCCAGTGGGAAGCTGAAAAAAACGGGGTCCGGTTACAGGAGTATCTGGCCGCCGATTCTCCCGTGATTACCGCAGACCCGGTTCTGCTGGAGCAGGTGTTGATCAACCTGGTCCGTAACGGCATAGAAGCCAATGTCGAAGCCCGTGGCGAAACCGGCCGGCTGTCCCATATCGTGGTGACCACCTGCATCAACGATCAGCGCGAAACCCTGATCCAGGTCACCGACGAGGGCACGGGCCTGGATGACGAAGGCATACGCCAGATGTTTCAGCCGTTTTTCACCAGCAAACCCAAAGGCCTGGGGCTCGGGCTTTCCATGAGCCGTTCGATTATCGAAGGTTTTGGCGGCTTTCTCGACGCCATACCCGCCGAAACCGGCGGGCTGTCATTGATCTGTCGATTCCCGCCTAACCAGCACCGACTCGCCCCAAATCGCACCGCAGATTTCGCACATCCGCCAGGAGAAAAACCCTGATGCCAGACACGCACAACACGGTCTACGTGGTCGACGACGACGCCGGCATGCTTGAATCCACCCAGTGGCTACTGGAATCAGTGGGCCTGAAGGTGAAAGCCTACAGCGATGGCCGCCAGTTTCTGGATGCGGTGGAGGACCAGCGCCCTGGCTGCGTGGTTCTGGATATCCGTATGCCGGGGCTGGGAGGATTGAACGTACAGGAAGAGTTGCAAAAACGAGGCCTGGACGTGCCGATCATATTTGTTTCGGGCCACGCCGACGTGCCCATTGTGGTACGGGCCTTCAAGTCCGGGGCTTTTGACTTCATCGAAAAACCATTCAACGAACAATTGTTGCTGGACAGCGTGCAACAAGCCCTTCAGGACGCCGACGAGCCCGTACCAAACGCAACGCCTGCTGCCAGTACCGAAGCATTGATTGCCAGCATGACCCGCCGGGAAAAGGATGTATTCCTGCCCCTTGCCCAGGGTTACACCAGCAAGGAAATTGCCGAGCAGCTGGATGTCAGCGTCAAGACCATCGACCTGTACCGGGCCCGGGTGATGAAGCGCCTTGGTGCCGAGCGCCTGCCAGACGTGACCGGCCTGGCCATTGCCGCGGGTCTGTTGAACCCGCTCGAACTCAGGCAGCCCACTCAGCCAGAATAACGCTGGACTTCGTGGGCCAGGGAGCCCAAACGTATCACAGCGGTCTCCAGCCGATCCGTCCAGGGATTGCCGCCGTTCAGCCTCAGGCAGTTCTCGAACTTGTTGGTGGTTGAGAACATCAGCCCCGGCGCCACGTTGATGTTTTCGGCCCGGGCCCGCCGATACACTTCGGTACCCGATACGCCATCCGGCAGCTGCACCCAGAGCACAAACCCACCCTGGGGTCGGCTGACCGCCGTGCCCTCCGGGAACGACCGGGCCACGGACGAACGCAGCCGTTCGGTCGCCTCCCGGAAGTGTTGCCGGGCACCGCGCAGATAGCGATCGTAACCGCCCTGCTCCAGAAAATGCGCCACCGCCAGCTGTGGAATGGACGAGGTCGCCAGGTTGACAAAATATTTGTGCTGGCGGGCACTGGCCATGTGCCGGCCGGGAATCATCCAGCCCAGTCTCAGGCCCGGTGAAATGGTTTTGGAGAAGGAGCTGCAGTAGATCACGTTGTCTGCGCGATCAAAGGCCTTGGCCGGCCGCGGTCGCTCACCGGTGTGGTACAGATCGCCATAGATATCGTCTTCAATCAACGGCACATTGGCAGCCGCCATCATGGCCACCAGCTGCTGCTTGCGCTCGTCCGTCATCCGGGCGCCCATGGGATTACTGTGGTTCGGCACCACCACACAGGCTTTCAGGGGCCACTGCTCCAGGGCCAGCTGAAGCCCCTCCAGGCTGATACCATCGGAGGGATGGGTTGGAATCTCAATCACCCGGAGCCCCACCACCTCCAGCGCCTGCAGGATTCCCGGAAAGGAAGGCGATTCCACGGCCACAATGTCGCCGGGCTGGGTGACCGCTCGCAGGGCCAGGATGATGGCCTCCTGAGCGCCATTGGTGGCGAGCACATCGTCTGGCGAGATCGGCACGCCGAGGGTGGCCATGCGCTGGGCAATCTGCCGGCGGAAGGATTCCTTGCCGGGGAAGGCGTAGTCCAGGGTTTCCAGGCCCCGCCGGGCAGCCCACAGGGTGCTCTGCTGGATCTGCCGCAGCGGCAGGTAATCCGGGTGTGGTATGGCTGTTGCCAACGGCACCATGCGCTTTTGCTCATCCGCGCACAGATCCAGTGTCATTTCCCGGGCAGACACCGGCAGCGGCTGGCTGCGTTGTTCCGACATTCTGGGTTCCGGCACGTCCCTGGCAGGCAACCTTACGAAATAGCCACTACGCTCCCTGGCCTGCAGATAGCCACGGGCTTCCAGCGTCTGGTGGGCCTGAAGCACTGTGGAAATGCTGACACCAAACTGACGGCTGAGCACCCGAACCCCGGGCAAACGCTCACCCTCCCGATAAACGCCATCACGGATCAGCCCCTGCAGCTGATCTGCCACCTGGTTATAAAGCACACCCATGGTCATCTCCCTGTTTACAGTGGCCAATCAAGGTCTATTGCAGCAGATCCGGCGCCAATTCAGGCAGTACAGATTGGCTACTTTTCGGACAGCACAGTTCAGATTACAGGTTATCTGTACCGATTCAATGCCTGGCTAACTGAATCTGTTATGGCAACACCGATAAGCGAACAATAGAGCCATCCACTGAAGAAGGAGTTTCACCATGGCACACGCACAGCAAGCCCACGAGCGTTTTAATCAACAACCGGATAGACCAAGAGCCAGTAAGAAAGACCTGTTCAACCTTGCCGGTGCAGACGCTACCACGGGCAGCGGTCTCCACCTCAAAACCATACAAGGCCTGGCCCGGGATGGTATCCGGGTAATCCCGGCCGGCCACAACCACTGGATTCTCACCGGCAACCGCCCGCTGCCGGAAGTCCACTGCTACAGTGAGCAGGAATTGCAGCGCTTCGCCCGTTCGCGAGCCAGACATTATCTGACCAACCTCAACAGGGAGAACCTATGAACACCACACCGATTTATCAGGTCGATGCCTTTACCAACACCCTGTTCGGCGGTAATCCGGCGGCCGTTATGCCGCTGGACCAATGGCTGCCAGACGAGCGGATGCAGGCAATAGCGCTGGAGAATAACCTGTCGGAGACTGCGTTCCTGGTGCCGTTGCCAGAGTCTGACCCGGCGGATTTTCACATCCGCTGGTTCACCCCTGCGGTGGAAGTACCGTTATGTGGCCATGCCACACTGGCCTCGGCGTGGGTGGTGTTCAACCGGCTGAGCTGGCCGGCCGACACCGTGCACTTTCACTCCAAAAGTGGTCCATTGGCCGTTACCCGCCGGGCAGAAGGCTGGCTGGAGCTGGATTTCCCGAATCTGCCCTTCGAGCACAGGCCAACGCCGGCGCTGATTCTGGAGGCTTTGCCCGGGGCGCCGGCCGAGTCTTTCTACGTGCCTAACGACACCAATTACATGGTGGTGCTGGATTCCGAAAACGAGGTGCGGAGCGCAACTCCGGACAACCGCAAACTGGCCGAGCTGGGCAACCAGGGCCTGATTGTGACCGCGCCGGGAACGGACTGCGATTTTGTCAGCCGGTATTTCGCTCCCGGCGCCGGTATCGACGAGGACCCCGTGACCGGCTCCATCCACAGCGTGTTGGTGCCGTACTGGGCTGAGAAGCTTGCTAAAACCGGACTCAGGGCTCGCCAGGTTTCTGCCCGCGGCGGCGAACTGCGCTGCGAGCTCCGGGGCGAGCGGGTGGCCATTTCTGGCCAGGCAGCCTTCTACATGGAAGGCTCCGTTCACCTGCCGTGAGGCTGGTATACTGCCCGGCGTTCTTCACCAACGGCGGGTAGTATCATGGCAGGTTCATCCTCAGCGTATGACGTAATCATCATCGGCGCCGGCGCAGCAGGGCTGATGTGTGCGGCAACCGCCGGCTACCGTGGTCGGCGTGTGCTGGTACTGGACCATGCCAACAAACCGGGCAAAAAGATTCTGATGTCCGGCGGCGGGCGCTGCAATTTCACCAATCTGAACAGCACACCCGCCAATTTCCTCTCGGATAACCCCCATTACTGTATCTCGGCGTTGAAGCGGTACACGCCCCAGGATTTCCTGGAACTGGTGGATCGACACGGCGTCGAGTACGAAGAGAAAGCGCCCGGCCAGCTGTTCTGCCGGAACAGCGCCAAAGACGTCCTCAATGTTCTGCTGACCGAATGTGAATGGGCTGGCGCGGAGATCCGGCTGAAGACCCAGATTCAGAAGGTACGGGAGGTGGCCGGTGGCTATCAGGTTGTGACCGGCAGCGGCGTGCTGAGCTGCGAATCTCTGGTGGTTGCCTGCGGCGGCCTGTCCATTCCCACCATGGGCGCGACCGGATTCGGTTATGAGCTCGCCAAAACGTTCGGGTTGAACGTCCTGCCGACCCGGGCCGGGCTGGTGCCCTTTACCCTGCAACCGGAGCTGAAACAGCAACTGGCGCCACTCTCGGGGGTCAGTTGTCCGGTCGATGCCCACTGCCATAACCAGCACTTCCGTGAGCCCATGCTGGTGACGCACCGGGGGCTGAGCGGCCCGGCCATGTTGCAGGTGTCCAGCTACTGGCGGCCGGGGGATGAGGTGCACATCAACCTGTTGCCCGGCCAGCGCATTCAGGAGGACCTGCTGGCACTTCGCAAGCAAAAGCCGCAATCCACTCTGGCGCAGTATCTCAACCAGCATCTGCCCAAACGTTTTGCCCAGGCATTTAATGAACTTCAGGGCTGGCAGGGCCCTCTGCAAGGCTGCAGCAATCAGGACATCGAGCAGATTGCCGACACCCTGGGCAACTGGACGGTGAAACCGGCCGGCACCGAAGGCTACCGAACCGCGGAAGTGACCCTGGGCGGGGTCGATACGCGCCAGCTCTCCTCCAAAACCATGGCGGTTCTGGACCGGCCGAATCTGTTTTTTATTGGCGAAGTGGTGGACGTGACCGGACACCTGGGTGGTCACAATTTCCAGTGGGCCTGGGCGTCCGGTGTGGCTGCCGGCAACGAGGCCTGAGCCCCGCTACAGGTACTTCTCGATAGGCAGCCACGACAGCATCCGCGACATGGCCCGGCGCCAGAAACCCACCTCCGGCTCGTGCTGCACCTTCTGCCCCTCTGACCGCCAGACCAGTTCATCCTGGCCGTTCAGTTCAACCCGCCAGCTGTTCCGGGGCTCCATGGCGTAACGGATATCGTCCGCCACGGCACCGGCGAGCTCCGGGCTTCTGATCACCAGCACCGTCTCGCCATTGAGATAAATGGAACGCAGATTCACGTTAAAAGAACCGATAAACAGGGTTTCCCGATCAAACACCACCGCTTTGGAATGAAGGCTTACCTCACCGCCGTCACAGGCCGCACTGGCGGCCACCCAACGTTTGCAGGCAGGGGCATCCGGTCGCAATTCGTGCAGCTCAATACCCTGTTGCAGCATCGCCCGGCGCCAGCGGGCATAACCCGAATGATTGGTCACCAGATCATTCGTCGCCAGGGAGTTGGTCAGTGCAGCGACCTCCAGGCGACCGTTGCCAATTCCGTCAACCGCTTTCAGCTGGTTGTCGGTGAGGATCAGATACGCCGATTCAATCAAAATCTCGGAGCGAGCATCCTCTACCAGATCATACAGGGCTTGTGCGGTTCTCTGGGGAGCCTCTGCCGGTGCATCCGGGTCTTCGGGAGGCGGATCGAACACCAGTTCGGCGGGTGCAGACACGGTGTTAGCAAACAAGGTCTCCAGATAGCCCCTTGCCGTTTCCCGGTTTGCTGGTGGCTCGATCTGGTAATGCCGCGAGGCGGCAGATTCAATCAGGGCGCTGAGCTTCGGTTGTGCCTGTTCAGGCTTGGGGTAAAGCTCTGCCAGCGGCAGGGTCCAGGGACTGTCCCAGTAGGCCTCGAAATTGGCGGTCATATTCCCCGCCAATGGCCCCAGCACCAGAACATCGCGATCCCGGAAGTTCAGTGTCGGATGCTGATCGAAATACTCATCCCCGATGTTCCGGCCCCCGGCAATACCCACAAGACCATCCACCACAAAGGTTTTGTTGTGCATGCGCCGGTTGATGCGATCAAAGTCAGTGAGAAATGAGAGCCAGCGGCCGAATCCATCCCGGGACCGGGATGGGTTGAAAATACGCACGCGGATATTGGCATGGGCATCCAGGAGGGCGAACAGGGATTCCTTGCCAGCGACGTTTATATCGTCCAGCAGCAGGCGAATCACCACTCCGCGATCCGCAGCCGCAACCAACCGGCTGGCCAGGTAGCGGCCGCTGTCATCGTCGTTCCAGATGTAATACTGGGCGTCGATGCGCTGGCTGGCGGTCTCGATCAGTGCGGCCCGGGCCAGGAAGGCATCCTGGCCGGTGTTCAGCAGTTTTACCGCCGGCAGCCCGGCGCCGACCCGCTCCTGGCTCTGCGACTGCAGAAAAGCGTCTGGCTCCGAGACGACCGGTATTGCCGGCCCGTGTTCCATGGGCTTGATTCCTCCTGCACAGCCAGCAAGGACAACCAGGGATATCAGGGTGAAGAACCCTCTGATCATCGGTTTCCCTCCCCGGCTGTATGTGAGCAATGGTTGCTCCTTATCTGAGAATAACCAGCGGCTTGTGCGCGGTTTTAAGCATGGTGGTTGTCGTACTGCCCACCAGAAACTGGCGAATTCGCGAGTGGCCGTAAGCGCCCATCACCAGAATATCGATATCATGTTCTTCCTGGTAGGCGTGCAGCGTGGGTTCCACGTCACCAGCCCGAATAGCCAGGGTGATCTCCACGCCGAGGCCTTCCAGCATTTTTTCAGCCTTTTTCAGCTGCTCCCAACGATCGGCCGTGTCGGCTCCAACCATCACCAGGTGCAAAGGCATGCCCCGTAACACCGGGCTGGCAGCAATCATCTCAATGCCCTTGAAGGCGGTCGCGGAACCATCAAAGGCCACCATGGCGCTTTTCGGCTCGCGGTATTCATCCGGCACCAGCAGAATTGGCCGGTGCACACTGCGGATCACGGTCTCCAGCTGGCTACCGATGTGCACATCCCGGTCGGAACTGCTTTCACCGTGCAGCCCCATCACAAACAGCCGGGTTTCTTTTTCCAGCGCCGTCAGGGCCTCGGCCAGATTGTCATGGCGCTGGCGCTTGACCGTCTCGCCAATACCCGCAGCTTTTACCCTGGCCTCTGCTTCGTCCAGCATGTGGTGGCCATGCTCCAGGGCAAGCTTGGAACGCTTACGGTCCAGCTCCGCCAGCTCATCCAGCAAATGCTCGCGGCTGCCAAGGCCGATGCTGCCAGCCAGATCCGGCTCGGCCGGATACCGCTCTTCATCCAGAACATGCAGCAGCATCAGCGGGGTTTCCATGTGGCGGCTGGCCCAGGCGGCAAAATCACACACTGCGGGGGCGGCCCTGGAGCCGTCAATACACGCCACAATTTTCAGTTTGTCTGCCGTCATAGCTGCCTCGCCTTGCTCGTGACTCTGGTTGTTATTATTGCTGCGAATGTCAGAGTTTTCTTTGGTCTGAGTCATATCAGTGCCCCATCAGCTGGTCAACGGCGTCGGGCTTGTCGTGCACCCCGAAGCGGTCAACGATGGTGGCACTGGCCTCATTCAGGCCAATCACTTCCACATCCGCACCCTCACGGCGGAACTTGATCACCGCCTTGTCCAGCGCGCCAACGGCGGTAATGTCCCAGAAGTGCGCGCGGCTGAGGTCTATCACAACATTGTCCACCGCTTCCTTGAAGTCAAAGGATTCCAGGAATTTTTCCGAGGAACTGAAGAACACCTGGCCCACCACGGTATAGCGACGGGTGTCCGTTGCCTCGTCAAGCTCGGAGGTCACCAGCATGTAATGGCCAACCTTGTTGGCGAAGAACAGCGCCGCCAGCAGCACACCGGCCAGTACGCCGAAAGCCAGGTTATGGGTGGCGACCACCACAATGACCGTCACCAGCATCACGATATTGGTGGACAATGGGTGCTCCCTGAGATTACGTATGGAATCCCAGCTAAAGGTACCGATGGAGACCATAATCATCACCGCCACCAGGGCAGCCATCGGAATCTGCACCAGCCACTTGTCGAGCACCAGCACCAGAATCAGCAGGAAGACACCGGCCGTGAGCGTGGACAAACGTGTGCGACCACCGGATTTCACGTTGATGATGGACTGGCCGATCATCGCGCAGCCAGCCATACCGCCCAGCAAGCCGGAACCGATATTGGCGATGCCCTGGCCCTTGCACTCACGGTTGCGGTCGCTGGTTGTGTCCGTCAGATCATCAACAATCGTAGCCGTCATCAGGGATTCCAGCAGGCCCACAACAGCCAGTGCAATGGAGTACGGCAGGATGATCATCAGGGTTTCCAGGGTCAGTGGTACTTCCGGCCACAGGAAAATCGGCAGGGTATCCGGCAGTTCCCCCATATCACCCACGGTGCGAATATCAAGCCCCATGACCATGGCCACAATGGTCAAGCCGACAATACAGACCAGGGGCGAGGGAATCAGTTTGCCCACGGTGGGTATCAGCGGAAACAGATAGATAATGGCCAGGCCGGCGGCGGTCATGGCGTAGACGTGCCAGGTCACATTGGTGAGTTCCGGCAACTGGGCCATGAAAATCAGGATGGCCAGGGCATTCACAAAGCCGGTCACTACCGAGCGGGACACAAACCGCATCAGGCCGCCCAGTTTCAGGTAGCCGGCGGCAATCTGGATCACACCGGTCAGCAGGGTCGCCGCCAGCAGGTATTGCAGACCGTGCTCTTTCACCAGCGTCACCATCAACAACGCCATGGCGCCGGTGGCCGCCGAGATCATTCCAGGGCGGCCGCCCACGAAGGCAATAATCACGGCAATACAGAAGGAGGCATACAGGCCTACTTTAGGATCGACACCGGCAATAATGGAGAAGGCAATCGCCTCCGGGATCAATGCCAGGGCCACCACGATACCGGCGAGCAAATCGCCACGAATGTTCGAAAACCAGTTTTGCTTGAGTGCATTCACCATACTCGGGGAAGTCCAGTCTGTTCAGAAAAAGAAACGGTCTGCTCGCGCGCCCACGGGCCGCCAGGCAAACACAGGAAAGTCTGCTCGGGATACTGACGCAAGCCAGTGAAGGAAAGATGAAACGCTAGGGCGGAAGGATCGTCACGGTTTTGGCGAGCTACGCTTTGATTAAAATCAGGTTACGTTGAAATCAGGGCCGCGAAGCTTACCAGAACACCGCACTCAAAGTAAGGCGATACGGGTAATCCCTGTTCAGAAGGATGCCCCGGGGCTGGTAATTGCCTAGAATGCGGTAAAAATAACCTTTTGGTGACAAGTACATGGATGATGTAGCAAGCCAGTTCCTAAACGCCAACCAGACCACCATCAATCTGGCCGTGGCCTTGCTGCTCGGGGCCATCATTGGCCTGGAGCGGGGCTGGGATGCCCGGGAGCAGAAATCCGGGGAACGCATTGCCGGTATCCGCACCTTCTCACTGGTCGGGCTGTTGGGCGGTATTACCGCCGTATTGTCGGAGCAGATTACCCCCTGGGCCTTTCCGGTATTGCTACTCAGTGTAGTGGCCATGGGGCTGGTGGCCTACAGCGAGCGCCTGGAACACATCCGCAATTTCAGCATTACCGGCATGGTCGGCATGTTACTGACCTTCTGTTTTGGCGCCGTTGCCGTGGCGGTGGATCCGGTGGTCGCCACCGCTGCTGCGGTGGTCACCGCCATCATTCTGGACAACAAGGAAGAAATCCACGGCTGGGTACACAAGCTTCAGGCCAGCGAACTGGACGCGGCCCTTAAACTGCTCTTGATCTCGGTGGTGATGCTGCCTCTGCTACCAAACGAGGCTATGGGACCGGGTGGCGTGCTCAACCCCCGGGAAATCTGGTGGATGGTGGTGATGATCGCCTCCATCTCATTTGTCGGTTACTTTGCCATCCGGGTGGCCGGAGCCCGCAAAGGCATTCTGTTCACCAGCCTGTTTGCCGGATTGAGTTCATCTACCGCCCTGAGCCTGCACTTCGCCCGGCAATCGGCGAAGAATCCCGACTTCAGCCCGCAGTTTGCTGCCGGCATCCTGATTGCCTGCGGCACCATGTTCCCCCGGATTCTGGTTTATTGCCTGGTCATCAACAAGGCACTGCTGCCCAGCCTGATCTGGCCGGTCGCCATGATGACCACCCTCCTCTACGTGCCCGCGCTGATCATTTGGCGCCGCAACGCCCGGCAACTGCAGGTGAGCCAGCCCACCATGAACCAGAACCCGCTGGATCTCTCTTCCGCACTGGTGTTCGGTTTCTTGCTGACCGCCATTCTGTTACTGGGGGAATTCCTCAAGAATGCCTTTGGCGATGTCGGCATTTACGCCCTGGCCGCCACCTCTGGCGTGGCGGATGTCGATGCCATCACCCTGTCTCTTACCCGGATGTCCAACGATGGCCTGGGCATGGATGCAGCTGTGCTGGGGATTGTCATCGCGGCAGCGGTGAATAATCTGGTGAAATCGGGCATCGCCTGGAGTATCGGCAACCGACAAACCGGTCTGCTGGTGGCTGGCCCGATGGTGTTATCTCTGGCCGCAGGCCTGTTGGTGGCCTGGCTGCAATAAGGTATCAGCCAGCCTTACGGAAGGTCAGATTGTAGCGGGCCGAGCCGGTCACCGGGTGTTCACCGGCTTTCAGAGTCAGGACGCCGTGGTAACGCAAACGGGCCGGGCCGCCCCAGACCACCACATCACCATGTTCCAGCAGAATACGCGCGGGGCGGTCGTTGCGCTTGAGTCCACCAAACTGAAACACAATGGGCAGCCCCAGGGACACCGACACAATGGGCCAGGCAAAGTCTTTTTCATTCTTATCCTGATGCAGTCCCATTTTGGCCCCTGGCTGATAGCGATTAATCAGGCAGGCATCCGGGTCAAAGCCGGGAAATCCCGCTTCCTGGGCCGACTTGCGGGCCAATGAGACAAAGCTATCGGGTATAGCCGGCCACCGAAGCCCGGATAACGGATCCTGGGGCTGGTAGCGATACCCTGTCTCGTCAGTCACCCACCCCAGGGGGCCGCAACAGGTCATGGCGGCCGACATCTGATGACCACCCGGCGTTTTCATATGGCGAAACGGCGCCTGTCGCGCCACCTGATCTATATCTCGCATCAAGGCCTGCTGGTGCGTCACGGCCTGGCGCCGTAGCACAACCACGCCCTCGTCAAAGGCTTCCACTGTCGGTTGATCGCTCAACCCGGAAAACAGATCTGGCGTCATAAGCCACCCGTTTATCTTCTGAAATCAGAATAACGCCCGCAGAGCGTCTACACTTAGAGAACCCTTCATCCGTCGTTGGATCCCGACTCTGTGAGACAAACAAAACCACCACACAACAAACAGACCGCCCGCGTATCCCTGGCATTCCTGATTGCGTCTGCCATCACCCTGGGAATGCTGATACTGGCGATCACACTGGTGGCCCAGAGTTATCGGGGCATGGAACAGGCCAAGGTCACCGCTGCCGCCGCCACGGCCCGACAGCTGGCTCTCAGCGTGGACGACCGTATCAATGCCATTACCCAACCGCCGGCTACGGCGCTGGCCTTGTTGCGGCACGACCCACTCACCCAGAGTTCCACCCTTGAGCAACGACTGCAACGCCTGCCGGTGATTGCCGATGTGCTCACCAGCAGCGATATTGTCAGTGCGGTATACGCAGGCTATGACAATGGCGATTTTTTCCTGTTCCGTAAGATTCGCAGTTCGGGCTCACTCCAGTTTCCGGACACCCCCGCAACCAGTCGCTATCTGCTGCAAAGCCTGGAATACCAGGGCGACCTGCGCAAGGGCATCTGGCAATTCTATAACAGCGACCTGGAACTGCTCGAACGCCGCTCGCTGCCGGATTACGACTATGATCCCCGCCAGCGCCCCTGGTATCAGGCAGCCAGGGCAGGAGATTCGCTGCAGCTATCAGCGCCTTATGTTTTTTTCACCACCCAGGAAACCGGGCTGACCCTGTCTCAGAGAGCCGCCAGTGCGCCGGGTACCGTGCTGGGTGTTGATGTCACCGTGACCGACCTCGGTTCGCAACTGGCGGAGCTGAAACAGACCGCTGGAAGCCGGCTGGCCATTGTCAGCGCGTCCGGGGAACTGCTTGCAGACGCCGACGGCAACACCGAACCCGATACCGTGATCCGCCAGGTGCTTGAGCCGGGTGCCAACCGGGAAATTCGCCGCTTCCAGCAGCAGGGCCGCGACTGGTATGGCATGGCAGAGCAACTTGGAACCCTGCCCGATGAAGCGCTCTCCGTGGTTGTCGCCATTCCCTCGGATGAACTGCTGGCGGATGTCTGGGCCGCTCTTGCCCGCCAGACCGCGATCGCCGGCGCCATAGCGCTCCTGCTGTTGATACTTGGCTGGTTTATGGGGCGCCAGGTGGGCAAACCCCTTGAACGTCTGACCGACCGGGTCAGCAGCCTCTCCCGCTTCCGCTTTGACACCCCAATCCGTTCGGAGTCCCATATCCGGGAAGCCTCGGAACTCAGTATTGCCCTGGATGACATGGCCCGCACCATCCGAAGCTTCCAGAACATTGCCACGGTGCTCAACCGGGGCCAGGACCTGAACCAGCTGTTACGCGACATTCTTGACCAGATCATCACCATCGTCAGCCAGGAGCGGGGCGCTATCTACCTTTACAGCAGCCATGAACAGAAGCTCGACCTGGCGGTTAACCGCGGACTGGAACTGCCCGCCAGCCTGCCAGCCATCAACCCGGGGGCAGACGATAACGAAATCATTCGCCAGCTCAGAAACCACATATCCGGCCACCCGGTGTTTGCCATCCTGCGTAATCGACGCAAGAAGCTCATTGGTGCATTGATCATCGAAATGGAAGTGGGCGACCACACCCACCTCAGTGATGACCTGATTGTTTTCGTGGATGAAATTGCCGGTTCCGCCGCAGTAGCCATCGAGACCCGTGAACTGATCGAGAGCCAGCAGGCCCTGCTCGATGGATTTATCCGCCTGGTGGCCAGCGCCATTGATGCCAAGTCACCCTACACCGGCGGTCATTGCGAGCGGGTACCCAAACTCGCCCAGATGATCACGGAGGTGGCGGAGCAGTCTTCAGAAGGGCCGTTCGCGGATTTCCGCATGAACGAAGACGAACGCTACGAATTTCACCTGGCGGCCTGGCTGCACGACTGCGGCAAGATCACCAGCCCGGAATACGTGGTCGACAAAGCGGTAAAACTGGAAACCATCTACAACCGCATTCACGAAATCCGGGCCCGCTTTGAAATCCTGCACCGGGATGCCGAGATCCGTTACCTTCAAGCCTGCCTGAATGGAGAAGACCCGACCCAGGCGGCCCGGTACAGAGATGCGGCCCAGGCACAGTTACAGGCTGACTTTGGCTTCCTGGCAAACGCCAATGTGGGCAGCGAGGCCATGTCCGACGACGATGTGGCTCGCATTCGCCAGATCGGAGCCCAGACCTGGCAGCGCCATTTCAGTGACCGGCTGGGCCTCTCCGGCGATGAGCAGCAAGCTCTGGCAGGCTTTCCCGAAGCGGCCCTGCCCGCCACCGAGCCACTGCTGGCAGACAAACCCTGGCATATTCGCGCCTGGGGCGACCGGGTGCCTCCGGTCCAGCGGGACGACCCGCGCAATCTCTGGGGCTTTGACATGAAGCTGCCGGAGTATGCCTATAACCGGGGCGAACTCCACAACCTGACCATCCAGTACGGCACCCTGACGGAAGAAGAGCGCTTCCGTATCAACGAACACATTGTCCAGACCATCTGCATGCTGGACGCCCTGCCCCTGCCAGACCGTCTGGCCCGTGTGCCCCGGCTGGCCGGCACCCACCACGAGCGTGTGGACGGCAAGGGCTACCCCTTCGGCCTGAGCGGTGAGGACATGAGCATTCCCGAGAAAATCATGGCCGTGGCTGACATCTTCGAGGCGCTGACCGCCGTGGATCGCCCTTACAAGCAGGGCAAGACACTGTCTGAAGCGCTGAACATCATGGATAACATGACCAGACAGGGCCATATAGACCGGGAGGTATTCCTGCTCTTCGTACGCTCCGGAACCTATCGGCGCTACGGTGCCCAGCACCTGAAGGCCGAGCAGATTGATACCGTGGATGAAAGCCTGTTCATGAAGCCCTGACCAAAAACACGTATATTCTCAGGACTGTTTACTCAACGAAGGATAGAGAATGCTGTTCGCAATCATTTTTGGCGGTCTGATCGGGTATGCCGTTGGTCGATTCCCCGGCTTTCTGGTTGGCGCCGCCATTGGTGCGTTCCTGTTCCAGCGCATAAAAAGCCGGCTGCTGGGCAAGCTTCAGGGGCTGCAGGCTGGTTTTATTGAATCCGTGTTCGCGGTGATGGGCGCCCTGTGCAAGGCTGATGGCGTGGTCTCACGGGATGAAATCCAGATGGCAGAGGCCATGTTCGTTCGCTTTCGCCTGAACGAATCCCAGAAAGCCATGGCCAAGGAAGCGTTCAACCGGGGTAAAGCGTCGGACTTCGATCTGGACGCCGAACTCCAGCGCTTCATGCAGGCTTCCGGCCGCCAGCCGGTGCTGTTGCAGATGTTTCTGCAGGTACAGGTGTCTGCGGTTGCCGCAGACGGCCAGGTGCATCCGGCCGAGCACGAAATGCTGGTTCGTATCGCCCGTGGGCTGGGGCTGCCGGAAAGTCAGGTCGACCAGCTTGAAGCTATGCTGCGTGGCGCCCATGCCGGCCAGGCGGGCGGTACCCGCAATTATTCCAGCAGCCAGCAGATCGATGATGCCTACAAGGTTCTTGGCGTCTCGCCAGAGGCCTCAGACGCCGACATCAAGCGCGCTTACCGCAAACTGATGAGTGAAAACCACCCGGACAAACTCGCCGGACGCGGCTTGCCGGAAAGTATGCGGGATATGGCGGAAGAACGAACCCGTGAAATCAGCCACGCTTACGACGTGATCAAGGAAGCGCGGAACAAAGCATCCTGAACCCGACAGTCAGAACCAGCGGGGCACCCGTTTGCAATAGGCCTCGTATTGCTCACCAAAACGCCTGGCCAGGGCTTTCTCTTCCTCCCTGGCCTGGCGCATGATCACCAGCACGCCAGTCACCAGGCACACCAGCGAAAACACGCTGGGCAACGCCAGAAAGAACCCCAACTGCCCCGTCATCACCGCCAGAAACAGCGGGTTCCGGCTGCGACCAAAAGGCCCCTCTGTCAGCAAATGGCCACTGCCGTGGTGGTCATCAATGCCGGAACGCCAGTCTTCATGCATGTAAGCCTGCAGGTAATTTACCGAAGTATAGGAAACCAGAAGCAAAACGGCGCCGGCCAGTAATACCGGCCAGTGGTACAACATGGGGAAAACGCCCAGCCAGGCATCCAGATCGACCCAGATTCTGGCCAAGCAAATCAGCAGGATCGCAGCCCGGAACAGGTTGAAGGTATGGCGATGCCACCAGGTGGCCGTGCCGGTCTTGCCATAATTGATGTGCGAGAAGCCCAATCGCGAATACAGGCCGAGCGCACGGGCGGCAAACTGCAGGCCAATCATCAGAAAAAAGACGCCGAGAAAAACCCGGACAGCAGGCTCGATCAGATCCATTATTCATTCTGGTTCAGTAGGTTGGCAACCAGCTTACTGCGCTTGGCGCTGCATTGAAAGAGACAGGGGGCAATCCTTTCAAACCCACCTTTTGCACCTGTTTTGTGACGTCATACCTGAAATGACATGTCGTCACGTTTAAGCCTGAGTTATGTTAGTAAACCTCTGTTTTTGCACTCAGGAGCCGCCATGAATCAGCCAGCCAGTACCCGCTTCCATTGTTTCCGCAACGACGCGATGGCCGACAACGACGCCACCGCCCTCGCCGAACGGATTCGTACCGGCGAGGTTTCGGTACAGGAAGTAACGGCAGCGGCGATTGAGCGGGCACGGCTGGCAGCGCCGGTGATCAATGGTGTGGTGGCTGAACGTTATCAGCCAGCGCTGACACAGAGCCAGCGACCGGGCGCCCAGACTGGCCCCTTTGCCGGTGTACCTACTTATATCAAGGACAACACGGACGTTGAGGGTTTGCCCACCGGGCACGGGTCACAGGCGGTCACGCCCCGGGTGGCGAAAAGAACCAGCCCTTTTGCCGAACAGATGTTGTCCCAGGGCTATATTTGCCTGGGCAAGTCCACACTGCCGGAATTCGGTTTTAACGCCTCAACTGAGCCCGCCCAGGGAGACCCGACACGCAACCCATGGAACCTGGACTATTCCTGCGGCGCTTCTTCGGGCGGCGCTGCCGCCCTGGTGGCAGCCGGTGTGGTGCCCATTGCCCACGCCAATGACGGTGGTGGCTCAATCCGCATACCGGCGGCCTGT
>Ga0079224_100000884_pt1 | contig 32234 bp, 30 predicted proteins | sample Stecom2015_FD_80414 | JGI IMG/M metagenome (GOLD analysis project Ga0079224, IMG submission 80414) | Agricultural soil microbial communities from Utah to study Nitrogen management - Steer compost 2015 | ecosystem: Environmental > Terrestrial > Soil > Agricultural land | place: USA: Utah... | reverse complement strand
CAGGTAGACTGTGCCGTCCATTACCAGATCGGCGCCGTTCACCCGCAGGTTGACGGGCTGTGCCGCCTGAAGCAGCAGGCCGCTGTCCGGCGCGTCGCTGCACGGAGCATCATCGGCAGCGGTGATGAGGTCGAAGGCTTGCAGCGGGCTGTAGAGCGTTTCCGGCGGCTGGCTCGTCGCCGTGACAACCGGCAGCCAGTCGAGATCGCCAGCGGCGCTGACCAGATCGGCGCGCACCCAACCGCTGCGGCCATCGTCCAAAAACAGACGCAGCCAGCTATCATCGGCCAGCCGGCCCACCGCCGGGATGATCTGCCCCATCACCAGCGGCGCGACAAGTTCCGCGTCTTCTGCCGGCCGGGCGCGGAGATTGGCCCCGCCGGAGAATGTCACCCGTACCGGGACAGTGCTGACGGGAGCATCGGCTCCGCTGGTATCTGTCAGCGTGACTGCGCCCAGCACGATCATGGTCAGGGTCTGGTCGGGAGCGTTGGCCGGTACGTTCAGGATGGCAATACCCCATTCACCGGATGCGGCGTCCATTGGGCCGGATTCGAGCGACTTCACGCCGCCAATGCGGTGACCAGGGCGAGTAAAATTGCCCGAACCCAGCGCAGTCACGGTGAGCGACCGGCTGCCGTAACAGGCCGTACCCGGCTCGACCTGCTCGCATTCCAGTGCCGCCGCCGCATAGGCCGCTTCGACCAGCGCCGGGCACATCGCATCGGTCTGCGCCAGTGCCAACGGAGCGAATGCCAGCATCCCGCCAAGCAATGTTATGATTGTGCGCATCGTCCCCTCCTGTCCAGCAGCGCCATTATACCAGCCGCCGCAAACGAAAATGCCCTGCTAGAAGTCAGGGCACATTCGTAGATAGTTGTGGGTCAAGACGCGATGTGTATCGCCATCCAGAGTTGTTCGAGTTCGTTATCGAATGCAGGCTGCAATCCGCCGGCCGCTTCAGACGCCTGCCCAGCGGATCAGCCTTATTGAACCACCGATGAGGCGCAGCGGCATCCGCCAGCCGGTTGAATTGGGCGTAGGTCTTTCGGTGGATACGGCTGTTCCCCAGACCTCTATACATTTTGCAGAATAGTGCTATAGTTTGCATTGAGAAAAGTTTCCGAACATTGCGCCAAAACAGGATACAGACATATGTCGATCCGCATTCTGATTGTGGACGATCACGCGGTAGTGCGCCAGGGACTCCGCATGTTTCTTGACCTGGACAGCGACCTGGAAGTGATCGGTGAGGCTGAAAACGGGCAGGAGGCGGTGCGTCTGGCCCATGAACTGCTGCCGGATGTGATTTTGATGGACCTGCTGATGCCGGTCATGAACGGCATCGACGCCATTACAGCCATCAAACAGGCGCTGCCGGATGTCGAAATCATCGCACTCACCAGCGTGCTGGAGGACAGTTCGGTGGTCGGGGCGGTGCGGGCCGGCGCAATCGGCTATCTGCTCAAGGACACCAAAGCCGACGAGTTGATTCGGGCGATCAAAGCCGCTGCCGCCGGGCAGGTGCAACTTTCGCCGCAGGCCGCCGCCCGGCTGATGCGCGAAGTGCGCGCCCCCGAAAGCCCAGAAGCGCTGACCGAGCGCGAAACCGAGGTGCTGCGCCTGATCGGCTCCGGCAGGTCAAATAAAGAAATCGCGCTGGCGCTGACCATCGGCGAAAAAACCGTCAAGACGCATGTGAGCAATATCCTGAGCAAACTGGGCGTTTCCAGCCGGACACAGGCCGCGCTGCACGCTGTCCGCATCGGGCTGGTCGAAGGTGGCGAACTAAACTGACCCCGTTCGGGAATCGAGAGTGTGGAACGTGACTGAGAGCACTTCTCTGCACGAAACTGACATCCTCTACGCCGCCTCGAACCGGCTAACTCAGGCCTCTACGCCGGAAGAACTGCTCGACGCCATTACCGGCTATGCCCGCGATTGCAGCGCAGTTTCGGCGCTGCTTTTTTATGTGATCGACAAGCATCCCGATGAGCCGGTCAGCCTGACCGCGATGGCACAGTGGGGGCAGCCGGGCTATGAACTGGCCGTGGTGGGCGAGCGCATCGGCATCGACGAACTGGGGATGCGCCCGCTGTACGAAACACATCACGAGCGGCCCATCTTCATCGAAGACACGCGCGGCATAGATTTCCTGCCCCCGCCCGCCCGTTCCATCTACACCAGGGCGCAGATTAGCAGCGCGGTGATCCTGCTGCTGACCAACAAATCCCGCTGGATTGGCGGGGTTGGCATCAATTGGGCGGAGCCACGCCAGTTTGATGAACGTGACCGGCGCATCTACACAGCGCTGTCGCAGCTTGCCGCGCCGATCATCGATTCAATCCGCCTGATCGACCAGACCCGGCAGCGGGCGGCTGAACTCGAAGCGGCCAAGAACGAAATCGATCTGCTGTACACCGCCGCTAACCGGCTCGTTCTTGCCCAGACCCCGGCAGAACAGCTTGAAGCTGTCAGCGACTATGCGCTTGGCAGGGGGGCGACTCAGGGCATCCTGTTTATGATCGATTCAACCAGCGGCGACCCGCCGGAATCGCTGGAAGTGGCCGCTGAATGGGTGCTTGATCCCCGGCAGGAAGCAGGCGTTGGCAATTATTATCAGACACTCGGCCTGCCGTTCAGCCGGTTCATCATGACCTACCCGCTTCAGCCTATTCTGCTGGAAGATCTCGAAAACGAACCGCTTGTGGACCCGGTGATTGGGGAATTGTTCCGGCAGCACGCCCAGCGCGGGGCCGCCATCCTGCCGCTTTACGTCAAGGATCGCTGGATCGGCCTGCTGTGGTTTACCTGGAATGTGCCTTATGCTTTTGACGAACACGACCGGCAAATCTACACGGCTCTGCTGCGGCAGGCAGCGCCGGTTATTGGTTCCGTCCGGCTGCTGGAACAGACGCAGCGGCGGGCCGAAGAACTGGAAGCCACCAACCACGAAATCGCCATGCTCTATCGCGCTTCCGGCCAGCTTGCCCGCGCCACCACGCCGGCCGGTTTGCTCGAAGCCATCAGCGCCTACCCATACCTGATGGGGGCGACCACCGGCATTCTGGTATACAACTATCCGGCGGAGGGTGACACGCCGGGCTGGGGCGAGATTGTGGCGACTTGGGTTGCGCCGGGCGGAGTGCAGTACGAACTGGGGACCCGCTATTCGGATGACCGCTACACCGTTATCGGTGACTGGATCAATAATCACGACCAGCCCTGGCTGATAGACGATCCGCGTCAGGAACTGCTCGATGCCGCTTCAATGCAGCGGTTCACGGAAGGCCGCAGCGCCAGCGTGGCGATCCTGCCGCTGCACAACCAGAGCCGGGTGGTCGGGGCGGTGTTCTTTTCCTGGATCACGCCCTACCGGTTCAGCGAACGCGACCAGCGAATTTACACGGCGTTGATTCAGCAGGCTGCCCCGGCCATCGATTCGGTTCGGCTGCTGGAGGATAACCGGGCGCGGGCACAGCGCGCCGAAGAAGCCTACCGTGAAAGCGACACGCTGTACCGGGCCGGGCGGGCGATCAATGCCGCGACCACCTTCGATGAAATTGTTCGCGCTATCGAAGCCCTGGACCCTGACGCGAACGGCATCGCGCTGTCGCTGTGGGAAGGTTACGATTATCAGCGGGCGAATTATTTTGAGGTGGTCGCTGTCGGCAAGCAGGAACCCCCGACGCGGGTCGGTACGCGCTACCGCGTCGAGCAGTTTCCCATCACTGCGATTATGCCCCACGACCAGCCCACTTTTCTCGAAGACATCGATAACGACCCGCGTGTCGATCCGGTCAGCCGGGAATCGTGGCAGCGGCGCGGCGTGCGGGCCGCTGTCGCTGTGCCGCTGACGCTCAACAACCGCTGGATGGGTACGCTGGCGTTTCACAGCCACTATGTCCGCAGCTACACACAACTGGAACAACGGCTGGTAGCCGGCATTGGCGATCTGGTCACTGCCGCCATCGAGCGCATCCGTTTGCAAACCACGACGGAAGCCTCCCGCCGCCGGGCCGAAACGCTGGCTCACATCAGCGCCGCGCTGTCGCAGGCGACCACCGAACAGGATATTTTGGCTGCTATCGAACCGCTGGCCCAACGCTTTGGGGTGGCGCTGGCCGTGCTGGCCTATGCCAACAGCAACGAACACGGGCAGATTGTCGAAGTCAGGACGGTCGCCCTGCGCGCGCCGCAGGCCGGCCCTATCGCCGTTCAGGATTTTCCGGTGAGCGCGTTCGGCCTCAGCGATTTTCCGTTCCTGCGTTTGGCCTACGAAAAGCCGGATGCGCCGATTTTCATCGACAATGTGCATACCCATCTGCACGACGCCGCTGCGCCGGCGGATTGGCCGGCTGTGATCGCCCTGCCCCTCAAGACCGGCGACATTTGGCAGGGTGTGCTGATGTTCCTGTGGGCGGAGCCGCAGATATTCGACCCGGAAATCCGCCGCATGGTAACGGCCCTTCAACCCCCACTGGCCGCCATTGTCGCCACGCGCCGCGCCTACATGGCCGAACGCCAGCGCGCCCGCGAACTGGAGACCGTCGCCCAGGTCAGCGCCGCCGTTTCCAGTGTGCTGGACATCCACGATCTGCTGGACACGGTGGCAGAAGTCACCCGCCTGAGCTTTACGGACTATCGCTGTTTTATCTACCTGCTGGATGAAAGTGGGACCGAACTGGTGGCTGCGACCAACGAGGTCCCCGCAGCGCCGGTCGCGTGCCGCATCCCTCTGGCAAGTGAGCGTTCGTTGATTGCGCAGGCCGGCCGCAGCCGGACCGGGATGATTGTCAATGACATTACCAGCGCGCACGAATATGATCTGGCCCCGCTGCTATCGCAGGCGCATTCGGAAATGGCTGTGCCGATGGTCGTCGGGAATCGTTTGATCGGGGTGCTGGATATTCAGGCGCGGGAAGCCAACCGCTTTTCCGAAGCTGACATCCGGGTGATGGGGACTCTGGCCGATCTGATCGCGGTGGCGATGCAGAATGCCCGGCTGTACGCGCAGGCTCAGGAAGTGGCCGCGCTGGAAGAGCGCAACCGGTTGGCGCGTGAACTGCACGATTCGGTATCGCAGGCGCTGTACGGCATCGCGCTGGGGGCGCGTACCGCGCGCACCCTGCTGGAACGCGACCCGGAAAAGCTGCGCGAGCCGCTTGATTATGTGCTGTCGCTGGCCGATGCCGGATTGACCGAGATGCGCGCACTGATCTTCGAGCTGCGGCCCGAATCGCTGGAAAACGAGGGGCTGATCGCGGCCCTGACCAAACAGGCGGCATCAATCCAGGCGCGGCACGGAATCATCGTGGAAAACCACCTGTGCGAAGAGCCGGATGTGCCACTGGAACTGAAAGAGGCGCTCTATCGCATCAGCCGCGAGGCGCTGCATAACATGGTCAAACATGCCCAGGCCACCCGCGCCACGCTGGATTTGCGCTGCAACCAGAACGAGGTCATCCTCGAAATTGACGATGACGGCGCTGGTTTCGATGCCTCTGCCTCTTTCCCCGGCCATCTGGGCCTGAAATCCATGCGCGAACGGGCCACCCGGCTCAACGGCACGTGCGAGATTGTCAGCGCGCCGCAGCAGGGCACGCACATCGTAGTCAGACTGCCGCGCCCGGTCTGACGAGCGCGGACAGTTGGTTATCAGGGTGTGGGCGGGATCATCCGGCTGCTGGTTCGGCTCACCTGACGACGCGATATTTCAGGTGGGTCACGCCGATTCCCTCAACAACCTGCATGATTTCCAGGTCGTAGGACGCACCGTCCAGATTGTCGAACAGCCGGACGCCGCCGCCGAGCGCAACAGGCACCAGATTGATGAGCATTTCATCCAGCAGCCCTGCCTTCAGGCACTGCTGAGCGATATTCGCGCTGCCGATAGAAACATTTCTGTCCCCTGCGACCTGCTTCGCCTGACGAACGGCGCTCTCAACGCCATCCGTAACAAAGGTGAACGGCGACCCTTCCCTGACCCATTCCTGCGGAACGCTGTGAGTGACGACGAAACAGGCTCCACCCCCCGGTGGATGGCCGCCCCACCCTTCCGCGTTGTCGAACATCCGCCGCCCCACGATCATCGCCCCCAGCTTGCCCCATTCCTCCTGAAGCAGTTCGGCGCTGGCGCGGGAAATCTGGAACGCCATATCCGTACCCGGCAGCGGAAACGGGGTATCGCCGCTGGCATACCAGTCAAACAGGCGCATTCCGCCGTCCCCCATTCCATTCCCCGGACCATCATTTGGTCCGGCGACAAAACCATCCAGCGATACCGAATTCTCGAAAATAACCGTTCCCATGTTTATGCTCCTTCTGGTGCACATGACGTTATTCGGGATACCAGCTCACTGTCATCAGGCAAACTCCAAGTAGCGTGACGATGGTCACGAAGGTTCGGGGTCCATCATTTGTTCTCCGAATGGGGTTAGTGACAGATTATCGAAGCGATCACTCGGGTGGTTGTGCTCATCCGGCCTTACATCGGCGCTGCTCCGTTCTGATGCGGCTGGTAAGTCAGGCGCACGACGCCGGTACGATACGTCCGCGCTTCGACCAGCCTGAGCGCAGTGGTATCCATTCCATCGTGAAACAAACGTTTTCCGCTGCCAACGACGACCGGATGTACCAGCAGCCGGTACTCATCAATCAGGCCAGCCTGCATCAGGGAGCGGGCCAGTGTCGCGCTGCCGATAATGCCGATCATTCCCTCGGACTGCTGCTTCAGCCTGCTGATTGCGCCGATAGGGTCCTCCCGGATCAGCGTCGAGTTGTTCCATTCAGCCTTTTCCAGCGTCGAAGAGACAACGAACTTGGGGACGCTGTTCAGTTTATCGGCCACTCCAAACTCGTTGTTGGTCTGCAAAGGCCAATGCGCCGCGAAAATCTCATAGGTGATGCGCCCCAGCAGCAGGCCCTCAAGCTGATGGAGTCCGGCGCGAACATCGTCCATCACTTCATCGCTGAGATAGGGAAACTGCCAGGTTTCCGGCGCTTCCATGACGCCATCCAGAGTCAGATATTCCAGAACGGTCAATTTACCCACGCGCTAACTCCTTTTCCTGATCGATACGTGTTGGTCTGGCTTTCCGGCAGTCCTGTGACTGCCGCAGGTCTGACATCACAGGGTCGGGAGCAGCTCGGTGAGTCGATCCCAGCTATCGGTTAAGCCGCTTTCCATGTCCGCTTGCAGCATCCCGTCCCGATCTTCGACTGACTGAAAGACCATCGAGTCGGTGACGGTGGTTTTTCCGTTGTGTTCCTCCAGCGTGACGGTTTCCAGCAGCACATGACCCGGCATCCCCTCGTATTCAAAGGTGTACACCAGCCGCTGCGAGGGCGTGATTTCGTGATACACACCGCGAAAGGCGTACTGATCGCCGTCCGCGCCCTGCTGAACGTAGCGCCAGATGCCGCCCATTCTGACTTCCATGCGATCCACAATCGTGGTGAAGTCTCTCGGCCCCCACCAGCGTGGAACGAGTGTTGGGTCGGTGAACGCCTTGAACACCAGTTCACGTGGGGCGTTGAATTCGCGCCAGACGCGAATCTCTTGTTTGCCCGGTTCAGCCACCAGATTCAGTTTGTTCATTGTTCTCCTCCCGTTCTTGCAGTTCTTCCAGCAGTTGGTCGAGGCGATCAAATCTCGCTTCCCATAGATGGCGGTAGGTCTCCAGCCACTGATAGACTTCGGCCAGCGGCTCCGAGCGCAGTTCGTACCAGCGGCGCTGCGCGTCCTGTCGCACCTGCACCAGCCCCGCTTCGCGCAGCACGCGCAGATGTTTGGAGACACCGGGCTGACTCATGTCCAGCAGGTCAACCAGTTCCCCGACCAGCCGGGGTCGCTCGCGTAGTAAATCCAGAATGCGCCTGCGGGTGGGGTCGGCCAGAGCCTCGAAAATTGTCGCCATAGAACAAATTTACCATAACTCTTATATAACTGTCAAGTTATATAACCAGTTGTTTATATAACGGCTTTCAAACATTGCAGGTTAGTGGTGCATCGGTAGTATATCCAGTTCGGCGGCATGGAGGGCGCAATTCCATCCGTTCTGCCCCAAAAGATACAACTTTAGTCGGGCGACCCGGCCTGATTTTCAGGTTCTAATACCTGTTATGGCGCATTGTAGAACCTTCAGGAGTCTCGGTGTCCAGAGCCGTCTTCTTCAATATTCCGGCGGATGACCACATCCAGCCTACTCTGAGCCTGGTGGCAGAACTGAAGCGGCGCGGCGAACAGATCACTTACTTCGCAACCCGGAGCTACCAGCCGGCTATCGAGCAGACTGGTGCGCTGTTCCGCGCCTACGAGGACCTGCCGCACGATTTGCTCTCGGAAACCAACCCGCTGTTACTGAGCGTGCGCATGGCTGAAGCCTGTCGCCAGATGCTGCCGGGTTTGCTGGAGCAGCTACGCGCCGAGCAGCCAGACTACCTCATCTATGATTCACGCAGCGCGTGGGGCTGGTATGCGGCGCAGATTCTGAAGCTGCCGGCGGTTGCTTCCATGACGCTGCTGATGCTCAATTCCACCATTCTGATCCGTTCCGGGAAGCTGTTCCCAACCCTGCAGCAGACACTCGAAAGCCTGCCGATCATCACACGATACCGGAACGTGGTGATGGAACTGGAACAGACCTACGGCATCCCCGGCCCCGGTATCACGGACATTCTGAACAACACGGGCGCGCTGACCATCAGCTACACATCGGCCCTGTTCCAGCCCTATGCGGCGTCGCTGGGGAATAGCTTCAGATTTGTCGGGCCGGCTATCGACCCGATCCTCCCGACGGCCCGCGCCGATAACCTGCCGCTGGTGGTCTGTGACGCGCTGTGCGATGCGCTGGCCTATCAACACGCGCTGACCGACGAGTCGTGGCGCTTTGCTGTGGCGGATCGAGCCGCCCTGCCGGGCAGGTTGCCACAGGCAGCGGTATTTATTACACGCGGCACCATGAACGCGGCGCAGACCGCGCTGTATTACCACGTACCGCTGGTCGTTGTGCCCCAGACGATTGAACAGAGCCTGGTAGGCCAGCAGATCGTCAACCTGGGGGCCGGCCTGCAAATCGATGAGCCAGACCCCGAACAACTGCGCAGCGCCGTCGAGAGGCTGCTGACAACCGATGACTTCCGGCGCAATGCGGCCACAATTGGCGATTCGCTGCGCGCCGCCGGCGGCTACCGGCGGGCGGCGGACGAAATCCTTGCGTTTGTGGCCCGCTATCGCCCCGCCTGATACCTCTACTCAGGTACAGTCTGATCTCCGCCTAAAGTCGGAGTCGAGAATCCATCCCCCGCCAGACGAAGTCAAAAATCATCTCATCTATGCTTAATCTGACGCTGAATACAGGCGTCCATTCGCAAAAGTATCCAAACCACGAGGGAGGAACCAGCATGTTGGATACACTTCAGAGACCCCGGCTGATCCGGCTGGGTCTGCTGGCCGCAGCGGTGTTGGGGGTCGCAGTCGGCGCGCTCAGCAGCCAGTTTGTGACCCGCGCTCAGGAAGCCGAACCACAGAACTTCACCATACAGGCGGGCGGGTTTGGCCCGGCCAACATCGAGGTACTGGCGTTCGCCCCGCAGTCGCTTCAGGTGCATCGCGGTGATACCGTGACCTGGGTCAACAACGGTTTCCACAACATCCACTTTGCCAATGAACCGGCGGAACTGGTTGTCGTGGGCGAGGTCAACGGCGAACCTGTGCCGCAGATCAACCCGGGCATCGCCTTCCCCACCATCGAAAGCGGCTCCGTATATCAGGGCGGCGACGCCAACAGCGGCCTGCCGCTGCCCGGCGTGTCACCGATTTTCTCGCTGGTGATTGACCTTGAACCGGGTGCGTATTCATTCCTGTGTGATGTCCACCCCGGTATGGCCGGTGTCATCAATGTGGTGGCTGATGATGTCGCTATCGCCAGCCCGGCGGAAGTTGCGATGCAGGCCGCTGGTGAACTGGGCGGCGCTGTCGGCGCAGGTATGGACGCCAACATGGAACTGGAAGTGCAGACCTTCGGTGACGAGAGCATTTACAGCGGGCAGGTCAATACCGGCAGCGCCAACACAGGCCGCGTCACCATCAACCAGTTCTTCCCGTTCGTGACCGTCATCAAAGCCGGCGAAAGCGTGACCTGGAACAACGTCGCAGGTGGAGTCGAACCGCACCTGATAGGCTGGCCGCCGGTACGCGGTCAGGATGTCGCACCGATTGAAGTCGAGGGCGGGCCGCCCATCCTGGCGGTTGGGCCAACACTCGCGCCGATCACGCCGGACGGCTCGTCGATTGCGCCGGGGCAGGCTTTCAACAGCGGCATCATTCTGCCGGGGCAATCGTACACGCTGACCTTCACCGAACCGGGCGTGTATCCTTACACCTGCAACATTCACCCGGCCATGAACGGCACGGTGATTGTCGAGGCGGCGTAGCCAAGAAGTCGCCGGTCGGGAGCCAGAAGTCGAAAGGCTCTCGATCCGGGACCGCGATCATGGAGATTGCGCAACATGGGGAGGGTCGCAAGCCCTCCCCCAGCCAGCACACAAGTTGTCGAGACTCGTAGACGAAAAACAAGGGTAGGCTGCCCGCCGCAGCCGCCCGGTCAGAACAAGGAAAAGATCATGCTGAACCAGACATCCCCCCGCAACAGCCTGAGCAATCTGCTGGTCATCATCGCAGCCATCGCCGTATTCGCCGCCGGCTTTGCCATCACCCGCATCCTGACCACCACGCAGCCGCAGACTGCGCCCAGCGCCAGCGAAAACCCAGCTTCCGGCGGCGCTGCCATCGTCAACCCACCGCACCGGCTCCAGGACTTCACCCTTACCAGCCATACGGGCGAACCGGTCAGCCTGAGCGATTTTCGCGGTAAGGCGGTGCTGCTGCTGTTCGGTTACACCAACTGCCCCGATGTCTGCCCCGGCACGCTGGCCGAATTTGTGCGCGTGAAGCGTGAACTGGGTGCGCGGGCCGACGACGTGGCCTTTGTGCTCGTCAGTGTGGATGGCCGGCGCGACACGCCGGAGGTGATGGCTGATTACCTGGCGCAGTTCGACGCCGATTTCGTGGGCCTGACCGGCAGCGAAGACCAACTGCGGGCGCTCGGCGCGGAATACGGGCTGATCTTCGAGTCGACGGCTGTCACCACCGAACCGGACCCCATTGCGCAAGCGAGCGATCATGACCACGACGCGGCACACGGCAGCCACGCGCATGGTGAAGATGTCCAGAGCGATCACTACTTTGTGAATCACACCTCGCCCAGCTTCCTGATCGACCCGGACGGTTATCTACGGCTGCTGTACTTTGTCGGCACGCGGGGCGATGCGATGGCGGCAGGGGTCGAGCAAATTCTGATGGAGCGTGACGCATGAGCCGCATAAACCTGTCTGTCGCACTGATGTTTGTGGTCGCGCTGGGGCTGTGCGGGGTGATCGCCAGCGCCCAGAGTACGCGCAATACGCCGCGAGCCACCGCTACGGCTGCGCCGGCCACCATAACGCCCGCGCCTACCGAAACGGCGGCCGGCGACCCGGAAGCGGGCGCAACCCTGTTCAGCACATTTCAGCCGGCAGCGGGTATCGCCTGCGCGACCTGCCACCGCATCGACTCGGACGAACGGCTGATCGGCCCTGGCCTGCTGACCATCGGTGAGCGGGCGGCAACCCGGGTGGAAAACCTGAGCGCCGACGCCTACATTCGCCAGTCGATCATCGACCCGTCGGCCTACGTGGTTGAAGGCTACGCGGACATCATGACGAAAAACTTCGGCAGGGTGTTCACCGAAGCCGAACTGAATGATCTGGTCGCGTTCCTGTTTTCGCTGAACGAAACCGAAATCGAAACCGAAACCGAAGCCAGATAAACCGCCATGACGCACAACTGCATATTCGCCTGCGCCTCACACTGATCAGCGTGAGGCGTTTTGTTTGTCAGGCTGGTTGATACAATTCGACCAGCACGCCGCCGGTGCTTTTCGGATGCACAAAGGCATAACGCGTGCCGTTGGCGCGGACGCGCGGCGTCTCGTTGATGAGTTCAAACCCGGCAGCGGCGATATGCTGCATCGCGGCGTTGATGTCGTCCACCGCCAGACAGATATGGTGCATCCCGGCTCCCTTTCTTGCAATGTGGCGGGCAATGCCGCTGTCCTCAGTGGTCGGACGCACCAGCTCGATGTGGGCGTTCTCGGTCTCCAGAAAGGCGACCTCGGCTTCTTCGGCCAGCACGTTTTCGATGCCGCCGAATTTGAGACCCAGCGCGTCGCGCCAGAAGCTGAGGGCTGTATCCATATCCGTCACGGCGACGGCAATGTGATCGATTTTGATGGGCATGTGTGCCTCCATACAGCGTTGCATAGTGTGCCAATGTTATAATACGGTCACAAAAATGCCAATAAGTCTGAGGAGGCTGTATGGCGGCTGTGGATACACACGCGCTGACTCTGGCGCTGACCGAGGAGCATATCATGCTGCGCGACGCCGTGCGCGAGTTCGCGCAGAAGGAGATTGCGCCTATCGCGGCGGCGCTTGACGAATCCGGCGACTTTCCACTGGATACCATCCAGAAAATGGGCCAGATGGGGCTGATGGGCATCGAAATCCCGGAGCAGTACGGCGGCGCGGGCATGGATACGCTGGCTTATGTGCTGACGATGATCGAAGTGGCAAAGGTCGATGCCAGCCACAGCACCATCGTCAGTGTGAACAATTCGCTGTTCGGCCATGCGCTGCTCAAATTCGGCACCGAGGCGCAGAAGCAGAAGTATCTGATGCCGGTTGCCAGCGGCGACAAGATCGGCGCCTACAGCCTGACCGAGCCGATGTCGGGCAGCGACGCCGGGACGATGCAGAGCCGGGCGGTGCTGAACGATGCCGGGACGCATTACATTATCAACGGGCGCAAAAGCTGGGTGACGAGCGGGCCGGTGGCCGACTTTGTTGTGCTGTTCACCATGACCGAACCGGAGCAGAAGCACCGGGGGGTCACGGCGTTTGTGATCGACGCGGCTCAGCCGGGGTTCGTGCGCGGCAAGAAAGAGCCGAAGCTGGGCATTCGCGCCAGCGCCACCAGTGAGATCATCTTTGAAGATTATGCCTGCCCTGTCGAAAACGTGCTCGGCCAGCCAGGGGAAGGCTTCAAGATCGCCATGACGGTGCTGGATGCCGGGCGCATCGGCATCGCGGCGCAGGCGCTGGGCATCGCCGAGGCCGCCTACGAAGCCAGCGTACAGTACGCCCGTGAACGGCAGGCGTTCGGGCAGTCTATCGGCCAGTTCCAGATGATCCAGCAGAAGATCGCCGATATGAAGACGCGCATCGAGGCCAGCCGGCTGCTCATTTATCAGGCGGTGCAGGCCAAGGAACGCGCCAAACAAACCGGTGCGCGCTACACGCTGGAAGCCAGCATGGCGAAACTGTTCGCCAGCGAGACAGCAGCCTACGTGACCGATGAGGCGGTGCAGATTCATGGCGGCATGGGCTACAGCAAGGAACTGCCCGTCGAACGCTATTACCGCGATGCGCGCATCACCCGCATTTACGAGGGCACGAGCGAGATTCAGCGCCTGGTGATCGCCCGTCACGAACTTGGCCTGCGCTGATGACCCTGCCGTTTCAGGCGCTCAGACATGGGCGCATCACGCTGCATCTCATCAACGCCGACAATTTCCCGGCAGTGCGACGTATGTTCACCGGCTTTGCCGACTCCGAATACATGCTCAGTGAACTGGATCAGAGTTATATCCCGCAGTACGACAGCAGCGGGCGGCGCATCCTTTACGGGTTCTATGCGCTGCTGGATGGCGAACTGGCCGGGGCGAGTCTGCTCGGCATCAGCGATTGGGGCAATCTGCACGGCTTCACCGGGGCGGATACCTTGCTGCATATGCGCGGGCGAGGTGTCGCGCCGGGCAGCAAACCGCACCTGTTTTACCTGGGCTTTCATGTGCTGGGCCTGAATCGTCTCGAAACCGGATGTCTTGTGTCGAACACGGCTTCGCGGCGGTCGATTGAAAAAACGCCGGGCTTCGTCTACGAAGGCACGCTGCGCAGGTTCGCCCGCAACGACAGCGGTGAATTCGAGGATGAACTACGCTACAGTATTCTGCGTGAGGATTGGCTGAAGCTGTACAATCCCGATGAGATTGAGGTGATCGTATAGATGGTCGATCAGGCTCACCCGGAACAGCAGGCGGCGCTGCTGCGCGCCATCGCCGAACGGCTGGGGCTGCCACCGGTCAAGCTGCTGGTCAAAGAGCCGGGGGTACTCGGAGTCTACCGGGTGACAGTTTACTATCATGACCGGCGCGCGCGGGATTCGTGCGCGACTCTGGTCGATGACCGGCGACAGGAGCCGCGCCTGTCCACGTGCTATCGCGGCGCATTCGGCCAGAGACCAATCACGTACACGCTGACAGAAGATCGTTACGAGGCGTTCGTGCGGGCGCTGCAAAAACTGCGCTTCGACCACCTGCGCGACCAGCCGGGGATGCCGCTGTATGGGCTGGATTTCTGGATGATCGAACGGGCAGCAGGGAGCTTCGTCCGCAGCGTGATTGTCGCGCCGCAGACAGCGCAGGGCGCTCATGCGCAGCTCGTGGGAATCATCAGGGAACATCTGCCGGAAGCGCTGCGGGCAATTGAATGAAGAAAAGACAGGATTATCTATGGCCGCACACACCGAAACCGAAGTCAAGCTGTACTGCCCTGACCTGAGCGCAGCGGCAAGTGCGCTCATCCGGGCGGGGGCGGAACTGGTTACGCCGCGTGTGGCGGAACGCAACGTGCGCTACGACAACGCCGATGGCACGCTCACGCGGGACGGAATCGTGCTGCGGCTGCGCCAGGATTATCGGGCGCGCCTGACGTACAAGGGACCGGGACAGATCGAAAACGGCATCATGACCCGTTATGAAGCCGAGGTTGAAGTCAGCGACTTTGACACCATGCACGCCATTCTGCTGAAGCTCGGTTATCAGCCGCGCCTGATCTACGAGAAATTTCGTACTACCTACACGCTCAACGACGCGGAGATTGTGCTGGATGAGCTGCCCTACGGCAACTTCATCGAAATCGAGGGCGAAGCGGACACCATCGAGCAGCTTATCCCCCGGCTGGGGCTGACCGACGCGCCGCGCTACGGCTACAGCTACGCCGGCCTGTTCGAGATTGTCAAACGCAATCTCAGCCTCGATTTCCGCGATCTGACGTTCGCGAACTTCGATGGCATCGACGTACCGGCAAGCGCGTTTGTGCTGGCAGAAAGGAGTGACACATGAAAAGCGCGAACAGCCGGTGGAGTATCGGCAGCAAGAACAGCATACTCTCGATCTGGAGTACGAACAGCATCCTGTCCATCGGTTCTTATGGGAGTGCGCTGTCGATTGGCAGCAGCTTCAGCATCGGTTCTCTGTTCAGCTTTGCCAGCGCCTTCAGCCTGTTTAGTGCGGTGAGTTTTCTGAGCATCATGAGCTACCTCAGCGTGCGCGGGGTGATGGCGGCCCGGAACCGGCGATATGGGGGTTCGGCATGACCCTCGACGAATTTATCAGCAAGGTGTCTCAGCGGCCCCTGCCGCAGAGCCGGATTGCGCAGGTGCGGGCGCTGGCAAAAGAGATGGCGGAAGGCGCGGTGGAAGGCGTGTGGGAGACGACCTTTTCCGCCTGGCACAAAGATCGCGAGGAAGGCGCCGTTGGCAACCGGTTTCAGCCTGACCCGGATAATCTGGCGCGCTACATGGAAAAGCGCTGGCAGAACGATTCCCCAAGCCTGACGCTGCTGGTCTCGAACGGCTATCTGAACGCCGAGCCGCATGACCGCTTCCGCACTTATTTCACCATCACGCGCGCGGCCTTCGACCTGATTGACGAGGTGGAACCGGCGAAGATTTTCATCTCCTATAAACGCAGCGAGAGCAGCGCCTTCGCTCTGCTGGTGCTGGCACGCTTGAAAGCCGAAGGGCTGGAGCCGTTTCTTGATCTGGCGATTGAGCCGGGGCAGCAGTGGCAGGAGCATTTGCAGGAACGAATCCGCAACAGCGATTATTTTATCCTGCTGCTGGGGCCAACCACGCTGCATTCTAGCGTGACGTGTCAGGAAATCCTGTGGGCGCTGCAGTACGGCTGCATCATCATCCCCATCTGGCACAACGGCTTTCGTTTTCAGCCGGGCCAGTGGCAGGTTGCAAAGGAGATCGAAGCAGCACTGGAAAATACGCACACGATTCGCGTGCTGGAAGAAAGCGCGCTGGCCTACAACAACGCCATCGTCGAACTGCTCAACCGCTTCGGCATCATGCCCTGATTGACGCTATAATCCCTCACATGACCAACCCTGCAACATCGAAGCGCCGCTGGTGGCTGATCGTGCTGTGCGGGCTGCTGGCGCTGGCACAGGCCGGCGCGGCGCTGCGGGTGCTGGGTGTCCCGCCGGAATTGGCCGCCCAGATCAGCCTGTGGCTGCCGCTGGAGTTCGTGGCCGGAGGATTATGGGCGTTGCTTTTCGCCGTTATCACCGTTAATCTTTTACGCAAGCGGGCCGTTCAGCCTGCGGTTTATGCGTTGGGCGGATTTCTCATTTACAGTGTGATACGCCTGCTGCTGTGGGCGCAGGCCGACTACGACCAGAACCGGCTGCCTTTTCTGGTGTTTATGACCATATGCCTGCTGGTTTTCCCGCTGGCGGCGCTGCTGCGCCGCTGAATAAACGGAGTGAATGTATGGCTGTAGATCATCAAGAGGTCTCGAAGATCGAACTGCTGCGCCAGAAACGCGCTTTGAGTCAATCCGGCGGCGGTGAGGAACGCATTCGCCGCCAGCACGAAGCCGGACGGCAGACCGCCCGCGAACGCTTGCAGGTACTGCTGGACCCCGGCAGTTTCCGCGAACTGGATGGCTTTGTAGAACACCGGTCAACAGACTTTGGCATGGATAAGCGCCGCCATCCCGGCGACAGCGTGGTCACCGGCTGGGGGACGATTGACGGGCGGCTGGTGTACGTCTATTCGCAGGATTTCACCGTCGTCGGCGGTACGCTGAGCGAGGCGCACGCCGCCAAAATCTGCAAGATAATGGACATGGCGATGAAGGTCGGCGCGCCTGTGATTGGCCTCAACGACAGCGGCGGGGCGCGCATCCAGGAAGGGGTAGACAGCCTCGGCGGTTACGCCGAAATCTTCCTGCGCAATACGCTGGCAAGCGGGGTGATTCCGCAGATCAGCGTGATTATGGGGCCGTGCGCGGGCGGCGCGGTGTACAGCCCGGCCCTGACCGATTACATCATCATGGTGCGCGATACCAGCTACATGTTCATCACCGGGCCGGATGTCGTCAAGCAGGTGCTGAACGAAGATGTCACCTTTGAAGGGCTGGGCGGTGCGACGGTTCATGCTTCGCGCAGCGGTGTGTGCCATCTGGTTGCCGATGATGAGACGCAGGCGCTGCTGATGGTGCGCGAACTGCTCAGTTATCTGCCGCAAAACAACATGGAAGATGCGCCCTTTGTGCCTTCGACCGATGACCCGCTGCGCACCGAAGCCGAACTCGATACGCTGGTGCCGCCGGATGCCAACCGGCCCTACGACATGAAGGATGTCATCCTCAGAATTGTGGACGACGGTATCTTCTTCGAGATTCACGAAGAGTACGCGCCGAACATCATCTGTGGCTTTGCGCGGCTGGGCGGGCACAGCGTCGGCATCGTCGCCAACCAGCCGATGGTGCTGGCGGGCGTGCTGGACATCAACGCCAGCAACAAGGCGGCGCGTTTCGTGCGCACCTGCGACTGCTTCAACATTCCCATCATCACCTTCGTCGATGTGCCCGGCTACCTGCCTGGAACCGATCAGGAACATAACGGCATTATCACCTCCGGGGCGAAACTGCTGTACGCTTACTGCGAGGCCACCGTGCCCAAGCTGACCGTGACAACGCGCAAATCCTACGGCGGGGCCTACTGCGTCATGAGCAGCAAACATATCCGGGGCGATCTCAATCTGGCGTGGCCGACAGCGGAAATCGCAGTGATGGGACCGGAAGGCGCGGTTGAGATTATCTACCGGCGCGAACTGAAGGATGCAGCCGACCCGGCGGCGCTCAAAAAACAGCTTGCGGCGGAATACCGCGAAAAGTTTGCCAGCCCGTATGTGGCGGCGGCGCGGGGATATATTGACGATATTATCGAACCGCGTGACACACGCCCGCGCCTGATTAACGCCTTGCAGGTGTTCCAGAACAAGCGCGACGAAAACCCGCCCAAAAAGCACGGTAATATGCCGCTGGGGTAGAGGCGATCAGCAAAAGATGACGAATCGCTGAAAATCAACCGGTTTTCGTAGGGACACAGCACGCCATGAAGGGCATAATAAACCCTGTGGCCGGGTATAAAACACGTGAAGCTGCACTTTCGCTGGCTGACTGGATGATATGCTGACAAGCTGAAATGCGCTTCACCATAAACAATGCACTAGAAAGTATGCCGTATGCCAGAACTGCAAAATATCAACAAAGTTCTGATTGCCAACCGGGGCGAAATCGCGGTGCGGATCATTCGTGCCTGCCGCGATCTGGGTATCCCGACGGTGGCCGTCTATTCTGACGCTGATCGCACAGCCCTGCATGTGCGCTATGCCGACGAAGCGGTCAACATCGGCGCGCCGCCCCCAGCCGAAAGCTACCTGCGCAAGGACCGGATTATCGAAGCGGCGCGGCAGACCGGCGCGGACGCCGTGCATCCGGGCTATGGCTTTCTGGCGGAAAACGCGGAATTCGCGCAGCAGGTGAGGGATGCCGGGCTGGTGTGGATTGGCCCGTCGCCGGACGCGATTGCCACCATGGGCGATAAACACGCCGCGCGCGAAACGGTCAGACGCAACGGTGTGCCGCTGGTTCCCGGTGCGCCAGCCGGCCTGCGCGATGAGGAACTGATCGCTCTGGCCGATCAGGTCGGCTTCCCGCTGATGATCAAAGCAGTAGCAGGCGGCGGGGGCCGGGGAATGCGCAAGGTGTACAGCAAGGACGAGTTCCCGGCGGCGCTGGCAACCGCCCGGCGCGAAGCACAGAGCGCCTTTGGCAACGGCGACGTGTATCTCGAAAAACTGCTGCTGGGCACGCGCCACATCGAGTTTCAGATACTGGCGGATGTTCACGGCAACACGATCCATCTGGGCGAACGCGAATGCTCTATCCAGCGCCGGCATCAGAAGCTGGTGGAAGAAGCGCCGAGCGTGTTTATCGACCCGGACCTGCGCGAGAAAATGGGCCAGATGGCGATTGCCGCTGCGCAGGCTGTGAACTATGTCAACGCCGGGACGATTGAGTGCCTGGTCGACCGTGACAAGAATTTTTACTTTCTGGAGATGAATACCCGGCTTCAGGTCGAGCACCCGGTCACCGAACTGGTGACGGGCGTTGATCTGGTCAAGGAACAGATTCGTATCGCACGCGGGCGACCACTCAGCCGCACCAGCAGCATTCAGCACCCCAACGGGCACGCGATTGAATGCCGCATCAATGCCGAAGACCCCTACATGAACTTTGTCCCCGCCACCGGCAAAATCACGACTCTGATCACCCCCACCGGGCCGGGTGTGCGGGTGGACAGCGGCGTTTACCCCGGCTACGAAATCACGCCCTACTATGACAGCCTGATTTCCAAACTGATCTGCTGGGGTGAAGACCGGGCCGAAGCGATGCTGCGGATGCGGCGGGCGCTGGAGGAATACACCATCATGGGCCTGAAGCACAATATCCCCTTCCACATTAACCTGCTCAACAGTTTCAGCTTTATCGCCGGGCAGTTCGATATTCATTTCGTGGAAGAACGCTTCGACATGAAGACCTACGAGGAAGGCCCGACAGAACTGGAAGTTGAGACAGCGGCCATTGCAGCCACACTGTTTGCCCACCGCAAACGCCAGCTTGCGGCACAGGTGGTAGCTCCACCCGTGCGCGATACCAGCAACTGGAAATGGGTGAGCCGCTGGGAAAGGCTGCAACGATGAAATACGTCACGATCATCGGCGACAGACAGTTCGAGATCGAGATTGGCAACGATGGCGAGGTGACCGTCAATGGCGAACCGCGCCATGTCGATTTCCTGAGTCTGGGGCCGTCGCTGTATTCGATGATTACCGACCATCGCTCGTTTCAGGTGGTCGTCGAAGGCGACAGCGGCCATTACGACGTGCTGATGAACGGCCATCTGTACACCACGCAGGTGCTGGACGAACGCGCGCTGTTGATGGCGCAGCGGCGCGGTGGTGTGGTCGGCGGCTCCGGCGAGATCAATTCGCCCATGCCGGGGCTGATCGTCGGAGTGCTGGTCGAAGCCGGGCAGATGGTCGAGACCGGGCAGACGGTTGTGATCCTGGAATCGATGAAGATGCAGAACGAACTCAAGACTCCGGTCGCCGGTCTGATCGAAAGTGTGTCGTGCGAAGTCGGCCAGACGGTGGACAAAAACGCCCGCCTGGTGGTGGTGAAACCGGTTGAGGACTAAGTTATCACCGCCCGGCCCGCCAAAATCTTTACCCGCAATCACAGCCAAATGGCGCTACAGTAAGGTGAGCTGTTCGCAATGGGCTGAGTTGAGGTAAATGAGACTGTCTCCCAGATTGCAGAGTATTTTGAGGCACAGCGGAATCGTTGTCCTGAGCGTCATCATTGTGCTGCTGCTGGTGGAATTCAGCCTGCGGGCGTATTTCACCTTTTTCGGGACGCTGACTGAGCGGGTGATGTATGTCTATTCTCCGCAGCAGATTCTGGAGGCCAGCCCCGGCTTTACCGGGCTGCCATTTGTGGGATTCGGCCCCTCGGCGCATGGTTTCGGCCATAATCGTTTGGGCTATCGCAACCGGGAAATCGAACTGGAAAAGCCGGCCGGCGTCTTTCGCATTGTGGCAGCGGGCGGCTCAACGACCTATGGCGCAGGACTCGGACCGGACGAGACATGGCCGGCCCAACTGGAACGCATTCTTCATGAAGATTACGGTTACACCCATGTTGAGGTCATCAACACCGCCTCGACAGCCTATACAACCTGGAACACGCTGACCAATTTCGCCTTCCGCGTGGTCGATCTCCAACCTGACCTGTTGATTGTGTATCATGCCACCAACGACGCCAAAGCCCGTCTGACGGCCCCGGAATGTTACACCGGAGAGACGCCGATTCGCGGCCTGTACGATGGCATGTGGCGCACGGATGGTCCCGACCTCGGCTTCAGCAGTCTGTATCGCTACCTCGCTGTCGGGCGCGGGTGGATGCCGAATCCCATCGACCTCAACAACTGGGTGCTGCCGGTTGAGGCCAGCGTCGGCGGCTGCCCCACTGACCTCAGCGAGGAAGAACTGCTGGCGACCAACCGGCCCATCTTCTTCGAGCGCAACCTGCGCAACCTTGTGCATCTGGCGCGCGCCAACGATACCGAAGTGATGCTCTCGTCATGGGCCTACTACCCGCCGCTGATTCAGGCAGACTACTGGCGCGCCACATTCGACGAGATGAATGCGGTCACTGCCGGGGTTGCTGCCGCGTTGGATACGCTGTATTACGACCTGATGGCAAATCTGCCGGTTAACCGCGATCTGTGGTATGAGGACGGTGAACACCAGAGCGCCGCCGGAGCCGCCGAACAGGCTCGCCAGTACGCGGCGTTTCTGGCTGAAATGCAGGTTATCCCCCCGCTTGATTCCGGGGTTGACGCCGGATAACCGGCAACTTACGATGTGCGATCTGTCTCGAAAGAGGTGATCGCAACGCATGTTTCTGCCTGACTGGATATTATCGACCCTTGCGGCGCTGCCCTCCCTGCTGTGGGTCTACATCGGACTCGGCCTGCCCTGGGCGCTGGTCATGCTGCCGCGCCGGGATTGGCGGGATCGCGCAGCGCTGCTGCTGTTGGCGTTTGCCCTCGGCCCGCTGCTGCTGACGGCGTGGATGTTCGCGCTCGGCACACTCAGTGCGACCAGCGGTGGCCCGCCCCTGCTGCGCCTCGATCTGATCCTGGCGGGCACGGTGGTGCTGGCGATGATCGGCGCGGGGCTGGCCTGGCGGGAAGCTCAAACCCCGCCCCCCTCTCCATTGGATGGAGCGCGAGGCAAAGAGAGCCGGGTTGCAAGCCATCTGGCCTTCGATGAAAAGCTGCTCATCGGCCTGATCGTCGCCGCGCTGGCACTGCGCTTCGTGAGCATCGCCTTCTGGCCCTTCACGGCTTACGATGCGCTGTGGGTGTTCGGCTACGAAGGGCGGCTGCACACGCTGCTTGGCGAAATCCCCCATTCTATCGACTATTACCCGCAGTTCATGCCGCTGCAATATGCCTATGCCCAGCTTGCCATTGGCGGCATCAACGACCACGCGGCGCGGGCGGTGATTATCTTTACGCATGTGGGCAGCATTCTGGCGGTGTATACGCTGGGGGCGCGGCTGTTTAGCCGGCGCGTCGGGGTCATCGCGGCGGCGCTGTGGGCGCTGTACCCGCATGTGGGCGAATGGGCGCGCTTTGGCGATCTCGAAATTCCGGTGACGTTTCTGTTCACCGGCACGGCGGCCTTCTTTTTGATGGCGTGGACGCAGCCGGAACAGCGCCGGCGCTACGCGCTGATCGCCGGGGTGCTGTTCGGCGGCGCGATGTGGGTCAAGCCTACCGCCGGGGCGTTCATCTGGGGTGTGCTGCTGCTGCTGGCGGTTGATCTTGTCCGCGTGCGCTTTGACTGGCGGGCGTGGCGCCCCCGCTTTGAAGTCGCGCTGATAACCGGGCTGGCCTGTATCCCGCTTGGCGCGGTGTGGTATGTCCGCAATGTGCTGCTTGGCCACAACGCCATTGATTTTCCCACCGACTTCTGGCTGACACAGGCCATGCGCAGCGGGCGCGAATTCGGCTGGCCGCTGCTGGCCCTGCTGACGCTGCTGGCTTATCTGTACTTCGGCCCGGCGCAGCGTCGGCCCGATGCGCGCGGCGTCATCGGGCTGGCGCTGGTTCTGGCCGGTCTGCTGCCCACAATCCTCGACCCGCGCCGGCTGGGCCTAATCGAATGGGTGCTGCTGGCAGCCGGGGCGGCGGTACTGTATCGCACGCTGAAGCCTCTGCACACGAACATCCCCAGGCTGCCTACAATCGCGTGGGCGCTGCTGCTGGCGCTGCCCTATTTTGTGACGTGGTTTTATTCCTACAGCTACCATTACCGCCTGTCGTTTACCATTGTGCCGCTGCTGCTGCTGCCCACCGCCGCTATTCTTGGCTGCTGGCTGACCGCCGAACGCATCGCCCGGTGGGCGCGTCCGGCGCGGGTGATCTATGGCGCAGCTATCGCGCTGATTGCCCTGCCCGGCGTGGTCAGCACGCTCTACGACGGCAGCGCCGGCTGGAACTGGCTGTGGAACGGCGAACTGACCGACGATTTCAGCAAGTACCGTTCCGGCAACGCCGCGCTGATGTGGGTGGTCGATGGGCTGCAAAAGTACATCGACGAGCATCCCGGCGAGGAACTGGTCGTGGCCGCGCCGGGCGTTGAACGGCTGCCGTTTTTTTTCCCGCTGGCCGATATCCGGGTTGATGACGCGCCGACGCGCTGGTCGCAGCTTGAGGGCGTGACCTATTTCATCGACAGCTCGCCGGAAGGCCGGGGCGCGTATGACGGCATCCCGCTGCACGAAAATCAGGTGATTTCCGGCCTGTCGCTGGCCGGATCGACTATCGACAACGTAGTGCGCAAGGCCTGGTGGCATGATGACGGCTTTTTCAACTACGAGGTCTACGAACTGCATCTTGACCGGCGCTTCGAGAATCCAGCGGCGATTCACGACCCACCGCAGCCGGTAATCTTTGGCGATTTCGTCCGCTTCCGGGGGCACGGTATCGGCGCGGATACCTTCTGGCCGGGCCGCCCGGTGTACCTGCAATTGTACTGGGAAGTGCTGGCCGAGGCGGATGCCGATTACACCATCTACGTGCATCTGCGCGATGCCGACGGCAGCCTGCAAGCGACATGGGACGGGCCGGTCAGCCACAGCGGCGACGGGCGCTACTATTCGACGCTGGTATGGGAACCGGGCGAATTTATCCGTGACGAGCGCCGCCTCCGCCTTTCAGAGGATAACCCACCCCCCGTTGGCGAAGACTATACACTGGTGATCGGGTTCTATGATCTGCAAACCAACGAGCGCCTGCCCGTGACCATCGGCGGCGAACCGGCGGGCGACGGATTTACGCTCAACGAACGAATCCGGGTCGTGGCAGAGCCTTAAGCCGGTGTCGGGTCAGGAAGCGTTCTCATTCTCAATCACCAGCCGGATACGATTGTGCCAGGGGTCATCGAACAGTACCGCGCCATCCTGCCGCTGGTAAATGACGCCTGCCGTTTCCAGCCGCGCCACAATCTGATCCTGCGAGTCCGTATCGGGCACGATGATGGTAAATTCGCGCAGGCCCACCGCATCGGCCGGCACGGGGGCGGCGTTGCGGCTGTGCCAGATGTTCATACCCAGATGATGATGATAGCCGCCGGCGGAAACAAACAGCGCCGAAGACCAGTTTGCCACCACATCAAAGCCAATCACCCCATTATAGAACGCCCGCGCCTGCGGAATATCGCCGACACGCAGATGCACATGGCCGACAATTGTGCCATCCGGCATCCCGGTAAACGGCGCGTCAGGATCGGGCACGGAGCGAATCACGCCATCGACATCCACCGGCTCTGTGCCCATGACGACCTGATCGCCGTTCAAGCGCCATTCCTCACGCGGGCGATCCCGGTAGATTTCCAGCCCGATACCGTCAGGATCATCGAGATACATGGCTTCGCTGACGTAATGATCGCCAAAGCCGCTGATAGGATAGTTTTCGCGCGCGAGGCTGAGGATCACGCGGCCCAGATCAGCGCGGGAAGGCACGAGAATCGCTACGTGATACAGACCGGTGCTGTGATTCGGCTGGCGGCGCGCGCCGGGCAGTTCGGTCAGATACAGCAGCGGCGTGCTGCCCGCGCCGACTGTCGCTCGCCGTGTGCCGTTATTGTCCTCGCGGCTGAGGCTTTTCATGCCGAGTACGCGGGTGTAAAAATCGAGTGACCGCGCCAGATCAGACACGGCCAGAGTCACCGGTCCCATGTGCGTGGCCGGGTGCAGCCTCACCTGCGCTGGTGTTTCAGAATGATTGACCATTGGGATTTCCCTTTTCTCACATACCTTATCGACGCCGGGGCAGGCTTAAGACTTACGGATTCAGATGTTCAGCACGAAATCGAACACGGCGGTTATCCCCGCGCCGCTGTCCTGAACGGTCATCTCAAGCGCCGGGTTGTAGATGCCATCACGGGCGTTATCGGGTTCGCCGGGGAAATAAAGCTGCGTGGTCAGCACCGGCTGGTTGGGGGCCTGCACGTTGACATGGATGTGCCGTGTGCGTCCCGGATACAACCCCGGCACGATGGTTTCCAGCGTATAGCGCCCGGCGGAATCGGTGAACTGGTGGCCGCGCAGTTTGTAGCCTACGTTGTCATAGATGCCGGCGTCGTCGCAGTGCCAGAAATCGACCAGCGCCCCGGCGACAGGCACGCAGCCTCTGGACAGCACCGCGCCCGTAACCAGCAGCGGCGTGCCGCTGATGCCAGCTTCGAGAAACGAGGTGCGCTGCGGCGAATTGGGAGTATAAAACGGCCCGGCAGTCTGCGGCGGTGTCGGGTCGTCATCGTCGCCGCAGGCCGGGGTCGGCGGCAGAACGACTCCTTCGGGCGCTGGCTCGGAAGCCGACATACGTGCCAGAATCTGATCCAGTGAGCGCCCGCTGCACGCCGCCAGCAGCAGCGCCGGGGGAACCAGCAGCGCCCGCCCAATTAACGAACGTCGTGTCCAACCGCCATGATCCGCCATAATCACGCACTCCCTTAAACTTACGCTACGTCGATATCGCCTACGGTAGAAATAAAAGGACAGGTGTGTATGGGAACCTGTCCTGGCCGATTCTAGCCGATTGTGTCAGATTTTTACAGCGCCGCCACCGCCACAGCCAGCTTGCGCTGGATCGCCTTGCTGTTAAACCGCTGCCATACTGCCGGGAATTTTTCGTAGAGGCCGGGCTTTTCGCTCTCCAGCGCCTCGATATACACCCACAGAACGGCGTTCTGGTCACCATCGAGATCGTCCATCAGATCGACGAGCGACTGGCGGGCGACTTCGATGTCGTTCATGCGCCCCAGCAAATCCTGAATGTTCTTGAGTTCGTTGATGAACCCCGCCGCATCTTTGCCAAGCACATCGGCAAACAGTGCCACGACGTAGCGCAGCCGCTTGAACTCGATGCGCAGGGCGTGCATGGTGGCCGGTTCCGCGCCATCCAGCACCGGTTCATAGGCGCGCACGGCTGCCACGTGCTGGTAGATCAGCGGCGGCAGGACATGGCGCACCTGATAGGGCACAACGCTGTTCCTGTCGCGGCTGCGCACGCCGGCGCCGGGTGTCGTCAGGAAATCAGCATAGCCTTTGACAAAGCGGCGGTAGAACTTGCTGTCCAGCAGATCGATCAGGTTCTGGCGCGCCACCATGCGGCGCTGATCGAGCGAATCCAGCACATCGCGCAGCGCGGCTGCCTGCACTTCGTTGAGCGGCGCATCAAACGCATTCAGATCGTGGATCATCACATCCAGATCGCGCACCGGCCCCAGTGCCCGCATGATTCGGCGCAGGTCCTTGCGCCAGGCGCGGGCCACACCCGGCTCGAAGTAATCTTCCAGCAGGGCCAACCCGCTGCGCATCTGACGGATTGCCACGCGCATCTGGTGCACATCCTCAATGTTTTCGCCGGTGCGGCTGCCAGCTTCATGACTGAGCATCCGGGCGAATTCGCCACGCAGCACCTTGCGCCCGGCCTCCGTAATGGCGTCATCCGGCTGGACAGGCGGTATCTCTTCCTGCAAACGAGCGCGAATCCGCTCATCCCGCGCGTTTTTTTTCTTCCCCACGTTCCCTGCCTTCCGTCTCATGTCGAAGCATTCTGTCGCTGTTGGTCGTTATTCTAACAGATGCCGCCAAAACGTTCAGCTAGGCGTGGGGAGCAGTCACCACGTATACTATAAACAGGCTTCAGGTTTATTGGAGAGGCAGCGATGAGTTTCGACAGACAGCGATTGAAGGACCTGTACGCAGCGCGGGAACACTGGCAGCGAGCCACACTGGCCCAGACGCTGAAGCATCTGCCGGAGCGGCAGGCTCAGTTTCTGACAACTTCCGGTGTGCCGGTGGAACGGCTGTACACCCCGCTTGACCTGGACGATTTCGACTACCTGCGCGATCTGGGCCTGCCGGGTGAATATCCGTTCACGCGCGGGGTACACGCCAGCGGCTACCGGGGCAAGCTGTGGACCATGCGCATGTTCGCCGGGTTCGGCACAGCCGAGGAAACCAATGCGCGCTACCACTACCTGCTGCGCGAAGGCAATATGGGCCTGTCGGTGGCCTTTGACCTCCCCACGCTGATGGGCTACGACACCGACGCGCCGGAAGCACTGGGCGAGTTCGGCACCTGCGGTGTAGCGGTCAGTTCGCTCAAGGATATGGAGATTCTGTTCGACGGCATCCCCCTCGGCGACGTATCCACCAGCATGACCATCAACAGCCCTGCCCCCATTATCTGGGCGTTCTACATTGCTGCTGCCGAAAAGCAGGGCGTCCCAATGGCGAAGCTGCGTGGCACACTGCAAAACGACATCCTCAAGGAATATATCGCGCAGAAAGAGTATATTTTTCCGCCGGCGCCATCCATGCGATTGGTGACGGACACCATCGAATTTGGCGCCAGACACATGCCGCTGTGGAACACGGTCAGCATCAGCGGCTATCACATCCGTGAGGCAGGCAGCACGGCGGTTCAGGAACTGGCCTTCACCCTAGCGGACGGGCTGGAATATGTGCGCTGGGCGCTGAAACGCGGGCTGGATATTGACGATTTCGCCCCGCGCCTGAGCTTCTTCTTCAACGTGCATAACGACTTTTTCGAGGAAATCGCCAAGATGCGGGCGGCCCGGCGTATCTGGGCGCGGGAAATGCGCGAAACCTTTGGCGCGAAAAATCCGCGCTCGTGGCTGCTGCGCTTTCACGCCCAGACGGCGGGCGTCAGCCTGACGGCACAGCAGCCGGAAAACAACATCGCCCGCGTGACGATCCAGGCGCTGGCGGCGGCGCTGGGCGGGGCGCAATCGCTGCACACCAACAGCATGGATGAGGCGCTGGCTCTGCCGAGCGAAAAAGCGGTGACGATTGCCCTGCGCACCCAGCAGATCATCGCCGAAGAAAGCGGCGTCGCCAGCACGGTTGACCCGCTCGGCGGCAGCTATTTCCTCGAAGCCCTGACCAACCAGACCGAAGCGGCGGTCTATGCCTATTTCCAGCGAATCAACGATTTCGGCGGGGTAATCCCGGCGATTGAGGCCGGTTTCTTCCAGAGCGAAATTGCCGAGGCCAGCTACCGCTACCAGCGCGAGATCGACGAGGGCCAGCGCAAAATCGTGGGCGTCAATGCGTACACCAGCGACGAACCGCTGCACATCCCGCTGCTGGAAATGGACCCGCAGGGCTATGCGCGGCAGGTCGCCCGGCTGGAACAACTGCGCGCCGAACGCGACAGCGAACGAGTCGAGCAGACGCTCAATGCGCTGCGGCGGGCCTGTGAAGATGGCGTCAACGTCATGCCCTTCCTGATCGACGCGGCCAAAGCCTACGCCACACTGGGCGAGATCACGCAGGTGATGCGCGAGGTGTTCGGCGTGTATCAGGAGCCGGCGTGGGTATAAGGGCTGGCGCCGGGCTGCCGCTTACTTGTACAGCTTCAGGAAGTGCTCTTCGGCCTCAGGGACACCGATCAGAATGATCCGGCCCCGCGCCGGCAGCGGCTGATGTGGATCGGGCATAACCTGAATGTGGTCATCGTGGCGCAAAGCGATCACCGTGCAGCCGGTCTGACTGCGGATGTCGCATTCAGCGATTGTCCTGCCGGCCAGCGCCGCCGGAATATCGACCTCAAAGACATCCAGCCCTTCGGCCACCATCAGGATATTGTCGCGCCCGATCAGATTGATGATGGCATTGGCGCCGGTCGAGGCATAAGACATCACAAAATCAGCCCCGCCCCGGTGCAGGGTAGCCACGTTGCGTTCCAGACCGGCGCGGCTGATGATCTGAATATCCGGGCGCAGGCGGCGGCAGTAGATGGTCAGATAGATGTTCATGTCGTCGTCGTGGGTGGTGATGAGCACTGTCGGAGCCTGCCGGATACCAGCCTTTTCGAGCACCTCCAGTTCGGCGGCGTCGCCCAGCACATATTTTTCCGGGTCACGGATGCGTTCGGGCAGTTTTTCAACGATGCGGTAATCCAGCCCGCGCGCCGCCAGTGACTGGCCCGCTGCCTGACCAACACGCCCACCGCCGATGATGACAATGGGCGCGGTCATCGGGTGCTCGCGGCGGAATAAGTCGTTGTAGCGGGCAATATGCGCTTCAGAACCGGCTATCACCAGCACCGTATTGGCCGCGATGCGGGTATCCGGTGTCGCAATCTGGAACGAACCGCGCTGCCATATCCCCAGCACATTCACGCCGGTCAGTTCGCGCAGGCGGCTTTCCCGCAGCGTTTTGCCCACCAGTTCTGTATCGTATACAGTCGCCTCGGCGATACGCAGATCACCAAACTCGCCGATGATGTGGCCCAGTGTGGCCCCATCAGCTACACGCCGGGCCAGCGCCTGCCCCATCATCCTACCCAGTTGCAGCACATGCGAACAGCCAGCCAGTTCCAGAATATCCACCGAGGCGGACGCGCTGGCCGTGGCAATCACCGGCACAGTTTCGGATATTTCCCGCACGGTAGCGGCCACGTTCACATTCAACTGGTCGCTGGCCGTAGCGACCACCAGCAGCGCCTGATCGACCCGGGCAAGCTGATAGGTGCGGGGCGTGTCCAGATCGCCCAGCATCACTTTGTAGCCCAGTTCATGCAGGCGCAGGGCTTCGGTGATGTCCGGGACCAGCAGGACGTAGGGATAGTGATACTGGCGGAGCTTCTCAATCAGGGTTTTGATGACCGCATCGAAATGGATGAGAATGACGTGCCCCTGCGTCTGTTCGGGCAGGCGAGTCGGGGTGCGGGCGGCCTGCTGCGCCCTCATCCAGGGGGCGTAGAAAAATTCGATAAATGTAAACGGCAGCAGGATCAGCAGGAACACGATGCCGCTCATCAGCACAATGGTCGAAAAAATCTTGCCCAGATCAGACTCAAACGTGATGTCTCCAAAGCCCAGCGTCGACATCACCGTCAGGGTCCAGTAAAAGCCTGTTACCCAGCTTTCCGCACGACCTTCATAGGCCATGATGTAATGAAACAGGATGCTGTAAACCGTCACCAGCCCGGCGAGGATGCCCAGAAAGCGCAGCAGAGCCATCAGGCGGACCCGGTCAGCGCGATTGCTGGCATAAGCGAGGAGCTGCGAAACGAGAAACTTCATAGGTGGTCTTTTCGATCTCGTACCATGCCGACGCTCAACTCTATCATAGCGGTAATAGCCGGTCAACGCCCCCAGCGGCAAATATCGCGTCTTGTGAAGCAGGGCTATAATAGGCGGAACAGACCAGCGTGAAGCACACTTACCCGACAAACCGCAGGGGGAGCGCACATGACCCAATGGGAATACCTGACGTTGTTTCTCGAAGCGCGGGTGAACAAAGAAGACGAGGACAAACTCAAACAACGTTTCGGCAAAAAAAAGCTGCCCAGATACACGCCGGAAAGCATGATCCCTGAGCTTGACCAGCTTGGCGCGGCCCGCTGGGAACTGGTTCATATGGAGCCGGTGGCGAAGGTCGGCGGCAAGGGGGATATTCTGTTCGGCGGCGCGCCGCGCTGGAGCAAGACCTACTTCTGCGTGTTCAAACGCCCAAAACTGGACGCGGCACAGCCGGCATACCCGGAACAGTACCAGCAGCAGCCTGTTCAACCGGCAGCCAACCCGCCCGCGCCGCCAGAGCGTCAGGCGACCCCGGCGGAACCCGCCGACGAAACCCGAAAGGCATAGCCAATGGCGGCACAGGTCGCGCTGATCACCGGCGCATCGAGTGGGATTGGCCGGGCGACGGCGCTGGCCTTTGCGCGACACGGTTCCCACGTAACCGGCGTGGCGCGGCGCAGCGAACGACTAGCCGAACTGGAGGCCGAAATCAACGCCCTGCCCGATCCACATGGCGATTTTCTGGGCATCGTGGGCGACGTAACGCGGGCGGATGCGATGCAGGCAGCGGTGCAGCAGACGCTGGATCGCTTCGGGCGGCTGGATGTACTCGTGGCGAACGCGGGGGTCGGGCATCGTGGCGCGGTGGCCGATGCCGACTGGAAAGACCTGGAAACGCTGCTGCGCACCAATATCGACGGCGTGCTGCACAGTATCCGGGCGGCGGTCCCGGCCATGCGGCAGAGCGGAGGCGGGCACATCATCACCATTTCTTCGGTATCCTATAATCTCGTTTCTCCCTACGCGGCGACCTATGCCGCCAGTAAAGCCTTCGTCACCAGTCTGGCGCATTCGCTGCGGCTGGAACTGGAAGCTGATCGCATCCGGGTGACGGACGTTCTGGTCGGACGCACCCATACAGAATTCAACGAAAAGCGGCTGGGGGCAGGCAAACGCACGGGCGAGGGTCTGCCGACCATGCCGGCTGATCGTGTCGCCAACGCTATCCTGCGGGCGGTGGCGAACCCGAAACGTTCGGTGACGCTGCGGCTGTTCGACCGGCGGATAATCTGGGGCAATATTCTGCTGCCAGATGTGGTGGGGCGGCTGGCACGGCGGCAGTATCGTTAGTGCAGGTGCTGAGTCAGAAACCCAGTTGCCTGCACCCTGCTTGTAACCAGATGTGCGCGATATGAGTTTAGGCCCTACAATAGTTACTGGTCGGGCTGTTGAATCGGGCCGGTCGTTTCTGCAAAGTAGTTTTGGGGGAGTAAACTACTAATGAATCTCGACTCGTTGCAACTGAGCCGGGCGCTGCAATTGCTGCTGCGCACCACACCGCTGCTGCTGATCCGGCTGGGAGCGGTGATTGCGTTCTGGGTGATCGCGCTGATCTACCTGGCGGTGGCGGGCGGGGTAGCCTACCTGATCGGGCAGGCTATCGAAATCCTTGGCGTGATTCTGTTCTTCGTCGCGCTGATCGCTGTTATTCCGCTGTACCAACTGGCTTACCGCT